>Ga0302326_10024330_pt1 | contig 12311 bp, 8 predicted proteins | sample Palsa_T0_3_FD_202264 | JGI IMG/M metagenome (GOLD analysis project Ga0302326, IMG submission 202264) | Peat permafrost microbial communities from Stordalen Mire near Abisko, Sweden - Palsa_T0_3 | ecosystem: Environmental > Terrestrial > Soil > Palsa > Peat permafrost | place: Sweden: Abisko...
GTACCAGCGTGACTGTGGCCAACAGTTTGATCAGCACGTGGAGGCTGGGTCCGGCGGTGTCTTTAAAGGGGTCTCCGACGGTGTCTCCGACGACTGCGGCTTTGTGGGCATCTGAGCCTTTGCCGCCGTAGTGGCCGGTTTCAATGAACTTCTTGGCGTTGTCCCAGGCGCCGCCGCCGTTGTTCATGAGCATGGCGAGGAGGATGCCGCTGATTGTTCCGACCATCAGGAAGGCCGCTACGGACTCGGCGCCGGCGAGGTTGACGATGTTGCCGAAGGCGGCGGGAAGGTCGGTGCTGCTCTTGAGGTGAAACTTGGTGCTGAGGTGCCGGAAGAGAACGCCGATCAGGACTGGCATGAGGACTGCCAATGCTCCTGGCATGATCATCTCTTTGAGCGCCGCTCCGGTGACGATGTTGACGCAGCGGGCATAGTCTGGACGGCTGGTGCCGCTCATGATGCCGGGGTTTTCCTTGAATTGGGCGCGGACGTCTTCGATGACTTTTTCGGCTGCGCGGCCTACGGCGCTGATGGCCATCGACGAGAAGAGATAGGTCAGCATGGCGCCGAGCAGCGCTCCGACAAAGACTGGGATGCTGGCGAGGTTGACGTTGGAGAAGGTCCAGTCGGGCGGGAGGACGAAACCGGCGGCTTCGACGCGGTGTTTGACGATGTTGTGGACGGTTTCAAGATAGGCGGAGAAGAGCAGGAAGGCGGCCAGCGAGGCTGAGCCGATGGCGTAGCCCTTGGTGAGCGCCTTGGTGGTGTTGCCCGCAGCATCCAGCCTGTCCGTCCGGTCGCGGACTTCGTGTGGCTGGTTGCTCATCTCGGCGATGCCGCCGGCGTTGTCGGTGATGGGGCCGAAGGTGTCCATGGCCAGAATGTAGGCGGCGCTGGAGAGCATGCCCATGGTGGCGATCGCCGTTCCATAAATGCCCTTGGCGTAGTCGGCGATGCCTGTTGCGTCTTCCAGGCCGCGCACGCCGAAGTAATAGCTGAGCAGCAGCGCGGCGCTGATGACGACGACCGGCGCGGCGGGGGTCTCCATGCCTACGGCGAGGCCGGTGATGATGTTGGTGGCCGGGCCGGTTTTGCAGGCTTCGGCGATGGACTGCACGGGGCGGAAGCGCGTCTCGGTGTAGTACTCGGTGATGGAGACGAAAAGGAACGAGGTGACGATGCCGACCACTCCAGCGGCCAGGAGCCACCAGCGGTCCTGCAAGAGGAAGTGGACGCCGGCGGCGAAGCCCACCAGCGCCAGGAAGCTGGTGATGTAGAAACCGCGATTGAGCGAGTGCATCGGGTCGTCGGTTTCTTTGCTATGGACCGATGAGACGCCGATGATCGACGCGACAATGTTGATGGCGTGGACGATCAGCGGGAAGAGGATGCCCTTGATGCCGAAGACGGGATAAAGCGCGGCTCCGAGGATCATGGCGCCTACGCTTTCGGCGGCGCTTGACTCGAAGAGGTCGGCTCCGCGGCCGGCGCAGTCGCCTACGTTGTCTCCGACCAGGTCGGCGATGACGGCGGGGTTGCGAGGGTCGTCTTCGGGGATGCCGGCTTCGACTTTACCTACCAGGTCGGCGCCTACATCTGCGGCCTTGGTGTAGATGCCGCCGCCGAGCTGGGCGAAGAGGGCGACGAGCGAGGCTCCGAAGCCGAAGCCGACGAGCTGGTAGGGAACTGCCTCTGGGTGAGCGCCGGTGCCGCCGAAAAGCAGAAACAGCAGGCTGATGCCGAGCAACGCCAGGCCGACGACGATGAGGCCGGTGACAGCTCCGCCGCGCAGGGCGAGCTTGAGGGCTCCGGAAAGGCTGGTGCGGGCGGCGGCGGCGGTGCGCAGGTTGGCGCGGATGGAGACGAACATTCCGGTGTATCCGGAGAGGCCCGAACAGGCGGCGCCGACCAGGAAGCTGATGACGACCTTGGCCGCGAGCGGGGCGGTCAGCGGGTAGGCCAGATAACCCGCATAGAGCACGCCGGCCAGCACGACGGCCATGATGGCGATGGTCTTGTACTGGCGGCCCATGAAGGCTTCGGCGCCTTCGCGGATGGCCAGCGCGATTTGTTGCATATCGGCCGTTCCCTGGTCGGCGGCGAGAACGGAGCGCGCAAAAAGGAGCGCGGCGAGCAGGGCAACCACTCCGGCTGCCAGGGCGATCCAAAGATAGAGGGAGTCATTGCCTGAAACAGCGCTGGTGAGTGGATCGGCCAGCGTGGCAATTGATGCAATCGATACGAACATTCGGGGGTATTCCTCCTAAGAATTTGAAATCGGCGATGCCGTCGTTGACTGGAAAAAAAGGAGTTACGTTGTTTATTCGGCACTGAATACAGAGCCCGATCCAGTCATATACGGTACGTCGAATAGAAACACGGCGACAATTCAATCGTCAATATGCTTTGGCTCAGGGCTAGCAGGCAGGGTGGGGATGGAGCCACCTTTTCCACAGTGGGCAGGGTTGGTACAATCGACATGGTTTCGGGTTGGCCGGACAAGAGCTGGCGGGCAGATGTTGCCGGGCCGCAGTTTTCAGGGAGGTTGCGAAGATGAACCGTGTCGCTTCCGGTACGAAAGAACGAGCACAAGTGCAATCGCCCGTGTCTCTGCGCGCCGCGGTTTCCGGCTCAGCGCAGGACTTGCTGCCTGGCTCAACGCCGGCGCCGGAGCCGCTGAGTTCTGGTCAATTGGTTGATTTCTACCGCTTGATGTACACATCGCGGCGCGTGGATGACCGTGAGATTATGCTCAAGCGGCAGCAGAAGGTCTTCTTTCAGGTCTCAGGCGCGGGCCACGAGGCTCTGCAAGTGGCGGCGGCAGCGGCGATGCGGTCCGGATACGACTGGTTTGTGCCGTATTATCGCGACCGGGCGCTTTGCCTGGCTTTGGGGGTGACGGTTGAGGAGATGTTTTTGCAGGCCGTCGGCGCGGCAGACGACCCGGCCAGCGGGGGACGACAGATGCCGGCTCACTGGAGCAGTCCGAAGCACCATATCGTCAGCACTTCCTCTTCGACGGCGACCCAATTGCTTCATGCTGTGGGCTGCGCTGAGGCAGGCCGCTACTACGCGCGATTTCCCGAGGCGGCCAAGAAGCCCGCGAAGGGCGCCGGCACTGATTATCGCAGCTTTCATGATGTTGAGTTCCACGGCGACGAAGTGGTGCTGACTTGCATTGGCGAAGGCTCGACCTCGCAGGGCGAGTTTTGGGAGGCGCTGAGTACGGCCTCGAACCAGAAGCTGCCGGTGATCTTTTGCGTGGAAGACAACGGGTATGCGATTTCGGTTCCGGTGGAGGTAAATACGCCGGGCGGAAATATTTCGAGGCTGGTGGCCAACTTCCCCAACTTCTACTTTGCCGAGGTCGATGGCACCGATCCCGAGGCGAGCTATTACGCCTTTTTGGCCGCGGTCGAACACTGCCGCGCAGGCAGGGGGCCGGCGTTTGTGCATGGGCATTGCGTGCGGGTGTATTCGCACTCCGAGTCGGATGACGACAAGAACTATCGGCTGAAAGAAGAGCGCGAAGCGGATGCGCTGCGCGATCCGCTGCACAAACTGCAGATGCGCCTGCTGCGCGAGGGCATTCTAAGCACGGGCGAGCTGAACGAGTTGGAGCAAGAGATTGATGGGCAGGTGGCGGCGGCTGCCGGGCGCGCCGTGGCTGCGCCGATTCCCACGGTTGCGAGCATTCCGCTGCATATTTATTCCGAGGATTTTGACCCAACAAGTGACGCACTTTCTTCCGAGCCGAAGAGGATCGAAGAAGGCGGCAACGATGCGGACAAGACCATGGCCGACCTGATCAATGCGTGCATGCGCGATGAGATGCGGCGCGATCCGCGGATTGTGGTCTATGGCGAAGATGTGGCCGACGCCTCGCGCGCCGATGCGCTGAAGGAAGCCAAGGGCAAGGGCGGCGTCTTCAAGCTTACGGCGGGCTTGCAGACGGAGTTTGGCCCGGAGCGGGTTTTCAACTCACCGTTGGCCGAAGCCAATATCGTTGGCAGAGCAATCGGATACGCCGTGCGCGGGATGAAGCCGGTGGTGGAGATTCAGTTCTTCGATTACATCTGGCCGGCGGTGCACCAGATTCGCAATGAGCTGGCGCTGATGCGCTGGCGATCCAATGGCGGCTCCCGGTCACCGGTGGTGATTCGCGTGCCGATTGGCGGTTATCTGACCGGTGGGTCGATCTACCATTCGCAGAGCGGGGAGACGATTTTCACGCATATTCCAGGGCTGCGGGTGGTTTTTCCGTCGAACGCGCTGGACGCCAACGGGCTGCTGCGCACGGCGATCCGCTGCGACGATCCGGTGCTCTTTCTGGAGCATAAGCGGCTCTATCGCGAGCCTTACGGCCGCGCGCCTTATCCGGGGCCGGAGTACATGGTTCCGTTTGGCAAGGCGGCTGTCACGCGCGCGGGAACGGACGTGACCATCGTGACCTACGGCGCGCTGGTGCCGAGGGCCTTGCAGGCCGCGCAGAAGGCCGAGCGCGATCATGGCATCCAGACCGAGGTGATCGATCTGCGTTCGCTGAGTCCCTATGACTGGGAGGCGATTGCAACGTCGGTGAAGAAGACCAGCCGGGTGATCGTGGCTTACGAAGATACGAAGAGCTGGGGCTACGGCGCGGAGATCGCAGCTCGCATAGCTGACGAGCTTTTCGAGGATCTCGACGCGCCAGTCAAGCGAGTGGCGGCGATGGATAGTTTTGTCGCCTATCAGCCAGTGCTCGAAGACGCGATCCTGCCGCAGCCTGAGGATATTCTGCGTGCGATTGTGGAGCTGCGGGCGTTTTAGGACCCTTGCCAGGAGAGATATTTGCAGCCCGACCCTTCGGTGAAGAAGGTGCTCATTTACCGGCTCGGCAGCCTTGGCGACACCGCCGTCGCGCTGCCCTGTTTCCACCTGATTGAGCGGGCGTACCCCAACTCCGAGCGGATTTTGCTAACCAACTTTCCCGTTCACGCCAAGGCTCCTGCATCGGCGGCAGTGCTGGGAGATTCCGGGCTTGTGCATGGTTACATGCGCTATACCGTGGGCACGCGCAGCCCTTCGGAGTTGCTGCGGCTGGCAGGAGAGATTCGCCGCTTCAGGCCCGACGTGCTGGTCTACTTAATGCCGCTGCGCGGGACGAAGGCGGTGACGCGGGACAGGTGGTTCTTCCGGCTCGCCGGTGGGGTAACGCGCATCGTCGGCTTGCCGGCGGCGGCGGAACTGGTTCGCATTGAAGACCCGGCGACAGGGATGTATTCGCCGGAAGCGGTGCGGCTGGCGCGGACGGTGCGGGCGCTGGGCGACGCCGCGCCTGACAAACTCGAAAACTGGAGCCTGCGCCTCACCGCTGCCGAAAAAAATACGGCCCGCTTGGCTCTGAGCGAACTGGGCGGCAGGCCCTTGATGGTCTGCGGGCCCGGAACCAAGATGCAGGCCAAGGATTGGGGACAGGAAAATTGGCGCGCACTGTTGGCCAAGCTGGCCGCTCTCTATCCAGCCCACGGACTGGCTCTCATCGGCGCGAATGAAGACGCCGAAGTCAGCGAGTACGCCGCCCGCGACTGGACTGGGCCGAAAGTGAATCTATGTGGGCGGCTGAGCCCTCGCGAGACGGCGGCACTCTTGGAACACGCTCAAGTCTTTCTGGGGCCGGATTCGGGGCCGATGCACCTGGCGGCCTGCGCCAGTGTACCTTGCGTGATTGCCTTTTCGGCACGGGGGTTGCCGGGGGTCTGGTATCCGGCTGGAACGCAACATCGCGTCATTTACCATAAGGTCAATTGCTTTGGCTGCAACCTTGAGACGTGCATTGTCGAGGGCCGGAAATGCTTGACCTCGATCACCGTCGAGGAGATGGCATCCGCGGTCGAATCCGCGCTTGCAGTGGCAACGTAGATGGTCTGTTTTCCAATGGAATCTGCGGAACGTTTAACGTTCATTGTCGAGTTTCTATAACGTTGTTTGCGGAATTTTCTTTGTAAACCAGGCGACTTTTTCACCTTTTGCGGTCTGAGGAGCGGATTCCTTCATGTACATCGTTACCGGCGGCGCGGGATTTATCGGCAGCAACCTGGTGCATGAGCTGAACGCGCACGGCATTACCGACATCTTGATCGTGGACAACTTCGCCAACGCCAGGAAGTTCACCAACCTGCATGGCGCGCGCTACGTGGACTACCTGGACAAGCGCGAGTTCCGCCGGACGATCCGCGAAAACTCACTGGGAACCGGTAAAATCGAGGCGATTCTGCATCAGGGCGCCTGCTCCAACACGCTGGAAGACGACGGCGTTTATATGATGGACAACAACTTCGAATACACCAAGGAAGTCCTGCGTTTTGCGATACATAAGGGCGCTCCTCTAGTTTTTGCTTCAACCGCCGCAGTCTACGGCCTGAGCGGGCCGGGGCGGTTTACGCTGACGATCGAGAATGAACGGCCGCTGAATATTTACGGCTATTCGAAGCTGGTCTTCGATCATTATTTTCGGAATGAACTTGCGCTGGGACGTGTGCCGATTACGGCTGTGGGGTTGCGCTACTTCAATGTCTACGGGCCTCGGGAGCAGCACAAGGGGCGGATGGCTTCAGTGATCCATCACTTCACCAGGCAGATGAAGGAAACCGGTAAGGTGCGGCTCTTTGCAGGCACTGGAGGCTACGCGGACGGAGAGCAGAGGCGGGATTTTGTGTATGTGCGTGATCTGGCGCGGCTGAATATGTTCTTCGCGCATATTGGGCCGTATGCGCCCAAGGCAATGGAGACGGCGAAAGTGTATCGCGGCGTGGCCAATGCAGGGTCGGGCAAGAGCCGGACTTTCAACGATGTGGCGCGGGCGCTGATGAGCGTGCATGGCGAGTGTCCGATCGAATACATTCCGTTTCCGGCGGATCTGGAGGGGCGGTATCAGCACTTTACCGAGGCCGATCTGACGGCGCTGCGGGAGCTTGGCTATGACGGGCCGACGACTGAGCTGGAAGCTGGGATTACGGAGACTTACGAGACGCTGCGGGCGATTGGAGAGTAGGTCCTGGTCGCTTATGGCAGTAGGTGGCTTACCGCTTCTCGCAGTGATGGAAAGCGCATGTCGGCGAGGTCGGCGGCTTTGGATGCTCCGGGTTTTTGGTGCTCTCGATGCGATTCGTCGCCTTGGAGGAAGATGGTTTTCATGCCGAGGTTGTGGCCGAATTCTATGTCGCTAAGGGAATCGCCGACGATTAAGCTCGTTGCTGGTTCGATTTCGGGGAATTGGGCTTGGGCTTGTTCGAAGAGGCCGGGGAGCGGTTTGCGGCAGTTGCACTGACCTTTGTCGTGGGGGCAGAAATAGAAGCCGTCGATATGGGGGCCGTGGGCGTCATGCGCTCCGGATTTTGCCAGGAGGGCCTGAAGCTGGTGGTGGATGTCGTGGACATCCGCGGCAGTGTAGAGGCCCTTGGCTATGCCGCGCTGGTTGGTGACTACGAGGACGCGCAGGCCTGCCTGGTTGAGCTGCGCGATGGCCTGGGGGACGCCGGGAAGCAGTTCGAAGTGCTGCCAGCTGGTGACGTACTGGCCCTCGGGCATCTTGCGGTTGAGGACGCCGTCGCGGTCAAGAAAAACGGTCCGCAGCGCAGAGCGGAATTCTTTGCCTGATGTGATGTTTTGGACGCTGTCCAGGTCTGGGCCTTTTGGCTCGGTCTCCACCCGGCTATGATAGTTGATGGTGGGGGCGAAGGGAGCCTCGAGAAGTTCGAGGGCGATGTCTGCGGTGAAAAGCAGATCCTTCACGGCGTTCAGGATTACAAGATCGGTTGAGGGAATAGACGACTCGGGCATTCGTAGTGCGAGTGCCCTATGAAGGAGCGCATGGCGAACCATCCGGATCGAGAGACGGTCTTTGGCAAAGCGATTGCCGATCATCTGACGGTAGTTGAGACGGTGAAGGGGCAGCAGGAGCTGCTGGAGGCCATTGCGCGGGTCATGGCGGCGGCGCTGCATGGCGGCAACCAGATCCTGTGGTGCGGCAATGGCGGGAGCGCGGGCGATTCGCAGCATCTGGCGGCGGAGATCGTGGGGCGCTTTCGCCGCGAGCGGCGCGGACTGGCTTCGATTGCGCTGACTACGGATACTTCGATACTGACCTCGATCTCGAACGATTATGGCTATGAGGTTGTGTTTTCGCGGCAGGTGGAGGCGATTTCGAGACCGGGCGATGTGCTGGTGGGGATTTCGACCTCGGGCAACAGCCATAATGTGATCGCGGCGCTGGAGACGGCGAAGCTGCATGGCGTGACGACGGTGGCCTTTACCGGAGAGGGCGGCGGGCGGATGGGCGCGCTGGCCGATCACCTCTTTGCGGTGGGGTCGCGGGATACGGCGCGCATCCAGGAGGCACATATTCTAGCCGGGCACATGCTTTGCGACTGGCTGGAACTGGATTGGATTGCGTCGCAGACCGATGCCGGGACGGAACCCGCTGAGGCCAGGGAAGCGGGTGTTCTTTGATCCTGCAACTGCATGATGTGATTCACAAGATCGAGCAGGAGTGGCCGGCGAAGCGCCTGCTGGTGCTGGGCGATGTGATGCTGGACAAGTACATCTGGGGCGAGGTGGGACGGATTTCGCCGGAAGCTCCGGTGCCCGTGGTGCGCGCTACGCATCAGAGCGAGCAGCCGGGCGGCGCGGCCAATGTGGCGATGAACCTGGCTCGGCTGGGAGCGCAGGTTTCCCTAATTGGATTTACTGGAGGCGACGCCGATGAGCGGCTGCTGACGGCGAGCGTTCAGGCGAACGGGATCGATCCGGCGTTTGTCTCCTGCGAGGGCTACCCGACCATTACCAAAACGCGGATTGTGGGCGGACGGCAGCAGATGCTGCGCCTGGATAGCGAACGGCTAGGGGCGCGGCCGGAATGTGAGCACGACCGCCTGCTGGCGCGTGTGCTGGAAGAGCTGCCTGGATGCCATGCGGTTGTGCTCTCCGACTACGCCAAAGGCGTGCTGGCGCCTGTGCTGTGCCAGGCGGTGATTGCCGCGGCGCGCAAGCAGGGAGTGCCGGTGCTGGTCGATCCCAAGACGGCCGATTTTAGCCGCTATCGAGGCGCGACTACGGTTTGTCCCAACTTGCATGAGCTTTCGGTCGCTTCGCGGGAGGATGCGGGCAACTTTGAGGCGATGTTGGCGGCGGCCGAGCGGATGGTGGCTGAGTTTGACCTCGAGTACCTGACGGCGACGCTTAGCGAGCGAGGCATTGCTGTAATCCGGCCGGGGAACCGCTTCCTTGCGCCGGCTGTTGCGCGGCAGGTCTTCGACGTTTCCGGCGCCGGAGATACGGTGATTGCAGTGCTGGCCCTTTGTTTGGCTTCGGGAATGGCGATTGAGCCTGCCGTGCAACTGGCGAATATTGCGGCGGGTATCGTGGTGGGAAAGGTAGGTACGGTTCCGGTGGAGAAGCATGAGCTGCTGGCGGCGCTGGCTCCGGATATTGCGCTGCATGCCGAAGACAAGGTGTTGACGCGCGAGGAACTGGTGAGGCGCGTTGCGGTGTGGCGGGCGAATGGCGAGCGGGTGGTGTTTACCAATGGCTGCTTCGACCTGCTGCATGTGGGGCATATCACGGTGCTCGAACAGTCGCGGCGTCTGGGCGATCGGCTGATCGTGGCGATCAACAGCGACGCGTCGGTCTCGTGCCTGAAGGGGCCGAGCCGGCCGGTGGTCGAGGAGAATGCGCGGGCGCGGGTGCTGGCGGCGCTGGCGGCTGTGGATGCGGTGGTGATCTTTGGTGAGGCGACGCCGCTGGAGGTGATTCTGGCCTCGAAGCCCGACGTGATCGTGAAGGGCGGCGACTACAACGAAGAGACCGTGGTTGGAGCCAAGGAAGTGAAGTCGTGGGGCGGCAAGGTGGCGATTGTGCCGATTGTCGAGGGTCACTCGACGACGCGGTTGATTCAAAAATCGATGGCTGGGGCTTAACTACAAGTCATCGAGCCATTGACGCAGACTTCCGGTGAGATTTGGGTCCGCCTGGGTCGGCGTGCTGAGCCAGACCGAGGCCTTCTTGGCAGTGACAGCCTGGTAGGCTGACGGCGCCTGTGTCGACAGAGTGACTACCGACTTTGCAAATAGCCACAGAGAAGGCGTGTGCAGCGAGCTTGTTGCTGACGTCAGGTCGTAGCGGTCCTTTACCAGCCAGTGAGCGGGAACGAGGCGGCTGCGCGGGTCGTTGATGACCGGGGCGATGGCGTCAGTGAGGGGCTGATCGAGGATGACTCCGGCCAGTGCGCTGTGAGCGGCAGTCAGTTCGGCGGCCAGGTTTGCGCCCAGGCCGGTTCCATAGACGACAATGCTTTGGATGGGAATGTGGCGGGTCTGACTTAACCAGCCGAGCGCCCATTCCGCGTCCTGGCGGAGCTGCTTTTCGCTGGGGTGACCGGGCTGGCTTTGGCCGTATCCGCGGTAGTCGATGGCGAAGACGGTTAGGCTAGTGCGATGCAGCGCGGCGAGCGTGTCTACGGTGTCGCTGAGGTTGCCGTCGGAGCCGTGAAGATAGAGGATGGTGAAGCGGGAGCTGGGGTTGGGCAGCCACCAGCCGGTGAGTTGGGGTATGCCGGTTTCGGTGACAGCGAACCGGATTGGCTCGTATGCGAGACCAACGCTTGCCGGGGTGCGGGTGATCGCCGCTTTAGGGTGATAGAGAAGCTGCCAACTGCCCTGCCAGTAGAGCAGGCAGAGTGAGAGCCAGGCGCAGACGACGATTCCCAGGAGGGTGATTGCGACCGCGGTTAACAGCCAGCGCGCGGAGACGTTGGGGAATGCCTGGGGAGAATGGCGCATCTCTTCCATGGCCCGCCCGAAGGCCGATGGAGTGCGTTGACTCTGCCTGGCTTGAGGATCGACTCCGGCACGGGTTTTCTTTGGGCGGGATGGTTTGGTGGGGGGCATTCGGTTTGGGCCGCGGTCCGCGTGTGGCTGATTTCATGGTAACGTTCCGCAGCGGAGGAGGCGAAGAGAGCCGGTCTTCTGGGAACGGTTCAGCTACTATTGAGTTGAATGCCAAGGAGTTGCTCCGAATGCAGGAGATGATTCGAGTCTGTTCCGAGAGTGAGCTGCCCAGGGAGGGCGAGGTCTGCGAAATGGCGGGTGGCCATTTATGCGTAGCGCGCGTGGGCGGCGAGATCGCGGTGCTGAACAACTTCTGTCCGCACAGCGAGGGCCCGCTGGGACAGGGCATGATCGAGGATGGCAAGGTGGTCTGCCCGTTTCATGGATGGGCTTTCGATGTGAAAACCGGAGTGACGGATCAGAGTTCGCAGTTGAAAGCGCGGGTTTACGAAGCGGTGGTGAAGGACGGGGCGCTGCTGGTGAGGCCGCCGGAGCCGGGCGCTTAGATTATGTGGGGCAGGAAGCGAGCGGTGCCGATTCGCTGCCAAGTGCTGGATTCTAACTGAGCCAGTGTTGGATTTTAACTGAGCCAGCCCGGACCTGGGCATCCGAGTTGACGAGGGTCAAAGACCTCGTTATTCTGGCGTTCTTACGGAGAATGCCTTTGAATACCCCTACTTGCCAGTTCACCGCTCTGGCGTGATGACGGCGTAGGCCTACTCATCTCATCCGCGCTCGTCGTTACGATGAGCGCGTCATGCGTTGTCCGCCCGTCGGCCTCATACGCGATCTTGGCGACCGGCGGAGCCGTCGCTCTTTCCTGGCCATGAGTCCCCTTCGAGACTCAATACGAGCGGCCTGTGCGCCGCCCCAGTGAGGCATTTCGCAATGAATTCAGAGCATTCTATTCCGCTGTCGCTCGACAGGCGGATTCAGTCGTATCTACGCGCCAATGTGAGTGCAGGACGAGACACAGCCCGGATTGGCCCTTTCCTCGCATCGTCTGACCCGGCAAGCGCCAATATGTATCGCAATTACGCCGTGCCTCAAGACGGAGCCAACCCGGAGCCGGGTGAGATCTCCGCGCTGATTGGTTGGTTTGAACAGCGGTCTCGCGTGGCGCGGCTTGAGTATCTTCCCAGTGTTGCGCCCCATGTAGAACAGGCCCTGGTTCGATCTGGCTTTTCGGTCGAAGGCCGCCTGCCCGTAATGATCTGCAAAATGGAAACGGGAACGCATTGCCCATGCCCGGAAGGGATTGAGCTTCTGGCTGCGCAAGACGACCTAACGTTGAGAGTGGCCGCACAGGCCCAAAACGAGGCATACGGGGAGGAATGCGCCACCGAGGCTGATGTCGCTCGGCTCAGGCGCACTGTTCAATCTGGTGGCATGGTCCTGTTGGCGCGCGATTGGCACACCGGCGAAGGCACCGGCGCTGGGTTGTAT
>Ga0302326_10024332_pt1 | contig 12311 bp, 12 predicted proteins | sample Palsa_T0_3_FD_202264 | JGI IMG/M metagenome (GOLD analysis project Ga0302326, IMG submission 202264) | Peat permafrost microbial communities from Stordalen Mire near Abisko, Sweden - Palsa_T0_3 | ecosystem: Environmental > Terrestrial > Soil > Palsa > Peat permafrost | place: Sweden: Abisko...
GGCCAATCCTGAGTCGATTCGAGCCATCGAGACAGTTGAATGGATCTCTGACACCATAGTCCGCTTCGAGGGAAGTTTTGGTCCGCGAAACTGTGCCGCTTTCGATGTCGACTTCGACAGCGGAAGAACGCTCGGCGAGCACGACGCGGAGTGCGGCTCGCTCACCGCCTCGCCGGACGGCAAGCACATCGCATACCTTTTCCCTGTATCCATGGGGACATGGGACGACCGTCTTCATCGGCTTGAAATCGACGATAGCCCCGCTCTCTCCGCTAAGGGCAGCCGAGGGCGCGGTACAAAAGTTCGTACTTCGGTCGATGACGCGCCCGTAAGCTACGCGGGAGCGCCAGGCGATCCGATACACCTGGAAGCAGGACCAGTTTGGTCCGCAGACAGCCAATGGGTCGCGGTCCTCGAACGCCGAGTGTCCGCCGAGGTCGGGCGGGGCGAGGTTCCCTCACAGCCGCAGATGGGCCCAATCTCCCTGACGACGATTTCAATTCGTGGCGAAGTGCGCAAGGCGCCGGTGCCGAGTTCTGCGAAGGATGACCCGATGCTCACCTGGATATCGGGCCGGGTAGCTATAGGCCACGACAGCAAGGGTATCGTGGTCGACCCCGCCAGCGGGACGTACGCGCCTGTGGACGTCGATTCGGCTGCCGTCCTAAGAGACGCTTCCGACGCGCGCCAGAAGGTACGCGAATGCCGAGACGATGTCAACCGTGTTCTTAAAGTTCTCGGTGCACGTGAGGGAGTTGCCAAGCCCAATTGACGCCGCCCGGGCCGGTTTCCCAGCGCAACCCACCCGCATTTTACCCGCCCACGGGAGCCGCTTCCGCAATCTCCCGCTCCACTGCCTGGAATTTCGCGAAGTTCTTATTGAATCTGCCGCTCAAATCGCGCGCCGCTTCATCGTACGCCGCCTTATCGGCCCACATCCCGCGGGCATCCAGGAACTCCGCCGGAACTCCCGGGCACTCCGTCGGAACTGCCACCTTAAACACCGGATGTCCGACCGTCGGAACTCCGTGCAGCTCGCCCGAGAGCGCGGCATTCAGCATGGCGCGCGTGTAGGGGAGTTTCATCCGCTCGCCGACACCGTACGGGCCGGCAGTCCATCCGGTGTTCACCAACCAGCAGGCCGACCCGTACCGCCGCAGCCGTTCGCCCAAGAGCGATGCGTACACCGATGCGGGGCGTGGAAGGAACGGCGCACCGAAACAGGCGCTGAAAGTTGCCTGCGGCTCTTTACCCAAGCCACGTTCCGTGCCGGCCACCTTGGCGGTGTATCCGCTCAGGAAGTGATACATGGCCTGCTCCGGCGTCAACCGCGAAATCGGCGGAAGTACTCCGAAAGCATCGGCGGTCAGGAAGATCACGTTGGACGGAGTCCCGCCCACGCTGGGAATCAGCGCGTTCTCGATATATTCCAACGGGTACGCCGCGCGGGTATTCTCGGTGATCTCCTCGGAATCGAAATCCAGCAGGCGCGTTTCGGCGTCCATCTCCACGTTTTCCAGCACCGTGCCGAAGCGGATCGCGTTCCAGATCTGCGGCTCATGGGCTTGCGAGAGGCGTATGCACTTGGCGTAGCAGCCGCCTTCGAAATTGAAGACTCCATGGTCGCTCCAACCATGCTCGTCGTCGCCGATCAGCCGGCGGAGCGGGTCGGCGGAGAGCGTCGTCTTGCCGGTGCCGGAGAGGCCGAAGAACAGCGCCACATCGCCGGCTTCGCCGCGGTTGGCCGAGCAGTGCATGGGAAACACGCCGCGCTCCGGCAGCAGGTAGTTCATGATCGTGAAGGCAGATTTCTTCATCTCGCCCGCATATTGCGTGCCGCAGATGAGGACCACCTTCTTCTTGAAATTGATGACGATGCAGGTTTCCGAATTGGTGCCGTCCACGGCTGGGTCGGCCTGAAAATCGGGAGCGAAGAAAATCGTGAACTGCGGACGATGGGCTTCGGGATCGTTCACGCCTGGGTGGATGAACAACTGGCGCGCGAACAAGCTATGCCACGCATATTGGCTGATCACGCGTAGCGGGAGCGTGTACTCGGAATCGGCGCCCACCCGGCAATCCTGCACGAAGACGTCGCGCCCGTGCCAGAACGTTTTTATGCGAGCGTACAGGCGATCGAATTGGGCCTCGGACATGGGCTGGTTCACGCTGCCCCACTGAACAGTGGAGTCGGTGATCTCGTCGCGCACAATGAATTTGTCCCTGGGCGAGCGGCCGGTAAACTGTCCGGTGCGAACCACCAGCGAGCCGCCGCTCGAGAGGTGCCCTTCGCGTCGTTTTATGGCTTGTTCCACAAGCCGCGAGGCGCTCAGGTTCCAGTAGGCCGCGTTGATATGGCGAATCCCGTGGCTTTCGAGTACGCATTCCGCGGCGCGGATTCCGTTAGCTGTATGGCTTTGCTGGCTCGGCATTTTAACCCCAAACTCGGGAGTCTACTTATCGTAATATGGTCTCATGAATCGGCTTCTCGGGGCGTTCGGGCTGGGAGCAATGTGGCTGTCGCAGTTTGCGTCAGCCCAGGTAATTGAGCTCCAGGCCAACGGGATGACGTATCAGACGCTCACCAAATCGGGCATTACCGTGATGTTTAATCACCTGCCGGGGAACCTGCACCAGTACACCATCTTACAAGTGGCCATTTCCAACGGTTCGCAGGGGCCATACATCGTCCGGCCGGAAGATTTCACTTTCGAGCGGGCGGATGGCGAGAAGATCCGCGCGGTTCCGGCGAGAACCGTCATCGAAATGCTGCGGCAAAAGGGCAACGGCAACGACGCCATCAAGCTGGTCACCACTTACGAGAACGCCATTTACGGCAGTCCGCACCCGCAAGCGCTCAAGGGCTGGGAAGGGCGGCGGCAAGCAGCGATCGCGGCCGCCGGCAATAAGGTGACGACGTCTCTGCTCGCCAGTGCGCTGGCGCTGGTGCAGACCAAACTCGCGGTCGGCGATACCATCGACGGAGCAGTCTTCTTCCCTACTGACGGCAAGCCCATGGGCGCGGGCCGCCTGGTGATCCGCACTAATACCGACACGTTCGAATTCAACGCGGAAGCAAACTGACCGTATTACTACCCCTCCATATTCTCTGCACGCCGCGACGATTTCATGCTCACGGCGCCAATTCAAAAGCTGAACGCTCTGAGCTGACAGCTGTGAGCTTGCGCGCAGCGCCGTGGGACATGCTTCAGCTTGTCCAAGCGAGCGAAGCAAGCGGAGTTATTTCAGCGGGTAGCCGCGCGTCAACCGGAAAGTTCGCGACCACCGAGTCTTAGTAAAGAAGTGCGCCACCACATCGACGATGTGATCGATCCCGATATTCCCGTTCGTGAGATCGGCAGTTGGCGCATCGTACGACCAGTAAACGATCACCGGCGTCCCTACGATGTTCTCGCGCGGCACGAACCCCCAGTAGCGGCTGTCGGAGGAATCGTCGCGGTTGTCTCCCATGGCGAAAATGGCGCCCTGCGGCACCACCAGTTCGCCGTTCGACACGTGATTTTCGAGCATGTCGATCGCCGGCTGCTGTAGCGGCGAGTTGGGTGGCCCGGGAAAATTGTCGCGGTAGGAATCGATCATGGTCGAGGAATGAACAGCGTACGGCTCGTCCACGGGATGGCCGTTGAGCCACAATTGTTTGTTCACCAGCTTGATGTGGTCCCCGGGGACTCCGATGGCGCGCTTGACGTAGTCCTCTTTAATGTCGAGCGGATAGCGGAAAACGATGATGTCGCCGCGGCGAACATCGCGATAGGGCAGAATGAGGCGGGAAACCGGACCCGACGGCGCGTAGGTAAGCTTATCGACGAGTACGTGGTCCCCAATCAGCAGCGTGCCCACCATGGACGCGCTGGGAATCACGAACGCCTGGACGAGGCTGGTGGTGGCGAAGAGCAGTAGAACAATGGTGACGGTCCATTCCCCGATGAATCCGCGGTTCACTTCGCGCGACATCTCTTGGTAGCGAATCCACAGGGCGCGCATCCTACTTGTCTCGATAGTTTCCACAGCAGCCATTGTAGCGAATGGTCGCGATTCCTTTCGCAAAACCCTTGACCTGGCAACCCTGAATGCAGACAATTACCGACAAGGAGGGAACGTCCGATGCGGCTGTCACGGTCAATTCTGGCTCTGGCGTTTGCATACGCGATCGCCGCGGCGCAGGAGCGGCTCACGTTCGAGGCGGCATCGGTGAAGGCGCTGGCTTCCGCCGGTGGGGGCGGAGGAGCAGAACAGGCGATCAGGCGCAAGACTGCCGGGCCCGGTCCACGAAGGTATGAAGAACCTACCGGAGGACCCGGCACCGCAGATCCCGGCCGCATTCACTACCCAATGGTCACGGCGCTTTTCGTTCTGACCAAGGCCTACGGGGTGAACGACTATCAAATCGCCGGACCCGACTGGCTCGGCCGCGACCGCTTCGACATTGACGCCACCATGCCGGCCGGCACGACGATGGCGCAATTTCGAACCATGCTCCAGAACCTACTGATCGACCGCTTCAAAATGGCTTCGCACAAAGAGACCAGGGAGTTTTCGGGTCTCTCCCTGGTGGTCGGTAAGGGCGGCCCGAAATTGAAGGAATCCGCGAATTCGGCCGCTCCCAAGGACGATGGCGCGCCTGACCCTCCTCGGAAGCTCGGAGCTGACGGATATTTCGTGGCGCCCGAACGTCCCGGTATGTTCCTCCAGGTCACCGGCCACCCCGGCACTGCTGACGCCCGCGAAAACTTCCGGCAGTTCACCATGCCGATGCTGGCAAACCTTTTGCAAAACCAGATGAGGCGTCCGGTGGCCGATGAAACCGGCCTCAGCGCGAAATACGATTTCGTCCTGAACTTTTCGACGCAGGGCCTCTGGCTCGGAGACGGTCGAATCGCTGTCAGCCAGGGGGACGGCGACGCTCCCCATCAGCCGGACATTGCCGGCGCTTTACAGGCGCAACTCGGACTCAGGCTCGAGCCAAAGAAAGTCTCGCAGGAAGTGGTGGTCATCGACCACATGGAAAGAACGCCGACGGAGAATTAGGTGGGACATGCTTCAGCTTGTCCAGGCGAGCGAAGCTCGCCCGGCGTCTTAAGCCTTGGGGCCGGCGGTGGCCGCATCCGCCGCCGACGAGGCGGGAAGTCTGTCATATACCTGATCGAGCATCCAATACACCAGCGTCCGCTTCTTAAGGTGATAATATACTTGACTTTCCGTAACATCTGCCCCATCCTGGCTTCATGAGGGACCATGCAACCCTCCGAGACGCAATCCTGTACTTCTCGGATTTCGAGCATTGCAAGCAGTTCATGATGGATTTGCGCTGGTTCGACGGCACCGTGAAATGCCCTACTTGCGGGGCCGAAAAGGTTACGTGGCTTGCGAAACAGCGGATTTGGAAGTGCTACACGGGCCACTCCCGCCCGACGTTCTCCTTGAAGACCGGAACCATTTTCGAGAACTCTCCGGGGCGCGCTCCGCTACTGCCGAACAGGTAACGAGCAAGATCGCAATTACAATCCTCCGCCAAATCCGAAGCGTTAGCCTGTAACGCCACTTCCAAACCGGCCCAAAGCGACGAGATACTAACTCCAAAAGAAAAGTCTGAAGCCGAGTTTCGTGCCGCATTATTATCTGCATTACAACAAGTTCGCTCCGAACTGGAACGACTCAACAGCAGCCTCGCCCCACCATCCCAGCAGCCAATAGACACCGGCACCTCCACAAAAACAGCCAACGAAGAAAAGAGTAAACCACAACCCAACGTTATCATTGGAACAGTCACTCAACTTGGGGATTGTGATAACGCACAAGAGACGACAGGCCAGCAAGCAACCAGAAGGTTTGAGAGACGGTATCTTACTGTTCAATGGTTCCTTTTTGTGGCGACTGTATTGGCCTTCTTTGCTGCCGCTTACTATGCTCACATTGCTGATAAGCAAAAAACTGTCATGGAACAGCAACGAGATGTAGCAGTATCCGCAATCAAGACAGCGCAACGAGCCCGCATCAAAGTTACTGCCGCATTTCCTGCTATCACCAGCGGGCAACCTCTCGGAGCAGTTTTCACGATTGAAAATATAGGCGGAACTACGGCCGTGCAGATTGATGGGAATGTCTATATAGAACTTATTCCCAACAGTCTTGACGCGCCGGTCTTCCACTACCCGCTTCCGCAGAATATCGTCGCCGGGGCAATCTTCCCTGGGGATCCGGCGCAGGCTTCTCTGGTGAGACGAAGTGGCAAGGATGTGGCACATAGTGTCATCGTCAACGTCACGGAAGAAGAAACGACGAGCCTTAACACCGGGCATGCTTGGGTCGCCATTTACGGAACCATTAAGTATGTTGATGTTTTCAAAGACCATCATTGGACCAAATTCTGTTACCCATATGTCCCATCTGTTACCCCTCCTGATGGCACATCTGGGGTTAACACCCGAAGCTGCATCGCTTACAATGGCGTAGATGACATGTGAATCCCGGCCTGTCACGCCATCTCAAGCGTGCCCTAGACAGCTATAGAAAGCCAAGTATAGTATTACCTTCTTAAAGGCGAAGATCTTCTCCCGTGGATCGCGATCCATGTGGTACTGATATTTCGCGTGCTCCACGGTCTGCGACGTGAACTGATTCTTCAACTCGGCGGTGGTGAATCGAGATACCGTTGACTGTCAGTACAAGTTCGACCGACGTGTTATGTTCACAGCTGTAGAGCTGGCCGGTGAGCGTGAGGCGGTTCGACTGGTAATCCCTTTCCGCGTCGGGATTCATCCCGCCGGGCGAAAGAAGGCGAGCGAGAAATTCTTTCCGAAGAAGTCGACACCGTGGCGGAGAACGTCGAGCGATCCCCATGCGTCCATGGCGCGCGTGACTTCTTCCAGGAAAACGGTCTCGGCGTTCTTGCCGTGGTACTCCGCGATGATCTTCCATTTCGCCGATTGCGTCTCGCGGATGAAAGAACGCAGAACGGTGGGATCGAGCGCGAGGGCCCGGTCGAAGTTCTTGGAATCGGCTTTGGAGTATCCGTGATGAGTGAGGTGGTGTTCGATGGCCTCTTCGAACTTGATCTCGCGGTGATCGATCATGCCCCAACCGCGCTGATTCCAGGCTCTAGCGCTGGGCGATCTGCGCGCGCTTCATGAGAAGTGCTCTTCATCCGCGGATCCCCCGGTAGACGGTCCCGCGCGAACCGATGGCAAACACGCGGATGACACGCCGTTTCTCGTCAATCCTGTAGACAATGCGGTACGCATCCGCGCCGAACTTCACCCGGTATGCATCCTTGAACCGCCGCATTTTGGCGGCGCCGGGCGGCAAGGCGTCGAACCGGAGGTCGTCTATCGCCTCACGCGCCTCCCGGACGAGGGACGGGCTTCTAAGCCTGCTCAAATCGCGTTCTGCCTCGGTTTCCAAGATGATTCGCCAATCACCGGAGGCCATACTTTTTCTTCACGTCTTCCCAGTCCACATATTTCGGCCGCTTTGATCTCTTTCGCAGGATCGCAGCGTCGATCCGGTCTTGCTCGGCTTCGGAGACGTAGGTAACCTTGTTTTGGACCTTTCCCTTCAGGATTGAAATCACAGATGGTTCAACGGGAATCCGGGTATTGGGCGGCAAGGCTTCCAAGATTTGAATCAGTTTCCGGGCTGTCATTCCGCGGGGTCCTTTCTTCCGCTTCGTTCTTCACACTGCCGCCGTATGCTGTGCGGCCAACACATTCAACGTGTTTACATCATACGCCGTTGGACAGACGGAACAGAAGGGCATGGGATCACGCCAGGGCCTCAAGCTTCTTTCCGTGGTTACGGATGTCGAGTCGGCCCGTGACGGCGGCGGAGAGGAGGGCGGCGCGGTATTCGCGGAGTCTGAGGAGTTGCGGTACGTACTTGCAGAAGTGCCGCGTGAACGGGATTTCGTGACCGACTTTCGTTTTGTCTTCGTCGATCCAAGCCTCTGGCACGTGGAGCTTTACCTCGCGGTCGAAATATTCGTGGATGTCCTCTTTGAGCGGGACATTTTCCGTATCCCCAAGTGCGGATCGGGCTCCTGTTCCACTTCTTCTGCGTTTCCAGTACCTGCTCCTTGGTCGGCTCCCGGACACATTCCAGGCGCCGCAGCACGGTCATCGGCAAAATGACCCTGCGATATTCGGGCGGGCGGTACGGGCCGCGCAGGGTGTCGGCAATGTCCCAGATCAGATTAACATTGTCGCTGAAGTGGTTCATGGAATCTCCACCTGTGCTTAGGGCGAGTTTCCATCCGTCGGCGCGAGTTGGCGGGTCATGCCCGGCCTCGAACCGGAAGTGAGTCACAAGAAACTCCGGCTCTATTTGCTTTCCGCTCACTCTCGCGCCTCACGCGCTGCCTTTCTGCTCCCATCGCTCATGCTAGATCTGAAGTTCGCCAGGCGACGCGCTCCCGCTACAGGCGGCCCGGAGATCGTTCGAAGCGCCGAACAACGAAAATGCGAAACGAACCCATTGCTCTTCCCCAATCTCAACAAAACAAACCGGGTGCTTCGTCCCAAACGAAGCCACCAGATGCCGTGCCCGAAACCGCCACCGCGCCGCGTCCCAGATCCTTCTGGCCGAAACGGCCATGTCTCCACCGCCAACCGAGGACAAAATACGAAACGAACCCATTTCCGTCTTCCCAACTAAAGAGAAAATCCGCTCTCCTCTCAGAAACGAAGCCACGGCATGCCCCGACCGGGAAGCACGCCGGCAGCTCTGGCGAAGAAGACAAACAGAATGCGAAACGAACCCATTATCGCTTTCAAGCGAAGACGAAGTCGTTACCCGCCGGAAACGAACCAAACAGAAAACCCGGGCGAACCCACCCGGCACCATCGAACATCACCCGTTTATGCGCGTCCTCCACTCGAAGAAAGACTGGCAGGAAGTGGAAGTCACGCCGAGCGCTTCATGAAATTCGACTCCGCCAGCCGCGAGGAGTGCAGTTCGCCACCCAGCCCGAAGAATCGGCAGAAGCTCATGATCAACGGCCGCCAGCGTTCCGCATCGATATGCGATCCCGCCAACAGTTCCTCCTCTACGTGCAGTTTCACAATGTGCACTTCGAATACGTTGGCGTTCACGTTCTTGCCGAACGGCCGGTAGTGATGCACTACGCCTTCCATCTGGACAGGGCATTCCAGAACGCGCGGGGGCTTGACCGATTCCGATGCCACCGGCGTGAATCCGGAAATGGCGAACTTGTCCGGCTCCCAGCGATATCCCCACTCGCGCTTGCGCTCCGGCACGGGATCCTTGCCGGTAGTGAGCGCCAGCCGGTCGACATGCGCCACCAGCTCTTGCGACGGCAAATTGATGACGCACTCGCGCGTGCGAATCAGGTTGTCCGAGGTCTGCCCCATTTGTCCCAACCCCAGAATGCAGGTCCATCCCAACCACCACGCCGACGACATGGGCGCGAGATTCGCCGAGCCGTCGGGATTCGTGCTGCTGATCAGCGCTACCGGCGTACCGAAATACAAGATCGAGGGTTCAATCGTTCGATGCATGCAACCACGATATCCGGAGCCGCTTGGGGCGCACTATCCTGCTCTTGCGTTCGAACTCGGCACGGTTTGCCAGCCTCTGGTACAATCGCCAACAGAGGGGGCATGCTTGTCTAGAACCAGTCAGGATTTACCCCGCACCTTGGGCGCACTCCGTCAAAGTTCCTTCCCGGAATCGCGCCTTGCCGGCCGAACCGTGAAGGACGAACTTCGTACCAATCTCATCTGCAAAATTCAACGCGGCGAGGAACTCTTCCCCGGCATTCTCGGGTTCGAAGACACCGTTGTCCCGCAAGTGATCAACGCGGTACTCTCCCGCCATAACTTCATTCTGTTGGGACTGCGCGGGCAGGCCAAAACACGGCTCGTCCGCATGCTGACCACGCTGCTTGACGAGACCACACCATACCTCGAAGGCTGCGAGATCCATGACAATCCTTACCGCCCGATCTGCCGGCGCTGCCGCGACCTGGTGGCCGACATGGGCGACGAGGCGCCCATCGCGTGGCTTACGCGCGATCATCGCTACGTCGAGAAACTGGCGACGCCTGACGTCACCATCGCCGACATGATCGGCGATATCGACCCGATCAAGGCGGCGCGCCGGGGGCAGGATATTTCCGACGAGCTCACCGTCCACTATGGACTCCTGCCGCGCGCCAATCGCGGCATCTTCGCCATCAACGAACTGCCCGATCTCGCCGGTAAAATCCAGGTCGGCCTGTTCAACATCATGCAGGAAGGCGACGTCCAGATTAAGGGATACCCGGTGCGCCTGCCGCTCGACCTGATGCTGGTCTTTACCGCCAACCCGGAGGATTACACCGCGCGCGGCAAGATCATCACGCCGCTCAAGGACCGCATCGGCAGCGAAATCCGCACGCATTATCCGGCCGCCGTGGAGCAGGGCATTGCCATCACCGCGCAGGAAGCGTGGCTCGACCGGCCTTCTCCCATCGAACTTCGTGTGCCCGATTACATTCGCGAGGCCGTCGAAACGCTGGCCTTCGTGGCGCGCGACGATAAGCGCGTCGACAAGCGTTCCGGCGTCTCCCAGCGTCTGCCCATCTCGGTGCTGGAAAACGTCTGCTCCAATGCCGAACGGCGCGCGTTGAAAAACCACGAGGACGTCGCCGTGCCGCGCGTGCTGGATATCTACTCCGCGCTACCGGCGATGACCGGCAAGCTGGAGCTGGAGTACGAAGGCGAATTGAAGGGCGGCGATGCCGTTGCTCACGAACTGATCCGCATGGCGGTGGGCAAGGTGTACAACCACTACTTCGAAGGTTCGAACGTGGCGCAGATCGTGCAATGGTTCGATCTGGGCGGTTCGCTCAAGCTGGACGAGGGCGTGGATGCGGCCACCATGGTGAAGCAGCTCGGCGGAATCCAGGGGCTGATGGAGAAGACCAAGGCGCTGGGACTCTCGTCTAACGAACCGGATGCGGTGCGCGCGTCGGCCGCGGAGTTCGTGCTCGAGGGCTTGCATGCTCATCGGCGGATCAGCCGCAGCGAAGAGCGCGGTTATGCGGCCGAGGAGAAGAAGCGCGAGTCGAACCGCGAAGAGGCGAAGCCGGAACGGCCGAATGTTCGGAGGCAGTACAACTAGCACCCCGGGCTTCTGAGCCGCGACCGTGAGGGAGCGGTCCACGGCCCTTGGAGTCTCTCATTATGAAATCGGTACGCTACTCCAAATACACCGGCGAAGACCTCGGCATCGACGCCGAGGATCTTCTCAAAGCGCTGGCCGATTTCCTCCTGGGGAGCGGCTTCAACAATCCTTACATGTCGTTCAGCGAGCTCAACGAGCACACCCTCGAAGAGCTCAAGAACGCCATCCAGCGCGCGCTCGAACAAGGCAACATGTTCGACAACGATGCGCTCCAGGAAATGATGGAGCGCATGCAGAACATGAGCTCGGAGCAGATGGAACAGCTGCTCGACCGGCTGGTGCAGAAGCTGATCGACGAAGGCCACATCACTGTGGAAGAGCCCGCCGACCAGCAGGCTGCCGGCGCCGGCACAGGTCCCGATTCCAAAGCGCGTTTCGAAATTACCGACAAATCGCTCGATTTTCTGGGATTTAAAACGCTCAAAGACCTGCTCGGATCGCTCGGAAAATCGAGTTTCGGCCGCCACGATACGCGCGATCTCGCCACCGGCGTGGAGGCGTCGGGAACGTCGAAGGCTTACGAGTTCGGCGACACCATGAATCTCGACATCAGCGAGACGCTCTTTTCGGCCGTCCGCCGCGAGGGCGCCAAAGTCCCGCTTAATCTCGAGTACAGCGACCTCCACGTTCATCAGTGCGAGTATCAAAGCTCCTGCGCCACGGTGTTAATGCTCGATTGCAGCCACAGCATGATTCTCTACGGCGAAGATCGTTTCACTCCCGCAAAGAGAGTCGCGCTGGCTCTGGCGCACCTGATTCGCACGCAATATCCCGGCGATAGCCTGCGCTGTGTGCTGTTCCACGATTCCGCCGAGGAACTGGCCATCAGCCAACTGGCGCGTGTACAGGTGGGGCCGTATTACACCAACACCCGCGACGGTCTGATCCTGGCGCAGAAGCTTCTCATGCAGGAGCGCAAAGACATGCGCCAGATCGTGATGATCACTGACGGCAAGCCAAGCTGCCTGACTTTGGAAGACGGGCGCGTCTACAAGAACGCCTTCGGGCTAGATCCGCTAGTGATTAGCAAGACGCTGGAAGAGGTGAATCGCTGCAAGAAGCAGGGCATCCTGATCAACACCTTCATGCTCGCCAGCGATTACGGCCTG
>Ga0302326_10024333_pt1 | contig 12310 bp, 4 predicted proteins | sample Palsa_T0_3_FD_202264 | JGI IMG/M metagenome (GOLD analysis project Ga0302326, IMG submission 202264) | Peat permafrost microbial communities from Stordalen Mire near Abisko, Sweden - Palsa_T0_3 | ecosystem: Environmental > Terrestrial > Soil > Palsa > Peat permafrost | place: Sweden: Abisko...
TCATCAGCAGATGCCCGAGATATCCGGTTTCCCACGGCACCAGCACGGCTGTTCCGCTGCCGTGCGCGCCGTGGGCGGGATACTGCCGATCAAAACCAAACTCCGAAGACAGCGGCATCCCTGGCTTCCAGTCGGATGACAGCGGCGGTGGTTTCGGAAAAAAAGCCGATTGCGGATCCTTCGGCTGCCGCCAGTAGGGCAGCGGGTTGTAAATCGGCGCGGTCAATTCATCGACCATCCAGCGCCCGCGCATCGCCATCCACGGATTGGCGAAGCGAACCTGGTGATCGCCGCTTTGCGCGCAGAACTGCGCGATCGACGTTGGCCGGAAAAACGCCCAGTTGTAGATGCTGAGGCTTTCGGTCCAGCGTCCGCCCTGGGAATCCCACGACGGGACAGCCGGGCGTGTGTAATAGCATCCCATCAGCCGCAGGGTTTTCTCGAATTGCTCATGCCACTGCGCGGCCATCGGATGATCGGGAAACAGCAGCGTCACCTCCGATGGCACGGAAAAACCATCGGCCGACATGTTGGGACAGCCACCCAGGCAGATGCGCACCGGACACAGGTCATCGCTGGCATTGACATATGCCGACAGCAGCATCATCGCGATGGCCCGTTTTTTGTCCGCGGCGGACAGCTTGGCGTTCAGCCGATTGAAGGCGGGGATCAGCGCATCGTAAAGCTCGCGATGGCGGATATCCATTGCCACCAGATTATCGCCCAGCGGATAGAGCGTCAGCGCCGAAGTTCGCATGCGATAGTTGAATTCTTTGATGGTTTTGATTTCGCCGGAATCGATCATCGGCGGCGGTTGGCGCGCGGTGTCGGAATAGGTCAGCACCATCTCTTTCACGTGGTCGAGTGAAAGCGTGCCATACCACGACCGCAAAAGCTGGGCGCTGCGCAGTTTCAACTCGTGCGTATCCTGCACCTGCGAACTGCCGCCGATTTTCGCCGCGGCGGAGACGTAGAGCTTCACGAATTTCTCGGTATCTGCTTGTGCGGCGGCGGCATCATCGAAGCTGATTCCCGTGGACCGCGACCCATCCACCAGCGGCCACGTCCAGATCAGGTTTCCCGAAGCTTCATGGCGGAAATGAACCTGAAGCCGCGTGCTCGGCTGCCAGATGCCGTACTGATGGTCCTGCCATTTCAGCGTGTCGAGCGCAAAGACGCTCAGCTCCGACCCGCCGGGGCGGTTTTCCCAGAAGCTGGCAACTGGCGTGGCATCGCGAACGCCGTTGCCGGAATAGCCGGCCAATTCAAATGCCATATTGGTTGCAGGATCTTCAATTTCATTGGCGGGGATCCATTTCGGATCTTCCTCGAGATCGGGCGTGATGACCGGTTCGTCGATGCCGAGCCACCGCGCCCCGCTGGTCACATCGAAAAATCCGGCGGGAAAGCGGTGCGTGGGTTGAAAGCCGGTCCAGTTCATTTCTATCCGAGCGCCGTCCTGCGGATCGAGGCCGCGCATCTCTTCGGAGAAATCGACGAAGGAATAACCGGCGACGATTTTGACGATCGCCGTGTACGTCGCGCCGCCGGCAAAGTCGTAGCGAATCTGATAGGCGCGAAACAGCGGGCCGGCGGCAACGGTCGAAGTGGTGAGGCTGACCAGATGCTTTGTCGGGCTGACGATGACATTATCGCCGATCCATCCCCCGCCGCGATTGATTGCCATGATCGGCGCCGGCGCCGACTCTCCGGCGGTAATTCGCCGGCTTTGCGAAATGCGCACACTGAGGGAACCGCCACCGATTTCCAGCATGCCATCGCCGTCGGTTTCGTGCACCATCGGCGAGACTGCCGCCGATTGCCCGTTCGCCGAAAGCGTAAACGAAACCGTTGCACCGGGTTTCAAATCGGAGAAAAAGCAAACCGTCGCTGATTGCAACTCGCCCGATGGTGATTGCCGAACACCGTCAAGCTGCATCGGCACGGGCTTACCGGTCGCATCCATCAGTGAAAGCTGATTGGCCCGAACATGCGCGGCCGAAAAATCGACTAGATAACTCAGCAGCGTTCGCGGCCAGGAGTAAAACGGCAAGTTGATATCATCGTGCAGAACGAATTGAAGAGAGCCAGAGGCAGGGAATTGCCGCACATCCGCAGGCGCCGATCCCGCGCCGAGCAGGAATATCAATGCGATTCCGATGATAATGCGCTTCATAAGATGGAAATCTTCCTCAATCAGGCGACAGGCGCCAAAGAGCGCGCTATTCCAACCGTTGGCGCTTCAAGCGTGAAAGCGGTCAATCCGCTGAGATTCCGCCGCGGCGCGGGCATCAGCAGGCTGGCACTGTATCCCACGACGATGCACGTCACCGTCGCGAGCGGGGTATACAGCGTCCAGTGCAGCGGCGTGAACCCTGCGATGGGAAACGTCACGATGACGCTGGCGATCGCGCCAATCAGGGCCCCCATGCCAGTCGCCCGCCGCGAGAACATCCCCAGCGTATACACCCCGACGAATCCCGCCCCGCAGAGCGATGCGATCGTCGTCCACGTTTCCATCAGCGACCGCATGGGCATCTTCGCCAGCCAGGCGGCAACGCTGGTGGCTATCAGGCCCACCAGATAGCTGAGGAATTTTAATAACCGCAAGCGCGTGCGATCGGATGATCTCGGCCGCCATCGCAGATAAAAATCCTGCACCATCAGCGTCGCGGCACTGTTGATCGTTCCCGACAGACATGACATCGAAGCCGCGAATATTCCCGCGATGATCATTCCCGCGACGCCCACGGGCAACACCTGCACGGCAAACAGCGGCACCACCCGGTCGTTCTGCATCGTGGGATCAAGCTTTGCCGGATGCGCGTGGAAATAAACGAACAGCAGGATGCCCATAATCTGAACGATCACCGCGCCGACCGTGCACACCAGCCAGTTGCCCAGCGTCGCTTTGCGCGCGGATTTGACATCGGGCGTGGAAAGGACCCGCTGCACCATCGCCTGATCGCCGGCAAATCCTATCACCGTGAGGGCGACGGTGAGGATCATGATCCACGCGGCCGGCTGGGTGGCCGTCCAGCTCCAGATGGTGAGATCGAATTTCCCGTAATGCGAGCCGATATCGCCGATCACCGTGAGATTTCCTTTGAAGGAGTAAAGCACCACGCCGATGGTAATCAGCGGGCCAAGCAGCATGACCGCCGCCTGCAGGACATCCGTCCACATCACCGCGTCGATGCCGCCCAGCGACGTGTAAATAGTCGTGAGCAATCCGACGCCGACGATCGCGACGTACACATTCATGCCTGTGACCGCCGAGATCGCGATGGATGGAATCAGGATCACCACGCTCGCCCGGCCAACGGTGTAAAAAATGATGCACTGTGCCGACGCCAGCAGACGAAGTGCGGGATTGAACCGTTTCTCGAGATATTCGTAGGTCGAAGTGAGATTCAGCCGGCGGATGAGCGGAATGACCAGAAACGCCTGCGGAACAAGGACGATGATGCTGATCATTGGTTGAAACAGCCAAACGAGATTAGTCGCGTACGTCAGTGCGGGCACGGCCATCAGGCTGATGGAACTGGTGGCGGTTGCGTAAAGGCTAAGCGCCGCCACCCACCACGGCGCGTGCCGGCCCCCCAGGGAAAATTCCACGGTGTTTTTCTGCTTGCGCGAAAACGTCAGGCCGATGCACGTGACCAGCAGGAGATAACTTACGATCACGATGTAATCCACCGCATGCAGGCCGCGCACCAGGGGAGAAATCGAGACCTGCTGAAACTCAGCGTTTGACCGGCCGACGAGCACGTTGTGATCGTTCCAATGCACGGCAATCTCTCCCGCATTGCCGGCGGCACCCATCGTTGTCCACGTGTCAGTCACCGCGTGATAAGCAAGGATGGAGGAATAAGGCACGGCGGTTTTCCAAGCCGAGGAAAGATTATCCACTTGGGTTTGCATATCAGCGCCAAGCAGAATGGTGTGCGCCTGGCCCGAGGCAATCGTCGCGCCGCCGGCCAGCGGAAGTGGCAGGGGGGCGACGCGGATCCATCCTTTTTTCTCGGTGAAATCCAGGGGTTTGGGGCGGTAGATCCAGCAATCGGAAATCGCCTGCAGCCCGTTGTGACCCATCGTCGCCGAGCGGCCGCCGAAAACTTCCAAGCCGTAATAATGCCCGATGACCGACGGTTGAACGATTCCCGGTCCCGGGATCGAGGGTTCAATTTTCCAAAACGGCTGCGCTGCGGAAAGATCGAGCGAGAACATCTCGCGCGCGGGGGATGAACCATCGGAGTTTGGCGATCCGCCGACAACATAAATGATGTTCCCCAGCAACCCCGCACCGGACCACGCGCGAGGGGCGGGAAGATTGGGTAGGGCGGATTCGCTCAACTGGCCGTTGTGCGATTGAAGGCGGATGACCGAGGCAACCGCGCCATCTGGTCCAATGCCGCCGATGCAGATAAGTGAATCTTTTGCCGTGACCGAAGCGCCCCTGGCGATCTTTTCGTGCAGCGTGGCCGTTCGCCACGCAGTTTCACCGGTGGGAAGAATATCAATCTCATTGCTATCGACACCGCCGGCCACGATCAGCGCATCGCCGCTGACGCCGGCGAAAATGCCGGCCCGCGCCTGGAGAAGGGGGGGTAATTTCAGATCGGAGCAGACGACATCATCCGCCAGTGCATGCACCGACATTGCCAGAAAGATCGCAATGAAAGAAATGTTTCGCGCGGCGATGCGCAGGCCCGGGCGGATCATACCCTTCGTCGCCGCGCAAGAACCCCGGCAATGCCCAGCGTCAGCAGTCCCATCGTCGCCGGTTCCGGCACGCTGGCGAGGCTGATGCCATTGGCCGCGGCGAAGGAATCCAACGCCTGCAAATCCGCCGATGCCACCGACGATTGACTGGCGAACTGATTGAAATTGTCGGCCAAAAGCACGAAGTCATCGCCGTTGACCGTGCCGCTGTAGTTGAAATCGCCTTTGTCCCAGCCGTTGGTGACCGAGTCGTTGAAATTCGCCGCCATCAGCGTGAAGTCAGCGCCATTCACCTTGTCATCGAGGTTCGCATCGCCGAGCAGGGTATACATGATTTCAATGGTGCCGCTTGCCAAGCCGGCGGGATTGCCTGGATCTGCCGAGTCGGCGTAACCGACGCCGTAGTTCGGGTTCGACGCCGCCAGCGAAGAGATAATCCCCGGCCCGCTCCAGGTATCGCCGGCGTAACCGCTGGCGATCATCGCGGCGATCGAGGAGATCGGATCGTTGCCCGGCGTGTAATCGATGATGATGTGGTTGTTGGTGATGTCCAGCACGCCACTGCCGGTGATCGACAGCGAGGTGAGGTTGACGTTGCTGGTCGCCGGTGGCCCAGAGGGATTGGCGCTGCCGGCCGTGACGTTGGATTCCAGTTGCATCTCGCCGCTGCCGCTGATCGACAGCGCGCCGGTGGGCAGCGCGCTGGTGGTCGAGCTGGTCGGCGCGATCTTCAGTAGACCCGCGCTGACGCTGGTGCCGCCGGAATAGGTGTTGGCGGTGGCCAGCGTGAGCGTTCCCGTGCCAGACTTGGTCAGTGCCCCGGTGCCGCCGATCGTGCCGATGCCACTGATGGTGTAATTGCCATTGCTGTTGCTTACCGTAACGGATCCGGGCGTGACCGTGGAGTTGAGCGTCACCGCATAATTCGCGGCTGTGTTGCTGGGATTGTTGTCGTTGAAAGTGACGTTGTCCTGCGGGTTGAAAACGGTTGTGGATGATCCGTTGTTCCAGTTGGCGCTGCTGCTGTTATCCCAGAGATTGTTGCCGGCGCCGTTGTTCCAGGTAAGGCTTTGCGGACCGGCTACGGCAGCGACGAGATCGATATACCCGGGATCGACCCCGTTGTTGCTGAGATAATATTGATCGCCCATGGGAGCGGCGGGCAAACTGAAGTTGTTGACGTTGATTCCGGAGATGGCGCCGCCGATGAGACGGTAATCATCGCCGATGACCGGCGTCCCGCCGAAGGTGATCGGCGTCGTCGCTCCGATGCTGGTTCCCGAGCCCACGGTGAGCAGGTCGTTGCTCGTGATCTCCGGACCCGTGCCGGTGCCGAGATCGAAATTGATCGTGGTGTTGCTGGTGGTGGTGAGTGCCCCGACGGTGAGCGTGCCGACAGTGCCGATGCCGCCCGGCGCGATGGTATGCGACCCGCTGCCGGCCGAGACTGGCCCGGTGATAATTCCGCCGGCGGCGCCGCTGGCGAGAATTCCGCCGTTGAGCGTGACGGTGCCCGAGCCCGTCGCCGAGCCGGTGGTGTTATTGGCGATCAGCGAACCGCCGTTGACGGTGGTGCCGCCGGTGTAGGTGTTGCTGCCCGACAGCGTCATCGATCCGCCGGTGATGAGAACACTGCCGCCCGAGTTGCCATCGGCGATCGTGCCGCTGAATGTTCCGCCGCCGTCGATCTGCAACGTGTTGGCGTTCAGATTCACCGTGCCGGCGCCATTCAATGACGCAATCTCAATCGTGGGGATATTCGAATTCAGGACGCCATTGTCGGTCATTGCCGCGGCGGTGCCGATGGAGCCGTTGACGGTCAAGGTTCCCGCGGCCTGCACGTTGATGGCCGTGCTGGCGATCGCTCCCGTCGAGCCGATCAGCAATGTCCCGCCGCCCACCGTCGTGGTTTTTGTATACGTGTTGACTGCCGAAAGCGTCAGCGTGCCCAACCCGGCTTTCGTGAAACCGCCGTTGGCCGCCGCGGGAATAATCGGCGATGCGAATGTGACGTTGTTGGAATTAGTGTTGACCGTGCCGCCGTTCACGTTCAGCGTGATCGTCTGGCTGGTTGAGACGTCCTGCGTGTTGTTGGGCGCGTACAGCAGCGTTCCTCCGTCGAGGAAGATCGGCCCCGTGCCCAGAGTGTTGGACGCAAATTCGATTGTGCCGTTGGGATTCAGTAACGTGCCGCTTGAGTAGGCATTGGCGGTGTTGGTGAGGCTCAACGTTCCGCCGGCAGCTTCGACCTCCGTGCTGCTGGTTGTACCCGCGATGCCGGGCAGCGCATTGTAAATGATGCCCGCGAAGGTCGCGAAATTGGATCCGCCGTTGAAATCGAATATTGCCTTGGTCGCAGTGCCGGTGTATCCGGTGCCAATGGCCAGGGTGCCCGTTCCCACCGATGTGATGTTGCTCACCGTGACGGTGGTGTTATACAGGTCGAGTGTCGCCGAATCATTGCTGTTATCGCCCAGGGTCAGGGCGGTATTTGTCGGTATCGCGGTGGCTGCGTCGCTGATCAGCCGCCCGGCCTGGATCGTGGTGCTGCCGGCGTATGTGTTGCTGGTGTGCAGAGTCAGCGTGCCGGTGCCGCTCTTGATAAAGTTAATATTGTTTTGATTTGTTCCGCTGCCGCCGATGACGCCGAAATACGTGATCGCGTTGGTTATATCCGCATTAAGCGTTGAATCGCTGCTGGACCCGCCGACGATGGAGCATCCCGTGAGGCTCGAGGTGGCAGTTTGAATCGAAGTAAAGGTTTGGCTCACCGGCCCGGTGGAATCGCCAAGGATTAGCTGCCCGGTGGTCGCAGCGCTGCTGTTGCCGAGATAGAGCCCACCACTGCCGATGCTGCCGCCGGTGCCGATCTGGAGCGTTCCGCTCATGACCCAGGTCTCGGCGGTTGTGTTTGAAGCGGTATAGGTCGCCGCGGAATCGATTACCACAGTCGAAGTGGAAGTAGGTCCCGGGGTCGTTAGCGAGGGATTCGCTCCAAACACTGCGCCAACCGTTCCTGTCAGGCCACCAGTGAAATCGATGCTTCCAGTTGCCGCATCGACCGTGTGGCTGCCGGCCAGTGTCACCGGAACCGCGATCGTTTGCGTGCTGGTGCCGCTATTGATCATCGAGCTGGCGCTGCCCGCCGAAAGAGTAAACCCGTTGCCGGTGATATCGTACGCCTGTGATCCGCTGAGAAAGTTAAACGTCGGCCAGGTCTGACCCGTGAGATCGTTGACAGGAGCATTATTGCCGGTCGCGCCAAAATACAGATTGGCGCCGGTCTGACCGCTGACGCCGGTGGGATTGTTCGACCAGTTGGCGGTGGTGCTGAAATCCGCGCTGGTATTGCCGATCCAGGTTACGCTCGACGCCAGCGCATCGTGGCCTGCGACCGCGAGCAGGGCGGAAGCAACAATCAGTTCGGCGCCGCAGCGTGCGGAATTTCGCAGCTTTGATCGCCGAGCCATCGCCTGTGGACGAATGTTCCTGAATCCGGGATTTCTTCCGCGCTTCATCGAACCCTCCAGTGAAATGGCTGCCTGGCGGCGCACTCTTGCGCGGCTTTTTCCCGGCAGCAGTCTCCGATCCGCAATCCTAAATTGCCCGCGGCGGTCCCGAGGACTTGCCCGGACGCAGTGAACACGAAAATGTCACGTGCGACGGCTCCAGCGCGGGATTCTTGAGTCTCTCCACCGCTCGCTTCAGCGCCTCCGCGCCCATTGCTTCCATAGGAACCGACACCGTGTCCAGCGGACTGTCCGCAATCGCATCCGTCTGGGCGGCGTCGAATCCGGTAATCGAAACATCCTCGGGAACACGCAGCCCGCGGCGCATCAGCCCGCGGCGCAGGCATTCGGCGGCGTAGTCGCTGGACGCCATCCAAGCCTGCACGCCGCCGCGAACTTTCGCCTCAATGCGGTCCACGTACTGCAACCACATCTCATCCTCTTGTTCGTCATAACCCGCTAGGCTTTCGGCCGTCACATCCACCACACGGTCGGGGGAATATTCCAGGCCAAACTGGCAAAGCGAATCGACATATCCCGCGAACCGCGCCCGCGACCAGGATAGATCGCCGCAGCGGCCGACGAAGCCGATCTGCCGATGGCCGAAGCGATACAATCGCTCCATCATTTCGTGCATCGCCTGGCGATGGTTGACGCCGATCACGTCCAGGCGAATGCCCGGATATTCATGCTGCATGGAGATGCAGGTGTACTGCCGCGAAAGCTCGCGCACGACATCGTCCGGCCAGCGGAACACTAGTACCAGCGCCTTGAGCAGGCCGTTACGCATCACCGGCGGTTGAAAGCGGGGGAAAAGAATTTGCCGGCATTCCTGCGAGCGGATGTGCTGAAGGACAAGGGTGACGTCAAGGTTGGGCGCGGCCGCGCTCATGCCGATGAGATATCCCTCGCGTCGCCACCGGGCGTGGGGCGAATGCACCAGCACGCCGATGATGTGCCCCTGGGCTTTTACCTGCGGATCCTGCGCCGAACCTTCCAGGCTTGGGAGCTGATATCCATGTTCGCTGGCGGCCTCGAGCACCTTAGCGCGAATCTGCGGCCGAATCCCCGGCCGATTTCGCAGTGCCCGCGAAACGGTGCCTTGCGAGAGATTCAGTTGTTCGGCTATGGCGGCCTGAACGGCTGGCTTCATGTAAATACTTATCCCACGTCATGCGCATAAATGCAACATAAAAATGCATAGTATGAATAAAATTCTATCGATTTCTAATCCATGTCGGGGGAGGATAGGTCCTTTAAATCAATGAAGATTAGGGCCGTATAGCGATTAACTGTTGAATGACGACTTACATTTTATAGGGTTTTATCAATAATTCCGTTGACAATCGCCGCATTGCCTGGTTAGTCTATGCGCATTAAATTCCATTGCTGCGTCATATGAGCATAATATGCGCAACATGGCAAACGCGACAAAAAAGCCTATAATGATTCCGATTGATTGGCGGAGAATCAAAAATAGGCGGGTCAGGAAAGCCGGATTGATTCATCTCTTCGGAGGACGGCCATGCCGGAAACGTCAGCAAGAAAAAATCCCCCCACACGCAGGGCCGGTTTTACGCTGGTCGAGCTTCTGGTGGTGATTGGGATTATTGCGGTGCTTATTGCCATCCTGCTTCCTGCGCTGAATAAGGCCAAACAGCAGGCCAACGCCGTGCAATGCCTTTCGAATTTCCGGCAGATTGGACAGGCCTGCCTGAATTATTCCAACGATTACAACGGCATCATCATCCCCACAATGCAGATTAACGTCACCAATCAAACCCCCAACGAATCATGGGCTACTATGCTCGTGTATGGCCACTACCTCAGTCGGCCACAGACAATGTGTCCGGTTACGACCGGACTCGTCTACACTCCGCCGCAAGCGGCGCAGGCTGGGAAAACTACCCCTATCGATGCCAACGAATATATTGCTGGCAATGTCTTTTTCTGCCCGCAGGACAATTACGTCGCCTGGCACCGCGACCACAGCTTCGGCCTCGATACCACCATCAATATTGACAGTTGGTATTATCTCAATGGTCTGGCGCAGTCGTATCAGGACAAAGTGATTGATGGCGGCGCATACGCCGTCGGCACAGCCGCTCAAGGGGTCGGCAGGATTACATCTACGAGCGGTTTCACGCCGACGTATCAACTGGTGTACGACAAGACCACCACCAATCCGGTTCCGCAGTACACACCCAAACTCGGAGGATTCAGAAATTCAAGCGCCATCGTACTCGCGTTCGAAGGAACCTCTTACGATGTACTGAATGAAAGCAGCGGCGCCGGCCTTCGCTGGATCGCCGCCCACAACGGTGGCAAAACGACCAATATACTTTTTTGCGACGGTCACGCCGACAATGTTCCTTACACGCTGAACGCCAGCGGTTTGCCTTCGCAGTTCCCCGGGAGCGTGACGTCCGGGCTCGATTGGTATACCGATAAGTAGCGGAACTTCGGAACGAACCACGAAATTAATCCGGTAATAGCCGTACAAGACCGTTTGATATTTGTAACCGGCGTGATTGCAACGTGAAAACCCCGCGGGTACTTCGATCTGTTCTCTTCACCGCCGCCGCCCTCGCCGCGCCACGCGCTTACGGCCAGCTTTATCACGAAATCACCGCCAACGATGCCACGCTCGACGCCAGCAATGATGTCATCGAGAACGGCACCACATATCTGACCGTTTACAAACCCACTCCGCCCAGCAGCAACGTGATCGGGCCGTGGATCAGCACCAACGGCGGGTTCGCCAGCAACGATTCGTTTGGTTACGAGATTCAGCCGTCGCTCGCCAACGAGAATTCCTCCACCGACAAGGTGGACACGCGCGTGTCTCATGCGGACGATTCCGATGCCCTCGGGTTCGACGCTCCCAAATATCTCGGCTTTGCCGTGAATATCCCGCAGGCGGGATTTTCACCGCCGACCGTCGCCAGCACCGGCGGCACCAGCACGGGTGTGCAGATCGCGCAGTGGTGGCAGGGGTCTCCCTATTCTCCGCCGCTGGCGCTGGATATCGAGCCGGGCGAAACCAATGGAATGGTGAACTACGCTCTGCTCGTTCATAACGACACCACCGACGGCAATCCCTCATCCGTTCCCATTACCATCGGCACCGGAACGATTCCATTCGATCAGTGGACCACCTTCGTCGTGATGACCGACATGGACTACAGCGGAAACGGCCAGGTGGAACTCTGGCAAAATGGAAACCTTCTTGTCGATTGGACCGGGGCCGTCGGATACAACCCCAGCACGATTCCCTATAAGAATCCCCCCGAAGGCACGGCCGATCCCAATTCGAAATTCGACGTATTTCTCGGGCCGTATCGTCCGGTGCAGGATACCCAGCAGGAGGAATTCTGGGACGAAGCGCGCTGGGCGGATGATTATGCCGATGCCGTGCCGATTCCACAGGCGATTGTGACGCTCTCTTCCACCTCATCCCTCACCGTGCCAACGGACGGCGACATCGGCGGCAGTCTTTCCAGCGGGTTGTCATTCTCAGGCGGCGAGCTTTCCACCACGAGCTCTTTCACGTCCGGCAGGGCGATCACCATTGCTTCGGCCGGCGGCACCATTAATATCGCGCCGGGCACCACGTTCGGCATTGGAAATTCACTCACCTGGTCCGGCGGAACGCTGAACGTCACCAACACCGGAACGCTTTCGATCGCACAGACCAGCGGAACGGTTTCCGTCTCGCCGGGATCGGCTCTGAATATCGCGGCTGGGTCGAATGTGCACGTCGGCGGGTCGGTCGATCCGTTTACGGATTCGACCCACTCCGGCAATCACGTCGCGATCAAAAACAATGGCACGTTCACCATTGCCGGACTTAATTCCACCATCGCGGGCATCACCGGCAGCGGCGCACTGGTCGTCGGCGATGGAGTGGTCACGAATACGCTGGTCCTTGCCCTGGGCAGTGGGCAAAGCACGGTCGATTCCCTTTCGATCCTGGGCAACTCCAGCCTCGATATCGGCAACAACAGCCTGATCATCAACTATGGCGGCGGCGCCGATCCGATCGCGTCGATCGAGGCGGACATCAAAAGCGGATA
>Ga0302326_10024336_pt1 | contig 12310 bp, 6 predicted proteins | sample Palsa_T0_3_FD_202264 | JGI IMG/M metagenome (GOLD analysis project Ga0302326, IMG submission 202264) | Peat permafrost microbial communities from Stordalen Mire near Abisko, Sweden - Palsa_T0_3 | ecosystem: Environmental > Terrestrial > Soil > Palsa > Peat permafrost | place: Sweden: Abisko...
GCGGTGCTCCCGCCGCACAGAATTCGACGAGGATCAGTTTGTCCGGTTTTATCCTTACCTTCCGCATTTGATCGACCTCTCAGTTGACATACTGGCCGGTATGTGGCGGCAACCCAATGCGGCAAGATACCTCGACAGCAACAATCGCTCTATCGTCAGGCAGTCTTTTGAAATGCTCAGGTCGGACCAGACCCGGCTCGCCGATCAACCCATCGGCGTTCTAGTGAGCATCGACAAGATCTATGAACTGGTGGAAGGGAATACTCCGTGGGAGAAGCGGAAGGACATACTCGACATTCGCCAGCGCTTCGACGACGACAAGGACTACCCAGGAATGGCATCGCGTGTGGCGAAAGCGATCTGCCTGATGGAGTTTGCCGCAACGGACCTGCCGCGCACGACGAAGAACATCGCCGCGCTGCTCGTCCAACGGGTCACCGAGGCCCCGCCGACACTGGCGGTTGCAGCGATCCTCGATCGCTTGAAAGGCGCGCAGTATGTCCGCGAGACCGAGCACGGTTGGAAGCTCTATGACTTCGATGAACTGCGCCGCGCGGCGGCCGGCCTGTGGTGGCTCGGGGAATGGGTGGGAGCCGTCAATCCGCGGACTCCGCGATGGTATAACGCCCCTATCCAACTTTCCAAGAATTTTCTGGCCCGCCTGCTGGCTTGGTACACGCGGCCTTTGCGTCAATTCAACGACTCTGTAACCCGATCGCTTGAAGAAATCATCGGCGCCCTTGACCACCTCTCAATGAACATGGTTGCCTTCGACCGCCTTTCGATGAAGATGGTCGCCTTGGACCGCCGCAATACCGCGGATAAATTCGAGCCGCAGTTACTGGACCACCTTTCCATGAACACGGTTGCTCTCGACGGCCTTTCCATGGACATGGTTGCCCTGGAGGGCCGATTGGCGCAGTTAGAGCGAGAGAAGAGTATCCCTTTCTGCGCCGACACGGCTCACCGAAACGACAGGACAGCTTATCTGATTGGGCTGTTTGGCACCGGGCGCCGGTATATCAATGAACTGATGCTGGAGAACATCGGCGAAAGGGCGAAATATTTTAGGGACACCATCCGTCTGCATCCGGGCCCGACGCCGATGATCTACAGCGGCCATGCCACCATGAAGCACGTTTCCCGCGCCCAGGAGTTGCCGGCGGTAATGAGCCGTATCTTGGAAGCCGTGGGAGCTGGGTTCGCCGACTTGATTTTTGTCTATCGTCATCCCCTCGATTCGTTGCTGACAAATTGGATCTGGTGGCGGACATACATTCGCGAGAATAGGCTGATTTCTGGTATCTCTCAGATATATAAGAACACTGACGATCTATGCGCCGATTTGGATCGGAATTATCTGGACTTCAAGGCCTTTGCCGAAGGCGACCCCGATTTTTTCGCGGGTTTACCTGGTCCGCGATTTTTGTCTTTTCCCGAGTCTGTCGAAGAGACCGAACTTCATTGTCAATCCGCGACGCTCGCGTTGCGCCTTGAGGACTTCATGGCCGATCCACGCAAGGAGTTTTCTAGGATTGCCGGCGTCATGTCTGTCGATCTGGAATTGAGCAGCCTACACGTAGTCCCTCCGAAAACCAAGCCTTACGGCCATTTGGCCGTTAAAGACAGAGTCCCTCGATTCAGAAACTTTATCGATGGGATGACGGCGGAGACAAGAAGACAGATCGAGACAATCGGCTACGAGGCGGGGAGCTAAACTGAGTGAGTTCCCGCCCTGATGTTGCCAGTTGCTCGTGGAAGGGGGAAACGACCATGGATTCAGACGGAGCCAATGCGCAGGCAACCCCCTGCTATTGGCACTATGACCACGATGAGTTGCGCCGCGCCGCGGCCGCCGTGGAGGGACTCAAGAACGCTGTAGGGATCGTTAATCCCCGGCCGCCCGGTTGGCACAACGACCTGATACAGCTTGTTAAGAAGTTGCATGCTCGATTCCTGGGCTGGTATACGCGGCCCTCGCATGAATTCAATGACTCCGTAAGCCGGGCGCTCGAACAAGTCGTCTTCGCCCTTGAGCAACTTTCCATGAACATGCTTTCGCTTGACCACCTTTCCCTGAACGTGGTAGCCCTGGAAGGGCGATTGGCACAATCGGAGAAGCGGAGCGCCACGCTGGCGGCGTCACTCGAAGCGCAGCTTGATCTCTTGCGCGAACAGGTAACGGCATTAGCCGGCGTACCGGCGGCCGCGAGTCCGGAAGCCCCTGCCGGCAGTATGGCAGCGGTCTCGGGCGAGCGGGCCGCTGAGCATTCCCGGTTCTACATCGATACGCGTGTGGGGAACAATAGAACAGCTTATGTTATTGGATTGTTCGGCTCCGGACGCAACTATATCAATGAACTGATGCTGCATAACATTGGAGAACGGGCGAAATACTTCAGGGATGCGATCCGGTTGCATCCCGGCCCGACACCGATGATCTACAGCGGCCACGCCACCATGAAGCATGTTTCTCGCGCGCAGGCTTCGCCGGAGTTAATGAGCCGTTTATTGGAAGCAGTCCGATCGGGGTTCGCCGATACGATTTTTGTGTATCGTCATCCCCTGGATTCGTTGCTGACAAACTGGATTTGGTGGCGGACATACATGCGCGAGAATAGATGGATTTCCGGCGTCTCGCAGGTTTATAAGGACACCGAGGAGTTATGTTCCGACTTGGACCGGAATTACCCTGACTTCAAGGCTTTTGCCGAGGGCGACCCTGAGTTTTACGCAGGCCTACCAGGCCCGCGATTTCTGTCTTTCCCGGAGTTTGTCGAGGAAACCGAGCTTCATATCCAAGCGGCCACGCTCGCGCTGCGCCTGGAGGACTTCATGAGCGATCCGCGCAAGGAGTTTTCCAAGATCGCTGCAGTCATGTCGGTGGATCTCGATTTGAGCCGCTTATCTATAGCTCCCCCGAGAACCAAGCCTTACGGCCATTTGGCTGTTAAGGACAAAGTCCCCCGATTCAAGAACTTTGTCGATGGACTGGATGTGGAGACAAAAAGACGGATTGAGAAGATAGGCTATGAACCCGAGGGGCAGAGCTGACGCGTTTTGGATAATTGGATCGCGCCAATCTCTGGAGAGAGTCATGATCAGAATTGCCGATCTGCTGGACCGCGATTTTTCCGAACCTATCGAAGAGATCGTCAAAGTCGACAACGACGATCCGGGAACTGTCTTCAGGGAGCTGACCGAATACATCGCGACGAATCGTATCAAGGCCGATTACGAGCGCCTGTTCTCCGCAATGGCAGCGGCTGCGAAGTCGCGACACGAAGGCGGTGGCGTCTGGATTTCCGGCTCCTTCGGCTCAGGCAAATCTTCGTTCGCGAAAAACCTCGGATACGTTCTGGCGAACCGTGAAGTACTTGGCGCCTCCGCAAGTTCACTTTTCCTGAAGCAGGTGGAATCCAAGCAGGTTACCGGGTGTGTTGAGTTCCTGAATCGAGCGATCCCATACGAGATCTTCATGTTCGACCTTCAAGTGGAGTTGCCGGTCGAAGCCAACGCGGTGCAAAGCGGCTCGGTTCAGATTGCCGAAGTCATGTACCGTATCGCACGGCGGCAACTGGGCTATGCGGAAGACTACGATATATCAAAGCTTGAGATTGAACTTGAGAAAAAGGACAAGCTTGCGGTGTTTGAGGATCTCTGTCGCGTAGAATACAGGGAAGAGTGGAGAAAGACCCGCGAAGGCAGCCAGAAATTCACGCGCTGCAGCACCTTACTTCACCGGCTTGATCCCCGGACTTATACCTCGCCGGACACCTGGCTGAAGATGCTTAAGGCGCGGCCTTCAAGCCGGCTGAGTATCAAGGACCTGGTCGAAAAACTGTTCGAGCTATGCGAAACCCGCCGTCCCGGGAAGGCCTTCGCCTTTATCGTGGACGAATTGGGCCGATACGTTGCCCCGGAAGGCCGGCATCTGGAAAACCTAGGCGCGGTCGTCGAGCAGTTTGGCAGGGAGAGCCTAAATCGGCTGAAAGCCGGGAAGATCCCAGGCCCCGCGTGGATCGTCGTTACGGCCCAGGAGAAGCTGCCAGAGGTCGACAATTGCCTCGCGGCCCGCGGCATCGACCCGCCTAAGCTCCAGGACCGCTTCAGGCACCAGATCGACCTGTCTTCCGCCGGCATCCGCGAGGTCGCCACTCGGCGTGTGCTGCGCAAAAAGGAGAGCCAGGAGTTTATTCTCAGGAAGCTGTTCCGGGATCGCGGTGCGTCGCTGATTGAGAATGTCAAGCTGGAACGGTGCTCCCGCCGTACGGAGTTCAACGAAGATCAGTTTGTCCAGTTTTATCCATATCTTCCGCATTTGATCGACCTTTCCATTGACATTGTGGCCGGCATCCGCCGGCATCCCAACGCGCCAAGACGAGTCAACGGCAGCAATTGCAGCATCATCAGGCAGGCTTTTGAAATGCTCGTGTCCGACCGGACGCGGCTCGCCGATCAGCCCGTCGGCATTCTGGTGAGTATCGACAAGATATATGACTTGGTGGAAGCGAATATTCCGCCGGCGAAGCGGCAGGACATACTCGATATTCGCCAACGCTTGGACAACCACAAAGACTACCCTGGAATGGCAGGGCGGGTGGCGAAGGCAATCTGCCTCATGGAGTTTGCCAAGAGCGACCTGCCGCGCACCACGAAGAACATCGCCGCACTGCTGGTACAACATGTCGCCGAAGCTCCCCCAACATTCGCGGCTGCCGCCATCCTTTATCACCTGAAACAGGCGCTGTTTGTCCGCGAAAGCGAAGACGGTTGGAAGCTCTATGACTTCGATGAGCTGCGCCGCGCACCGGACGCCCTGGCGGGACTAAAGAACGCCGTGGCTGCGGTGAATCCCCGGCGTCCCGGGTGGCACAACAACCTGATCCAACTTACTAAGAAGTTATTTCTTCGGGGGATGGCATGGTTTACGCGGCCCTTGAATGAATTCAATGCCACCGTAAGCCGATCGCTCGACGAAGTTGTGTGGGCTCTCGACCACCTTTCCAGGGACTTGGTCGATCAACGTTCCACGAACATGGCTGCCTTTGACCGCCTTTCCATGGACATTGTCGCGCTGGAAGGACGATTGGTCCAGTCGGAGAAGAGGAATGCCATCCTGGCGGAGTCAGTGGCAGGGCAGCTTGCTCTCCCGAGTCAGAAGGCCGTGGCTTTGCGAACAGCTTACGTTATCGGGTTGTTCGGCACCGGACGCCGGTATATCAATGCGTTGATACTGCAGAACATTGGAGAAAGGGCGAAATACTTTAGGGATACAATCCGCTTTCACCCAGGTCCGACGCCTATGATCTACAGCGGCCATGCCACAATGAGGCATGTCTCCCGCGCTCAGGAGCTGCCGGAGGTAATGGGCCGCATATTGGAAGCGGTCGGATCCGGATTCGCCAACTTGACTTTTGTCTATCGTCATCCCCTCGATTCGCTGCTGACGAATTGGATTTGGTGGCGGGCGTTCATTCGTGACTACAAGTCGATTTCCGGTATCTCCCGGGTGTATAAGAACACAGATGATCTATGTGCCGATTTGGAGCAGAACTTTATTGAATTCAAGGCCTTTGCCGCCGGCGACCCCGATTTTTTCGCGGGCGCGCCAGGCCCGCGATTTCTGTCCTTTGCGGAATTTGTAGAGGAAACCGAGCTTCATCTCGAATCCGCCACGCTCACGTTGCGCCTGGAGGACTTCATGATCGATCCGGTCTACGAGTTTTCCAAGTTCGCTGCAGTCTTGTCGGTGGATCTCGATTTGAGCCGCTTATCTATAGCTCCCCCGAGAACCAAGCCTTACGGCCATTTGGCGGTTAAGGACAAAGTCCCACGATTCAGAGACTTTATCAATGAGCTGGATGCCGAAACAAAAAGACGGATTGAGAATATGGGCTATGTTGTGGCGGTGTGAGCTATGCGCGCCGCGCCGCCCAGGCGCGAGTCACATAAGTTGTCTCGATCGCCGCCAGACCGGCGATCAGTTTCCCGGTGATATCCAGGAACTTCCCGAAAAGTTCCGGACCCAATTGCACCTGCAGATCGTTCACCGAGCGCCACGCGCCGATATACTGTGCAGGCGTCTGGCGCAGGGAATGCCGGCCTTCGAGGTACAGCACGTCGGCAAATTGCGTTTTGGCGCTCAACAGGTCAGTAAGCCGCTCGGTGATGCCGGAGCGGCCGGACGATACGCGACGGATGCCGGGCTTGAGCCGCGCGATCTGCGCCTCGATTTCGACGAGCAACGGGTTCGCTTCGATGAAGCGTGGATTCCACAAGGCGGCGAAGACGCCCCCCGGCCGCAGGATGCGATGGAACTCGTCGCACGCTTTGTCGAAATCGGCCCAGTGGAGCGACGAGGCCATGCTGACCAGATCGGCTGAGCCGTCCGGCAACCCGGTAGCTTCCGCGGAACCTTTGCGCCAGGCAATGTGCGTGCCGCGCGAGGTCTCGATGCCCTGCCCGCGCATGTCGTCATTGGGCTCCACTGCGACGATGGAATTGAGGCCGCGAGCCGCCAACATGCGTGTCCAGATGCCAGTGCCGGCGCCGATGTCGGCGGCATCGACGCTGGCCGCAGCGCGCCCCACATAACTCAGGATCGCGCTGGCGACCTGCGGTGCGTAGCCCGGCCGGAACTTGGCGTAGTCGCCAGCCAACCCCGTAAAATCTCCATGCTTGATCATGGCTTCATAATGGTTTCATCATGTATCGGATAGCGTATCCTCGATCCGGAGCTCTCCCTCCCTCACCATATTCCGGTACAGCGCCACGTCTTCCGGGTTGTCGATTTCACCCCATTGGCCGTCGGTGCCGAAAGTGTCTATGGGGATCTCCTTCCCGGCCAGCAGGCGGCGCAGCAATCCGGTCACATCGAGGCGATCGCGGACCGCTCCGTCCAGTGTACCGAGTAGCGCCTCGACGGCGATCCACGCTGGTGGCGTGAATTTGAAGAGGCCCATATATTGCCCCTCGATATCTTCGATCCGCGTGGTCTTGCCGCCGATCTCCAACAATTGGCCGGCCGCATTCATCCGGAAGGTTTCGGCATCGGCCAACGGATCGGCGAAACGCCGGGTCCACAAGCGGCGCCAGGCCCGGTCGTAACTGATGACCAGCTGGCCCGGGGCGCCGGCCAGACCGCGCACCAACTCGCTGCGGTAGAAGATATCGGCATAGCTGACGATGACCGGCTCCGAACGCAGCCAGGCCGCGGCCGCGGCGAGCGACATCACCATATTGGTTTCAGCCCATCGCTCGTTGGCGAAATAGAAGAGGCCGGGAAAATCGATCGTCTCGGCGCGATAGCCGCGGACCACCCCGATCTGGTCCACCCCACCGCGCCGGAGCGCTGCGATCTGGCGCACGATCAACGGCTTGCCTTCGAGCTCGATCAGGCATTTCGGGCGGTCGCGGCCGAGATGCCCCATGCGGCTGCCGCGGCCGGCGGCGAGAATCAGCGCGCGCATCGGGCGACTCCGATCATGCGACCCCGAAGGCCTGGCGGAACCGTGCGACGTCGGCAGGCGAGAACGGGGCGCATCGCTCCGGGTGCCACATAATGCCGGTTATAGGCTCAGCCGAATGGCGAATCGCTTTGACTACCCCGTCGTCGGCGACCGCCCAGACTTCGAGCGGCGGCCGTGAGTCGAAGGCGGCAAAGCGATGATAGCTGTTCACCTCTTTTCGCGCGCCGTCGATACAGATTACCTGACTTTGCGCCACATGGCCTTCGACGCGGCGTAACGGAATAGCGAAACGCCGCTGAATCATTTGCATGCCGCGACAAACTCCCAGGACCGGCAGCCTGCGCCGCTGCGCCAAATCGAGCAGGGCATTTTCGACGGCGTCGCGTTCCGGGGCATCGCCACCCAACGCCGCCAGATCGTTACCGCCGGTCAACACCAACCCGTCGACATTGTCCCCTTCGCACAAGGCCAGAGCCGCCTCGGCGACGTTGGGGAGCAACACGGGAAGCAGCCCGCAGGCTGCCAGGAACTTAGTCCATGCTTGATCCAGGCAATCCCGACGTTCGCCGTAGGCCGGGACGACCGATACTCGCTGGGTGATGGCGACCGCTTTCATGCGACCACCAACACCTTCCGGTTCGCGCCGTCATCGAGGAAGCCGGAGATGTGTAACCAGTTCATACACCTTCCAAATGTTATCACCGCGCGCCATGGCTGCCCAATGGATGCCCATGCAAATATTAAATTATAATTAAATAGTTTTAATCTGAGCGAAAATGATCCGACCAGGAACACTATAACCTGTTGTCCGGCTAGATAGAGCAACACCGAAGCGGCCTAGGCCGCAGGCCGGGCATCTGGAAACCGGACGATTGCCAGTTACGTCGCACGCTTGAGACGCCGTAATCATGTCGGAACTGGAGTACGTAGTCAAACACGCGGGACTGACGCCTAAACGGCTCTTGAAAAGGATTACCAGGCGGGGGTTCGGGGCGTCCGTACTAAGCGGTCTCGCCGGTGCGGCAGCATCGCGTCTCATAAGTACACCCTCGGTAGCGGCCGCGGGCGCCGATTTCACTATTGCCATTATTCCCGATCCGCAGTATCTAGCTGAAGCGTGTCCCGACACTTTCGGCGGATATTACGCTGGCATGATGAAGTGGATCGTCGACCACAAAAACATCGTTTTCACATCCAGCGAACCTTCCTTTGACGCTAACATCAAGGCCGTCGTGGGCGTCGGCGATTGCGTGAACCAGACCGCGGGCACGAGTCAGTACACGAATGCGCAGGCCGCCTGGACGATTCTCGACACCAATGGCATTCCATTCACTACGCCTCCGGGCAACCACGACTATGCCGGCAAACCCTCTTCCCGGAGCAGGCTTGGATCGCAATTCGCAACCGGCTATTTCTCCGCGCGCCACCGCTCTTCGGTTTACGGCTCAGGTATCGGACTGGGCGGCGGAGACACGGCTTATTGGATTGGATCTTATGACACAACAGGAGCCAACACTGCTATAAAACTCGTCATCTCCGGCATAAAAATGCTTGTCCTGGCGATGGATTTCTTCGCCGGCAATGCCGCATGGTCCTGGGCCTATGACACCATGCTGGCCAATTCCGATTGCGAATGCTATATCACGACGCATGCGTGGCTGACCGCGAGGGGAAGGCAGTTCCAGCGAGCGGATAGTTACGGGCCAGACTCATACTCGATGGCTGGCGCACCGTACTCCAATTCGGCGGCGGAAGCGTGGAGAACTGTAAGAGTGGGCACCTGGTCCAACTTGTTCGGCATTTTCAGTGGCCATGATATTTTCGACAGCCACGATTCAGATCCTCCGTCTCCCGCATGGTTTTGGCATCAGGTTCCGGTGAAGAGCCGCAGTTCCCGCGGGCAGACGGTACATCAACTGTTTGCCAACTCTCAGCAACTAGACGCAGCTTGTGGTATGTCCGTGAGTAAAGCAAGTGGAGCGGGGCAACTTGCGAGCGTGTTCCTGCTCAGCCGCCGGACCGCATTGGGAGTACTCGAAGGCCGCATGATTTCCACGCAATCGGGAGACTGGTTTGAATCGAGATCCGAATCCTTCCCGGGCGGAACAAGCTGGAGCGCTTCCGAAACGCTACTCTTCTCGGTTCCGTTCACAGGGCTCCAGAACGGGCAAACTCAAAACTCCACATAAGAACGCTCGGTGGCAAACAGGCCAAGAAACGGGTGGTGCCCTCCTGCCGCGCTACGGGCTCGTCCTCGGCGGTCCACGCTTCACTGACCGCGCCAATGATAAGTGCGCCGGCCGTGATCGGCACTCACGAGAAGCGCTGTTCCGTGCCTTAGCCTGGAGGCGTCGATCGCGCGCCGTCTGGGGAAGGTTACAAGTTTATTACGATTCGTTTGGCGTGCCTGCTTTCATACCATTTCATGCGATGACCAAAACCTGCTGGTTCGTACAATCGAGGCACAGCTTGCGCGCCTTCTGCCATCGCTGGAACAGGGCTTCGCCGGCGCCGATTACAGCGGGTATGCCCAGCTCGCCGGCGCGGATCGCCATATGCGAATTGGCGCCGCCGAATTGGGTGACGAACCCTGCGATATCGCGCGTGAAGATCCAGTCGAAGCCGGGGTCCGCGCTGGGCACGAAAAGAATCCGTCCAGCGAAGCTCTCCGGCGGGTCGCCGACTGAGGCTACCGGTGCGGTGACACTTTTTCGCGTAATGAAATTAGGCTGGCTGGGGGGAAGGTGAAATGCGAACACGTCGCCGGGCGACGCGACGATCGGCGGAAGCACAAGATTGCGCGTGAGCGCGTGACGCTCTCTGCCATACGCGGCACTCTCGAGCAACGCCGCGCGCACAGAACCACTCTCGCTATAGAGCGTGCGGACGACGTCGTAGTTCAGATATGCGCAATCCTCCGGCGAAAGACCATGATCCTCCCCCAATTGCTTGATCAGCGATAGAGCCTGGCTGAGGCTGCGCGTAAACACGAACTTCGCGTATTCGCGGCCCTCAATGCCGGCCTTGATGAACTCGATCAAACTCAGGACGTCGATTTCGAGTTCATGTTCCTTGAGCAGACGCTCGATGCGGCGCAACTGTTCGATCGAGAGCGCGAAGCGCGGCGGTGCAGGCGCCTCCGGCCGGGCGCTCGACCAGTCGAAATAGAGATCGGGCGCCTCGTCGTATCGCGGCGACAGGATGTCGTAGGTCCCCGGCCGGAGGTGGCCGTAGCGCGCCAGGAAGTCGGCTTTCGGAAGCTGCGCGAAATCCCGCCCGATGCGCGACCCCACGGTATCCACACTCGCCATGAATGCCGCGCCCTCTTCGGCGTTGAAAACGCCCACCTCGATGAAAGACTGCAGCATCTGCACCGCTATGAAGCCTGCCCGCGCCAGACCGGCGAACGGCAGCGTGCCGTACCGTTTGCAGTCCTCGATCAACCAATAAATTCGGCTGATCTTGTCGATCTGAGCGTTGCAGATCGCCGGAAACCGCTGTGCCAGCAGGTCGATCTTCGCGTGGTCGCGCCGCCATAGCGCGGCTTCGCCATGCATGATGCGATTGGTGAGCAGCCGTAAGGCACGCGAAAGTTCGCCCAGGTCTTCCTGGGAAAATCCGTGCCCGGCGAGCCGACCCATCCGCTTCGGCAAATCGAGCGTGTAGCAGGAAAAGATGATTTCAAATTCGACCTTGTCGTGAAGATGCGGCTCCGCCAGGAGGCGATCGATATAGTAGTTCACCAGGCGCCCGGCAAGATCGTCGGGCACGCCGCGCGGTATGAAGGAATTAAAGCTGACACGTACGTCGATGTAAGGCAATCCGTGAAAGCTGACCAGCAGCGGAAAACTGCGAAGGTTCTGGTATCCGTAATTGTCCCGCTGATAAGCCCAGATCGCGTCGGTGATGAGTTCGCAATAGAGAGACAGCGAGAGGGGCCGGGGCCGCACCCCGATGATTTCGGCCGGGTTCCAGTCCGGCATGACGCCGAATATCGCCCGGCTCCCGTGCAGGTAGGGATGCGGGCGGCTGAGCAATTCTACTTTACGCGCGACATCGGCGAGCGCGGTGTCGACCTTCGCGTCCCCTGCCGGTCCATGACGGTCGACGGCCAGAGGGCGCACTTGCAGAAGATAGAGCTGCCCGTCGCCGCCGATGGCGAATTCCACGTCTATCGCATCGCACGCCAGAAAGGTTTCCAGTTCGCGGACCAGAGCGATGACCGGCTCGAGCGGCAGTGGACAGGCATCCGGCTGCGATTTAAAGCAAAGAAAAGTCTTGAGACCGTCGCCAGCTCCGGCGGTCACGCGATCGGTCAGGCCGGAACCGTCGTCGTAATTGACCACGAAATAGGGGCCGCCGCTGGGACTGCGCGAGAAGGCCACCCCGGCCATCGCCACGCGGTCAAGCATGGGCTGCACGAAGATCTGGTCGTCGTCGCTTCGGTCGTGCCTTTCGTTCTCGCCTTCGTTCGCACCTTTGTCGTGGGCGAACGAGGCAATCACGCGGTCGATTGCTTCCGCCACTGCTGCGCTGCCCGCCACTCCGAGTACGGAATCGTACTTCCCGGCCTGCGAATTTCGCGCGGCGTCCTCGGCACGCGCACTGCTGCGCACGATAACCCGTCCTGAACCCCAAGGCGCAGCGGCGACGGCAGCGAGCACACGAGCGGCATCCGACTGCCAATCCGCAACCGAGAACCGGACCTGTGGCAGCACGCGCGCATGGCGCAGCAGGGGCGCCAGCACTTCCAGAGATTCCGCCTTCGTTTTGAAGGTGACGATACGCGCCGCCGGCTGCGCCGCACCCGTACCATTCCGGCGGGCACATACCGCCAG
>Ga0302326_10024337_pt1 | contig 12310 bp, 10 predicted proteins | sample Palsa_T0_3_FD_202264 | JGI IMG/M metagenome (GOLD analysis project Ga0302326, IMG submission 202264) | Peat permafrost microbial communities from Stordalen Mire near Abisko, Sweden - Palsa_T0_3 | ecosystem: Environmental > Terrestrial > Soil > Palsa > Peat permafrost | place: Sweden: Abisko...
TCGGACCCGGCTGGATGTTATTGACCGTGATGCTCCGGCTCCCGACCTCTCTGGACAGGCTCTGAGCAAACATCTTGACAGCTCCCTTGGTGGCCGAGTAGGCAGCCAGACCGGGCGTCATGTTACGCTCGCCTACGCAGGAACCGATCATGATAATTCGGCCACCGTTCTTCATTTGCTTGAGAGCCGCGTGTGTCGCGATGAAGGTGCCGCGAATGTTAAGGTCAATCACTCGGTCCAACTCCTCCAGCGTCGCATCCTCAAATTTCTTTGGAATCGCTGTGCCGGCATTGTTTACCAGGATGTCAAGCCGGCCTAGCGTCGCGACCGTTTTCTCCACGGCGGCTCCGACGGCGCTGGCGTCAGTGGCGTCCGCCTGAATCGCAATCGCCTTTTGGCCGATTCGTTCAATTTCCTTGACGACCGCTGCGGCCGCGTCGGCACCTTTGGTATATGTGATGGCCACGTTCGCTCCGTCAGCTGCCAGACGCTTAGCGATGGCGGCACCAATGCCGCGGGAGCCGCCGGTGATGAGTGCAATCTTCCCTTCGAGTTTTTTAGCCATGGTTTTCTCCGTTATCTAGCATGATACCTAGTTTGCCACTGCCCCAACGCGGACGCGCCGGCAAGATTAGAACCCGTGTGGAATCGGCAAGAAATCCCTTTGCGAACCAGGCGCGCGATCAATGGCAACAAGGCATGAGGTACCAGCCGTAGATAACGAACTCCGAACTGTAGTCGAGCAAACCGATAATCTCGCCCTCGCTTCTTCTCAGTTCTGTCGGGCGTTCACGCAGTAATCCGAAGACACGACGGCGCAGTCGACTTTCGCATTTCAGAGATGGCCGATACTCCTTTCACATTATTGACTCGCGTTTACGCCCACCTATAATCGCCGCGACTTCAGACGTTGTGGGTGAGATCTCGCTGCTGTCCGCTTGTCGCGGGTTGTTTCATTTCGGGCATCAATGACGATTCGAGGGAAAAAATGGGGACGTGTGTGAGCAGTCTGAGGAAACTTTCGTTTCTAGCCGTGCCAATCTTTGCAGTTTTGAACCTCGCAAGTTTGCACCTTGCCGCGCAACAAATCACAGCAAGCATTCGTGGAACGGTTAGCGATCCGAGCGGAGCGATTGTTCAGGCTGCTACCGTCGCAGCGAAGCAGATCGAGACCGGCTTGACACGAGTGGCGCTGACGGACCATCAGGGGGAGTACGTGCTGGTTGAACTCCCGATTGGGCATTACCAACTCGAGGTTCATGCCCCAGGTTTCCAAACGTATCTGCAGCAAGGAATCTTATTGGATGTGAACGAGACCGCAACGGTCAGCATTCACCTCAAGCTTGGGGCGGAGACGCAACAGGTTCAAGTGCACGCGGATGCTGATCTCGTGCAGAGCACAGTCAGCAGTCTTGGCGAAACTGTAATGCAGCGTGAGATCCTCGACCTTCCTCTGGACGGCCGAAACTTTTCTCAGTTGGGATTGCTTCAGCCCGGAGTCGTGCCCTTGACTCCGGGACTGCTCGAAGCTGGCGGTCCGGCGCGACAGAATCAGGCCTATGCCGTCGATGGCCAACGGCCGGAATCGAACAATTTTCTGATCGATGGCGCCGACAATGTCAGCTCGGTGGACGGTGGATTTGTTCTCAAGCCACCGATCGACGCGATTGCCGAGTTCAAGATTCTGAGTCATAACGCGAACGCGGAGTTCGGACGCAATACCGGTTCCACGACCAACATCATTACGCGTAGCGGGAGCAACTCATTTCATGGCGCTCTGTGGGAATTTCTGCGCAATGATGCCCTGGATGCGTCCGATTACTTCGCGCAGAGCATCCAGCCCTTGAAACAGAACCAGTTTGGCGGCACGTTTGGGGGGCCGATTCTAAAGGATAAGACTTTTTTCTTCGGATATTACGAAGGCTTCCGCAACCGGCAGGGGGAAACCGTGCCGGCAACCGTGCCATCCGCGGCGGAAAGGCAGGGTAACTTCGCGGAACTCTGCACGGAGATCTCCGGAGCCAGCATTAACCCGGGCACAGGTCTCTGCAGCAGCCCTCAAGGACAGCTCACCTTTTTCGGAACACCGGTTCCGTTCAATCAGATGACTCTTTTCACGCCCATCGATCCGATCGCAACGAATGTGTTGCCGTTCTTTCCGTTGCCGAATCAGGGAGGAAATGGATTCGTCGCCACCCAGACACTAAGCGCGAATACGGACCAGTTCGGAATGCGTCTGGATCATTATCTTTTCCGCGCGGACACGTTGAACTTCCGCTACATGTTCAGCGCCGGCCCGACGACCGATCCTCTTTCGCCGATCGGAGCCAATGTCCCGGGTTTTCCGGTGGGCGAGGATGATCGCGCTCAGAACTTTGTCGGGCAAGAGACCCATGTATTTTCGCCAAACACCATCGGCGTCTTGCGCTTTTCCTATCTGCGCAATAAGTTTCTGCTGGACGAACACTTGAATCATCAGTCACCGGCAGACTTAGGTTTCCAGTATGCCCCCACGCTCGCATCGGCGGTCGGACCTCCGTTTATCCAGATCGGGGGGTACGCCTCGGTGGGCGACCCCATCACCGGACCACGCAATACCTTTCAGAATACGTTTGATTTCTCCGGCTCCCTCAGTTGGATTCACGGCCGCCACGAATTCAAGTTTGGCGGCGGCTACCGGCGCGATCAGATCAATGCCTTGCAGGGCATCGCCACCAACGGCTTTTTTGTATTCGAGGGCATCCCCGCCTACGAGGACTTCATCTACAACGACGGTTTTGCCAACTTTCTTTCGGGCAATCCGGTGGTCTTTCTGCAAGGCGGAGGTAACTTCGCCCGTGAAATCCGCGATCGAGCGCTGGACGCTTATGGCCAGGACACCTATAGGGTCAACTCTCGCCTCACATTGAACGCGGGACTTCGTTATGAGCTGCCATTCCCCTCCACCGAGAATCACAACGAGGTCAATCTCTTTGTTCCGGGAGCGCAGTCGCAGGTAATTCCGACGGCTCCGCCGGGACTTCTTTATCCGGGCGATCCGGGCGTGCCTGCGGGCCTGATTCCAACTCAGAAGACGGCTTTTGCTCCGCGCTTCGGCGTTGCCTGGGATCCGAGCGGCAACGGCAAAACGGTGGTGAGCGCGGCCTACGGAATTTTCTACGAGCCGTACTACACCGGCGAAGGCGGTCCGCTGCAGGATCCGGTCAGTGCGCCTCCTTACCTCAAGACGCAGCAAATAAGTTTTCCCATCAATTCGTTTGCCAATCCGTTTTATACGCCAAACCCCTTCAGTCAGGCTTTCCCTGAGCCGATGACCCTGCTTGTAGTCTCCCGCAATCTTCATCTGCCCTACGCGCAAGATTGGAATCTGAATATTCAGCGGTCATTCGGCGCGGACTGGCTATTTCAGATCGGATACGTGGGCACGACAGGCGTGAGGCTGCCACGATTCATTGAAGGCAATCCTCCAGTTTTTATCCCGGGCGTGGACACGACTAGCCCGGGCTGTTCGGTGGCAAACCCGTGTCCGATCTCCACCGAAAATAACGTAAACCAGCGCCGCCTCTATTCCGGATGCACTTTAGCGGACCCGAACAATTGCATTTACAGTTCGGTCGGCGAAATTGCCAGCGTCGCAAACTCCAGCTATAACGCTTTGGAAGCCAGCCTGCGCAAGCGCTTCAGTCACGGTCTCTCCTTTCTCGCCTCCTATACTTGGTCGCATTCCATCGACGACGTTTCTTCCTTCAACATTACCGGCTCGGCAGCGCAGGACATAGCGGGAGAAAACGATCTGGCGCAGGATCCATTTGATCTTGCGGCAGAGCGCGGCCGGTCGATGTTCGATTCCCGGCACCGTTTTGTGCTGAGTTATCAGTGGTCTCTGCCTTTCTTGCAGTATTCTCGTAACTGGTACGGCAAGGTTCTGGGCAACTGGCACTTGAACGGGATCTTCACAGCGATGAGCGGCACGCCGTTCACGGTATACGACTCGAACGATGTTTCGCTGCAGGGACAGGCACCGGAAATCAGCGGCTTCTCGGCGAACCGCCCCAACGTAATCGGCAATCCGAATTCCGGCCCGCGTAGCGCGGCAGAATGGTTCAATGTGAGCGCCTTTCAACAGCTCCAGCCGGATCCTCTCGGCCGGTTCGAGGTGTTCGGGGACGAAGGCCGCAACGCAGTCCAGGGGCCGGACTACGTGAACTGGGACTTCTCGGCGTTCAAGAACGTCCGCTTGACAGAATCGAAAGAGCTTCAATTCCGCGGTGAGTTGTTCAATGTGCTGAACCACGTCAATTTCCGCTTGCCCGTCAGCGACATCGAATCGCCGACGTTCGGACAAATCCAGCAGGATGTAGGTCCGCGCGTGATCCAGGTTGCGCTGAAATTTCTCTTTTAACGATTTCTTGGAGGCATAGGTTATGGCTCATATCACGGTCCCCGATAATTTGCCCGGCATTCTGGGGCCAATGGCAATCAGTCCAGAAAGTACCAAAGCTTTACGCGAATTGGTGGAAGTCTTGTTGCGCGGCCCGAACACTTTGACTTCGGCGGAACGCGAAATCATTGCGACTTACGTTTCGTCCCAGAATGATTGCTGCTTCTGTCAGCTTTCCCACGGTGCGGCGGCGGCCGAGCATTTGGGCGGAAACTACGAACTGATCGATCAGATCAAACAGAACTTTGGCGCGGCCGAGATTTCGGAGAAGCTAAAAGCATTGCTGGCTATTGCAGGCAAAGTGCAAAAGGGCGGCAAACACGTGACCGAGGAAGATATGGAGCGAGCGCGGCAGCAGGGAGCAACCGATAAAGAGATACACGATGCGGTCCTGATCGCAGCCGCATTCTGCATGTTCAACCGCTACGTGGATGGTCTGGGGACTCGGCAGCCGACTGACCCGAAAGCCTACCGCGAAATGGGGAGGACCATGGCTGAAATGGGCTATGTTAGGCCGAACTGGGACGAACCTGTGGAAGCAGCGTAATATCCGTCGCAATGGAGGATAGTCGATGGCTCACATTCAACTTCCCGAAGGGTTGCCAGGCATTCGCGGCCCGATGGTATTCAGCCCTGAAACCACCAAGCCCTTGTGTGATCTCGTGCAAGTTCTGCTGACCGGACCGCATACTCTCACCCCACCAGAACGAGAAATGATCGCCACCTATGTTTCGTCGGAGAACGACTGCATTTACTGCCAGAGCTGCCATGGCTCGACTGCGGCGCAGCATCTCGGCGCAGCGATGCTGACTACGAGCTTATCGCGCGGATCAAGCAGAATTATCAGGAAACTCCGATGTCCGCGAAGATGAAGGCGCTGCTGGCTATCGCAGGCAATGTCCAAAGGCGGCAAACACGTGACCCCGGAAGAGATCAATCGGGCGCGGCGAGGCGGCGCAACCGATAAAGAAATCCACGATACCGTTCTGATAGCGGCTGCATTCTGCATGTTCAACCGCTACGTCGACGGGTTGGCCACATGGCAGCCGCGTGATCCCGAGATTTATCGCGAAATTGGTGTCCAGACTTCTCGACTGGGCTATGTGGGGCGAGACTACAAAAAACCGCTGCAGGCAATTGCGGACAAACAACTCAAAGTAGAAGTCTGATTTAGAAACCCAGATGAACCGGATTTAGAAGAACCAGGAGGCTCCTCATGGCTCACATTCGACTTCCAGAAGGCATTCCCGGAATCCTCGGGCCGATGGCTTTCAGTCCTGAAACGGCAAACCCCTCAACGCTCTGGCCGAAGTGCTACTCCGCGGGCCGAACAGTCTGCCTCCTGCGGACCGTGAAATGATCGCAACCTATGTCTCTGCCGAGAACGATTGCTATTTCTGCCAGCATGCTCATGGAGCTGTGGCGGCCTATCGACTCGGCGGCAATGAGGAGCTGGTGAACACTGTGAAACTCAACTTCGAGTCGGCCGCGATTTCCGAGAAAATGAAAGCGCTGCTCGCGATTGCCGGTGCGATCCGAATATATATCGTGAGAATGGCAGGCGGCTGGCGGAAATGGGCTATGTCGAGTCGACCGCGCAATTACCGGCGATCGAGAAACAATACGTCTAGTCGTCATTTGAAGCTGACTCCGTTCGCGCGAAGCCTGCTGCTCAGACGGCGAGCGAAATTGACCGCCGACGAATGGGTATGGTGAAATCGAGCTATCGATTGTCGGCTCGATTCAAAAACCTTGTCATTCTGTCTGATTCGGCGGCAGGAGGCCGCTTACACGATGTCAAAAAGCAAAGTGATCGCTAATCAGAAGACGATTATCCAGAACCAGAAGACCATCCTCGCCAATCAGGCTGCACTCCGGGCGAATCAGACCACGATCAAAAAGAACCAGGCAACGTTACTGAAGAATCAGACGAGCATTCTCAAAAACCAGGGTGCTCTGCACACGATCGTCGAGAATCAAAGGAAGATTCTCGCCCGACTGAATAAGTGATTCGCGCACGAGGGGTGGCTCATCACTTTCGCGCCGAATCCGACGTAGAAGACTGCGGCGAGACGGTCTTCAAAAAAACAATGAGCTGGGCGGAAATGATGCCTTTGCCTTCTTTCACCGTGATGTACTGATTGGGCTTGACGTCCGGGATCGTATCTTTCCGCCCGCTGGGCCAGACAATCTCCAGGCTCAAGGTCTTGACAGCTCCGGGTTTGCCCAAGCCGAAGGTTAATGGCAGCTCGCTTTGGGACAAATAGCTTGAACCTGTCTTTACCATGGCAAACAGGCGTGTTCCTGTGTTTGTCGTGACCGTGACCTTCGCGCCTATACCATCGCGGTTCGATCGTGTGCCCACGGTTTTCACACGCAGCATGTCGTTCTGGTTTCCGTTGTCGTTGCGCAGCAACCGCGCTTGACCGTTGTTGGCGGTAATCAACAGATCCAGATCACCGTCGTTGTCGAAATCTCCATAGGCCGCGCCACGGCCCACGATCGGACGTTGCAGCGCGGAGCCGAGTTTTGTTGTTACTTCTTCAAACTTGTTCTTGCCCAGGTTGCGGAAAAGATGCGGTTGTTGGGCATACTTGACGTTGGGCTGCACTACATTGATGTCGTCGGAGACGTGGCCGTTAACCGCGAGGATGTCGGGCAGGCCATCGAGATCATAGTCAAAAAAAAACGTGCCGAATGTAAGCGAGTTTATCGAGAACCTCTTAATGCCGGTGGCAGGGGCTTCATCGCTGAAAAGCCCCGCGCCCTCATTGTGGTAAAGCGCCATCCCCTCGTTGGTGAAGTTGCCGATCACCAGACTCTGCCAGCCGGAGTGGTCGTAATCGGCCGCATCCGTACCCATCCCGGCGCGCACCGTTCCCGCTTCGCTGTAGGCCACGCCAGCGGCGACCGCCACATCCGTGAAGGTTCCGTTGTGATTGTTGCGGTAGAGCTTGTTTGGTTCGGTGTCGTTCGAAACAAAAAGGTCTAACCAGCCGTCATTGTCATAGTCCAATAATGCGACCCCAAGCGATTTGCTCGTGGGATCGTAAAGGCCGGCGTGTTGCGTGACGTTCTCAAACGTTCCATCGCCCTTGTTGTGGAAGAGCGTGGAGCTCTGGCCTTTGTACCTCTGCGGAGTGCAGTACGACTTGTTCTTGTTGTCGAGTGAACAGTATTGATCGGTCTCGATAGACCAGTCGATGTAGTGGGCGACGAAAAGGTCCAGCTTACCGTCGTTGTCATAATCAAACCACACCGCGCTCGCGGAGAATCCGGGATCGCCCACTCCCGCCTTGGCGGTCACATCAGCAAACCTGCCGTTGCCAAGATTGTGGAAAAGATGATTGGAGCCGACGGTGGTGATGTAAATATCGACGTATCCGTCATTGTCATAGTCGCCGACGGCACAACCAAGTCCATACATCTCAACCGCAAGGCCCGCCTGCCGTGTCACATCGGTAAATGTTCCGTCTCTATTGTTGTGATAGAGCGCGGGAAAGGATTTGCCGGACTTGTGTCCTGGCCAGTCCATCGAATTGACCAGGAGAATATCCTGCCATCCATCGTTGTCGTAATCGAGAAAGCACACGCCGCTGCCCATGGTTTCGGGGAGATACTTTTTCCCGAAAGCACCACTGTTGTGTTTGAAGCGAATGCCCGCCTGGGCAGTGACATCCGTGAACGCGATGGGACCGGAGGGACGAGAAGGCTCGTTGGTCGAGTCGACTGCAGAAGATCGGGGTTGAGACGCTACTGGGACGGGCATCTGCATCGGAGTCGCCGGAACAGCTTTCGGCTCGCTTGATGCCTGGGGCTTGCAATTCGCCAACACGAAGAGAGCAATCAGGAGCAGGGAACAGGAGCCGCTACATAGTGGCCTCTGAAATAGAGGACTCCTTTTACGAACCGTCACTGGGCCACCGTTAATTTTGCCGCCCGTGCACGACGGGACTCCAGCCAAATCTCGACCAGCATGGCCGTTGGACCCACCACAAAAAGGGCATAAAAAGGTGCGTAAACAATCTGGTCCAAGCGCAGAACCATTTCGACGACAGCGACCAGAAACACGACCAGACATTGACCGCGCTTCGACCGAACCGTGGTCTTCGGATCGGTAATCATGAAGAAAATGAACAGTTGGTACATGGGACCGGTAATCGGCGCAATCTCCGATTGCCAGGGGCTTCCGGTCATCCAGCTTCGAACGAATGCAAAGGTGATGAACGACGCGACATAAATGCCGGTTATGTGAAAGCGCCGCAGTCGCCAGATAATCACCGAGCCGAGCGCCCAGATTACGAGCATGGGCAAGAGATAATTGCCCCACTGAATGCTCAGCGTGGCCACGGTCTCTGCAGCCAGAAATAGCATCACGGAAATGCCAAAGTTGGACGGGTTCCAGATATGCCGGCCCTTCACGCGCAACACATATTTGGAGGTAATGGAAATCGCGCTACAGAGTGCGTACGGCCAGAAGGCGGGCGACCGCACCAGAATACCGACGCTGATGCCCGTGATATAAGCGCTGGCGGGATGTAGCCATTTGTGAAAGAAAATCCGCCCGATCACCAGTTCGAGACCGATGCTTGTAAGGATAGCCAGCAGTGTCTTCTGGTAGCTCTCAAGAATGCCGAACGACAAGTGCCCGGCCAGCAGAATGCAAGTAATGAACGCGGGCGCGATGTAGCGGTTGTCGAGGCTGAACCAAGCCGTCTTCTGAGTTGGCGCCTGAGGGGGCAGAACTGGCGCGCTCATCTGCTGGCTCATGCAGGCTCCTTCATCTTGTGCAACTGATTGACGACAGGTTGGTCGATGGTTTGAAGTTTGCCCGATGGCCAGCGAATGACGGCCTTCTCGATGTGCGGATTCTGGCCCAGGCCGAAATGCAACCGCCGGTCGTTCTCAGCGGCGAAACCGCTCCCGCCGGAAACTTCTTGCACCTGTTGCTGACCATTCCAAAACAGCGTCACTTGGGCGCCGATCGCGCTGCGGTTACTGGTTGTTCCCTCCAACTCAAATTCGATCCATTTGTTTTCTGGTGCGACCGTATTCTTGTAAAGCAGCAATGGTCCGTTCTGATTGGCGACAACCACGTCGAGCACACCGCGATTCCACAAGTCGACGAGCGCCACGGAACGGCCGTCGTAAGTATCGGTGGCGCCAACCGCCTGGGCAACGTCCACGAACTTGCCGGCACCATCGTTAAGCCACACTCGCTTGGTTTGATAGCCCGACAAACTGCGTCCCTCAAAAGCCGGCCAGTTCTTGGCGTCGCCGATGATGGTACTGTTTCCGCCGGCGACTTTTGAGAAGTCATACCAGTAACTGCGATTCCGGTCGAGCGAAATATAACCGTTTGTGAGGTACAGGTCGAGCGTTCCATCGTTGTTCAAATCCCCAAACTGCGCACCAAAACTCCATCCACCCAGTTCGACGCCAAAGTCGCGTGCCAGATTTTGATACTGCAAGGCGTCGCCGGCGGTGCCTTCCTTCGGTACCCACAAGTTATTTCCTTGAATGAGAACGCCGTCCTCCGAAATATTGGAGACGTAAACTGAATATCTGCCTTGATTGAGGATATCGCCAAACGCGGCGTTCATCCCGCTCTTCGGAACGAAGCCGACGCCAGTCTTTTTGCCGACTTCATGAAACTGTTTCCCGTCGTTGAAGTAGAGCTCGGATACTCCATAGTCATTCGAGACAAACAAATCCGGATGACCCGTCCCGTGCAGATCGGCGGCGGCGGCAGCCAATGCCCAGCGCCGGCTGTCGATGCCAACTTTCGCGCTGACCTCCTCAAATTTCCCGTTGCCGAGATTGTGAAACAAATATTTCCGCCCGCCATTCCTGGCATACTCAAAGCTCTCGGGCATGATGCGCGTTGTGGTGAGATGCCAGAGATCAACGTCTTCGGAATAGTAGCCGCCGACGAAGAAGTCCAGGAGTCCGTCGCCGTCGTAATCAAACCAGATGGCGGTGTTCCCATTGATCCAGGGCGGCAATCCAGCTTGCTCGGTTACGCGGGTGAAGCCATGGCCCTGATCATTGTGAAACAGCTCCGGTCGTCCCCATTTGATGAGGAACAAATCTTCATACCCGTCATTGTCATAGTCGCCCCAAATTGCGCCCGTTGAAACTCCCGTGCCCGGCTGGTTCACGTCGGCGATGCCCAATTCACCGGCCACATTTTTGAACGTTCCGTCATGCATGTTGCGATAAAGAGCATTCCTGCTTCCGATCGCACTGTTCGTAACGTAGATGTCGGGCCATCCGTCGCGATCGAAATCGACGATCGACACGGACGCTCCCATCGAGGCGACCTCCGGCATGATGGGATCCAACTTGGGATCAAGCTTCGGAGACTGATGAACAAAATGGATCCCCGCCGCATGAGAGATTTCTTCAAGATAAAAACCGTGGCGTGCCAACGCGGTCTTGGCGTCGGCCTTCGATCGGTCGGCTTCCCGACCAGCCGATATCCGCCTGATGATAAAAGGTGTGGCCAGGAGCCCGATAAAGAATAGAACGAGAAAAAACCTCGCTACCCGGTTGTCTGTCATTTGCCGCTCTCGTCCCTCAATGCATTCTTGAAAACGTCAGGAGTGACATAACGCGTGTGGTAGTTCTCCCAGTCGTCGGGATGTTGCCGGTAGACCCATTCATCTTCGAGGCGGCCCGGTCGTGTGGTGTACTCATTCTTGGCGTGATAGGGAAGAGGCAGCACGGTTTTGGAGAACGTGGAATTGTAATCGCCGTCCTTGATCCAGCCGTCACCGACGATCACGAAGTCCCGGATCCAACCTGTTGGCGGAGCCGTTTGCTCCGGGAAACGCAGAGACAGTTCATCGCCGGAATTCACAATCACGTATCGGTCGTCGATGCGGTTGACCAGGTCGCGCACGTCGCCGTAGCGGGTGTAGTAACCGATCAGATCGCGCCAACGCTGCTTGGTTCCCTCAATCTGGTTGTAATCGGGCACCTCGGGTGCTCGGGCGGTTCCAGGCATATGCATGACGGAATATCCGCGATAATGCAGATCGGCAACGTTCGGACTTAGAGTCGCGGTCTTCAGCTCGGTGTCCGGCGCCCCCTGTGCCCAATGAATAGCATCCCAATAGATTTCCAGATTGGTTCGTATTCGCACGCGGCGCGGAGTGCCGGGTCGAAAGATGTTGGTCAGATTGAAAAGAACCGTTTTCTTCCGGCCCGCAGGAAAGCCCAGGTTGTCCTGCGCCGTAACCCAACCACCGTGGCCGTCCGGGACTTCCAGGCTCAACCCGTGAGCGCGCCAGCGGTTGCCTTGGGTGATGGCCACATTCACCGACGATTCCGTGTCGTGGATCGATCCCTGCGCGATGAGAAAGAGCGGTCCGCTTTTCGGCGCGTCCGCGCCGAGGTCCACTTCAAGATAGTGATCCCGCGTGATGCCCTGATACTGTCCGCGCCCAAAGCTGGCTAGAGCTTTCCCGTCGAGCGCACGTACGATATCAGTGACGTCCTGGCCTGTGTCGTCGACGGCCCGAACAATTTCGTGCGGCGTAGCAACCGTCGTGAGGCCCAGCTTCAGTGGGGGTATTACGAAGCGCTCATCGACAAAAATCTCCGTGCCCACCGGATGGTCGACGGCCATGAGCGCCAGATAATCGTAGTAATAAACCTCCCACAACTCCGCCGTGATCCGCAGATCGTAATAACCGTCGTGTGGCACGAGTTGGTCGCGGCCAATCTTGTACCACTCTCCGGTCGCCGCGATTTGCGCAGAACCAAGAGTATTGATGCGCAGGCCGATCGCCGAGCCCCAGGGAACCGCGTCTTTCACAAACTCCATTTGCTTCCCGTTATAAGCGAAGAGGAATGGACACGAAG
>Ga0302326_10024338_pt1 | contig 12310 bp, 11 predicted proteins | sample Palsa_T0_3_FD_202264 | JGI IMG/M metagenome (GOLD analysis project Ga0302326, IMG submission 202264) | Peat permafrost microbial communities from Stordalen Mire near Abisko, Sweden - Palsa_T0_3 | ecosystem: Environmental > Terrestrial > Soil > Palsa > Peat permafrost | place: Sweden: Abisko...
CGGGCCTCCTTGCCTGTCCGCTTCTCGATCTCGCGGGCCAGGAACGACCCGACGCCGCCGAGCCGGACGTGGCCGAACGCGTCGAGCTCGCCCGTCATGAGGGAGAGCTCGTCCTGGATCGGGTGCGCGCCCTCGGCCACGACCACGATCGGCGCGTACCGGGTCTGGAACCGGTGCTCGACGTAGCCGCAGACCTTCTCGATGTCGAACGGGCGCTCCGGGATGAGGATCACGTTGGCGCCGCCGGCCAGGCCCGCGTGCAGCGCGATCCAGCCCGCGTGGCGGCCCATCACCTCGACGATGAGCGCCCGGTGATGGCTCTCGGCCGTCGTGTGCAGGCGGTCGATCGCCTCCATGGCGATGTTCACCGCGGTGTCGAAGCCGAAGGTGAAGTCGGTCGCGCCGAGGTCGTTGTCGATCGTCTTGGGCACCCCGACGACGGGGATGCCCTCGTCGTTGAGGCGCGCGGCGACGCCGAGCGTGTCCTCGCCGCCGATGACGATCAGCGCGTCGACGCCGAGGCCGCTGAGGTTGTCCTTGATCCGCTCGACCCCGGTGCGGCCGGGACCGCTCTCCTTGAACGGATTGGTCCGCGACGAGCCCAGGATCGTGCCGCCGCGCGGCAGGATCCCGCGCACCGCGGCGACGTCGAGCGGCACGGTGTCCGCCTCGAGCGGCCCTCGCCAGCCGTCGCGGAACCCGACGAACTCGAGCCCGTATTCCTGGATTCCCCTGCGCACCACCGCGCGGATGACGGCGTTAAGTCCTGGACAGTCTCCGCCACCGGTCAGCACTCCCACTCGCATGGGCCAAGCCTAGCGTTCCGTCGGGGCCTGGCAATGGATCGGCGGACAACGGTGGTGGTAACTCTTTGTCTGGTAGCGGTTGAGTGCCCGGCTTGTCTTCTTTGTCAGCATTTGCCGCCGCGATTAGTTCCTTCGCCCGCGCCGCATAGAGCTCGGGAAGGTACTCCTGCCCCCCGAGTTTCGCGATCTCGGCCATGATCTCGTCGGTGACGGCGCGCAGCGCGGCCCGGTCCGACTCCTTGCCGTAGTACCGGGAGAACTCCATCGGCTTGCCGAAGATGACCCCGGGCCTGATCTTCAGCGACGGGTGGAGCGAGCCGGGGGGCAGGAACTCGAACGTGTCCATCATCGCGCACGGCACCACCGACGCCCTCGACTCGAGCGCCAGGCGGGCCACCCCGGTCTTGCCCTTGTAGAGCCGTCCGTCAGGCGATCGGGTGCCCTCCGGGTAGATGCCGAGGACGTTCCCCTCGGCGAGCACGCGAAGACCCGAGCGGAGGGCGCGCTCGCTCGCGTCACCGCCGGTCCGGTCGATCGGGATCTGCCCCACGCCGCTGAAGAACGACCTGCTCAGCAGGCCCTTGATGCCCTTGCCGGTGAAGTACTCGGACTTGGCGAGGAACACCACTTTCCTCGGCAGCGGCATCGGGCCGAAGAAATGATCGGCGAACGACAGGTGGTTGCTCACCAGGATGACGGGACCGCGCCTGGGCACGTTCTTGCGGCCGCGCGACCAGGGCCGGAAGATCACCTTCAGCGCGACACCCAGCGTGTACTTAGCTACCCAGTAGAACACAGGTACATCGTCGCACGTCCTGCGCGTTTTGCGGCGGCTGTCAAGTGCGCAAGTGGTGGCCGTTCTGAGGGTTTCGAACGGACCGCAGCTCCGCCTGGCGCCGTCACGACCCCCCTGCTGCGCGGTGACGGGTTTCCGTGGGACGATGCGATGGTGTCGTCACTATCGCCCGACGCCGAGCCGTTCTCCGCCGACGGCGGGCCGGTCGGGGTTCTTGTCCTGCACGGCTTCACCGCCAGCACCCAGACGGTCCGCGACTGGGCGGCGTACCTGGCCGCGGCCGGGCTCACCGTCCGGGCGCCGCTGCTGGCCGGGCACGGCGGGACCTGGCAGGACCTCGCCAAGACGGGCTGGACCGACTGGTACGCCGACGCCTCGCGGGCCTTTGCGTCGCTCTCGGAGCGGTGCCCGCAGGTGTTCGTGGCCGGCATCTCGATGGGCGGCTGCCTGGCGCTGCGACTGGCCGAGACGCAAGGCTCGCGGGTGTCCGGGGTGGTCCTGGTGAATCCGTCGTTGGCGGCCGACAGCCCGGTGATCGCCCTCGCCCCCTGGTTGAAGTACGCGCTGAAGTCGGTGAAGTCGATCGGCGGCGACATCAAGAAGCCGGGCGCGGCCGAGCAGGCGGTCAAGCGGACCCCGGTCGCGTCGGTGGCGACGCTGCCGGCGATGTGGCGCACCACGGCCGCCTCGCTCGCGTCGGTCACCCAGCCGCTGCTGGTGTTCCGTTCCACGGTCGATCACGTGGTCGGCCCGGCCAGCATGAAGGTGCTGATCAGGGCGCTGCCGGGCACGGAAGTGCGGCCGCTGGACGACAGCTATCACGTCGCCACGCTTGACAACGACGCCCCGGAGATCTTCGATGGCACTCTGTCGTTCATCCAAAAGCACGCTCACGCATAAACGCAGTGGCATCCGGGGGCACGGAGCGGCGGAGAAGCGGGTATAAAGGACTGCACTGTGGCTGACGGGGACGTGCCGGGCGGTAACGGCACCGGCGGAAACGCGACAGGTGGCGACGGCGAAGACGCCGTCTGGCTCGACCTGATCGCCCGGTTTGGCGCGCCCGCGCCCGAGCCCGCCGACGGGGAAGCGCAGCCGTGGCCGGACCGGGAGGACCTGGCGGGCCCGGTACGGGTCCGCCCGACTCCGGGCGGGCCGGACGACGGGCTGCCCACGGACGCACTGCCGGGCGAGCCGCCGACCAATCCGACCGGGCTGCCCGGCCTGCCGGTAATGCTGCCGGACCAGCCGTGGCCGACCCTCGGCTCGTCCGAGTTGGAAACGCGCGGCATGGGAAGCGGCCCCCGGGACTCGATCGCGCCCGACGACCCGGCCGACCAGCACTACGTGCCGCCGGTGCCGCCGCCGCTGCCGAGGCTCGACCCGGTGACCAAGTTCGCCTGGATCGCGCTATTCGGCGGACCCCTCTACCTACTGATCAGCACCGCCGTCGGATCCGCCATCTCCGGTCTGGCCGCTTTCCTGGCCGTCGCCGCCTTCGTGGGGGGGTTCGTCGTCCTCGTGCTTCGGATGGACAACGGTCGGCCACCCGACTCCGGGCCCGACGACGGTGCCGTCGTCTGAGCGGTCCCACGATCGCGGGTCGGGTGCGGGGGTGGTTGGCGGTGGCGGTGGTGTGCTCGGCGCTGCCGCCGGGCTCGGGGCTGCCGCGGTTGGCGTGGTTGGCGTTGGCGTGGCTGACGCGGCCGGGCTCGGTGCGGGCGGGGCCGGCGGTGGCGTGGCCGGGCTCGGCGGTGGCGTAGTCGCGCTTGGCGGCGGCGCGGCCGGGCTCGTGGCCGCGCTCCAGGTCGGCGTGGCGGTCGGGGGCGGGGCCGTCGGGGGCTTGGCGGCCGGGGCGCCGCCGGCCGGCCGTCGCGGCGCGGTCGGCGGGGTCCGCATCGCGGACTCGAACAGGCTGAACGCGTCCCTGGTAAGCCCGGCGAGGGCGTCGGCGGCGCCGGCCACCTGCTCGCTGAACCCGGCCGAGGACCCGCCCGAGTCCCTGGCCTTGCGCGCGGCCCGGCAGATCGGGCACCACTGGCACTCCGGGGGCTCTTCGGTCGGGTCGGTGGTGGTCGCCTCGTCCCAGACGTCCATGCGCGCCTTGGGCTTGCCGCCCATCGTGGACTTCACCCGGTCCGTTACGTCCCTGGTAATGCTGCGCGCTCCGGCCTTCATCAGCCAGCGCTGGAAATCGCCGAACGGGTCGCTCCCCGGCTGTTCGCTCATACTCGCAGGGTAACTCGCTTCGGCGGCTGCAAGCTCCAATCTCGGGCCCGCGCACCCGCCAATCGGTCGCACGAGTCCGGTGTTTCTTGCTGTTATCGCTCCGGTCGGGGGCTAAGGGCGGCTCGCGGCACGAGCAGAGACGGCCTGGGAGCCAGCGTGAGGTCTAGGTCCGTGAGCGGCCAGCCTGATTTCGGTATGCGGCGGCGGGAATGCGTTCGGGCCGGCGACACGCGTCCCACCGGCCACTTTGGTTGAGGCTGACCGGCCTTTTGGCGTCATCGTGGACGGTTCGGGTCGCGGGGTGCCCCCACCTGCACACGGTGACGACCGAAGCGCCGGAACGACGCCCCCAACGACCCACAATGATGGCGGTCGCCCGGGCCTGGCGACGGTAGTGACGCGGACGCGGACGCAGCGAAGCCACGGACGCGGCGAAGCCGACGAGACGGCGAAGCCGCAGGGAAGCCCTAGCCGCGGGCAAGCCCTAGCCGCGGGCAAGCCCTAGCCGCGGGCAAGCCCTAGCCGCGGGCAAGCCTTAGCCGGGGGCAAGCCTTTAACTGAACGGCATTGACGCTAGAGGTCGATGGCGTAGGGGGTGCGGGTGGCGCGGAAGTGGCCGACGTTGACGCACTCGGTCCGGCCGACGCGGACCCGGCGCGCCAGCGGGTTGTGCACGTGGCCGAAGAACGCGTACCGGGGCTGAGTGCGCCGGATCAGGTCGAGCAGCGCGGTCGAACCGGTCTCCATCCGGCGGGCCACCGTGTCGTAGAGCAGCTCGGGGACGGCCGGCGGGATGTGCGTGCAGATGACGTCGACCGCGCCGATCGCGTCCAGCTTGGCGGCGAACTCGGGCTGCGGGATCTCGTTGGGGGTGCGGTAGGGGGAGATCAGCCCGGCCCCGGCGAACCCGAACGAGACCTCGCCGACGACCGCGCGGCCGCCGTCGATGACCGTGTGGCCGGGCTTGAGGTAGCCGTCCCACATGCGCGGCACGTCCACGTTGCCGTAGGTCAGGTAGGCCGGCTCGGCCAGCGCGGCGAACATCGCGGCGTACTGGCGGCTGATCGCCTGCTGGGTCAGCGTGCGCAGGTCGGTGCCGCGCTCGGCCGTCAGCCGGTCCGCGATCCCGGCGGTGAGCTGCCTGGCCTCGTCGAACCGGCGGTCCACCCGGAGCGCGATGTACTCCCTGGCGTGCTCGGCGCCGTAGAGCTCTGCGAAGATGCCCTGCGTGTGGTCCGCGTAGTCGAGGAACAGAAGCATGTCGCCCAGGCAGATGAGCATGTCCGCGCCGTCGCCGGCGGTGGCCAGCGCGTCCGCGGCGCCATGGACATCGCTGACTATGTGAACCCGCATGAGATAAACATAGACTCGGGTGGACGGAGAACGGAGAAGTCGTGCGCGAGTACAGCATGCCCGCCCTGGCGGAGGTCCCTGCAACGGCGAACCTGGCCGACATCGTCGGGCGCCGCGCGGCCGAGCAGCCCCGGGCTGTCATGCTGCGCCGCAAGGACGGCGCCGGCCGGTGGCGGGACGTCACCGCCGAGCAGTTCAAAGACGAGGTCCGCGCGCTCGCCCGCGGGCTGATCGCGGCCGACGTCGCGGTCGGCGACCGGGTCGCGATCATGTCGCACACGCGCTACGAGTGGACCCTCCTCGACTACGCGCTCTGGAGCATCGGCGCGGTCGTGGTGCCGATCTACGAGACCTCCTCGGCCGACCAGGCCGAGTGGATCCTGTCCGACTCGGCCGCGCGCGCCGTCATCGTCGAGACCGACGCCTTCGAGCAGATGATCTCGGCCGCCCGCGACCGGCTGCCCGCGCTCGAGCACGTCTGGCGGCTGCAGGAAGACCTGGACAAGCTGGTCGCCGCCAGCTCCGACGTCAGCGACGAGACCGTCGCCGAGCGGGCGACCGCGGCGGGCGCGTCCGATCTGGCCACGGTCATCTACACCTCCGGCACCACCGGGCGGCCCAAGGGGTGCGAGCTCACCCACGAGAACCTGCTCAGCGTCGTCCGCAACACGTTCATGGGGCCGCTGGCCGGCATCCACGCCGTCGTTGACTCGTCGACGATGCTGTTCCTGCCCCTCGCGCACGTGTTCGCGCGGGTCATCGAGATCGGCTGCCTGGAGGCCGGCATCATCCTCGGCCACTGCGAGGACATGGGGCAGCTGCTGCCCGAGCTGGCGTCCTTCCAGCCGACCTTCGTGCTCGCGGTGCCGCGGGTCTTCGAGAAGGTCTACAACGGCGCCGAGGGCAAGGCGATGGCGGACGGACGGGGCAAGATCTTCGCCCGCGCGGCGGCGACGGCGGTCGCCTACAGCGAGTCGCTCGACTCCCCGGCCGGCCCCGCCCTGCGGCTGCGGGCGGAGCACGCCGTCTTCGACCGGCTCGTCTACAAGAAGCTCAGGGCCGCCCTCGGCGGCCGCGCCGACCTGGCGATCTCCGGCGGCGCGGCGCTCGCGCCGCGGCTCGGGCACTTCTTCCGCGGGGTCGGCGTCGCCGTCCTCGAGGGGTACGGGCTGACCGAGACGAGCGCGCCGGTGTCGGTGAACCGGCCCGACCGGCAGAAGATCGGCACGGTGGGCCTGCCGCTGCCCGGGGTCGCGGTCAAGATCGCCGACGACGGCGAGGTGCTGGTCCGCGGCAAGTCGGTCTTCCCCGGCTACTGGGACAACGAGACGGCCACCAAGGACGCGTTCACCGCCGACGGCTGGTACGCCACCGGGGACCTGGGCGAGCTCGACGACGAGGGCTTCCTGTCCATCACCGGCCGGAAGAAGGAGATCATCGTCACCGCGGGCGGGAAGAACGTCGCCCCGGCCGTGCTCGAGGACCGGCTGCGGATGCACGGGCTGATCAGCCAGTGCATGGTGGTCGGGGACGGACGGCCGTTCATCGGGGTGCTGATCACGATCGACCCCGAGGTGTTCGGGCCGTGGAAGGCGCGGCACGGCAAGCCCGCCGACGCGACCGTGGCCGACCTGCGCGACGACCCCGACCTGAACGCCGAGATCCAGGAAGCGGTCGACGACGCGAACAAGGCGGTCTCCCGGGCCGAGGCGATCAAGAAGTTCCGCATCCTCGACGTGGACTTCACCCAGGAGGACGGCCACCTGTCGGCCAAGCTCGGCATCAAGCGGAGCGTGCTGGCCAAGGAGTTCGCGAGCGAGATCGACGCGCTCTACTCGTAGCGCCCGGTGGTCAGCCCGGCGGTCAGGGGGCCTCGATGAGGGCGCGCAGGCGGGCGGCGGTCTGGTCCCAGGACCAGTCGCGCTCGACCCAGGCGCGGCCCTTCTCGCCCATCGCCTTGGCGGCCTCAGGGTTGGCGAGCAGCGCGATCAGGCGGGCGGACAGGGCCGGCACGTCCCGGCCGCCGACCACGTAGCCGGTCTCGCCCTCCAGGATGGCGTCGGGGGCGCCGCCCGAATCGCCGCCGACGACCGGCAGGCCGGCCGCGGAGGCCTCCAGGTAGACGATGCCGAGGCCCTCGACGTCGAGGCCGCCGCGCCGGGTCCGACACGGCATCGAGAAGACGTCGCCCGCGGCGTAGTGCGCGGGCAGGTCGGCCTGCGGGACCGGGCCGGTGAAGTGGACCGAGGGAGTCAGCCCGGACCGTTCGGACAACTGTTTGAGGGCGGGCCCGTACGGACCCGCGCCGACGATCAGCAGGGACGCGTCGGGGACCTGCCTGATGACCTCGGGCCAGGCGCGCAGCAGCGTGTCCTGGCCCTTGCGGCGGACCAGGCGGGAGACGCAGACCACGACCGGGCGGTCGGCCAGGTCGTAGCGGGCCCTGATCGCCGCGCGGGCGGCCGGGTCGGGCCGGAAGGCGGCCGCGTTGACGCCCGGGTGGAGCTGGGTCAGCCGCGCGGCGGCGGCCGGGGTGAGCGCCCGGGCGAGCCTGACCCGGAAGTACTGGCCCAGGTAGGTGACGACGTCGGTGCGCTCGCCGATCCGGCGCAGCAGGCTCCGGGCGACCGGCAGGGCCGCCCAGCCGGCCTCGTGGCCGTGGGTGATCGCGATCGCCTTGCGCACGCCGGCCCGGCGCAGCGCGGGGGTGATCAGCCCGAGCGGGGCGGCGGCGCCGAAGATGACCACCTCGGCCTGCCGGGACCGGACGAGCTCGGCCGCGCGGCGGGTGACGCTCGGCCCGCCGATCATCAGCGACGTCGGGTGCCGGACGACCTCGAACGGCTGGCGGGCGTCGAACTCCGGCGCGCCGTCCCACTTCGGGGCGTAGACGGTCAGGTCCTCGGGATCGAGGCGGAGGGCGAGCTCGTGCACGAACGACTGGATGCCGCCCTGCCGGGGCGGGAAGTCATTGGTGACGATCAGCGTGCGGCGCATCGTGCCTGCCAGTGTAGAGCGACACAACGTCGTCCCGCGAAGCAGGACATCGGGGGGTGCGGGGGCCGGGGGTGATCGGGGGTTGGAGCCCAGCGGCCGGAAGACTGTCCCTACGGCTCCGCGGCGCCGTCGAAGTTATCCGCGTACCACGACTCGTCCATCGAGACCTCCTCAACATCCCGGCCCGGCTCCGGCGCATCGATGATCATCCCGTTGCCCACGTACATGGCAACGTGTCCGATGCCGTTGTAGTAGAGCAGGTCGCCCGGCTGGATCTGGGAGGTCGGGATGTGCGGCAGCGCCGCCCACTGCTCGAAGGTGTCGCGCGGGATCGTGACCCCGGCCGAGGCCCAGGCCGACATCACCAGCCCCGAGCAGTCGAAGCCGTCGGCGCACGGGCCGGTCGAGCCGTACACGTACGGGCAGCCGAGCTGGTCGAAGACGAACGCGACCGCCTTCTCGGCCTGGGTCGTGGTCGGGCCGGTGTACTTGGCGGTGGTGGTGCTGCCGGTGCCGGTAGACGTCGCGGCGTCGACCGCCTGCTGCTGCTGCGCGGTGAGCGAGTCGAGGATCTGCTTCTGATCGTCGAGCAGCGTGAGGATGTGGGTCTTGGTGTGCGACGTCTGCGCGGCGAGCTCCGCTACGCCCTGCTCGCTGCGCTGTTGATCCTGCTGCACGTTGCTGAGCTCGGTGGCGGCGGCGAGGAAGGTCTGGGTCTCCAGCGTCCGGGTGTTGGTCAGCTGTAGCACGATCGACGCCTCGGCCAGCACCTGCCGGGGGTCGGACGAGGTGAACAGGCCCGCGAGCGACGTCTGGGCCGAGTCCTCGTAGGACGAGTCGGCGATCTGCTGGACCTGCTGCTGGGCCGACTTGTAGGTGGCCTCTTCCGCTGCCAGCTGCTTGTTCACGGTGGCGAGCCTGGCCTTGGCCGCGGTCAGCTGCTGCTCGGCGCTGTCGTACTGCTGGTCCGCCTGGTTGAACTGCGTGGTGAGACTGTTGATCTTGGCCTGCACCTGGTCGATCGACGGCTGCGGGAGCGCGCCGGCCGTCGGCGTGACCCCGATCGCGAGCCCGACCGCTGCCGCCACGGCGACGCCGGCCAGGGCGGCACGCCGGCGCGAACCCAACAGACGGGCAGCTAGTTCCGCGCGGAACGTCACCTTGAGCTCCCTCACCGTGCCTTGCGATCGTGATAAATCCTGGCCAGGGTATTGAGTGAGCGCTTGCGCGGCGGGCAGCTTCCGGCAATTGTGATCATCGCGTGATTGATCATGGAAAATCGGGACAAAACGACACCGATCGCGGCGCGGGGCGGGGCGCGCCTGAGCGGGAATGTCGGTAGGCGGTCCTACCGTGGAGGTCATGACTGAGACCCGCGACGGAGCCGTATCGGACGCCAGGGACGTCCGGCTGGCCGACCTCGACTTCACCGTGGTGGACGTGGAGACGACCGGCTGGGCCCCGGATGACGCGGGCATCACCGAGATCGGCGCCGTCCGGGTGCACGACGGCCGGGTCGTCGCCGAGTTCGGCTCGCTGGTCAACCCCGGACGGCCGGTCCCGGCGCCGATCACCGAGCTGACCGGGATCGACGACCAGATGCTGACCGGCGCGCCGCCGGTCGCCGCGGTCATGCCGGGGCTGCTCGCGTTCGCCCGCGACAGCGTCCTGGTCGCCCATAACGCCCCGTTCGACTTGCGCTTCCTCACCGCCGCGTGCGCGGGCATGGGCCTCGGCTGGCCCGGCTTCGAGGTGCTGGACACGGTCCGGCTGGCGCGGCACCTGATGGCCACCCCGCAGGAGGTCCCGGACCGGAAACTGGCGACGCTGGCCGGGTTCTTCGGCACGCCGGTGCGGCCGTCGCACCGCGCGCTCGACGACGCGCGGGCGACCGCGGCCGTGCTCGGGCGGCTGCTGGCGCGGCTGGCCGAGCGCGAGGCGATCAACACCCTGGCCGAACTCGACGCCTGGCTCGCCACCCGCGACGCGGCCGCCGCCGCCGCGGCGGCCGCGGCGGCCGAACGGCCCAGCGGCGCGTTCGGCCCGCTGGCGCGGCTGCTCGGCCGTCTCGCCCGGTGGCGGCGGGCGCCGCGCGGCCACGTCCAGCGCGGGAGCTAGCCACCGGGGAGAGCGCTGTCGGGCGGGGATGTCGGGCGGGGATAGGGTGAACCGCTAGAGCCGACCGCCAGTCGGCACCGGTCGCAGCGCGCCCAACCCGGCGCGCCGGCCGGCCCAGCGCACCGGGAGGCACCCAGTGGTCACCGCCATCTGCTTGGTCAAGGCCGAGATCGACCGCATCCCCGAAGTGGCCGAGGTCATCGCGCAGATGCCCGCGGTGAGCGAGGTCTACTCGGTCACCGGCGACCACGACCTGGTGGCGATCATCCGGGTCCGGGCGCACGACGAGCTGGCCGACGTCATCCCCGGCGGCCTCAACAAGGTGCCGGGTGTGACCGCGACCGTGACCCACATCGCGTTCCGGACCTACTCCCGGCACGACCTCGACGCCGCGTTCGCGATCGGCCTGTCCGACGCCGGCTGAGCGGTTAGAACGTCCGGATGGCGATCTCGGCCGGGGCCGCCAGCAGGCCGGCGATCTCGTCGTCGAGGCGGCTCAGCGTGATCGACGTGCCCGCCATGTCGAGCGACGTGCAGTACTCGCCGACGTAGTTGCGCCTGATGTTGATGCCGCGCCGGGCGAGCTGCTCGTGGGCGTGCCCGTAGAGCAGGTAGAGCTCGCTGATCGGGGTGCCGCCGAGGCCGTTGATCATCAGCGCGACGTCGTCGCCGGAGTTGAACGGCAGGTCGGTCACGACCGCCTCGAGCAGCTCGTCGACGATCGCGTTGGCGCTGGCCAGCTTCTCCCGGCTGCGGCCGGGCTCGCCGTGGATGCCGACGCCCATCTCCATCTCGTCGTCGCCCAGCTCGAACAGCGGCGATCCCTTGGCGGGCGGGGTGCACGAGGTCAGCGCCATGCCCATCGTCCGGGTGACGGAGTTGACCTTGTTCCCGATCCGCAGCAGCTCTTCCAGGTCGGCGCCCTGCTCGGAGGCGGCGCCGACGGCCTTGATGACGAAGAAGTTGCCAGCCACGCCGCGCCGCCCGACCGTCCAGGTCGAGTCCTTCACCGCCACGTCGTCGTTGACGAGCAGCGTGCCCACGGTGATGCCGTCGGCCTCGGCCAGCTCGGTGCCCATCTCGAACGCCATCCGGTCGCCGGTGTAGTTGTTGATGATGTGCAGCACGCCCATCGGCGAGTTGAGCAGCTTGGTCGTCTCGTACACGTAGTCCATCGGCGGCGCGGCGAAGACGTCGCCCGGGCAGGCGGCGTCGAGCATTCCCTTGCCGACGGCCATCACGTGCGCGGGCTCATGGCCCGAGCCCGATCCCTGGATGATCGAGACCTTGTTGTCGTGCGGCGCGTCCGCCCGCATGATGAGGTTGTACTCCGGGATGTACTTGAGCGTGTCCGGGTTGGCGAGCGCGATGCCCTGGAGCATCTCGGGCACGAAATTCCTGGGATCGTTGACGAACTTCTTCACGACAGGGCCTCCATTGGTTGTCGTCGGTCACGGTCTCGGTTGGTCGTTTCAGGGGGACGCCGGGCGCTTCGCCCATTCCTCGGCGAGCGCCTCGAACATGACGGCGACGGCGACGGCGCCGGCGTCGAGGGTGCCGATGCTGCGCTCGCCGGTGTACGAGGCGCGGCCGCGCTTGGCGATCATCTCGGTGGTGGCCTCCGCCCGGTCGCGCGCGGTGACCGCCGCCGCCCGCAGCACCTGCGCCGCCGGGTGCCCCGCCTTGATCTCCTGCTCGAGGACGTCCACGGCCGGCTCGAGCGCGTCGAGCAGGGTCTTGTCGCCGAGGTCGGACTTGCCGCGCGCCTTGATCCCGGCGATCGACGCCCGCAGCATCGCGATGATGTGCTCGCCGTCGAGCGTGGTCACGGTGCCGGCGGTGGAGCCCGCGCGCAGGAACGCGGTGCCCCAGATCGGGCCCGAGGTGCCGCCGATGCGGCTGGTGATCACGATCGCGACCTTCTTGAGGAAGGTGCCGATGTCGGTCCGGTCGAAGCCCTCCCAGCCCTCGAGCACCAGCTCGAAGCCGCGAGCCATCGAGTAGCCGAAGT
>Ga0302326_10024340_pt1 | contig 12310 bp, 10 predicted proteins | sample Palsa_T0_3_FD_202264 | JGI IMG/M metagenome (GOLD analysis project Ga0302326, IMG submission 202264) | Peat permafrost microbial communities from Stordalen Mire near Abisko, Sweden - Palsa_T0_3 | ecosystem: Environmental > Terrestrial > Soil > Palsa > Peat permafrost | place: Sweden: Abisko...
AGGTCACCGTCCATCTGACGACGCCAGTCGCGGGTACCCTCTATCGCCCCCTTGCGGGAATCCAAACTCAAAAAAGCTGGGAGGCGAGCAACTCTATCGTCGTTTCCGTACCGGACGAAATCGTCATCCTTCGTCTCGCCGCTCCCGCGGTGACGTGCATCCCGCCTGCCGCTCCGGCCGAACTTACCGCCTCCACCGCGGCGACGTCCGCCACGCTCAAATGGCACAGCCAGGGCGCGCCTCCGGCAGCCTTCGTCGTGAGTCGGCTGGGTCGGTATCTCGGCACTGTCATTCCATCGGCGAATGGCTCGGCCTCCTTCACCGACGATACGCTCGTTCCCGGGCTGGGCTTTCCCTATGCCGTGCGAGCCGTCGGTTCCAGCGGACTCCTCTCTCCACCCGCGGAAACCATGGCCCGCACGCCCGACCATCGGCCCGATCTCATTGTGGAATCGATCACTTGGGATCCGGCTCAGCCAAAAGCGGGCGACGAAGTCCATTTTACCGGTGCCATTGCCAATATTGGAACCGCGGCCACGCCAGGCGTGACCCACGGCCTTACCTTTTCGGTCAATGACAAGACCGTTTGCTGGAGCGATAGCTCGCATGAGCCTCTTGCACCGGGCGCTCGCCGCATTCTGACGGCCAACAACGGCCCCGGGGGCAAAGCGACCTGGACCTGCACAAAGGGCACCTTCCAGATCAAAGCGATCGTCGACGACTTGAATCGGATCGAAGAAAGCAATAAAGGAAACAATACTCTTGTCGTCACGTTATCCACGGGCGCCGGACCGCGGCGCTGATTATCCCGGGTCGAAGACACTCCCGTCGCATTTGGGACACGGAACCGCCGCCACCACCGTCACCGGCCGGGTGAAATGCCTCAAGTGGCCGCACTTCGAGCGTTTCCACCTTCATCGAGCGCGGTTCCTTCACGAGCGCCATGAAGGATTTGAAGGGGAGAACACCGCGTATTTTCACTCGGCCCTTGCTCTATTCGAGAACTTGCGGAGAGTGAGGTTCATGTGCAGAAACATCAAACCATTATTCAACTTTGAGCCCCCTGTTAGCGAGCAAGAGATACTCGCGGCGTCGCTGCAGTTCGTGAGGAAGATTAGCGGCTTCAACAAACCTTCAAAGGCGAACGAAACTGTTTTCCAATCGGCGGTGGCCGACATCGCTCATATATCAAGCTGCCTGCTCGCCTCGCTCGAATCTCCCGCCTCCCCCAGGAACCGCCAGGTGGAGATGGCCAGAATGAAGGCGCGTTCCGCCCGACGATTTGGCCAAAGAAGCTTAACGCAAACGCCTCCTTAAAGTGCGGACTCGATATGCCGCTGACGACTTTTGGGATCATTGCTTCCACCAAACCGACAAGAGATAAAGTCCCGGCAGAGCCGATGTGAGCAAAAGGAAAGGGCGCCGCGCCTTGAAAATGTTCGCCCAAGTGGAGCCGATGATGATTCCCAACGAGATCACCGAAAGTTTGAAAAGGCCAGCCTGCCACCAGTTCAACGTGAATGACTTGAATATCCCCATGTCATCAATCTGCCACATCCCCCAGCGGTTCCAAATCCGTTTCATCCAATGCCTCCAACTTCAGCCCTTTCTCGATTTTAAAGGACATCTCCAAGTGTCCCTTGGCCAACTCCATGTTTCCCAATTGGCACTCGTAGCAGGCGAGATTGTAGTGAACGACGGCCACCTCCGGATGCTGTTCCACCGCCCGGAGCAGGATGCTTTGGGAACGGGCTCCAAGCAATACGGGTGGGTTGCGATTTTCTCTCCGACCAACGAGTTTGACAAGGTCTTTCCCGGCCTGCAACGCTGGTTTTTCTGACACGCCGCACGGTGCGGAAGGCTGTTTTCTGCTCCCGAAGCTGAATTCTGCCGGCGGCGGTGACGACCCGCACCGATTGCGTGGGGGATATATTGTATCGCGGCTTCCACTCGAATGACGGCTCAACTTCCAGCCAGTCGTAAGCCTTCCTCGGATCTTTAAGCCGGTAGCGGCCACACATCGGGGGAACGCACGGCAGCGGGCGGGGAGGTCAACCCGCCTCGAAATAATCCGCAGATCCTCGAATCGATTCAAGGACTGTTGACAGACGAAGCGATTCGGCTATACGACGTTTGGACGTGAAATCGGTGCAAAAGGGCTATCGTGGTCAATGCCCGAGTTGGAATTACCTACGACCTTTGGACAAACTTCGAAAACTTTCCCGAGGAGAAAGACCTCAAGCAACCATCATGACTTGCTGGCAAAAACCGGTTCAGCATGAGACGCGTGACGCTCCCACTCATGAGACCTTCGACAGGGTACGCGCAAGGTTAACCAACCGTCCGTCTTTGTCGGGACAATCGCTGCGGCAGTGCCTGCTGTCCATTTCGCTCTCAGTCGTTTTCACCGCAACGGCGTTTGCCGGGGGAACGATTACCTGGCCCACGCCCCCTTTGCCGCGCGATGCGAATCCAGCTGCGACTCCCACCTCGCCGATCACGGGTTGGCTGAACTATTTCGAACAGAGCATGGAGAAAGCGCGGAAGATGGGGCAAGTCGACCTCATCTTCGACGGCGATGCGCTTGCGATTACCTCAGGCCATTATAGTCCCGTGGGAGGCATGTGGCAGCACTTCGACCGGATCCAGGCGCTGGATTTCTCAAACCCGGGCGAACAGACACAAAACATCCTATGGCGATTGGAGAATGGAGCGGTGAACGGGCTTCATCCCAAGCTGATCGTTCTAATGGTTGGAGGCAGTAACGTCAATCCCACGGCCACGGCGGAGCAAGTCGCGGAGGGTGTTAAGGCAGTCGTGGACGAGTACCGGAAGCGTTGCCCGGATGCGACGATCCTTCTGCTCGGCGTCCTGCCGAAAGGCGCAATGCCGACCGACTCGCTCCGCGCCAAGGTCAAGGCGATCAACCAGATCATCTCGGCTTATGCCGACGGCAAGAAGGTGATCTACCTCGATTTCGGCGATCAATTTCTCCTGCCCGACGGCGCCCTCGACAAGCCGAGCTTGAGCGGCTTCGCCAATATGGGACCAAAGGGATACGTAATTTGGTACAAGGCGATCCAGCCCATCGTCGATCAGTTCTTTCCGCCGGATACGCTCCCAAAGACTCCGGTGACAGTAGCTCCGGCGCCCAATGCGACAAACGCGCCCGCTGCGACCCAGCCTGCCCCCGCGCCTGAACCGATTATCGGTGGAGGGACCATTACCTGGCCGCCACCGCCGCCACCTCCCGGAGGCAATCCAGCGGTTATTCCCATGCCTTCGATGAGTTGGCTGCCGCATCTTCAACAGAATATCGACACCTCGCGCAAGATGCCGAAGGTCGATCTTATTTTCGACGGCGACTCGATCACGGCCGGATGGATGGGCGGCGCGGGTAGTGTCTGGAATAAGCATTACGGTCACCTCAATGCGTTTGATTTTGGCATCTCGGGAGATTCGACTTCGGGACTGTTGTGGCGGGTCGCCGAGGGCGGCCAAGTCGATGGCCTGCACCCGAAACTCGTCGTGCTCCTCATCGGCACGAATAACATGTATTCCAGCTCGGTGGAGCAAATCGCCGGGGGTATCAAGGCGATTGTCGAGGCCTACGAAACGCATTGCCCGGAGGCGGCGATACTCGTCCAGGGCATCCTGCCGCGTGGCGAGCAACCGACAGACGGGATGCGTGCCAAGGTGAAGGCCGTGAATCAGATTATCTCAACGTACGCGGATGGGAAACGGGTTCTCTACATCAACTGGGGCGACAAGTTGCTGACGCCCGACGGGAAGTATACGAAGCCGATCACGAGCGATTTTCTCCACCCGAGCCTGCCGGGTTATCAAATCTGGGCCGACTCGATCCAACCGATCATCGACCAGTTCATTCCACCGGCCCGCACGCCAACCACTCCTGCTTCGGCAATTGCACCGTCAACCGCTGCCCCACCTCCAGCCACGGGTAGGTAAGCGAAATGATCATTTGAGAGGACAGCCGGGATACCGTGGCAACTTTGGCCGATCCCGTGGGCTGATGTTATACTCGCATGCCGGCCAGAGACTTCGCGTGGCGGCAAGCTCTGCGCCTCGGGGCGCCATTCACCATGAAAGGAAACCTCTGGAATTGCATCCATGGGTGCAAAATGGTGAGAAATCCCTGCGGTCTTGCCGCAGGGTTATTGATTGGAATGGGTGGAACCCACTTTGATTTTCCTCGCTACCCTGCATGGGGGACGGGGACATGGCCGTGCCGCTTTTTCCAGTCGGAATAAATCTTGATGTAAGTCAACCCTGCCAGAAAGTAAAAAAGGGCGCCCCACAAGTAGCCGACGCGCTGGAATTGCACACCGGGGACTTTTAGCCATTCAAGTTGGGTTGAGAACCAACCATGGCCAGCGCGGTGAAATTGCAGTTGGGGGAAGGGAATCGTCAGCAAAGGATTGATGAAAAAATGGGCATTGCCCTGATGCCGGATGCCAAAGTCGAAGAACTTCCCCACAAGAGGAGAAATAAAAATAAGGATGAATTGGTAAAAAACCGCCTGGGCAGAGCAGAACTGGCCGATTTTTGCGCGGGGAAAAATTTCCACCTGCAAGGCGCCAAACGCGAGGCCGGGCAGAAATCCGATTACGCCGTCGGCGCAGGCGCAGATCAGCATGGTCGTTTTGTCATGAACGATAAAAAACCAGAGGACTTTGAAAAGGGCCAGGCCCATCCAACAGGGCGCTATGAGTCGGATCGGCTTCACCCGGTCGGTCATCGAACCGAGATAAAAACCGAAGAGCAGACCGAAGATGGTGCTCGTCAGTGTCCCCCACCCGCCGACCCAGCCTTGGATGGCCCAAGTCAGCTTTAAATCATAAAAGGTGTAATAGAACACATAACCGTTTCCCGCATTGCCTAGCTGGTACAGTAACATTGCGAAGAAAATCCAGAGGTAATACGGCTGGCTGAAGCATTCGACAAAGTAGGCGCGAATCGGGGCAGCCGCCCCGCCTTTTTTGTGGGGATCGGGTGGTGGATATTCGCCCTCCTTGATTTTCCAAGTGGAGAGGAGATAAATCGCCAGGCAGAATCCCCCTGTGCAGACATAGACCATTTTCACGTGAGTGTCGGCAAGAGGCGTGATGAAAAAGCTCCAAATCAGGATGGCGATCAAGCCGACGTTTTTTCCGAGCGCATTAAACCGCCCCATGAGCGAGCCCGGCACCACGTCCCAGTAAAGATATTGAAAAATGGCGAGCACGACAGCGTTGAAGTAGCCGGAAATGATTCCGCACACGCCCATGAACAACGCCTCGCCGTTCATCGGGAAATGGGTCGAAAGCGCCTGCATCCAGTGAAAACGGAGCAGGGAATGATAAACGTCCGGCATGAACGGAAACGCCATGAGAAACAAGGCAAAAAACGGAGTCGCAACGAACAGGAACGGGCGCCGGCGCCCGTGTTTGCTGCGGAGCCGGTCCGACCAGGTGCTGACCCATGGGTTGATCCACGGCGACAGGAAACCTCCAATGCTACCCATCACCGCCATCTGCGTGAAGGTCGCCCCGGTGCTGCGCATCAGTTGCCCACCCAAGCCGCCGACCCGCTCAATGAGGGTAATGCTGAAGTCGTTCCACATCAGCCAGAAGAAAAGCACGACCAATTGCCGCTGATTGTAACGGAGAGTGCCGATCGTGTATGTTTTTTCGACCGGTTTGAGCGCGGTACTTTCGGAGTCAGGCGGCTGGGAGGTAGTTAAGGGAGCCATGAATTAAACCGGCATTTCCCAGACGACATGCGTTCCGTGATCATCGCGTATACTTGGCGGGGCATTCAAACTCATTGAGCGGCATCGTACAATCTCTGAAAGTGCCATCAAGCCCCTTTTTGGATTGCGTTTTGTGCCCCTGGCGTGAACTCTTTGAACCGTGAACCCGGAAAAAACGATCATGGTCGTGGACGACGAGCCCTTGATGACGCAGTTCATTGTGCATGTGCTCGCTTTAAATGGCTACCAGGTGGTTTCTTCCAGCAACACCAACGAAGTCTTTACCCATGTCCACCAACACGAGGTTCCTGATTTGGTTGTGACCGATGTGGTTATGCCTGGAATGGACGGTCGTGAGTTGGGCCATTGGATGCAAGCGGCTTATCCAAAAACTAAAATCCTCTTCATTTCGGGACATCCGCAGGATGAACTCGCCGACTCCAAGGTATTGGGAACCAATGCTGCCTTTCTTCAGAAGCCTTTCCTGGCCAAGCAATTGATTAAAGCCATTCGAGACCTCCTTGGCGATTAAGGTTCTTTGGACGCACACTTTCAGCATGTGGCAACTTTTCCACAGGCAAACTGAATTTCCCCAACATGGAGTCACCGATTCCGGACGCATTACAGGAAATTCTACGAGGCCACTGTGAACGCCGACACTCAAATCGGCTGTGATGTCATTGTCGCAAGGAAGAAGGGGCACCGTCGCCAAATGAGAGCGCGGACGGGTAACGTCACGGCGACAGTTTGACGATGTTCGCTCAGTGACCGCGATCTATCCGGCACTGTTCGTCTGAGAACGGCGCTTTAATCGCGGATGCCACCCGATGAAAAAATCAGCGTTTGGCCAGTGGCGGCGGCCGAAGCGGTTGCTTACAGTTTGGGCAGATGGTGAGTTTGAGATACACGTCGCCCAACGGATAGTTGCAGTGGACACAGCAGCGGTCGAAGTCGGCTTGCTTTTGCTTGGAGGCAATGTCGAACGCCTCCTGTTGGCGTTTGGTCGAATCCAGGATAGTCTGAAACTTGATTTGCTGGGTCGCTCGAAGAGACACCGCGTGATCTCGATGCATTTTTACATAACTATGTATTGTCTTTTGGACATCAGCAACGATATCCGCAAGCTTTTGGGACGCTTGGGGTCTCTCTGCGCTGGCGAGGTATATAACGCACGGCTCATACTGGTGCAGCAGGGCCATCTCTGCGTTGAGGTCTTGGATGGCGCTCCGGAGCTGTTCGGGAATGGCGGATGCCGGTATGTTATTGATCCGGCCCTGGATTCTGACTTCCAGCGCGTCAAGGTCACCCAGAATCGTTTGCTCATAGTCCTCGATGGACGGTGGTTCGGGTTCAGTACTCATCACGTTGCACAGACGGAAGTGTCGATGTCATCTGCCTCCCAAAACAGCATCCTTCGCCGCCTTTCCGACACGGACTTTGACGACCGTCTTGGCAGCGATCTTGATTGCCTGGGCCGGTAGCCGGATTTCTTCCCAGTCGGGCCTACGATTAAAATAGTTCCTAATATAGCATTCCTTTCAATGTGCATTTTGAAACAGCCTTCCGTTTCTCATGACACCACAATAAGCCGAAAATCGTGTCGGCGCAATAAGTTGTTCACCCCACTGGGGATTTTCATTGATCCACCCGACACAGCTGAAAAACTGCTTCCCGCCGTCGTCGCGCGCCATAGAAAGTGGATGCCTAAAATATAAACATTCCAATGGCGGCGCCAAACATCAACAGAATCGCCAAGGCTACGACAGCACGACCCAAAAGGGAGCTTTGTTGATTCCGCATTATTTTGCGATCACAAGCGATTATCAAAATACCGACTAGGAGAAAGGGGGCTAGGAGACCGTTTATTACCGCAGTCCAGAAGAGGGCTTTGATGGGGTTTACGTGCGCGAAATCGAGGGCGATGCCAATCATAGTAGACAGGATGATCACCGTGTAAAAGGATCGGGCATCCTTGAATTCCGCATCGATGCCTTGTTTCCACCGAAACGTCTCCGCGAATGCATACGCGGCTGAACCTGTAAGCGTGGGAATGGAGAGGAAGCCCACGCCCAGGACCCCCATTGTAAAAAGTGTGGCTGCAAAAGACCCGGCAAATGGCCTGAGCGCTTCGGCCGCCTGGCGGGAAGTTTCGATCTTCGTAATCCCATGAGCGTGCAGAGTGACGGCAGTCGTCAGGATGATAAAATACATGACAACATTGGAAAAGAAGGCACCGGTGCCGACATCCAATTTGCGATTTATGATCTCGTCTTCCGTCGCCCCTCGGCGCACGATGAGGGCCCGCCGACCCGCGGCCTTTTTCTCTTCCACCTCCATGGAGCTTTGCCAGAAAAAGAGATAGGGGCTGATCGTAGTCCCAAGAATCGCCACCAGCGTGGCCCAGGCATCATGACCTTTGGGCAATGCGGGAATAAACGTATCATGGGCGATCGTCGTCCAATCGACGTGAACGATGAAAGCCGTGATTACATAAGAAAAAAGCGAGAGGGTGAGCCATTTCAATATGTTTGCAATTTGCCGATAGCGAAACCGAATCGCGGCAAAGGCAATGCCCCCGCCAAACAAGACTACATAGATATGCAAATTGATACCGGTGAGCATGTTTGCCGCGTCAGCCATCCCGACGAGATCAGCGCCGACATTAATGGTATTTGCCGCAAGAAGAGCAACTGTTGCAATGGCGATCAACGGTCTTGGGAATTTCTCCCGGAGCGCGCCGGCCAGACCTTTACCCGTAACCAATCCGATTCGGGCACACATCATTTGTACCGCCCCCATTAACGGCCACGTAATGAAGGCCGTCCAGAGTAATGCTGTCCCTAGCTGAGCGCCCGCAATGGAATAGGTGGCAATTCCGGATGGATCATCATCTGCCGCTCCCGTGATCACGCCAGGACCGAGCACTGAAAGGAAGCGTTTGATCGGATTCTGCTTTTTCTTCGATTTCGGCATGACGCAGTTATTATGCGAGCATCACAAACTCTCAAGGACAGTTTCGGCCAATTTATCCCCGCCAACCGCCGCCGCGCCACCGACGGGAGCAACTCCTATCGGGAGAAACAACGGCGCGGCAAGGGCTCACGCCAAACTCCTCCTTCACCGCGCCGTAGAGGATTATCCTCACGGCGGATTTAAAGCCTACGGATAATCCCTTCAATTCGCAGAATTCCAGGTGCCGATGACAAAGCTCCTACACCTATCTTTTCCACCGTGCGCAGACGCCCGGCAATTCGGCCAATTACTTCGTTTCGAGGCTGCTGTCCTTGCTGTCCAGTTCGTCGTTCTTGAAAATCGCATACGAGCGGACTTTTGGCTAGCGTCGTCCGGCGGCTCGCCCCGGAAGACGAACGAGTTTCTCTGGGAAAAAAGCAATCGTCATCCAAGATGATTCAGCGATTTTGGCATTTCATCATCATCTGGATTCACAAGGGCCATGGGCCGGATCAGGGCTTCCGTTTGTATACCAGACAATCGTTGTAATGATCCGGCGAACCTTGCGGAGAAATACCCGACCGCATGAGATGGGAAACCCGAATCATGTGTATGAACTCAAGCACGAAAGATAAAGTGAAGGGATCGGTAAAAGAGGCTGTCGGCAAAGTCAAAGAGGCAACCGGTAAAGCAATCGGAGATCCCAATTTGCGGGATCGTGGAACCGCAGAAAAGGTTGCCGGAAAAGTGGAACGGAAAGTCGGCGACGTGAAGAAGGTCTTCGGGAAATAGTTTCCAACATTCGTTAATTCAGCGAAGCTCTCCCACGCCAACAGCCGTGGCAGAACGGTGGAAATCTCCGTCACTAAAGTGTTTTTTACCGCCCTGCCAGCACGGTGCGATCCGGTGACTATTCCGGCCATTCAAACCAATTCTGGCGATCAACCGCGTCGAACACACTCCCATTGCATTTGGGACAGAGGACGGCAGCATCGAGAAACGTCTTCAGCGGCTTCCCAAAAGCTGGCAAGAGGAATAGGGATTAATCCTTACATCCATATTGCTCACAAATATCGATCCTTGAGTACTATGAAAAAGAAATACATATATTGCTTGGCAGGCGCCTGTTTGCTGATTCTGACGGACTTCAGCTTTGGGGACGGAGCTTCAACGAGCGGTGTCTTCCTTGCGCAAGCCGGAACGGGGGGTGGAAATGCGGGAGCCGGCGCAGGAACTGGAGTTGGCGGAACTACAAATGGAACATCCCCAGGCAATGGAACGTCTCCTGGCAATGGAACATCTCCTGGCAATGGAACATCTCCGGGCAATGGAACATCTCCAGGCAACGGGAGCATGACACCGGGAGGAGGCACAAATCCAGGAACACCTGCTTCGTCACCCAGCACCTCGCCCTTGCCCGGGGCGTCGCCAAGCACATCACCCAGTGCGTAGCCAAATCTGGTGGGAGCCGCTGCCTCTTTAGGCTCGAATAAAATTGCATTGTACGTGGGAGAGGGCACTGCGGCCTCCACGGTTACCGGCCGAGCGTAATTTCGCGAGGTGTCAAACGAGAACGATGCGCAAATTTGACAGACCGGCAAACCCTGCCATCTTACACGTCCTTCCCGAATTGCAAATTTACCGGCGGTAGCGTGTCAACCCGTTGAAACTTGGGCAAGAATCCGAGTGAGGTTAAAATCCTCGTCCGCCGACATTCCCTTCGCCTAAAGCGTCCCGGAGTCCGTAAATCACTCAACGCCATGACCACATCCGCTCTCGAAAAAATCCAGGAACTTGAACGGCAAATCCGTCAGCAAGGAAGACGCAATTCTCGAACTGAACGAGAAACTCATCGCAGCACGTCGAACAGTGGCAGATTTGAAAAAAGAAATTGAGGAACTCACCGGAAGGATGGCACCGACAGGAGCATTCTGTTCGTCGCGATTGCTTCCCATCTAAAGGAGATTGATTTTTCTTAAATCCGTTTCCGGTTGCACATACGATAGTTTGGTATGAAAACAAAATCCCTCCATTCCGTAAGCGTCGCGCGTTCATTCGTCTTCGCATTGGGCCTTCTCGCACTCATTACCGTCGTCCGCGCCGATGATTCAAAGCTCACATCGAAGGATAAATCCTTCATTACCGACGCTTCGGAGGCCGGGGCCACCGAAATCCAAACGAGTGAACTGGCCAACAAGAAATCATCCGATGCGGATGTAAAATCCCTCGCTGAGATGATGATTAAGGATCACACAAAAGCCGGCACGCATCTTGAAAAAATCGTGACGGCAAAGGGGGGCGAGACCTCGAAAACGCCGGGTGCAGTACAAAAAGCAAACATCCTCCTCCTGGAAACCAAAAAAGGGGATTCTTTTGATAAAGCCTTCGCGGAAGATATGGTGAGCGACCATAAGAAAGCTGTAGAACTTTTTGAAAACGCCTCCACGGATCTTGATGACGCGGACTTGAAGGAGTTTGCGAAAAAGACGCTGCCTACGCTGAAACATCACCTGATGGCAGCTGAAAGACTTGCCGCAAAGCTGGGCAAGTAGTCGTTCCTGACAAATATTCTGAATCAAGAGGGATTGACCGGTTATAGACAACTGAATCGGTCTCATCCAGCCCTTGCCTCAATATGAAAAGGAATCTTTGGATTGAAATATAAACCAGTCCTGGCGACCGAAGGTTGTATCCAGTGACTTCAGGTTGCGGGCGTTCTGGAGCGCCTTCAGGAGTCGGTGCAGGCACTAAGTTTTTCCTGCCGTAGATTTACGCAGGAGAGGGCGAAACTTTTTTAATGGTGGTGCCAGTAGCGGGCATGCCGGTGGTGGTAATAGTGACCGTAGCTGTTGTAGTCGTTGTAACCAATATCCGGACCCTGTGGGTAGTAATAGTAGCCGGGAGCGCCCACAACCACGCTAAAATGGATGCCCGCGTTCGAATTTGCGGTCATAAACAGCAATATCCCCATCGCGGAAAGTATTGTAAGAGTGAACTTTTTCATATTTTGCGTCTCTGTTTTCAATAGGATTTTTGCGTTTCCGTGGTTGTGGTCGAGCTGGCGGGCTGCTGCATCGTGCTTTGATCGGTCGTAGTGGTCGTGCTGTGCATGGTTGGGTCCCCTTTTTTTACCACCGTTGTACAGGCGGATACCGAAACAAGGGCGGCGGCGACGATGCATGGGATGATGATTGCTTTCATAATTAGGTTGTTCTTTGGATTTGTTATTTGTTGGTGGTGGTTGTCGTGGTGGTTTTCGTTTCATCAACCACCGGAGTGGCGGGAACTACTGCCACAACTTTTCTTACGATGACTTTTGAAGCTACCATCTGGTCTCCGTCCTTGACGTAAAACACAGTCACGGGAAGCCCGGACTTCACGATCGCCATCGAGACCGGCGCGCCGTTTTCATCGACGTAAGTCGTGGTCTTGGTGTAGGTGTAGCGAATCGGCTCGGGCGACGTGTCTGTCTTAATGACGATGGCCTCCGGGCTGAACTCGCTGATGGTGCCAGCGGAGTTTGTCGTCGTCGTGGTTGACTGGACGGCAGTCTGCGCGACGAGGGTTGCTTGAGCGGTGATCAGCATCACACCCAAAAAGGTGGCG
>Ga0302326_10024341_pt1 | contig 12309 bp, 13 predicted proteins | sample Palsa_T0_3_FD_202264 | JGI IMG/M metagenome (GOLD analysis project Ga0302326, IMG submission 202264) | Peat permafrost microbial communities from Stordalen Mire near Abisko, Sweden - Palsa_T0_3 | ecosystem: Environmental > Terrestrial > Soil > Palsa > Peat permafrost | place: Sweden: Abisko...
ACCACCGTGGTCAGCCAGCCCGTCAAATTGGCGACACCCTCGGCCCCGGACCGGCTGAGCCGCAGCCATGCCTCCTGGACCACATCGTCGGCCTCCGGCCCGGGCCCCAGCATCCGTGACGCGACCGCCCGGAGCTGGGCACGGTCGCCCTCGAACCGTTCAGCCAGCCAATCGTTGTCAGTCATTGTCACACTCCTAGCTTCCAGTTCGTCATAACACTGACGAGCGGGCGACGCTGGATGTGACCGCTCCGACACCCAAAAAAGGGAGCTCACCATGAACCAAGGGGCCAAGACCATCATCTGCCCGGTATCCGACGTAGCACAGGCCAAGCGCCTGTACAGCACCCTGCTAGGCGTGGGGCCGTACGTGGACTCGCCCTATTACGTCGGTTTTCGGGTCGGCGACCAGGAGGTGGGCCTCGACCCCCACGGCCACAGGGGCGCCGGTGCCGTCGCTTACTACCAAGTCGACGACATCAAGGAGTCGCTGCGGGAGCTCCTCGAGGCCGGGGCCGAGACCTTGCAGGACGTCAAGGACGTCGGCGGTGGCAAGCTGGTGGCCTCGGTGAAAGACACCGATGGCAACGCCATTGGGCTGATGCAAAACCCCTAGCCGCCGTCCAAGGCGGCGGCACTTCTGGGACCGCGACGGGCAGCCCCGGGTTACAGATGGAGACAGAATGAGCAAGGCCACGAGGACTGGCGCGCAGTCGCCTCCACCGCACCTTGGCGACAGGCACGACTCGATCAGCGTGCACGGCGCCCGCGAGAACAACCTCAAGGACATCAATGTCGAGATCCCCAAGCGCCGGCTGACGGTGTTCACCGGCGTATCAGGCTCGGGCAAGAGCTCCCTGGTGTTCGACACGATCGCAGCCGAATCACAGCGGCTGATCAACGAGACCTACAGCGCCTTCGTGCAGGGCTTCATGCCGACGCTGGCGCGGCCCGACGTCGACGTCCTCGAAGGGCTGACGACCGCGATCGTCGTCGACCAAGAACGAATGGGCGCCAACCCCCGGTCCACCGTCGGCACCGCCACCGACGCCAACGCAATGCTGCGCATCCTTTTCAGCCGGCTCGGGAAGCCTCACATCGGCTCGCCCAACGCGTTCTCCTTCAACGTCCCCTCGGTCCGAGCAAGCGGCGCGATCACGATCGAACGCGGTGCCCGCAAGACCGTGACAAAGACCTTCACCCGCACCGGCGGTATGTGCCCGCGCTGCGAGGGCTTGGGCAGGGTCTCCGATATCGACCTGGCTCAGCTCTACGACAGCTCGAAGTCGCTGTCCGAGGGAGCGATCACCATCCCCGGTTACACCGTGGACGGGTTCTGGACGGTTCGGCCGTTCATCGAGTCGGGCTTCCTAGACCCGGATAAGCCGATCAGCAGGTACACCAAAAAAGAGATGCACGACTTCCTTCACCGGGAGCCGACCAAGGTAAAGGTCAACGGCGTCAACGTCACCTACGAAGGGCTGATCCCCAAGATCGAGAAGTCGTTCCTCTCCAAGGACCGAGAGGCGCTCCAGCCCCATATCCGTGCGTTCGTGGACCGCGCCGTCACCTTTGCGAGCTGCACCGAATGCGGCGCCACCCGGCTCAGCGAGGCCGCCCGCTCCTCGCGGATCGGGACGGTGAGTATCGCCGACGCGTGCGCGATGCAGATCAGCGACCTGGCCCAATGGGCCCGGCGCCTCGACGAGCCGTCTGTGGCCCCGCTGCTCGTCGCTCTGCTGCGGACGCTCGATTCGTTCGTGGAAATCGGGCTCGGCTACCTCTCGCTCGACCGGCCTTCGGGCTCGTTGTCGGGCGGCGAGGCGCAGCGCATCAAGATCCTCCACCTCGGCTCGTCCTTAACCGACGTGACCTACGTCTTCGACGAGCCCACCACCGGGTTGCACCCCCATGACGTCCAGCGGATGAACGACCTGCTGCTGCGGCTACGGGACAGGGGCAACACGGTGCTCGTCGTGGAGCACGAGCCGGAGACGATAGCCATCGCCGACCACGTCGTCGACCTCGGCCCCGGCGCCGGTCCCGCGGGCGGCACCGTCTGCTTCGAGGGGACAGTCGAAGGGCTCCGCGCCAGCGGCACCCTTACCGGCCGCCATCTCGACGACCGGGCCGTTCTCAAGAAGGCTGTACGGACGCCGACCGGCAAGCTGGAGATCCGCGGCGCGACAAAGCACAACCTGCGCAACGTGGACGTCGACATCCCGCTCGGGGTGCTCGTCGTCGTCACCGGCGTCGCCGGATCCGGTAAGAGCTCTCTCGTGCACGGGTCGGTCGCCGCCGGCGCCGGCGTCGTCTCTATCGACCAGGGAGCTATCCGCGGATCGCGCCGGAGCAACCCGGCGACCTACACCGGGCTGCTCGACCCGGTCCGCAAGGCGTTCGCGAAGGCTAACGGCGTGGACGCCGCGCTGTTCAGCGCTAACTCCGAGGGGGCCTGCCCCAACTGCAACGGCAGCGGGGTCATCTACACCGATCTGGCGATGATGGCCGGCGTCGCCAGCGTCTGCGAGGAGTGCGAGGGGAAGCGGTACCAGCCATCGGTGCTGGAGTACCACCTCGGTGGCCGGGACATCAGCGAGGTGCTCGCTATGTCGGTGAGCGAGGCCCTGGAGTTCTTCGGCGCAGGCGAGGCGCGCACGCCGGCCGCGCACGCCATCGCCGAGAGGCTCGCCGACGTCGGGCTCGGCTACCTCGGCCTCGGCCAGCCGTTCACTACGCTGTCCGGCGGCGAACGCCAGCGGCTCAAGCTGGCCACCCACATGGCAGAAAAGGGCGGCGTCTACGTCCTGGACGAGCCGACCACCGGCCTTCACCTTGCCGACGTTGAGCACCTTCTCGGGCTGCTCGACCGGCTCGTCGGCTCGGGCAAGTCGGTCATCGTCATCGAACACCACCAGGCGGTGATGGCGCACGCCGACTGGATCATCGACCTCGGCCCGGGAGCCGGTCACGACGGCGGCCGGGTGGTTTACGAAGGCACGCCCGCCGACCTCGTCGCCGCCCGTGCCACCCTCACCGGCGAGCACCTCGCGAGCTATGTGGGCGCCCGGCGCAGCCTTGAACAGCACAGAGCAGGGGCCTCGCGGGCGCGGTGACACGAGTTTTCTCATCTTTCTCGACCGGACCTTGACCCCGATTAATGCCCTTTGCGGGCCGAGTTGCGACCAACGCGGGGCCGCCCCGGCTCAATTTCGACCCGGGCCTCGACTAAATTCATGGAGGTGTGGCAGGAGCCACTAAGCAGGGGCCCCATGACGACCAGAACCCGCTCGAGCCGGCACGCTCACGGTGCCTACCGATGTGCCCGGGCCTCCGCCGTGCTCCTGGGCTTCGCCACCGCGGCGAACCTCCTCGCCGCTCCGGTTGCAGCGCGTCGTCCGCCCCGAAGTCTTCCGAGGGGATCTGCAGCAAAATAGGCACTTGATCCGTGGCGGCGATCGTTGGCTACACTCTGCCCGCGGCTAGCGGAAAAGCTTTAAGCTTTCCGGGTCAGGCGAAAACGGCCTCGTACATCGTCGCCTCGGCGTCGGTACTGATTGGGCCGAGGAAGATCTCGAGGTCGCCCAAATCGGCGTGCTCGAGGTAATGGACAACCTGAGCCAGCACCGGAGTAGCAGGGCCTTGGAAGCGCAAGATGAACGGCCGCCCCTGACCGGGGTGATCGCTGAGCTCGATCACTTGGAGGAGCCGAAAAACTAGTGCGCCCGATTCCCCGGCACCCACCCGGAAGTCACTGCCGAGCACAGCCTGAAAGTCTGCGGCAACGAGGGTTGCCAGGTCTCTAGGCGGTCCCATGATCGCGGGAGCCTACCCTGGGCCCACTCGGGAGATCGGCAACCGCACCCCTCCGGACCGGCGAGCGCGCAATTCGGGCAACTCGGCGCCAAGCGCGCTTAGGCGGTCCGTTGGCCGGGTACCACCGAGCACTAAGCTCCGCGCGTCAGGGGCGAGAAGGGGACCTTCGATATGGGCGAACCGGGGTCGGAGCGAGGTGGCCTGCGTCTCGAAGACCGTGCCCCGAGCCCGTGCCTCCCGCTCACCTTGCGAGATGAGGACGAGGGTGACAGCGCCCTCGTACGGCAGCTGTTCGAGACAGGCCTCGGGGCCCGCCTTTTTTCTTGCGGGCTCTCCTCGGCCGCGGCGGACCAACTGATCACCCAGCAGGTAGCAGCCCGGGAGCGGGGCCACGCCACCAACCAGCCCCTTGCCCGGCGCCAAATCGTAATGGAGGGCCGGCGCCCGGTGGGGCGTCTGTCGATCGACCGCTCCGCCCACCCCTGGTACGTCGTCGACATTGCGGTGCTACCCAGTGCGCGCGGCCGGGGAATTGCTTCCGAGCTGCTGGCACGCCTGCAGGCGGAAGCCCGCACCGTGGGGGTAGCCATCGTGCTCCATGTGGCGGCAGACAGCCCGGCCCTGCGGCTCTACCTGCGGAACAACTTTGCGGTGGAGGCCGCGCAGGGCCCCGACCTACGCATGAGGTGGGTGCCGGCATGAGCAACCCCTACGTCGGTGAGATCCGGATGTTCGGTGGCAACTTCGCCCCGTCGGGTTGGGCGCTCTGCCAAGGCCAATTGCTGGCCATCTCCCAAAACGACGTCCTGTTCAATCTCATTGGCACCACCTACGGGGGTGACGGCAAGACCAACTTCGCGCTCCCCGACCTTCAGGGCCGCTTTCCTGCCCACGAGGGGACACCAGAGATCACCAACGGCACGCCCGTTACCTTGGGCCAGAAGCTTGGTGTGGGCACCGTCACCCTTATCACTGCCCAGCTGCCGGCCCACACTCATGGCGCCCAAGGCTCGAGCGCCTCGACCACGAGCTCGCCCGCTGGGGCATTTTGGGGGACCGGCACCGGTAACGCCTACAGCCCTGCGACGCCCTCGGCCCGGCTCTCACCCGCAGCGGTCGCAATGACCGGGTCCAGCCAACCCCACGACAACATGTCGCCATACCTGGTCGTCAACTTCATAATCTCGCTTTTCGGTATATTCCCGAGCCAGAATTAAACTTAAAATCCACGCACTGCAAGAGGTAACGAAGTCATGGCAACGCCTTACTTAGGGGAGCTGAGAGTGTTCTCGTTCGGCTTCGCGCCGAGGGGCTGGGCCACCTGCAATGGTCAGCTGCTGCCGATCAACCAGAACCAGGCGCTTTTTGCCATCCTCGGCACCACTTTTGGGGGGGACGGGACGACTACCTTCGCCCTGCCCAACCTGCAGGGCAGGGTGCCGATGCACGCATCGACGACCTATCCCCTCGGCGACGCCGGCGGAGAGGACTCACACGAGCTCGCCACGGCCGAGATCCCGGGGCATACGCACCAGGTCAACGCTTCGACGGCACCAGCCAGCACCCACAAGATCACCGGCAATGTGTGGGCGACTACGTCCACGGACCAGTACGCCACCGGGGCACCCACGACGACGCTAAACCCAGACGCTATAGCCAGTACCGGATCGGGTAAGGCCCATGAGAACCGTCCCCCGACGCTCGGCTTGAACATCTGCATAGCCCTAGTCGGTATTTTCCCGTCGAGATCATAGAGGTACTGCCTTGGCATCCCCCTTCGTGGCCGAAATTCGCATGTTCTGCGGCAACTTCGCCCCGAGCGGGTGGGCTTTGTGCAACGGCCAGCTGCTCCCGATCTCCCAAAACACGGCCCTTTTTTCTATCCTCGGTACCACCTACGGAGGTGACGGCAGGACCAACTTCGCGCTGCCCAACCTCCAAGGCATGAGCCCCATGGGACAAGGCGATGGCGCCGGCCTTACGCCAGCCACTCTCGGTCAGGCGGGCGGGGCCGCCACTGTTACGCTGACAACCTCGCAGATCCCGGCGCATACGCATCGGGCCCTGGGTGTCGCCCATGCTGGCTCCTCCCCGTCGCCGTCCGGGGACACATGGGCCAAAGAGGGCCATGAGTTGTACACCTCGGCCGCCAGCGCCCAGACATCCATGGATGCTGGCGCCTTGGCCTCGCAAGGCGGGGGTCAGCCCCATAACAACTTGCCCCCATACCTGGTCGTCACGTTCATCATCGCCCTTCAAGGCGTCTTCCCACCGCGCTCGTGAAACTGGAGAAGGACCAATGTCCCGCCAAGATCCTCAGGTTTCGCCGCCCGGGCCAGGCCAAGCCGTGATCGGCAGCGGCGGCGAACTGCCCGCCCTCACCCGGAGAAGGTTCCTAGGCATGAGCGGTGCCGGGGCTCTGATGGCATCAGCGGGCGGACGGCTGTTCGCTCCGACATCAGCACAGGCGAGCCTTAGGAGCGACCCCTACGACATCGCCATGTGGGAGGCGTTGGCCGGGGCACGGTTCACCCTGCGGAACGCATTGGAGGAACGGACCGTGGTGGCCTACCACCCGGTAAAGGGCGCCGGGCGCTCCTACACGGTGGTACTTGGCTACGAAGGCATCTTGGGCCAAGCCAAAGCCTTTCACGACGGCACCTGCGAACTAGAACATGCCCGCACCGGCCGTTTCCCGCTGTTCGTCGTCAACGGCGGGCCGGGCCGCTACGTTGCCACCTTCAACAACTGAGCATCCTTAGGATCACCCGTTCACAGCCGGTGAGGCAGATGTACGGTGGCAGTGGTGAGGGATGGGCGCGGACAGACCGAGCAGCTAGCGGCTACCGCCCCTCCAGACGACGGGCCGCAACCGGGGACGGCGTCTTCGCCGCAGCGCACCGCACGGCCCGGACGTTCCCTGGGTTCGGTCGTCGCGCTGGCCCTCCTGGCCGTCCTGGCCGTCTCTGTTGCCCTCTACGCCACCAACCTGCGCATTTCCCGCCGACCGTCCCTCACCACGAACGACATCAACGCAATCGTCAACCAGAAGGTCAGTACGGCGGTATCGCAATTGGAGTCTCAACCCCCGGCCGCAGCTACGGCGTATGACGCCGTACGGGCCGGGCTAGTGGTCATAGAGGCCCAACGGGGGGGAGCCGACGGCACGGAAGACCTCGGCACGGGGGTGATCGTCGACACCAAGGGCGACATTTTGACGGCACTTCACGTCGTCCAGGGCGCCTCCGTGATTAAGGTCACGTTTGCGGACGGCACCACTGCGACCGCATCCATCGAGACCTCGGACCCCGAGCACGACATTGCCGTGCTGGCCGCGGGGCGACTGCCGGCAGTGATCGTGCCGGCCGTGCTCGGGCCTGGCCCGCAGGTCGGCGACGAGACATTCGCGGTCGGCAACCCGCTCGGCCTCGTTGGTTCTTTGTCCGCGGGAGTGATCTCGGGGCTCGACCGGACTTTCAAGGTGGGGAACGGGCGAACACTTTCGGGCATGATCCAGTTCGACGCCGCGGTCAACCCGGGCAGCTCCGGCGGCCCATTACTCAACACAAAAGGTCAGGTGATCGGGATCGTGACAGGCCTCGCCAACCCGGCAGGGACCGACAACTTTGCCGGGATCGGGTTCGCCGTGCCCATTGCTACGGCCGGCCAAGCAGCGGGCGTCCCCGCCAAATGAACATCCCAGCGGGTGGGGCAACCGGCAGTTCAGAGGTATCCATCGAGGACGTGCTGTACCACGTCAAGCGGGTGATCGTCGGCCAGGACGCGCTCTTGGAGAAGATGGTTGTGGCACTCGTGGCCAGGGGCCATCTGCTCGTCGAGGGCGTGCCAGGACTTGCTAAAACGCTGGCAGTCAAGACCTTTGCGGATGCCCTTGGCGTCGAGTTCCAGCGGATCCAGTTCACGCCCGACCTAGTACCAGCCGACATCGTGGGCACGCGGATCTACAACCAGAAGCACGGCGAGTTCGAGGTGTCGCTGGGCCCGATCTTCGCCAACCTGGTCCTGGCCGACGAGATCAACAGGGCCCCCGCCAAAGTGCAGAGCGCCTTGCTCGAAGCGATGCAGGAACGTCAGGTTACGATCGGCCGCGAGACCTACCCCCTGCCGGACCCCTTCTTGGTCATGGCCACGCAAAACCCGATCGAGTCGGACGGGACCTATCCCCTTCCCGAGGCGCAGGTTGACAGGTTCATGCTGAAGGTGCTCGTCGACTACCCGAGCGCTACCGAGGAGTTCGTCATCGTCGAACGGATGATCGCAGGCCTGGAGCACCTGCGTGAGGTTATGGACGTCCAGCACCTGAGAGCTTTACAGTCGGCGGCGCACACCGTGTTCGTCGACCCGGCGCTCATCGAGTACGCCGTGCGTGTGGCCTCCGCCACCAGGGATCCATCGTCGGCTGGGCTCCCGGACCTGAGCCGCTACATCACCTACGGTGTGAGCCCGCGAGCGTCCATCTACATGGTCATGGCCGGCCAGGCGCTGGCGCTCGTGCGCGGCCGCCAGTACGTGCTGCCCGAAGACATCCGCACGATCGCGCCGGACGTGCTCCGCCACCGACTTGTCCTTTCCTACGAGGCGCTCGGCGACGATGTGGGCGTGCAGCACGTGGTCGACGCAATCTTGAGGAAGGTCCCGGTCCCCGATGTGGTGCTACGGGACGTGAGCCACTAGTGCAGCGGCTGCGGTGGCGTTAGGACGCAACGAGCCAGCCGTGGACGCGGCCCCTTTCCTGACGCCCGAGCGAGTCCTGCGGCGTCTCCAATGGCGTGTTGTCCGGAGGCTCGACGGCCGCCTGCAGGGCGACTACCGCACGCTGCTGCGGGGGAACGGCACCGACTTCCTCAACTTGCGCAGCTATGAGTGGGGCGACGACATCCGCCACATCGACTGGAACGTCACCGCCCGGATGGACGAGCTTTTCGTCAGGGATTTCATGGAGGACCGCGAGCTCACCGCGTGGCTCTTGCTTGACCGCTCCCGGTCGATGACGTTCGGCGCGGCTGAACGGACCAAGGAACGGGTGCTGGGCGAGCTCTCGGCGACGTTTGCCCAGCTCGTTATTCGGAGCGGTAACCGGGTCGGTGCCATCATCTACGACGGCAACGACGTATGGACCATCCCGCCCCGGCAAGGGCGGGACCAGGTGCTCACCTTGGTACGGGAGCTCCTGCGACCGGTGCCCGGAGGCTCGGCGACAGACCTCAAAGAGCTGCTTGGCACCGCGGCGCGAGTTGTGCGTCGGCGGTCCCTTGTTGTGATGATCTCCGACTTCATCAGCGAGCCAGGATGGGAGCGCCCGTTGTTGCGCCTCACCGAACGGCACGAGGTCGTCGCCGTCCGCCTCGTGGACCCCCGCGAGTACGAGCTCCCTGATGCCGGGCTGTTGTTCGTTGAGGACGCAGAGACCGGCGAGCAAATGCTCGTCGATTCGAGCGACCCCGAACTCCGCCGCCGCCTCCTAGCCGTGACCGAGGAGCAGGACACGGCCATCCGCCACGGTGTCGCCCAGGCTCGGGCCGTCCTCCACGTCGTGTCGACCGAGGACGATCTCGTGAGCGCGTTCGTGCAGATGGCCGAGCGCGGCCGAAGGCGCCGGAGATGACCTTCGCCTCGCCGGCATGGCTGCTCGGGTTGCTGTTCTTGCCCGTGGTTGTTGTGGCCTACGTGTTGGCCCGGCGTAAACGACGGCAACGAACGGCCGCGCTTGCCGCACAAGGCCTCTTCACGACGGGCCTTCCTCGGGGGCGGAGTTGGCGCCTCCATGTGCCGTTCGTGCTGTTCCTGGTCGCGCTCGCCCTCCTCGTGGTCGCTTCCGCTCGACCGATGACCACGGTCAAGACGCCGCGGCGCGAGGCTACGGTGGTGCTGGCAATCGACGTGTCCAACAGCATGGCCGCCGCCGACATCAAGCCCTCCCGGATCGGCGCCGCGAAGATTGCAGCCGAGGACTTCGTACGACAACAGCCATCCGGAGTCCGGATCGGGGTCGTGGCCTTCGGCCCGAGCGCCGTTATCGTGCAACCCCCCACCTTTGACCACGCTGTAGTGCTGCAGGCCGTTAGTCACCTTTCCCTGGGAGGTGGCACGTCTTTGGCGGCGGGCATCCTGACGTCACTCGATGCCATCGCGGGCAAAACCCTGATCGTCAACAAGGCGGCACTGACCCAGGACAACTCGGCCGAGGTCAACATCGGCTACTACGGGGGGGCGACGATCGTGCTGTTCTCCGACGGCGAAGACACCAGCCAGGCCGGCCCGGTCACGATGGCACGACTCGCGTCGACAGCAGGTGTCCGGATCCAAACCATCGGCGTCGGCACCGTAGCCGGCACGACGGTGCAGATCGACGGGTTCAGCGTGGCGACCGGGATGGACCCGCAAACCCTGGAAGCGGTGGCTGCAGTTACCAACGGCTCGTACCACCAAGCCGATAGCCAGAGCCTAAAGGCCATCTCCAAAACGATTAATCTGCATTTCACCGTTGTGACCAGTTACACCGAGGTCTCAGCCCTGTTCGCCGCAGCTGCCGCGCTCTTCCTTGTCGCGGGGGCGCTCATCTCGGTGATGTGGTTCGGGAGGGTGGTCTGAGGTGAGCTTTACCTGGCCAGTCGCCCTGCTTTTCGGCCTCACGGTACCGTTGGTGCTTGGCACCTACCTCCTGACGGCAAGGCGCCGGCGCCGCCACGCCGTTACCTATTCGAGCCTCGCTCTTCTGCGTAAAGCGCTCCCTCGCCGGTCTCGCTGGCGGCGCCATGTCCCCGTCGCCCTGCTGCTCACCAGCCTGGCCGTGCTGGCGGTGGCCGCCGCTCGGCCCCAATTGACTTCGGACGTGCCGGTCTCCAAGACGACGATCATCCTCGCCCTGGACGAGTCGGGTTCCATGTGCCTAACCGACGTGCTCCCAAACCGGTTGACGGTGGCCCAGCACGCCGCCCGCGAGTTCGTCGACGCACAGCCGAAAGGGGCCCAAATGGGCCTCGTGGTCTTCGCTGGCTACGCCGAGCTAGCGGTCCCGCCTACGACCGACCGCAGCGCGCTGGACCAAGCTCTCAACAACCTGAGCACCAGCCCCGGCACCGCCATCGGCGCGGCGATCCTGAAATCACTCGACGCCATCGCCGAGGTGGACCCCCAAGTCCAGCCGGTCGGCGACGCCGTGTCGACCGCCGCGCTCGCCCCGTCGACGGCCACTGGGGAGCCCAACACCACGGGCGACGCTACCAACAGTGCAGCAGGCGCTGTGGCGAAGCCCCCCAAGGACGGTTATGTGCCGGACATAATCGTGCTGCTAACCGATGGCGCCAACAACCGCGGGATTACTCCGCTCCAGGCTGTCCCTTACGCCGTAGCCCGTCGGGTTCGGATCTACACGATCGGATTCGGTACCACCCATATCGCTCCTTTCAAATGCACACCACAGCAACAGGGCGGCTTTGCCTCCAACGGCGGCTTCGGCCCTGGCGGCGGCTTCGGCGGCGGCGGCTATGGTGGCGGCCGGTATGGCGGCGGAGGGTTAGGCATCCCCGGCGGGGGCTCCCCGCTAGTAGCCGACCTTCCGCCGCTCCGGCAGGTCTCCCAGCTCACTGGCGGCGCCAGCTTCTCTGCCAAGGACGCGCCAGAACTGAGCAAGGTGTTCGCCAATTTGCCTAAGCACATCGCCGTCCAGAAGGAACGCCACGAGGTAACGGCGACTTTCGCGCTCATCGGTGGGCTTCTTGCACTCGTCGCGATCGGGGCAGCAATTCGGTGGGGCCCCTACCCGTAGGCCCAGGCGCCCACTGATCGGGGGTCCCGCTCCGACGACCTATGCCGGTGGCGAGCCGCCTTTGACGTCCGAGGTGCGGGTCGCGAAGCTCTCGTCGCCCAGCGCTCGCGCGACCGCCTGGCTGCGGTTCGTGACCCCGAGTTTCCGGAAGACCGCTTTGAGGTGAGTGCGGACCGTGTTCTCGCTAACGAACAGCGCCTCGGCAATCGCCTTGTTCGGCATTCCCGTTGCTACCAATGCCAAAGCCTCGCTCTCCCTGGCCGTGAGACCCCACTTCGAACCAGGCCACTCCCCCGTGCCTTGGCCCCGAAATCCCCCGCTCTCAACGATCTCACCACGAGCGACAGCCCGGAGCGCGGTAACTAGCTGTTCTGCTCCCAGGGTTTTTGCAATCAGGCCTCTTGCCCCGGCGGCCAAGGCGGCGTCCCGGCTGGCATTGCTAAGGCTCCAGGTGTAGATCGCCACCGATCCCACTCCTTCGTCGGCCGCTAATGACCGCACACGATGAAGGCCGAGCCCTGGCTGCCCGTAGCTGTCGAACAAAGCCACGTCCACGTTGCGGTCCGGGTTCTTCCGCACATCCAACTCGATGACGTTGACCCGGTACTGCTGGGGTGCCAGCATCGCCGTCAGACCTGCCACGATTACCTCGTAGTCGTTCACGATTGCGACGCGGAGCGGCTCGGCATGGGGCTCTTTTGGGCC
>Ga0302326_10024343_pt1 | contig 12308 bp, 9 predicted proteins | sample Palsa_T0_3_FD_202264 | JGI IMG/M metagenome (GOLD analysis project Ga0302326, IMG submission 202264) | Peat permafrost microbial communities from Stordalen Mire near Abisko, Sweden - Palsa_T0_3 | ecosystem: Environmental > Terrestrial > Soil > Palsa > Peat permafrost | place: Sweden: Abisko...
GCAGGGCAGGACCGGCTTTAACGGCTCCGACACCAGGGCCTGCAGCGGAAAGCTCTCGAGCGGCAGGCGCACGCCTACCTTATTCATGATGACGCTGGTATTGCCTGCGGCGCAGACGCCAATCTTCGGTGTGCGAATCAGGCCGCGGTTGGTCTCGAGCGCCTCGACCGAGCCGTCAGCGGCACGAGTGATGCCAGTGACTTCGCAGTTCTCGATGATGTCGACGCCCAATGAGTCAGCAGCGCGCGCATAGCCCCAGGCGACCGCATCGTGCCGGGCAGTGCCGCCGCGGCGCTGCAGCGCGGCGCCCAAGACGGGGTAGCGAATATTGGGTTCGATGTTGAGCGCCGGGCAGAACGCCTTCGCCTCTTGCGGCGTGAGCCACTCGTTGTCGACGCCGTTGCAGCGGTTGGCATGCACGTGGCGCTTGATGATCTGTTCATCGTGCACCGTGTGCGCCAGCATCATGACGCCGCGCGGCGAGAACATGACGTTGTAGTTCAGGGATTGGGCAAGATCCTCCCACAACTTGAGCGCGTGATCATAAAGCGCCGCACTCTCGTCAAATAGATAGTTGGAGCGAATGATCGTTGTGTTGCGGCCGGTATTGCCGCCACCGATCCAGCCCTTTTCGAGTACCGCGACACGCGTGAGGCGATGCTCGCTCGCCAGATAATAGGCGGTGCCAAGCCCGTGACCGCCGCCGCCGATGATCACGGCGTCGTAGCTGGACTTAGGCTCCGGGCTGCGCCACTGCGCGTGCCAGCCGCGCTGGCCAGAAAGCCCCTCTTTGAGAAGCGCGAGTGCGGAAAAAAACTGCATAGAAATTAATGCGAATCTACTGTATGTTTATGCTCTAAGTGATTGATTATCAGGATCATATGGAGAGTCAATGAGCACGGTCGCGCGTTTGCGCTCGCCCAGAATCTCAATGCCGAGCTCAGTGCCGGGCGCGGCGTGTTCGCTCTTCAGATAGCCGATCGCAAGACTCTTTTGCAGCACGTGTCCGTAATAGCCCGACGTTGCACGGCCGACGATGGTGCCCTCCCGGTCAAACAGCGGTTCATTGCCCAAAGGATCCGCGTCTTTGACGCCGTGCACCTCGAGGGTTGCGAAGCGATGCGGCACGCCGCCTGCAAGCTGCCGCTCGAGCGCCTCGCGCCCGATAAAGGAGCCCTTGTTCATGCGCACGAAACGATCAAGTCCTGCCTCGAAGGGCGTGTAGTCGCGGGTGAGATCCGTGCCCCACATCCGATAGGATTTCTCCATGCGCAGGGATTCCATCGCGCGCATGCCAACCATGCCGATGCCGAATTCCTTGCCTGCGGCGAACACCGCATCAAAAAGATGATGCGCGTACTCAATCGGAAAATGCAGCTCCCAGCCGAGCGCACCGACGAAATTCACGCGCAGCGCATAAACTTCGGGAGCGAGGCCGACTTCGGCGATCCGCCCGGTGAGCCATGGGAACCCTGCATTGTCGAGCGGCACATCGGTGAGCTTCGCCAGCACCTCGCGCGAGCGCGGGCCTGCGACAACGAAGCAGCCGCGGCTGCTGGTGATGTTTCGCAGCGTCACGCTCGCATCGCGCGGCAGGCCGCGCCGCAGGTAGTCGCTGTCGTAGCGCTCGGCGGCGCCGGCGCTCACGACGTAGAAGTGCTCATCGGCAAGCTTGGTGATCGTGAACTCGCTGCGAATGCCGCCGCGCCGCGTGAGCGCGTGGCACAGCGCAATGCGGCCGGTTTTGGTGGGCACCTTATTCGCCACCAGAGCTTCGAGCCATGCTTCCGCGCCGGGGCCGGTCACCTCGTGCTTGGTGAACGGTGTGAGATCGATGACGCCGACGCGTTCGCGCATCAAGCGGCATTCGTTTCCCACGTGCGCGAAATAGTTGGAGCGGCGGAAACTCCACTCGTCCTGGCGCGCAATTCCCGGTGGCGCAAACCAGTTGGCGCGCTCCCATCCATAACGTTGTCCCCACACCGCACCCAGGCGATCGAGCTTGTCGTACACCGGACTCGTCTTAGCCGGTCGCGCGTCGGGCCGCTCCTCGTCGGGAAAATGGATGGTGAAGACTGAGCGGTAGGTTTCTTCATTCTTCTGCACCACGTAGCGTTTGCTCGCGTACGCGCCATAGCGGCGCGGATCCACGGCCAGCATGTCGATGCCGGGTTCGCCCTCGACGATCCACTCCGCAAGCTGCCAGCCGGAGCCGCCTGCGGCGGTGATACCAAAACTGTGGCCTTCATTGATCCACACATTGGCGACGCTCCAGGCGGGGCCTATCAACGGGCTGCCGTCGGGCGTGTAGGAGATGGGACCGTTGACGATATCCTTGATGCCGCAATGCTCGAGGGCCGGCACGCGCCGTGCCGCCGCCTCGACATGCGGCACCAGCCGATCAAGATCCGCCTCGAAGAGGCTGCGGCCGAACCAGTCCGGCACGCCGTCGGCAAAGCGCGCCGGCGCGCCCGCCTCGTACGGCCCGAGGATCCATCCCATGCGCTCTTCGCGCAGATAATAGGATTGGTCGGGTTCACGCAGCACCGCAAGCTCGCGGCCGCCTTTGGCGCGGTAGCTTTTCAGCTCCGGGGACTCGTCGTAGACGATGTACTGGTGCTCGACGGGAATCGCGGGGATATCTATTCCAAAGAGCCGGCCGCTCTGGCGGGCGTAGTTGCCGGTTGCGCACACCACATGCTCGGCTGTGATCTCACCCTGGTTGGTCGTGAGGCGCCACTCGCCGGAAGCGGTGCGCTCGGCGGCGGTCACTTCGGTGTGCTCGTAAATCTCCGCACCGCCGGCGCGCGCGCCTTTGCGCAACGCCATGGTGAGATCGGCCGGCGCGATGTGGCCATCGTCAGGGTGATACAGCGCCCCGACCACTTTGGCGGTGCCCGCGCCATCGCCGAGATTCACGAGCGGCCACAGCTCGCGCACTTCCTTGGCCGTGATGATCTGATAGGGCACGCCGATGGTGTTGGCCGTGCCGCAGTACTTCTGGTACTCGTCCATGCGCGCCGCGCACGTGGCCAGGCGCAGATTGCCGGTGACGTGAAAACTGACATCCTGGCCCGTCTCGGCCGGCAATCGCTTGTAGAGATCGACCGAGTACTTGTGCAGCTGGCCTACCGTGTAGCTCATATTAAAGAGTGGCAACAGGCCGGCCGCGTGCCAGGTCGAGCCCGCCGTGAGCTCCGAGCGCTCGAGGAGAACGACGTCGGACCAGCCCTTCTTCGTCAGGTGATACAGCGTGCTGACGCCGACGACGCCACCGCCAATCACGACCACCCGAGCGTGCGTTCTCATCTTTATATGTCCTGCCGCGTTGAAGCCGGTGCAGTGTAGCCAGCGCATTGGCAGGCAAAGCAGTCAATTGCGACAGCCACTTATACGAATACGTCCGTAAACGAGCCTTGCGTCGACCTGTGAGGTGCTCAAGGGTCGCGATATGTCGCGGGCAGATAATTTTCATGTCGATTTTGGACACGCGGAGCCGGGCGCGGCTTATAATTGGCTGAATCGAGAGGAAACGCGCCATGGACTCCGTCGCCGCGATCCGCAAGAGCCGCTACGCCTTCGTGACGCTGCCGAACTACTCGCTCATCGCCCTTACGAACGCGATAGAACCGCTGCGCATGGCGAATACGCTTTCAGGTCAGAACGCGTACGAGGCATCCATCGTGAGTCTGGATGGTGCGCCGGTGGTCGCGAGCAACGGCTTGCAGCTCAGTCCCACCGGCGCGCTCGATCAGATCGGTCGGGTCGATATTGTATTCGTATGCGGCGGCGTCAATGTTCGTGAGGCAGTCTCGCGGCCGCTGTTGACGGCACTGCGGCGCATGGGTGAGCAGAGGGTAGGGCTTGGGGCGCTGTGCACCGGAGGCTATGCGCTCGCGCGCGCAGGGCTCCTCGATCAATACCACGCCACCATCCATTGGGAGAACTTGGCAGCGCTGCGTGAGGAGTTTCCGCGCGTCCTCATCAGCGATCAACTTTTCACCATCGATCGAGATCGCTACACCTGTTCAGGCGGTATCGCGCCGCTTGATCTCATGCTGCATCTCATCCGTGTCAAACTTGGACCGCGCATTGCGAATCTCGTCTCCGAACAATTCATCGTCGATCGCGTGCGCAATGACAAGGACCGGCAGTACATCCCGTTGAAGGCGCAGATTGGCGTCTCGCATGCAAGCCTCATCAAGGTAGCGCAGCTCATGGAAGAGAACATTGAAAGGCCGCTATCCTTGGACGCAATCGCAGAGGCCACCGGCCTCTCGCGGCGACAGATCGAGCGTCTTTTCAAGCGTCATTTACACTGTGTGCCCAAGCGTTACTACTTGGATATGCGCCTGCGGCGCGCGCGCGATCTATTGCTGCAGACGGCGATGCCGGTGATGGATATCACGACCGCCTGCGGCTTTCAGTCGCCGCCGCATTTCTCCAAGTGCTATCGCAACCACTACGGCTATCCGCCGAGCGCCGAGCGTCAGCCGAATCGCGCTGCCGCGCCGTAAAGCAAGCCGTGGCGCGTCGTCGTGCTTGTGCTTGCATGCGCACGGCTGTGCGCGGGGTCACTTTTTAAACCGTGCGGTCGAATTTGCCGCGCTGCGTTCCAAGACCAGGGGCCGAAATCCACGACAGCGGATCACGCCCGTGAAGTGTTCGTATTCTCCATGCAGGAAGTAACCTATGAGCGATCGTGACCCATCTGCGCCACAAGTTGGGCCGTCGGTGGCGCACGGTTGCGCTTCCGGCACGCATCATGACCGTGAGGTGCCCGAGGCCGACCTCGCCAGCGAAATTGTTGTGCGCGGCGTCACTCTGCGCAATCGCATCGTCATGTCGCCCATGTGCCAGTACAGCGCGGTCGAGGGCATGGCAAATGACTGGCACCTGGTGCACCTCGGGAGTCGAGCAGTGGGCGGCGTCGCGCTCGTGATGGTGGAAGCCACCGCCGTGGCGCGCGAAGGACGCATCTCCCCAGGGGATATGGGCCTGTGGCGCGACGAGCAGATCGAGCCGCTCGCGCGGATTGCACGCTTCATCCATTCGCAAGGCGCAGTCGCCGGCATTCAGCTGGCCCACGCCGGGCGCAAGGCGAGCCGCGACGTGCCGTGGAACGGAGGCGGCAGACTCGAAGGCTCCGCGGGCGGCTGGCAGGTCCTCGCCCCGAGCGCGATCCCATTCAACGAAACTGATCCGTCATCGCTGCCGCTCGACGCCGCGGGCATTGGTGCGGTCATAGCCCAGTTCGAGGCCGCGGCGCGCCGCGCTATCGCGGCGGGCTTTCGAATCATTGAGATTCACGCCGCGCATGGCTACCTCATGCATGAGTTCCTCTCGCCGCTCAGCAACCAGCGCAGCGACAGCTACGGGGGCAGCCTCGAGAATCGCGCGCGTCTCCTGCTCGAAGTCGCCGCGCGCCTACGGGCGCTGATGTCCGAGGACCTGCCGCTCTTCGTGCGCATCTCCGCGACCGACTGGGTCGAGGGCGGATGGGACATCGAGCAGTCCGTGCAGCTTGCGAAGTGGCTCAAGGCACGCGGCGTTGATCTTATCGACGTGTCCTCCGGTGGAACGCTGCCGAAGGCCACCGTTCCTATCGCCGCGGGGTATCAGGTGCCGTTTGCGCGCCGCATTCGCGATGATGCGTCCATTTTGACCGGCGCGGTGGGCCTGATCACGGAGCCTAAGATGGCGGACGAGATCATCACCCAGGGCTGCGCCGATCTGGTATTTCTGGCGCGGCAGCTCCTGCGTGAGCCGTATTGGGCACTGAAGGCGCAGCAGGAACTGCATGTCGAACCGGCTTGGCCCATTCAGTACGGGTATGCGGTGGCGAGGAAAGCCATCAAATAGCCGTCAAAAAACTGCTCCGCAGGCGCCGGCCTCCTGAAATAGTAGGCTTGGGCTACGTCACAATGATGGGCCCGAAGAAAGTTCAATTCCGCTGTGTTTCCACGCCCTCGGCAACGGCTCTCAGCGTAAGGCTCTGAGTCTATGGTGATCACCGCCTTAACGACGACCGCATCTTCACCGCCAGTGGAAATCTGGCGCACAAATGAGCCGTCGATTTTCAGGGGCGTCGATCGGATATTTGCGCAGATGGCTTAAGCTCGACTACCCCGGGATTTATCTGTTGGCGAGCGCACATAGGGCGGTATGTCGTCTGTGAGACGAGTCGCAGCCCGGCGCTGCATACCTTCATGTGTACGCTACCGCACTGTCATCTCACTCACTGGGGCTGACCATAAGCTCCCCGATTGCGATGCGTAGACAGGTGCCATGTCCCAGCGAATCGTGCTTCTAATCCAGGACCATCCCGCGGATGCCATGCTCGTGCGCGAGGCACTGCATAACTCAATCGATGGGTCCTACAAAGTCGAGTGGATCCGAGGGTGTGACGAGGGCTTGGAACGCTTGGCACGCGACGGAACCAGCCGCGAAGACCGAATTGCGGCAATTTTGATCGACCTCTTTCTAGCAGACAGTCAGGGGATGGAGACGTTCGATAGGTTCTTTCAAGCCGCACCGCAGATACCTATCCTAGTCCTTACCGGCTCCCAGGATGAGGACATTGCCAAATCCGCAGTAAAGCGCGGCGCCCAGGACTACCTCCTAAAGGGGCGGCTCGACAACTATCTACTGCCGAAAGCTTTACATAGCATGATTGAGCGAGCGGCTAACGCAGAGGCACTGTTCGAAGAAAAGGAACGCGCCCAAGTGACGCTCAACTCCATCGGCGATGCGGTGATGAGCACTGACGTCTGGGGGCATGTCACCTATCTCAATGCAGTCGCTGAAATTCTGACGGGCTGGACGTGCGAGAAGGCAGTTGGGCATCCGCTGGACGAAGTATTCCGCATTGTCGACGCAGCGACTCGAAAGCCGATAGAGAATCCTCTGACGCGTGCGGTTCGGGAAAATAAGACCGTAGCACTAACGCCCAACTGTGTGCTCATCCGACCAGACGGCCTAGAAGCCACAATCGAAGATTCAGCGGCACCCATCCACGATCGTCGCGGACGTGTGACGGGGGCTGTAATGGTATTTCACGATGTGAGCGCTGCGCGGGCGCTGTCGCTCAGAATGTCTTATCTCGCCCAGCACGACAGCCTCACCGATTTACCCAACAGAATATTGTTGAATGACCGACTGGCTCAGTTCATGGCGCTGGCCAAGCGTCACCATAAAAAACTCGCACTTTTATTTCTGGACTTGGACCGATTCAAACACGTGAATGACTCTCTGGGCCACTCGGTCGGCGATTGCTTGCTGCAGTCGGTGGCGACGCGGCTACTCGCCTGCGTGCGCAGCTCGGATACGGTCAGCCGTCAAGGGGGCGATGAGTTCGTCGTCCTGCTCGCGGAGATGACGCACGCAAAGGATGCCGCGATTATTGCGGAAAAGGTCCTGTTGGCACTCGCCAAGCCATACAACATTGAGCAGCACGAGCTACACCTTACTGCGAGCATCGGCATTGTTACGTACCCTGACGACGGGACGGAGGCGGAGACTTTGATGAAGAACGCGGATGTTGCGATGTACCACGCGAAGGCTACTGGGCGGAACAACTATCAATTCTTCAAGGCGGAAATGAACTTCCAGGCTGCCGAGCGCCAGGCTCTCGAATACGGGTTGCGCCATGCTTTAGAGCGAGAAGAGTTTGTGCTTTATTATCAGCCCAAAGTCAATTTGGAGACGGGCGCAATCATCGGAGCCGAAGCGCTTATCCGCTGGCGTCATCCGGAACGCGGCCTCGTTCCTCCGGTCCAGTTCATCCCAGTCGCCGAAGAGTGTGGTTTCGTCGTGCCGATGGGCCGGTGGGTGTTGCGCGAGGCCTGCCGCCAAGCCCGCATCTGGCAGAACGGCGGGCTGCCGTCGCTGCGAATAGCGGTCAATATCTCCGCTGTGGAATTACGTGCGAAAGACTTCGTCGCTCAAGTACGGATAATCCTAGCGCAAACCGGGGTTCAACCGTGCGATTTGGAACTCGAACTCACCGAAACGTTTCTGATGCAGGATTCGAGCTCCACCACCGCTGTCCTGAACGAGTTGAAAGCTATCGGAGTGCACCTCGCTCTGGATGACTTCGGCACCGGATATTCGAGCTTGAGCTATGTGAAGCGCTTTCCAATAGACACCTTGAAAATCGATCAGTCGTTCGTACGCGATATTGCGATTGATGCCAACGATGCCAGTATCGTGAGCGCTGTGATCAGCATGGGGAAGAGCCTGCACATGGGGGTCGTGGCGGAGGGTGTTGAGTCACGAGAACAGCTCGAATACCTCCAATCGCACGGTTGCCCCTTCGGGCAGGGCTATTTATTTAGCCCGCCGGTCGCAGCTTGGGAATTCACCAAATTGTTGGGTCGCAGCATGCTCCGCGCATCCGAAATTCCTGGGGTTGTCGACCTGCATTCGTCGGTCGCGGCTGCATGAGCGTAGCCGCCTGCTGGAGCCGATCGAGCTATCTGAGCGTGAACGCATAGACTCGCTCGGCGACTGCGTCGCCACCTCTTTACTCCTCGCGCACTCTCGGAGGCACTCAAACCCGGGATTCGCAAAGGGATAACCCGAAAGCATCGGACGTTCGCTTCCAGAAATCATTGATATTCCGTCGGGATTTCAATGCCCTCGGCGATGACGTCGCTAACAAGGTCAACACATGCCTGCAGGATGGCGCGCACAATTGCCTGCCGAGGAGCGCGACTTGCGATGCTGCGGACGAGCTTGCGGGAAAGCATATTTGCGCTGTAACTGCTCCTTCACGGCGCTCGGGATTGCAGGGAGCCGGGGGGTATTTGTCGCCCTTGACGAATCCTCACGCGTATTGTCGCCAAAGAGTTCGATCACAGCGGCCTTCGCAACCACCGCGTGATGAAGGGCGCTTCGCAACGAGGAGGTGCCGAAGTTACGGCTACCTTCGATGAAAATGAGGCGAGGATTGTGATCGGCAAGACACAGCCACGCGCGCTTTTCATGGTCCGAGTCCTAGGCGGAAGCGGGCAGCGGGGGTTGCGCGCAGTGGTTCGGTTTATGCCTTAGGGATCAAGCGCACGAGTATCATTTAAAAATCACGGTGCGATCGCCGTTCAGGAAAACGCGGCGCTCGAGCACGAGTCGTACCGCCGCTGCGAGCGCGCGGCGCTCCGAGTCCCGTCCGGCCGCCGTCAACATCTGCGGGGTGTAGCTGTGGTCGACGTGTTCGACGATCTGCTCGATGATGGGGCCTTCATCGAGATCGGCACTCACAAAGTGCGCCGTCGCCCCGATGACCTTGACCCCGCGCGCGTGCGCTTGGTGATAAGGCCTTGCGCCTTTGAAGCCTGGCAGAAACGAGTGGTGGATATTGATCGCACGGCCGCGCAGTGTGTGCGATGTCTCATCGGAAAGTATCTGCATATATCGCGCCAGGATTACAAATTCGGTGCCGGTGCTTCTGATGAGCTCGAGGAGACATTGCTCCTGAGCGCGCTTTGTGTCCGGCGTGACCGGTAGATGATGGAAGGCGATGCCGCGGTGGTCCGCTATGGGCTTAAGGTCCTGATGATTCGAGACGATGGCGCTCACATGCATCTGTAGCTCGCCAATTCTTTGCCGGTACAGAAGGTCCTCGAGGCAATGATCGAGTGTCGACACCATGATGAGGACGCGCGGGTGCTGCGCGCTGTCGTGGATGGCCCATTCCATTTGTTCTGCGGCTGCGACGAGGCTGAAGTCCTCACGCAGTCGCGCTAGATCGAAGACCTCGCCAGTGACGCCACAGAACGTGATGCGCACGAAGAAGCGCTCCGAGTGCGTGTCGTCGAACTGCTGCATCTCCATGATGTAAAGATGCCGCAGAGCAAGGAAACCCGTGATCGCCGCCGTCGTGCCGATGCGGCTCGCGCAGCTCGCGGCGAGTACGTAGGTGTGAGTGGTGTTGAAGGTCATGGTGGCCGGTAGTCTAGGAACGGCAACCGCGCATCACTGTCGAAAAAGCGACAAGCTCGAGCTTGGCAGCGACTGGAACTGAGTCGCGTTTTGGGGCTTTGCGGCGAGCCATGTCGTTCCTGGACATGCGGCCGTCGTGATGTAGCCAGTCCCTCGCACGCTCGCCCCGTACCATTCTGGTACGGGAGTGAAACCATGGCAGAGCAGGTGGAAGGCGAGTTTGATCTCAAGGGCTTGAGCGACGCTGAACTCGTCGAGCAGGTTCACGATGATCTATACAACGGGCTCAAGAGTGAGATCGAGGACGCAACCCGGATCTTTCTCGAGCGCGGCTGGGGCCCCGAGCAGATTCTGAACCAGGCGCTGGTGGAGGGCATGCGCATCGTCGGCGTCGATTTCCGCGACGGAATTTTATTCGTACCGGAAGTGCTGCTTGCCGCCAATGCCATGAAGGGCGGCATGGAGATTCTGCGGCCGCTTCTGGTTGAAACCGGCGTCGAGCCCATCGGCAAGATCGTCATCGGCACGGTCAAGGGCGACATTCACGACATCGGCAAGAACTTAGTTTCCATGATGCTCGAAGGAGCGGGGTTCGAGGTGATTGACCTCGGGATCAACAATCCCGTCGAGAAGTACCTTGATGCTCTGGAGAAGCACCGCCCTGACATTCTAGGGATGTCCGCGCTTCTCACGACGACCATGCCCTACATGAAGGTCGTCATCGATACATTGAAGCAGAAGGGCATTCGCGACGACTACATTGTGCTCGTCGGCGGAGCGCCCCTCAACGAAGAGTTCGGCAAGGCGGTGGGAGCTGACGCCTACTGCCGCGACGCGGCGATCGCCGTCGAGACCGCCAAGAGCCTGATCGCCGCACGCCGCGCCGCCACAGCGGCCGCCTGAGGGGAGTTCCATGGGCAGCGCTCGCGGCGCACTCGTGATTGCCTGCGGAGCACTGGCGCGTGAAATCGCCGCGCTCAAGCGCGTAAACGGCTGGACTGACCTTGACGTGTGCTACCTGCCGCCACAGCTGCACAACCGCCCCGAGCGCATTGCCGGGGAAGTGCAGGAGCAGATCCGCGCGCACCGCGGCCGGTACCAGCGCATTTTCGTGGCCTACGGCGACTGCGGCACGGGCGGCAGCCTTGATGCCATGCTGCGCGCGGAAGGCGTGGAGCGCATACCGGGGGCCCACTGCTACGAGTTCTTTGCCTCCCCTCAGGTTTTTGCCGCGCTCGCCGACGCCGAGCCCGGCACGTTCTATCTCACCGATTTCCTGGTGCGCCATTTCGATCATCTCGTGACGGGCTCACTCGGCCTTGATCGCCATCCGGAGCTTGCGCCGCTGTATTTCGGCAACTATCGGCGCGTCGTTTATTTGGCTCAGTCACCGAGCGAAACATCTCTTGCGAAGGCACAAGCCATCGCTGCGCATATGGGACTCGAATTCAAATTTCAGTTCACGGGTTATGGCGGCCTGGGTTCGCAACTGCAAGGCTTCCTCGCTCAGGAAGCGCCCGCCCCATGGCAAGCCTGATCGTCATTTCCTGGCGGGACATCCCCGCGCAGGTGATTGCCAAGCGGGGTCGCGAGACGGTCAAAGTGCAGTTGAGCGCGCGTTTCCAGGAGGCCGTCGATCGTGCGGCCATGCGCGCCGGCAAGGGCAGCTCGGATGCCTACCTTGCCGACTGGCAGCGCACACCGCGCGCCTGCGGGGAGGACCTGCAGGCTGAAGCCAGCGCCGAGGCGGCGCGGCTCGAGGCTCGCTACACCGATGAGGACCTGGAGCGGGTCATCCGCGCCAAGGGTGTCGACGAACGCATCGCGCGCGCTGCGGAGCCCGACGCGAGCGGATCCGAGGTGCCCTGATGTATGCCGTGCGCCTTTGGTCCACGCGCCATGCGCGCGGACTGGAACGATTTTATCGCAGCTTCGAGTCCATGCTCGTGCGCCTGCATGGTATCGCGCGCGCGATCGGTTACGCGCGTCTCGAAAGGCCGGTCGCGGGGGTCGAGCGCGTGGTCAAGGGTTTCCTGTTCGACTGTCAGATGTGCGGTCAGTGCGTATTGAGCTCGACGGGCATGTCCTGCCCCATGAACTGTCCGAAGAACCTGAGGAACGGTCCCTGCGGTGGGGTGCGCGGAGATGGCCGCTGCGAAGTCAAACCTGAAATGCGCTGCGTCTGGGTCGAGGCCTATCACGGCAGTCAGCGCATAGCCGGCGGCGTGCAGGCGATGCAGGCGCTGCAGCATGCCGTGGACCGGCGGCTGCAGGGCACCTCCTCGTGGTTGCGCGTAGCGCGCGAGAAGGCCGGCGCGCTCGGACGGACCACTCCATGATCTTCGAGGACGAACCGGTCCCGGGCTATC
>Ga0302326_10024344_pt1 | contig 12308 bp, 9 predicted proteins | sample Palsa_T0_3_FD_202264 | JGI IMG/M metagenome (GOLD analysis project Ga0302326, IMG submission 202264) | Peat permafrost microbial communities from Stordalen Mire near Abisko, Sweden - Palsa_T0_3 | ecosystem: Environmental > Terrestrial > Soil > Palsa > Peat permafrost | place: Sweden: Abisko...
CGGCGCCGGTCCACACTGCCTGGGCGGCGGCCAGGGTGGCTCCGGCCACCAGCGCCGACGCGTCGTGCATGCCCGCGAATACCGGGTTGTCCGCAGTGCCCAGGCCGAAAGCCAGCGCCGGAGGCCCCGGTTCCGGGCCGCTCGCCTGCCGGACCGCGGCGATGTAACGCCGCAGGTGCACCGTCTCCAGTTGCTCGTCGGTGGCCGGCGCTGGGCGCTCGACCGACACCCCGGCTGCCGCGAACAGGCCGAAAGCGCGGGCCAGCTCGATCGTCAGCTCGACCCGCACCGGCGCCAGCGGGTGGCCGGACCCGAAGTCATAACCCGCGAGCCGGTCATCCCAGGCAACATGCAACGTACAGGCCATACACCACTCAAACACGGTGCGGATCTGCCGGCAATCTTCCGCCCGTTACCCGCGCTCCCGGCCAGCCGATGGCCGGATACCTTCCCCGGCATCGCTTACGCTGACGGATCCGCATCCTTGAGTGGGCGTGAAATGCGACAGGTGCCGGACGCTGCCCGGTCGCGGGGTGCCACACCGCTCCGTTTGCGCCGTCCACGACATCCTGCAGTCGTCGGCGCGCTGCGGAACCTCTGAACAACCTCCGTCCATGACCATGGGTGGCCGCCGGCGGCGGCAAGCTGGCCGCCGGAAGTGGTGGCCGTGAACATGCGGGCGAGGATGCTGCACGCTCCCGCCCGCGGCCCATCCTGGTGCGTGTGAAGAGGCCGGGCCGACTCCATTGGCCGAACTGGATGAGCATGTTGCGGGGCTTGACTTTCAGCGGCAGGGCGCGTTCGTGACCGCTCAACGGTCGCGGGCATCCTATCGTGGCCGGCGGGCCCACCCCCGCGCCGTTGACGGGTCCGTCATGGCAGGCGGCGCAGGTGGGCGTCGGCGGGCTCAGCGGCCTGGACGCGGATCCGGCCGTCGACGGCTTGGACGCCGTCGGGGCGGGCGATGACGGGGCTCAGCTCAAGCTCGGCGATCTGCGGCAGGTCATCGGCCATCCGGGAGACCCGCAGCAGCATCTCCCGCAGCGCGGCGAGGTCGGCGGCCGGAACCCCACGGCGCCCGAGCAGCCGGGGGCCGGCCCGTGTCGACCGGATCAGGTCGTCGGCGTCGGAGTCGGTCAGGGGAGCGAGCCGGGCGGCGCGGTCGGCCAGCACATCGCCGTCGGCGCCGCCGAGCCCGAACAGCACCAGCGGGCCGGCCACCAGCTCGTGCAGCACGCTGATCCTCACCTCGACGCCGCCGGTAACCACCGGCTGGACAATGACGCCGGCCAGCCGCCTGCCGAAGATCTCCTTCAGCGAGCCGAACCCGCGCCGGACCTCATCCGCGCCATGCAGGCCGGTCAGCACGTCGCCGGCGTCGCTGGTGCGCAGCAGGCCGGGCACGTCCGCCCGGAGCGCGACGGGGCCGCCGAACCGTGCCGCCGCCGCGATCGCGGCGTCCTCGGTGATGACCCCGATACTGTCGGCTAGCGGCACGCCGTAGCAGCCGAGCAGCTCCACGGTAGGGTCCAGGGCCAGCCAGCCGCCCCGGGGCGGGTCGGCGAGAACGCCGGCGACCAGCTCGCTGGCCCGGTCCTGGCGCAGGCCCTCCAGGTCGGGCACGCGTCCCGGCGGGGTCGCCCGCCAGGTGCCGTAGCGCGCGGCGTGGCCGAGGGCGCGGACGGCGGACTCCGCGTAGGCATAGGCGGGGACCGGAGGGGAGGCCCCGCCGGGGCCTCGCAGCAGCCGGACCACTTCGACCTGGTCCATCACCGCCGCGGCGATCGGCACCGGCAGCCGCGCGGCGCCCACCTCGGGAACCAGGTCGCTGCCCGCGGTCCTGGTCGTCAGCGCCAGCACCGCGTCGACGCCCGGGTCGGCGCCGACAAGCTCCAGGCACTCACGGAAGCGGCCGGGCGTGACCAGCACGGTGGTATCGACCGGCCCGGCCACCAAGGCCTCGCGGCCGAGCATGTCCCGCAGCGCCCGCTGGGTGTCCCCGGCCAGGCTGGCGACCTGCAGGCCGACGTCGCCGCACGCGTCGGCGGCGAGCACCGCGGCGCCGCGGGTGTTGGACACCACGCCGACCCTGCCTCCGGCGGGCACCGGCTGCGAGGCCAGCAGCGCCGCGGTGTCGAGCAGCTCGCCGAGGTTAGCGGCAGCGATTATGCCGGCCTGCTCGAACAGGGCCTGCCTGGTGACCAGCGGGGTAGCCGCCTTCGCGGAGCGGGCCCCGGCCAGGCGCCCGCCCGTCGCGGACCGGCCCACAGCCACGGTCAGCACCGGCATGGTGCGGCCCACGCGGCGGGCGGTACGGGCGAACTTGGGCGGGTTCCCGATCGATTCCATGTACAGCAGGGCCAGCTTCGTCGCCTCGTCGGACTCCCACCACTGCAGCATGTCGGTGCCGGACACGTCGTCTTTGTCGCCAAAGGAGACCAGGGAGGAGATCCCCACGCCCAGCCGGGACAGGTGCTCCACCAGCACGAAGCCGGTGCCGCCGGTGGACTGCAGCGCCAGGCCGGCTGTTCCCGCCCTGGGATGGCGGGCCGCGAACGTCGCGTCCAGGCCGATGCCGGGGTTGGCCACGCCGAAGCTGGCCGGCCCGACCATCCGCATGCCGTGGCGGCGGCAGATTTCCAGCAGTTCCGCGCGGGCCGGGCCGGGCAGTCCGGCCGCGATCACCACCAGGGCCCCGACTCCCCGCCGCCCGCAGTCCTCGGCGATCCCGAGCACCGCCCCGGCCGGCGCGGCGATGACCGCTAGGTCGACCTGCTCGGGCAGCGCGGCCGCTGACGGCAGGCAGGGGATGCCGTCCAGCTCGGCCGCACCCGGGTTGACCGGATAGACCGGGCCCGGGAAGCCGCCGTCGATGAGGTTCTGCAAGATGGCCCGGCCGACTGAGCCGGGGCGCCGGCTCGCGCCGATGACCGCCACCGAGGCCGGAATCAGCACGGGCCGCATGCTCGCCACGTCCGCGGACCGCTCCCGCACGGCGACCGTATCGCGGTAGGTGCCCAGGGCGGCGTCCGCCTCGCCGGCGGGCAGCGGGAACCTCAAGTCATACACGCCGTCCACCAGGGAGCGCTGCGGCTGCAGCCCGGCATCGGCGAATACCCGCAGCATGGCCGCGTTCTCGCTCAGCGTCTCCGCGGTAAACGCGCGGAACCCCCGGCCGCGGGCCAGCGAGATCAGGTGCTCCAGCAGCAGCATGCCGATGCCGCGGTGATGCAGGTCATCGGCGACCGTGAACGCGACCTCCGCGGACCGGGACCCGGCGCCGGCCTGCTCGTAGGTGCCGCAGGCGGCCACCTCGCCGTCCAGCACGGCCAGCAGCGCCGCGTGGTCCGGCGCGGGTTCGCGGCATATCCGGCGCGCCTCCTGCTCGGCAACCAGCGGGCTCATGCTGAAGAACCGCAGGTACAGGTTGTCCGGGGACATCTTGGCGTGCAGGTCCCGCACTGCGTCGAAGTCACCGGGCCGGGCGGCCCGGATCTCGATCGTGGCGCCGTCGCTCAGCAGCGCGTAAGCGCTGTCCTCCGCGTGTATGCTCATGCCGCCCTCCCCGGGTCCTGCCGCCGGCTCGCCGCGCCGCGACCCAGTCCGCATTATCGGTTACGGCGGCACCAAGCGGGGCTCCGGCTACTGAATAAGATCTGGCACGCAAGGAGGCCGGGCCGGAACAATCAGGGAAATGCTGTCATGGGCGTCAAGACCGGCTCGAGCTCGCAGGCGGGCGGGTGCCTGGCCTCCGCCGCCCACTGGAGGCCGAGGATTCCCGCCAGGCTGGCTCCCGTGCCCACCGCTACCGCCCAGCATCGAACGCGAGCACCACGGCGGGGACAAGGACGAAGCTGACATGGGCCACACCCGGCGACAGCCACCGGCTCGGCAGCGGACCCAGCCCCTGCTTTCACCCGCGCTCACTGTCGCTCCCTCACGGGAAATCGACACTCACCCATGCGCGCTGGGTGAGTTCCCAGGAGCACGCCGGAATGGTTGATCTGGGCGCCAACGGCGATCCCGGCACGCGCTGAGTCACCAGCAAAGAAGCGATCTGAAATTGTTCGAGCCAAAGACAAGGTGTCCGTTCTTAGCGGTGCGTGACCGCGAGGGAGCGCTAGCCGGACCTGGTTTGACCATGCGGATCGAGATCGACGTGACCTGTCTGTCGGCTAAAAGACGGCGTGTGCGCCTGACACTATAGCGCCAGGAAGCGTTGAGACGGGACAGGCCGCAGGCGTTGCGTAGCCACTATTGCCACGCGCGCAGGCCTATTCTGAGCCCCTGATCCCCGGCTGCTTCCGTCGCCGGGGATCAGGATCCTTCCAGGTTCCTGGTTCGGGGCCCGATGCCGCGTAGGTGTCCGGATGTGAGCTCGCCGCACCTGCGCCGGGGCAGGGACCTTCGGTGCTGCGCCCTCGGGAAGACGGATGCTGGCTATGGATGGCTGCGCGTCCAACTCGAGCAACCCGGCTGGTCCGGGTGGTGACGCGGCGCCATTGGGCTCAGGCGCTTTTCTGCGGGGAGCGGCGTGGCTTTAGTCCGATGAGGGTGTCCAGCGAGTGGCCGATGTTCCCGAGCACCTGGGGAAGGTCGGCATGGAAGGCCGGGTTGACCTGCGCGGTGCCGGCATACCACAGTCCGAATGCGACCTCGCGGGTTGCGATGAAGTCATCGAGATGGGCAAGGCCTCCGGGTGGCAGTGGCCGATGCTGAGTGTAGCCATTGATGAGCGCCGCACGGAACTGCCCATAGTCGTCGCGGCGCCGCAGCTCCCAAAGCGAGACGGCGATGTCGTAGAGCCAGTATCCGAATCCGCAGTCGTCGAAATCGATGACCCTGACATCGCCGCGCCAGAACAGCGCGTTATCCAGGTGCAGATCAGCGTGAATGAGGCCGGCTTGGTCGGCGCCGTCGCCGAGCTGCGTCATCACCCGCTGCATGTCGGAGGCACCCGGTCGAACCTCTGCCGCAGGTCGCCGGGAATCAGGTCCCAGACATCTGCGGCGCCCCCGTAGACCATCGTGTCGCCGAAGAACGTCTCCCAGTCCCAGCGGATCCGCGCGAAGCCGGGCGGCAGCCGCCACTGGCCGGCGTGATTATGCAACCGGGCCATGACACTGCCCAGCCGGTGGAGGTGCACTGGCCGGGGCACGGCGCTGTGCACACGGCCGTCCATCCAGTGCAGCACCGAGCACACCCGTGGCTCCGGCACGTCCGGCGACGCCGAGACCGTGGTCAGGTTCCCATCGGTCGTGTGCAAAGGCTCCGGGACCGACAGGCCTGTATCAGCCCGCAGCGCCGTCAGCCAGTCCAGTTCGGAACCGACTGCGGCCGCGGAGTCGAGCCGCTGGCCGTGCCGGGCCGGGCGATGTATCCGGAGCAAAAAACGATCACGGCCGCCAGGGGCCATCGCTTCGACCCGGAACGTGGTGTTCTCGCCGTGCGCGACAAACCGCAGCTCCGGAGCAACCAGGGGGTATGCGCCGAGGGCTTGCACGGCCAGGTGCCGCAGCCGGGCAACCTGCTGGCGGTTTGACAGCATGGCGCACCCTCCCACGCAGGCCTGCCGCCTGGCAAGGGCACATATGACTAGGGCCTAGCCGGTCATTCCGCCGGGCGGACGGCGGTTTGCGCCTGTGCCGCCGCCGGTTCCGCGGCCATGGGCGCAGCCGTGCCGGGTGCCTCTCGCGGGTACAGCGGCCCGCGACGCAGCAGCGTCCCACACACCACGGCGCCGACCGCGAAGATGGCCGCCGTCCACCAGAACCCGACGATATAGCCGTGCACGAGCGACTGCTGGACCAGCGCCGGACTGGGATGGCCGGCGACGACGGTCCGGGCGTTCAGGCGGGACGCCAGGTAGCTCGCGGTGGCGCTGGCCACCAGCGTGTTCAGCAGCGCGGTGCCGATCGACCCGCCGAGTTGCTGGCCGACGCTGATCGTGGCCGAGGCCACGCCCGCGTCGTACGGCGCGACGCCGTACGTGCCGGTGTTCACCGCGGGCGCGACCACCAGCCCGAGGCCGAGCGCGAGCACGATCAGCGGTCCGAGGATGGCCGAGACGTACCCGGAATGGACGCCGATCCCGGTCAGCCAGACCATGCCGGCCGCCGCGATCAGCATGCCGAGCCCGACCAGCGGCTTGGGGCCGGTCCGCGGCATCAGCACGATCTGCCCGGCGATGCCGGTGACCATCAGCGTGGCGACCATGGGGAGGTAGGCGAGCCCGGTGACGATCGGCGAGTACCCGAGGGTGGTCTGCAGGTAGTAGGTGACGAACAGGAAGATCCCGAACATGCCGGCGAAGGTGAACAGCATCGCCAGGTAGGCACCGCCCCGGTTCCGGTTCAGCACCACCCGTGGCGGCAGCAGGGGCTGCTTCGCGCGCGTCTGCCAGGCGGCGAACGCCGCCAGCCCGACGACACCGGCGGCGAGGAAACCCCAGGTCGACGGCGTGTGCCAGCCGTGCGTGGCGGCGTTGGCGAGCCCGTAGACCAGGCAGAACATCGCCCCGCCTACCAGGGCGGCGCCGGGCAGGTCCAGCCGCTGGCCGCCGCGGGCCGGCTCCCGCCGCAGCAGCACGGCCGCGCCGACGAGCGCGAGCCCGGCGAAGAACAGGTTGACGTACAGCGTCCACCGCCAGGACAGGTACGACGTCAGCGCCCCGCCCAGCAGCAGGCCGACCGCGCCGCCCGCCCCGGCGATCGCGCCGAACACGCCGAACGCCTTGCCGCGGTCCTTCGGATCCTGGAACGTGTTGGTCAGGATCGACAGCGCGGACGGCGCCATGATCGCTGCGAAGGCGCCCTGGCAGGCGCGCGCCGTCACCAGCATGACGAAGCTCACCGACGCCCCGCCCACGGCCGACACGATCGCGAAGCCGGCCAGGCCGATCATGAACGTGACCTTGCGGCCCAGCACGTCGGCCAGCCGCCCGCCGAGCAGCAGCAGGCTGCCGAACGCCAGCGCGTACGCGGTCACCACCCACTGCCTGTCCACGGTGGCGAAGTGCAGCGACCGCTGCGCGGACGGCAGCGCGATGTTCACCACCGTCAGGTCAAGCACGATCATGAGCTGGGCGAGCCCGATGGTCGCCAGGATCAGCCAGCGCCGCGGATCAGGGGCCGCCCGGCCCGCCCCCGCTTCCGCTTCCGGTGCCGGGTCGCGCGGCACACCGATTTCGGACATCCGGGGCTCCCTGCCTGGATCCGTGATTCTCAGACCCCCGGGACGACGCAGCCAGCAGGAGCGTGACATCCCCCGGGCCTTTTCTCCTGCCACGGTAACACGAACCGGAGATGACATCTCCGTTCGGGGTACCCTGTTGCCGTGGCATCAACTGGCGCCGGCGCGGCCCCGGCTCCCGCCGCCGGCCCGGCGGACGGCAGCCGTCCGCTGCGCAGCGACGCGGAACGGAACCGGCGCCGCATCCTGCGAGCCGCCGCCGAGGTCTTCACCGAGCGCGGTCTCGGCGCCACCCTGGACGACGTGGCGCGCCACGCCGGCGTCGGCGTCGGGACCGTGTACCGCAGGTTCCCCGATAAGGATGCCCTCGTCGGGGAGCTGTTCACCGAGCGGATCGATGCCCTGGTTCGCGACACCGAGAAAGCATGCGCGGCACCCGATCCGTGGACCGGGCTGACGTGGTACCTGGGACACGTGGCGGAGACATTCTCCGGGGACATCGGCTTCCGGCAGATGATGATGTTCGGTACCCACGGCACCGCCTGCTCCGGGTACGCGCGAGACCGGATGAGGCCGGTGGTGACCCGCCTGGTCGAGCGGGCCCAGGCGGCCGGACACGTGCGCCGGGACCTGTCCCCCACCGACATCCCGTTCATTGTGCTCATGGTGACCAGTACGGCCGAGCACGCGCGAGACGTTAACCGCGACGTGTGGCGCCGCTACCTCGCGCTGCTCCTCGACGGGCTGCGCCCCGCGCGCCGCGACGTGACCCCGCTCGGCGTCCCGGCGCTCGACCCGGACGAAACGGCCCGCGCCTTCGTCACTCACGGCCGCCGGCTCGCCAGCCGGAAGCACGCCGCCCCGTAATCTCAGGTCGGTCACGGGCATCGGTCATCGCTGGCTGGTGCCCGCACCGGTCCCCGTTCTCCCCGCGCCAGAACGATCAGGACTGGATAAAGGCCAGCAAGTCGGGGTTGAGCACGTCGGCGTGCGTGGTCAGCATCCCGTGGGGGAAGCCGGGATAGGTCTTCAGCGTGCCGTTCTTCACCAGCTTGACCGCCCGGGGACCCGAAGTGTCGTGAGGCACGACCTGGTCGCCGTCACCGTTCATGGCCAGGACCGGCACGGTGACCTTCTTCAGGTCCTCGCTGTAGTCCTGGCGGATGAACTCCGAGATGCACTCGTACTGCCCCTTGGCGCCGCCCATCATGCCCTGACGCCACCAGTTCGCGATGACCGGCTCGGAGGGGTCCACGCCCGGCTGGTCGAAGTTGTAGAACGGCCCCGAAGCCACGGCACGGTAGAACTCCGAGCGGTTCGCCGCCAGTCCTGCCTGCAGGCCCTCGAAGGCGGCCTGCGGCACACCGGCCGGGTTGGCGTCGGTCTGCAGGACCGACGGGGTCACCGCGCTGACCAGAATGACCTTCGCCACCCGGGACTCGCCGTGGCGGCCGAGGTAGCGGGCCACCTCGCCGCCGCCGGCCGAGTGCCCAATGTGGATGGCGTCGTGCAGGTCGAGGTGCTGGGTCAGGCCAGCCAGGTCGTCGGCGTAGTGGTCCATGTCGTTGCCCTCGCTGACCTGCGCGGAGCGGCCGTGCCCGCGCCGGTCATGGGCGATCACGCGGTAGCCGTGGTGCAGGAAGAACATCATCTGGGCGTCCCAGTCGTCGGACGACAGGGGCCATCCGTGACTGAAGACGATCGGCTGACCGGAGCCCCAATCCTTGAAGAAGATCTGGGTTCCGTCTTGGGTCGTGAACTCGGCCATGGCGTGCCTCTCTGCTCTCCTGGACAGTGGCTCTTTCGACTGGAGTTCGACTCTAACAGTCAGGGTTCTCACCTGACAAGCAAAGGGTCACTCGACTGACTAGGATGCTGTCATGGAAACACCAGCCGATCGGCCACGGCGCGAGGAGTATGCCGACCAGACCCGCGCCGCGGTGATCGCCGCGGCACGCCAGCTGTTCGCCAAGAACGGCTTCTTCCAGACCAAGGTCGAGCAGATCGCCAAGCTGAGCCGGGTGTCCCCAGCGACGGTGTACGCGCAGTGCGGCGGCAAACATGGCTTGCTGCGATCGCTTATGGACAGCTGGACGCAATCTCAGGTAGTCGCCGAGTCTTACCAGGAGTCACTCGCCGCCGCCGACGCTGTCCTAATAATGCAGACCCTGAGCGCCGCCTACCTCCAGATCACCAGGCAGTGGGGCGACGTCATCCGGGTAGTGATCGACGTCGCGCCGCACGACGGCGAGTCCGCCGCGGTGCTCGCCACCGCGCACAAGCGGCACAACCACAATCTCACCGGGATCTGCCGCCATCTCGAGGACATCGGCGCCTTGCGCGACGACGTCGACGCACGGCTGGCCACCCGGACCATCACCTATTACTACGGCATCGACGGCCTGCTCCGAACCCGCGACGTGTTCGGCTGGTCGCTGGAGCGTTCAAACCAGTGGCTGCTGGCCCATGCCTCCGCCGCGGTCCTGCGGTCACCGCCAAGCCTCTGAGCCCGGTATCCCTCGCGCTGTCACGCGAAACGCCGCCGGCCGCAGCGCGCCCATTTGCTGATCCGGCTTGAAGGGTATCGCCGCAACTGGTGGCCGGCTATCCGGTCGCGCGGGGCAGGTCAAGGTCCCGCACAACCCTTCGCCGTCCACTGCTCCGGCTCACCCTGGCCCCCCTCACACCACCAACCCCACCCGCCGCCCCGGTATCGCTCAGGTATTCTATGGGTGTGGCACCCTGCACATTCTATCGAGTCACTCTATCGAGCAGGGTGCCACATCCATGCGCTGGCCAGCCATTTACCGTCACAACTAATGGTACGGACGAGGAAAAAGTGGCGCATGCGGGCACCTTCGCAGCGCCAAGGCCACCCTCGACACCGCCCAGCCATGCTGCGCCCGGAGCTTGACACCCTCGGCGAGGCGCTAACTACGTGGCCTTGGGTGCTGTGCGGCGCGATGTTCCAGAGGTGCGGTGGCGTGCGGCCCGCGGGTGGCGTGCGGCCCACGGGCGGGGTAGCCGACCTGGGAATCACGGGCCTGGTGCTGCAGGAGAGCCCCGTGATCATCACGCGAGTTATATGCGCCAGAGCCAACGTAACTACCTACGGGGTGAGTGCTGCGCGGTGGTATTTTCGGGCGGTCGTCTTCGATCAGCCCGGAGGAGGCAGCTGAGTGCGACGCGTGGACGTTCAGATTCCTGCACCTGATGGCCGCAGCCGCGGGACGTTGCACCTTCCCGATGGGGATGGCCCGTGGCCGGGCGTGCTGGTCTTCCCCGACGCGGGCGGAGTGCGGGAGACGTTCCGGCAGATGGGCGACCGGCTGGCGGGCACGGGTTACGTCGCGCTGATCCCGGACATCTACTACCGGGCGGGGGAGTGGGCACCGTTCGACGTGGCCACGCTGTTCACCGACAAGCAGCAGCGGGCCCGGCTGTTCAGGCTGACGGGCGCGCTCACCAATGAGCGGATCATCGCCGATGCCGGCGCCTACTCGGGTTTCCTGCTGGCGCGACCGGAAGTGACCGGATCCGCGATCGGCACCACCGGATACTGCCTGGGCGGACGCATGTCCCTGATCGCTGCGGGCGGCCTCGGCCGCGTGATCGCCGCGGCGGCGTCGTTCCACGGCGGCAGGCTGGCGGTCGCCGGCGACCCGTCGAGTCCTCACCTTTCGGCCGGCCGCGTCACCGCCGCGGTCTATGTGGCCGGCGCGAAGGACGACGACTCGTTCACCGCCGGCCAGGCCGGGCTACTGGAACGCGCGCTTACCGACGCCGGAGTCGACTACACCCTGGAGTTCTATTCCGCCCGCCACGGATTCGCGGTGCCCGACAACCCGACGTACGACGCTCAAGCAGACGCCCGGCACTGGGAAGCGCTCCACGGGCTCTACCGGGCTCACCTCCAAGGCAGCGCCGCCGGTTAGATCCGCATGCGGGATTCTGCAGGTGCCATGTCCGCAGCACGGTCCAGCAGTGGCTGGCAGCGCAGGCGGCGGGCGATGTCGCGGGCTTCACCGGTGGCCTGCGCGGCGGCGGCGACATCGCCGTGGCGGGTGAGGTACTCGGCGTGGTCGAGCAGGCCGCCGGCCAGATGGTAGGGAGTGCTCAGCTCACGCAGGCTGGAGATCGCCGAGGTGAAGGCGGCCGCGCCGTCCTGGCCGGCGAGGCGGGCGCGGGCCAGGTCGCGTTCGGCTCGCAGCATCGGAACCAGGTATCCGGGCTGGTAGGAATCGAGCAACGCCAGCAGATCGTCGGTGGCAGCGATGTCCTGTAGCTCGAAGGCGGCGCGTGCGGCCAGCGGCCACGCCCAGCGCGGGCTGTCGGAGCTGATCCCGAGGGCGTCAGCATGAGCCAGCACCGCGCGAGCATGGCGCAGCGCATCGGCAGGCTGGCGGCGGGCGGCGGCGGTGAAGGCCTTCCCGAGGCTGATAATCGCCTTGTCCTGGGGGTCTTCGCTGGCCGGCAGGTCCTGAAGCTCCGCCAGCAGGGTCTCGGCCGTCATCGTGTCGCCGCGCAGAGCCGCCAGGCGACCCCGGTCGCAGGCGAGATACTCCATGTCGCCTAGCCCGCCGGAGCCCACCGCCTGGGTGAACTCCGCTTCGGCGGCATCCCAGTCACCGAGCTCCAGCAGCGCCTGGGCCAGGTTCGCGATCGCATAGGCCAGAAAAATTTGATTGCCGGCCCGGCGAAGGTGCCCGACGGCGGTCCGCGTGGTGTCCGCTGCAGCGGCGGGGTCGGTGGCCGTCAGGGCATTCGACAGGTTGACCAGTGCGCGTCCCAGGGTGAGGTTGTCGCCGACCTGCGTGGCGAGCCTCGCGCTCTCGCGCAAGTACGCGATCGCCTGGGCTCGCTGCTCGGTGCTGGCGAGGTAGAGCCCGCGGGTGGTGAACAGCTGGGCGAGCTGACCGGCGCCGGTGTCGAGCGCCTCGCCGAGCGTGAGCGCCTCGGCGCTGAGCCGGTCGGCGTCGGGCGAGCCGGCGAAGACCTCCAGCGCCGCCAGCTCGTCCAGCGCGCGCACCGTGTCGGGGTCCGGGTCCGCCCGCAGCACCTCTACCGCGGCGGTCAGCCGCTCGCGCGCCTCGCCGAGACGGCCCAAACTACGCAGC
>Ga0302326_10024345_pt1 | contig 12308 bp, 10 predicted proteins | sample Palsa_T0_3_FD_202264 | JGI IMG/M metagenome (GOLD analysis project Ga0302326, IMG submission 202264) | Peat permafrost microbial communities from Stordalen Mire near Abisko, Sweden - Palsa_T0_3 | ecosystem: Environmental > Terrestrial > Soil > Palsa > Peat permafrost | place: Sweden: Abisko...
TCTGTCTCCTCTCCCTGCAAGGGAGAGGATTAAGGTGAGGGTCCTTTGACAGCGCGCTAACGCGCGCGATTCAAATTCTGCCTCTGCTCCGGAAACGCAGCCGCCAAGGTTAGGCAAAGCTGCTGCAAGGAAAAGGGACGAAGGTCCGAGTGAAGAGTCTTTATACAGCGCGCTACTCCGCGCGCGATTGGCGATTCTGTTTCTGCTTCCCCCCCACCACAGCACGCGCAGCACTCTCCAGCGGCTTTAAAATCGCCGTCCCCCCAGTCACATACCCAGCCACCCGCGACAACGCCGCCAAATCCCGCACCCCGGCCTCAATCTCCGGCGCCACCGCCAGCTTCACCCCGCTCGGCAACTCCCGCGCAAATGCCGCCACTCGCTCGATCTCCCCAAGCGTCCGATCCCGATACTCCTCAAAATGATCCACCAACCGCCCGAACCCATTGGCCTCGGCTCCATCCTTCGCAATCGACGCCCGCAACTCCGAAATCTCCGCCAAATGACTCAGCGGCCGCGCACCTGAATCCGCGATCGTCGACGATTCCCGCACCGCCAGCGCTGTTTCTCGAAATGTCCTCTCGTCAAGAAACCGATTGATAACAATCGCCGACAGCTTCAGCCCCTCCGACTCCATCTGAGCCACCAGCTCGCGCGCCTGCCGGATCCGATCCGGCTCTGCCGTCGTCACCATCACGAATTTCACGGACGGCGAATGCAGCAGCGCTTCCGTCTTATGCAGTCGGTCGACGATCGCGTCCATGCTCTCCGCCATCGCCGCGAAAAAATCCGAAATCGTCGAAAGCACGTTGCCGCCCGCAAATCGCTCGAGCTCGCGCACGACAAATCGCGCAGTTTCGCTGGCTACCTTCATCGCGATCCGCCCCATCGACAGTGATGGCGCAAAGAGCCACCGCGCAGTACGCGAATCGAGCAGCCGAATCATCCGCGCAGGTGTCTGCAGGAATTCGAACGAATGCGACGCAGGCGGTGTATCGACCACCTCGAGCTCAAACGCCCCGGTTTGATGAAGATCGTACAGTCGCTGCAGCGCGGCAAAAGCCTCCGATCCGGCGAACTCGGCCGTAAGGCTCTTATAGAATGGATTCTCGAATACAGCCCGTCGCATCTTGGGATCGGCCACAAACCGCTCGATGATCGCATCCCAGGCACCGCCGACATCCAGCATCATCGCCGATAGCTGAAGATTGGGGTCCAGTCCTGCTCCCGCCAACTGCCGCCTGCCTATCCGGGTAGGCTGCCCGCCAAGCCGCGCCAGCCCAAGCGCATCACGCAACCGCTCCGAAGGGTCAACCGTAATAACCGCGGTGTTGAGACCCGCGGACGCTCCGGCAAGCGCAAGCGCAGCAGCAATCGTCGTCTTACCAACACCGCCAGTCCCAAGCAGAATCGGAATCGAGCCTCTAGTCAGCAGGTCTTTCAAATATCGGCTCCATTCCTCTCAACCATAGTAACAGTGACCAACCGGCGCATCGACCGGGACAACGGTTGTCATCACGCTCCGCTAGGATTGTGCACAGTAAAGTTCGACGCTCCCCCCAATCGAAGGATACAATCTGTGCGGGTGGCGTGGAGGTGGTCTGATGGGTCCCGAAACTCTCGCGGTCGCACTGATTTTCCTGAGCATCCTGTCGATAGGGGCTCTCCTGCTCATACTCGCCCGCCTGCGCAGGCTCCCCGCCAACGCTTCCTTTGCGCAACTGGCCGCGCAGCTCGATTCGCTCGCGCGCAACCTCGACGAAAAACTGACCCAGACCCGCACCGACCTTGCCGGCCGCGTCCAGCAGGCCCAAGGCGATCTCAGCCTCGCGACCGCCGACCGCTTGTCGCATGGCTTCCTGAATCTCAACGCCGCCCTCGAACAGCATCTATCCGCCGGGCGCCAGGAGCAGGCAAATTCGCTCAAACTCGAGATCGCAGCGCTAACCACGCAGACCCGCGAAAGCATCGAAGGAATCCGCGCCGACGTAAGCGAGAAGCTCGCCTCCATCACTAGCACCGTGCAGGTCAAGCTTGATCAGAATATCAAGGACGGCTTCGCTCAGTTTGAAAAAGTCCAGAATCATCTCAACGAAGCGCAGGAGCAGTTGAAAAACCTCGGCGTGATCGGCGCCTCGATCAATGACCTCAACAACCTCCTCAAGATGCCGCATCTGCGCGGCCGTTTCGGCGAGCAAGGCCTCGAGCGCCTGCTCGCGGACTTCCTCCCGCGTCATATGTACGACCTGCAGGCCTCGCCCGGCGGCGAGGGTTCAAGCCGCGCTGACGCGGTAATCAAGTTTCCCGACCGGACGCTCCCGATCGACGCCAAGTTCCCGCGCGAGCAGGTGCTGGCCCTGTTCGAAACCAACGATCCGCAAGCGCTCGACGATGCGCGCGTGGAGTTCGAACGCGTGATGAAGGAGCAGGCCAAGCGCATCGCCACCTACATCAGGCCCGAGAGCGGCACCACCGACATGGCCCTGATGTATCTGCCGAGCGAAACCCTCTACATGGAAGCGGTTCTGAACGCGGAGCTGAGCGACTGGCTGAACAAGCGCCGCGTCTACCCGGTCTCGCCGAACACGCTCATTGTGACGCTGCAATCGATCCAGATGGTCTTCAAAATGTACGAATACGCGAAGGGCCACGAGCGCGCGACCGAAGAATTGAAAAAGGCGCAGAACGCGTTCGGCCATTTCGAAAATCAGTTCGACGCGCTCGGCAAGTCGTTGTCGAAAGCGCAGGACGCATTCGAAGTCGCCAAGGGACATCTTACGCGCTATCGCAATCGCGTGACCAATCTGACCGGCGAGCCCGCGCCCGAGCTGGATTTTCCCGCACCGCCCAGCAACATCCGCGAAATAGCGTAATCTCTATTCCGCTTCCTGGTCGGACGGCGGCGGCGGTTTCAGCTGGCTGCGCTCTTTGCCCGCAACGATCCATCGCTCCACTTCATTGCGCTCCCGCTTCAGAAATCCTGCGATGGCGCGCTTGAGATCCGGATTCGAAACGTAGTGGATGCTCCTTGTAATTGCCGGGTCGAAACCGCGCAGCCATTTGTATTCGCCGCCCGCGCCCGGCTCGTAGCGCTCAATGCCGTTGAGAATCGCGTGCTCGATCCCCGCGTAATAGCAGACGTTGAAATGCAGGAAGCGGAAGTCCTGGAAGCATCCCCAGTAGCGGCCGTACATAACCTTCGCCTTCGCCAGGTTGACCGCGCCGGCGACCAGCTCGCGTCCCTCGTACGCTCCGATGAAAACCATGTTGCGCTTGAAGGTCTTGCGGATGAGCTCGAAGAATTCCTCGTTGAGATATTGCCGGCCCCAGTAAAGCTTCTCGATCGTCGAGCAATAGATCCGGTACATCTCGGGGAACATCTTGTCCGGGAGTTCCTCGCCGGCCGTCACGCGGATCTGGATTCCCTGTTCCTCGAGCGCGCCGCGCTCATGGCGAACGGCCGTGCGCCGTTTGTGCTTTAGGCGATTGAGGTAATCGTCGAAAGTCGCGAAACCTGCGTTATGCCAATGGTACTGATACCCGACCCGCTCCATGAATCCGATCGGCGCGAGCGCGGCCGCCTCGTCAGGTTGACAGAAGTTGACATGTACCGACGACAACTTGTTGTCCTCGCAAATAGAAGTGAGCGCGAGGCCGAGCACCTTGATGAGGCCGGCTCGGTCGACGCCCGGCGCCGTCAGAAATCGGCGCCCCGTATGCGGCGTGAAGGGCACGCCGACCAGAATCTTTGGGAAGTAGCGGAGACCAACGCGCTCCGCCGCGTCGGCCCACCCGTGATCGAACACGAACTCGCCCATGCTGTGAGTCTTGAGGTACAGCGGGCAGACGGCGACGACCTGCTTCCTGGGACCCTGCCGAACCACGAGATGATACGGGGCCCAGCCAGTGTCGCGCGCGGCCGAGCCGGAATGCTCCATCGCGCGCAACCAGTCCCATTCGACGAACGGCGAGTCGTCGGGTGCGAGCACCGAGTCCCACGCTTCGCGGGGAATCTTGTCGATTCCCTCGACGATCGCGACATCGAGTTTTGGCGAAGATTCATTCACGACGCAGTCTCAATCTCACTGAAGGCTCAAAATATCAGACTTATCGCAACCGAACCGATTTCTCTGGACGCTCACTAGGCATCCGCGAATTTGTTATTATATTTATCAGACGGGGCGAGGCGCTCCGAGCGACAGAGGCGCGATGGCGGATTTTCTGCGCAAAATTACGGCGCGAACCACTGACGGTGACGGCAGCGATGATGACGGCCGTATTGGCGGCGGCGATATCGCTACCGAGCGCAAGACCCGCACCAAGTCCAAGACCGCCAAGCCCCCGCTTTACAAGGTGATTCTGCTGAATGACGATTACACGCCGATGGAATTTGTCGTCGAGGTTTTGAAAGCAGTGTTCCACAAGCCGCATGCCGACGCGACGCGAATCATGCTGCATGTGCATCAGAACGGCATGGGCATCGCGGGCGTGTATCCGTACGAAGTCGCGGAGACCAAGACGCATACGGTCGAGGAGCTCGCGCGGCAGGCCGAGTATCCGCTGAAATGCGTCATGGAAAAGGAGTGACAAGGCAATTCATCGATGGCTTCATCGAATAACAATATTATGATTAGCCGCGAACTGCAGGTAACGCTCCAGCTCGCGATGACCGAGGCGGTTAACCGGCGCCACGAGTTCGTGTGTCTCGAGCATGTGCTGTTCGCCATGCTGCACGACGTGACGACGACGACGATTTTGAAGAATTGCGGCGCCGATCTCGACGCTTTGCGGCGCAAGCTCGCGCATTACCTCGACGAGCAGGTCGAGCGGATGCCGAAGGGCGAGGAAGTTTCGCCGCGCTACGCCATTGGAGTGCAGCGGGCGCTGCAGCGCGCGGCCTTGCATGTGCAGTCGGCGGGTCGCCAGGAAATAACCGGCGGCAACGTGCTGGTGGCGATGTTCCATGAGACGGAATCGCCGGCGATTTTCTTTTTGCAGGAGCAGGGCGTCACGCGTTTCGACGTGATCAACTTTATCTCGCACGGCGTTTCGAAGTCGGGCGCGGAAGAAGACGACGAAAACGAGGAATCGGAGAACAAGGATTCGGTCGAGCGCGACGGCCATGAGCATGAGGGCGGCGGCGACGAGGACGGCGAGCGCAAGATGTCGCCGTCGAAGGCGCTCAACACTTACGCTATCAACCTGGCCAAGCGCGCGGCGGATGGAAAGATCGATCCGCTGGTTGGCCGCAAGAAAGAACTCGAGCGTGCGGTGCACGTGCTGCTGCGCCGGCGCAAGAATAATCCCGTGTTCGTGGGCGAAGCGGGAGTAGGCAAGACTGCGCTGGCCGAGGGGCTGGCGCTCGCAATTCACAATGGCGACGTTCCCGACGCGCTCAAGGGCGTCGAGATTTACGCGCTCGACATGGGCGCGCTGCTGGCGGGCACGCGGTTTCGCGGCGATTTCGAGCAGCGGCTGAAGGCCGTAATCAAGGCCGTGGTCGGCGACCAGAAGCGGATTTTGTTCATCGACGAGATACACACGATCGTCGGGGCGGGAGCGGCGTCGGGCGGCACGATGGACGCGTCCAACCTGCTGAAGCCGGCGCTCGCGTCGGGCGACCTGCGCTGTATCGGATCGACGACCTACCAGGAATACAAACGATCATTCGACAAGGACAAAGCGCTGGCGCGCCGCTTCCAGCGAATCGACGTGGTCGAGCCGACGCAGGACGAGGCGGTGCAGATTCTCAACGGCATCAAGTCGTACTACGAGAAGCATCACAACGTGCGCTACACGAACTCGGCGATCAAGTTGTCGGTCGAGCTGTCGGCGCGCTACGTCAACGACCGCTTCCTGCCTGACAAGGCTATCGACGTAATGGACGAGGCGGGAGTCGCGGGGCATTTGCGCGGCACGGGAACGACGGAGCCGGTGACGGTCGGCACGCGCGACGTCGAACGGACGGTTGCGCGGATGGCGAAGATTCCCGAGCGCACGGTGTCGGCGACAGATCGCGGACGGCTGCAGTCGCTCGACGAAGATATGAAGCAGGCGGTGTTCGGCCAGGACGAGGCTATCAACTCGGTCGCGCGTGCGATCAAGCTGGCGCGTTCGGGGCTGAGCCATCCTGACAAACCGGTCGGAGCGTTTTTGTTCGCGGGACCGACGGGTGTCGGCAAGACGGAAGTCGCGCGCCAGCTGGCCAAGGTGATGGGCGTCGAGTTCATTCGCTTCGACATGAGCGAGTACATGGAGCGGCATACGGTATCGCGGCTGATTGGCGCGCCGCCCGGATATGTCGGCTTCGACCAGGGCGGACTGCTGACCGATGCTATTAACAAGACGCCGCATTGCGTGCTGCTGCTGGACGAAATCGAAAAGGCGCATCCCGATTTGTTCAACATCCTGTTGCAGGTGATGGATCATGCGACGCTGACCGACAACAACGGGCGCAAGGCGGATTTCCGCAACGTGATTCTCGTTATGACGACCAACGCCGGCGCGCAGGAACTGTCGCGCGCCATGATCGGCTTCCATGGCGGAGTGGGGCAGGGCAATCCGAAGAGCGTGCTGGAGCGGATGTTCTCGCCCGAGTTCCGGAATCGGCTGTCGGCGACAATTGAGTTCGCGCCGCTTAGTCCGGCCGTCATGGTGCGTGTGGTCGATAAGTTCATAGCGGAGCTGCAGGAGCGCCTCGACAAGCAGAAGGTCACGTTGACGGTGACGCCGGCAGCGAAGAAATGGCTGGCGGAGCATGGTCATGATCCACGCTTCGGCGCGCGGCCGCTGGGGCGGCTGATCGAAAACGAAATAGCGCGCGAACTGGCGGACCAGGTGCTATTCGGCAAGCTGACGAAAGGCGGTAAGGCGACCGCGGATCTGGATGGCGACAAGCTGGCATTCTCGTACGAGCCAAATCCAGCGCGGCAGCCCGCCCCAGTGGCCTGAATTAGTCGCGAGCGGCGTCATTTATCCGGATTCCCTCCTCCAACGTGGGAGGAGGGTTAGGGCGGAGGACCATTAGAGGCGCGATTGTCTGACGCGCCGCTCGTATCGCTTCCGCTGCTTTGGCCGCGGCGTTTGCCGTAGCAGCTCTGCAATCCGACATCGCTGAGTACTTTTTCGTGCGTAGGAACGCGCTTACTGCGTCGCGCGGGTTCTGGGGCCTGGGCGTTGCTTGGCAGAATTGCGGCGCAACAGACAATCGCGCCTCAAGTTGTCCTCCACCCTAACCCTCCTCCCATTTGGGAGGAGGGAATCAGGCGACAGCGGATCTCGACGACGCCAAGCTGGCATTCACGCGCGAGCCAATCCAGCAAGGCAGCCAGCGCCGGCGGCTTAGTCTGGTTCAGCGGTTAGCCCGCGTCGAAGCGAACTTGGTGTAGTCTTCGCGGCGAATGAATGGCCGCACTTCGAAGTCCCCGTGGCTTTTGAACACATCGAACTTTTGTTCGAGTCGCTGTCCTAAGCCCAAAAGCCGCCACAGAGCGTATTCGAAACCGATCCACTTATAAGGCGGCCACTTGTACTCGAGGTCGGTTCGGAGAAAGGCGGCGCCTCGCTCGAAAAGCTCCTTCGCCTCCGGCGAGAGTTGGTGCTTTCGCTCTGCCTTATGAGAATGAGTATCAGAGTAGTGTAGCCACAGATTCCACCAGATTGCCTCCAACGCCGGATCCCGTTTGTCTCGCGGAAAATCGTCGCTCAGTTCGTCGTTGGTGATCTCAAGCGACAGATACTTAGCGATCAATTCGCTAGCGATCTGTCGCTCCTCCGAGTCGACCATATCTGAGGTTCGTGCATTCCTGGATTGGAGGGCCGGATCCAGTGCGCACTCAGATCTGATCGGCGGGCTTCTGTAGCAGCGTCGGGTGCACCCACTCAGCGCCGCCTGTTTCTGGATGGTCTATGTTGTAGTGGAGGCCGCGGGATTCTCGGCGGCTCATTGCCGAGCGGACTACCAGTTCTGCTACCTTCGCGAGGTTGCGCAGTTCGATCGTGTCGGCGTCGAGCAGATGGTCCCAGTAGTAGCTGTGGATCTCGTCTTTCACCAGCTCGATTCGCCGTAGCGCGCGCTCGAGGCGGCGGTCGCTTCGCACGATGCCGACGTAGTTCCACATCAGGCGGCGAATCTCGTCCCAGCTCTGCGTGATCATCACGCGCTCTTCGCTGCGAATGGCGCGCCCGGGATCCCATTCGGGGAATTCCGGCGGCGCGCCACCGCCTGACCTGACTATCTCGCGGGCCGAGTTGAAGCCGCGACGGCCCATCACGGCCGCCTCGAGCAGCGAGTTCGACGCGAGGCGGTTGGCGCCGTGCAGGCCGGTCATCGCGACCTCGCCCGCTGCGTACAGGCGCGGAATCGAGGTGCGTCCGTCAAGGTCAGTCTGCACGCCGCCGCACATGTAATGAGCGGCGGGGACGACCGGAATCGGGCCTTTCGTCAGGTCGTACCCAAAGCTCAAGCATCGCTTGAAGATATTCGGAAACCGCCTTTTGATGAAATCGGCCTCGCGATGGCTCAAATCGAGATACACGAAGTCGAGCCCGTGACGCTTCATCTCGGAGTCGATCGCACGCGCGACCACGTCGCGCGGCGCCAGCTCGGCGTCGGGATGGTAACGCTTCATGAAGGCGGTGCCGTCGGGCAATTTCAGAATGGCGCCCTCGCCGCGCAGCGCTTCCGAGATGAGGAAGGACTTGGCGGCGGGATGATACAGGCAGGTCGGATGGAACTGGTAGAACTCGAGGTTGGCGACCGACGCGCCCGCGCGATAGGCCATCGCGACGCCGTCGCCCGACGCGATGTCGGGGTTGGTGGTGTAGAGATAGACCTTGCCGGCGCCGCCCGTCGCGAGCATCGTGGCGCGCGAAATCACTTTGCGGATTTCGTGGGTCTTGCGGTCGAGCGCGTACACGCCCCAGCATGCGCCGGGCTTGCCCGCACTCGGAGTCTCGACCAGCAGGTTTATCGCGACGTGATTTTCCAGCGTGCGGATATTGGGACGGGCGGCCGCGGCCGCGGTCAACGCGCGCATTATTTCGCGGCCGGTCAAGTCCTGCGCATGCAGCACGCGGCGATGGCTATGGCCGCCTTCCTGGCCGAGGTCGTATTCGACTTCGGTGTCGTCAGGGCCGCCGGCCTCGACGCGGGTGAAGCGGGTGCCCAGCCGAATCAGCTCGCGCACCGCTTCGGGGCCTTCGCGAATGATGGTCTCGACCGCGGCGCGATCGCACAGCCCGGCGCCCGCGCGGATGGTGTCGTCGATATGCGATTCGAACGAGTCGTCGACGCTCCATACGCTGGCGATGCCGCCTTGCGCGTACGCGGTGTTGGCCTCGGAGCTGCCGGCCTTGGTGAGCACGGTGACGGTGCCGACCTCGGACGCCTTGAGGGCGAAGGTGAGGCCGGCGATGCCGCCGCCGATTACGAGGAAGTCGCTGAACAGTTGCGCGTTATGCCGCATCAGGTTGGCCTCGGTCGTGGTTCATTTTCTTTTGACGTTTTCACTTTTCGACTTTTTGACTTTTTCACTTTTTCACCGCCGCGCAGAGCAGTCGCCGTGCGGTCGTTGTGTCAATTTGACGCTACTAGGTCTGCGCGCGGCCAGTCAAGGCGATTCAGACGGGCGCGATTTGCCCCTTTGGGGGGATTCCAATATTCTTGAGTGACGCGGATCTCAACGAGACCCCACCCGTTTTCAGCAAATCGTCGAGCCGCCAACAGGCCAAGCCCGTGCCGATGACACCGCCAAATATTGTCACGCTGTTCCGTATCGCGACGGCGCCGCTACTCATCTGGATTTTGTTTCACACCGGGCCGGAGGCGTCGTGGCTTGCGGCGGGAGTGTTCTTCGTCGCGACGGTCAGCGATTACTTCGACGGGTATCTCGCGCGCAGCTACGACTCGGTCACCACGCTCGGCAAGTTTCTCGATCCGATGGCGGACAAGCTGGTGGTGACTACGGCGCTTATCATGCTGGCCGGAATGACGCGCACGCCGCATGTGCCGGCCTGGATGGTGGTGGTGCTGGTGACGCGCGAGATAATGGTGACGGGGCTGCGCGCGGTGGCAGCGGCCGAGGGACTGATCGTCGGCGCGGAGGAACTGGGCAAGTACAAGATGGTGCTGCAGGCGATCGCGATTCACGGCCTGCTGATTCATTACACGTATCTGCACGTGGATTTTTTCGCGGCGGGGATGTTTATCCTGTGGCTCGCGATGGCGGTGAGCGTATGGTCGGGGGTGGACTATTACGTGCGGGTGGTGCGGGAGCTGCGGCCGAAACCGGTGGCGGCGGCGGGCAAGCGCGCGGTGATTTGACAGGCGCGCTCGCGCCGGATAATCAAGTGGATTCGATCTACCGGTTCGGAGAGCGGGTGTAGCTCAGTTGGTAGAGCGCGTGCTTGCCAAGCACGAGGTCGTCGGTTCGAAACCGATCACCCGCTCCATAAAAGCCAAATAAGGAAAGAAGCGATCGAAGCGCAGCATCCCTAAACTGCGCCAGCCAACTGAGTCGCACTATGCTCGCGCCCGACTTCGATCCCGTGCCGGTAGCCGTTCAAATCGGACACTGCAGCTACACTTCCCCTGCCGGCCGCCGCAATGCCCTGCTAGCCGCGCGACGATAGTCCTGCGCAAGATCGACGCGGCAGGTCGGCCGATTCGGCAGATAGGGCTATGCACGCGCCTCGCATAGGTCGTGGTCGTACGCGAGCGATCGCGCGGCTTAGAGATTATTGATGACCGCCGCGATTGGCGCTGAACCCAAACCGCTCGCGCTGTTCGACCCAACTAGCCGCAGTTTCCCATCGGGCTCCTGACCTTGGCGATGCCGCCGTTCATTGGAGAGCAAGTCGGCGCATCGGTGTCGCTACCGATGGCGGTAGAGCCCTTGGTCGCGGTTGCTTTTACAACGCTCCCTTCATTATCACAAACCGCTACCGACTCGCCGCCGGTACCCGAACCGGTGGCTGTTGCCTTGCAGTCTTCCACCGTGTCTGCCGTGACATCCGAAGCCCCGCCGCTAGCGGTAGCCTTCGCAGTCCCACCGCCCGCTGATTCGGCCTCCGCGTCGCTTCCATCTCCGCTTGAATCGGTAGTCGCCTTTCCGCCTCCGCTCACTACGTCTGAGCTTGCTTCACCGTCATCCTTCGCCGTCGCGACTGCGTCACCGCCTCCTCCGTCTGGAATAAGCGCCACGGCCTCTCCGCCGTCGGTGGCGGTCGAAGTCGCTTTGCCTCCGCCGGTCTCTTCAATCACCGAAGTGGCGTCGCTGGCCTCGCCCTTGGCGGTCGCCTTGGTGGTGCCACTTACTGATACAGCCGTCGCCTCGGTATCGTCTCCCGACGCGGTCGCTGTAGCTTTGGCGCCGCCATCTGCCTCGGCCCCCGCGCCGGCGTCTTCTCCCGACGCGGAACTGACGGAGTTACCGCCGTCCTCCGCCACTGATGCCGCCGAGCCTTCGTCGGAGGCGTGGGCCGTCGCCTTGTTGGGTGGGCCACTTGAAGCATCGCATTCAACCGCAGTACCGTCTGTGTTCGTATTTGTGACGTCGGTGCTGGTCGTCGAGCAGGCCTCTTTGTCCGACTTGGCGTTCGCGTGACCGACGAACAAAGCGAATGCGATTGTTCCCACTACCAGCGTTGTCGTGGCTATCCTTCCCCTCATGATCCGAAGCCTCCCAACCCCCGAACAGTAGAGTGTTTAAGGAAACCTACTTCGCACCCCTTGTAAGGGCAAATCCGGCGATTAGAGAAAACCTCGGTTGAGCGACGCCGCCGGTCTTGGGTGTGCCGATTGCCTGGTCGATTTCCCAGACCGGCAAACGAAAAGGGACCGGCTGCGGACCGGCCCCTCGGAGCTCGCGGCTCTTGTGACTATCGACTTTGTTTTTCTCGCGTCTCTAATGCTTCCGCTACCGTGTCCATAAATTTGCTGTAGTCGCAGAGAGGGTGCAACTCAAACTCATAGAAGAGCCCAAGCGGCGAGCTGAATAGTCTCCGGTTCAGGTCGTCTGCAGAGTCGGCGTTTGTGATGCTACAACCGCCGCCATTAACGAACGCGTAGGTACAGTCAATCTCGCCACGTTTGACTGCTGCGAGCAGCCCTTCCTTGTGCGCGCGAATCGTCTGGCTCGTGGGCTGTACGATCGCCCCAGGGCGCGGTTTCCTGATTACCAGAAATTTCATCGTAAGGTGCCTCCTTTCGAGTTATCGAGTCCCCGTTTTTCGTTGTTCCAGCTCATCGCTGCTACGCCAAAGCCACCCACTACTCCTGCGGCAGGCTTAGAGCGAACGGAACAACT
>Ga0302326_10024346_pt1 | contig 12308 bp, 8 predicted proteins | sample Palsa_T0_3_FD_202264 | JGI IMG/M metagenome (GOLD analysis project Ga0302326, IMG submission 202264) | Peat permafrost microbial communities from Stordalen Mire near Abisko, Sweden - Palsa_T0_3 | ecosystem: Environmental > Terrestrial > Soil > Palsa > Peat permafrost | place: Sweden: Abisko...
CCGCGGCCGCGTCGCACGATCTCGATTGCCTGACCGCCGCCGTCTACTACGAGGCCCGCGGCGAGAGTCGCGAAGGCCAGGCGGCGGTCGCCCAGGTGGTGCTCAATCGCGTCCGCAGCCCCGCGTTCCCCAAAACCGTCTGCGGCGTCGTCTACCAGGGCGCGGCCGCTCACGGCTGTCAGTTCAGCTTCGCCTGCGACCGTTCTATCGCAGCGCACCACGAAGCCGGCGCCTGGGACCGCGCGCGCTCGGTCGCGGGCCGCGCGCTCAGCGGCTATGTGATGAGCACTGTGGGCGCCGCGACCCACTTCCACGTCGCCTCGCTTGGCGCGATCTGGAACGGCTCGATGGTCGAGGTCGCGCGGGTCGGCCAGCACGTGTTCTACGGCTTCGGCGGCCATCGCGGGGCCATCGCCGAGGATATGGTGGCGAGGAACTCGCTGGGGTCCGACGTTGTGGGTCCGCCTGCAAGGGCCGTGGCCCGGGCGCCCGACAAGGTCGCTGACGCCCCGCCGGCGCCGACCACCGTCGCGGTCACCACGCCGCAATCCGCACCAGCGAGCCTCACCACCGCCTCCTGAGGCGCGCTGGCGGTTGCAAGCTGCCCGAGGCGTCCTCGATGTCCGAGAGTTGAACGCACGCTCAAGCATCCCCACCTGGGACGCCGGAGTGAAAGCCATGTTTGATTCTGAAGCCGACGACACCGTCGCCCTCGACGCCTATTCCCGCACCGTCACTGCCGCCGTGGAGGCCGTCGCGCCGGCCGTCGTACGGGTGCATCCGCGGCTGAAAGGGCGCGGCGGCGTGGGGTCCGGCGTCATCGTCTCCCCCGACGGCCTGATCCTCACCAACAGCCACGTGGCCCAGCAGGCGCCGGCGCACGACATCGTGACGGCCGACGGGCGCCACCTCACCGCCCGGCTGCTCGGCGACGATCCGGACACCGATCTGGCCCTGCTGCGCGCCGACGATCCGGCGGCGCTGCCGGCCGCCCGCCTGGGCGACTCGCAGAAGCTGCAGCGCGGGCGGCTGGTGGTGGCGATCGGCAATCCGCTCGGCTTCGAGGCCACCGTCACCGCCGGCGTGGTCTCGGCGCTCGGCCGCAGCTTGCGCGGGCAGGGTGGGCGCCAGTTGGAGGACCTGATCCAGACCGACGCGGCGCTCAATCCGGGCAACTCGGGCGGCGCCCTGGTCTCGTCCGCCGGCGAGGTGGTCGGCATCAACACCGCAGTGATCCAAGGCGCGCAGGGCATCTGCTTCGCCGTCGCCTCCAACACCGCGGCCTTCGTGCTGGGCGAACTGCTCGGCCACGGCCGCGTGCGCCGCGGTTGGATCGGCATCGCCGCCCAGCGCGCCGCCATCCCGCGCCGCCACCAGGTCGCCGCGGGGGTGGAGCAGGACGCCGGCGTGCTGGTCACCCAGGTCGAAGCCGGCTCGCCGGCCGCGGCGGCGGGCCTGCTGGACGGCGACGTGATCATCGCCGCCGGCGAACGGCGCACCACCGGCGCCGACGACCTGATCCGCGCCCTCGACTGGCGCAGTCTCGAAGGCCCGCTGTCGCTGACCCTGCTGCGCCGCGGCCGGCTGGAACAAGCGACAGTGACCCCGCGCGAGCGAAAGGGCTGAACCGCCGGGCCTCGGAAGCGGGCATTCCAGAGGTCGGCCGAGGGCGCCATGCGCCCAGTATCGCCGCAGTTGTCCCCCGGCTCGATGTTTCCCTTGCCCGCCGCTTCGCGCCATCGCTAGGTTCCGACAGCGGCCAAGCGTGAGATCGCCGAAGCATGTCAGACGGAATCTCCTACGAGCGGTCGTCCGCGCGGTGTCGCTTGGCCGTGGACACCGCGATCGTCGAGCCCGACGAAATCGCGTGGGACGGTCTGACTGAAAGCGTTGCGAGCAAGTCTCCGGCCGCGCCGCCGGATCTTACCAGGCTTGAAGACATCGTCGCCGCGGCCTGGAGCAAGGCGCTGCGACGAAAAACGATCGATCGAGACGCCGATTTTCGCGGGCTGAACATGAGCCCGAACCGGGCCATGCAGATACTCCTGGATATCTGGTCCGCCACTTCGATCGACTTGCCGGTGAATGCATTTTTCGAGGCGCCGACCATCAGGCGGATGGCGGCCGCCATCTGCGATGGCAGCGCACTCGTCGCGCCCGATCTCGTGCTTCTGCGCCCCGGCGATGACTCCGCGCCGCTGTTCCTGTTCCCGGGACATGCGGGCTACCTGGTCCACCTGACCGACTTGGTCCGCGAACTCGACTATTCTGGCGCCATCTACGGCATCGCCGTCTCCGGTCTGGATGGTGTTGGGCCGTTTCACGATCGGTTCGAGTTGGAGGCCCAACGCTCGCTTGGCATCATTCGGCGCACGCAACGGGCCGGACCGTTCCGGCTGGTCGGCTACTCGATCGGCGGCATCACCGCCCTGGAGACGGCGCGGCTGATCCGACAGGAATTGGGCGACACCGTATTCCTGGGTCTGATCGATACGCCGCAGAACGATCATTCGTGGCCTTACACCGTCTGGCTGGCCTTCCTGTTGCGCAAGCTGGCGTTCAAGCTCCGCAACAGAATGCGCCGCCGCGCCGGGGCGCGAACGCCGAGGGCGCCGGCGTCGGGCAAGCCCTCCATCAACCCTGTGAAGCGCGGCACGCAGGTCGAGTACAGATTCCGCAACCCGCGTGGTCCGGATTATCCGTACTTCTCTCCCTATTGGACGCCCGATCACACGCCGAACTACAGCCGCGTCGGCGAGCATGTGTGCCGGATGAAGGGCCTCTACACGCCGAGCCGCTACGACGGGAAGGTGTTCTTCTTCGCCTCAAAAGGCGGAGATCCTCTGGCCTGCGCGCCCGACCAGGTCTGGCCGAAATACCTTCCCGACGCGGAGTGGGTCCGCGTTCCCGGCAATCACATCAACACGATGTTCGGACGGCATGTCGCCCGGCTGGCCGGCGAGATATCGGCGCGGCTGAACCGGGCCGTTCCCTCCGCCTGAGCAATTCCGCGGCGAGCGTCAGAACCGCTCGCCAACCATCGCCTCGCTCTTGGCCCAGAGCGCCTTGGCGTTCTCGCCGTCGAGGGCGTAGCTGCGGACCCCGCCGCGGAAGCCTGGATCGTCCACCACTTCGGCGACGTGGCAATCCTCGCAGAAGTGCGCGCCCACCGCGTCAGCCGGCGCGACGATCCCGGCCCAGACCGACGTTGCGGCGCCCTGGGGAATGGTCTTCCAGGAAAACAGCGGCGCGCCGGCCGGCTGGCTCTCGTTGATGTTCTTGATCAGCGCGTCGCGGACCTCGTCGGTCATGTAGCGGCCAAGTTCGGTCTGGATGCCGCCGGGGTGCACGGCCGTCGCCCGCACGCCGTCGCCCTTGTGGCGCCGGTCGAACTCGACGGCGAACAGGATGTTGGCGGTCTTGGAGCGGCCGTAGGAAACGAACTCGGCGTAGGGCGTCGTCTCGAAGTTAGGGTCCTCGAGGTCGACGTCAGAGAAGCGGTGACCCGACGATGAAAGGTTCACCAGGCGCGAACCTGGCTTCATCAGCGAGGCGATGCGGTTCACCAGCACGAAGTGGCCGAGGTGGTTGGTGCCGAATTGGGTTTCGAAGCCGTCTGCCGTCTTGCCCTGCGGCGTCGCCATCACGCCGGCGTTGCAGATCACCGCGTCGAACGCCTTGTCGGCGGCGTTGAGGCCGTCGGCGCAGGCGCGGACGCTGGCCAGCGAGGCGAGGTCGAGTTCGATCAGCTCCAGTGAGCCGCCCTTCGCCGCGTCGGCGCGGACCTGCTCGGTCGCGCCTTTCGCCTTGCCCAGATCGCGCGCGGCGCCGACCACGGTCGCGCCGTGGGCGGCGAGGGTGCGGGCGGTCTCGACGCCGAGACCGGCTGAGACTCCGGTCACCAGGATGCGCTTGCCGCTGAGGTTTACGCCTTCAAGCACTTCGTCCGTCGTGGACGTCGCTCCAAATGATCCGGCCATGGGGTCTCTCCGCTGTTGAGGTGGCTCTGAAACCGAGCTCCGTTAACGCCCAGGAGGCCTGGCATCATTGCCAATGACCGGCCAGGCGATTAAACGGAGGGTGTCTCCGGGTCTGTATACGGAGGGACCCTCCGCTTATCAAGGTGCTGGATCGTGATCGCCCGCAAGCCCCGCGTCGATGGCCAGCGCAATCGCGAACGGCTGATCGAGGCGGCGAAGGCGGCGTTCGGCGATGTCGGCGCGGACGTCAGCCTCGACGAGATCGCCCGCCGCGCCGGCGTCGGGATCGGCACCCTCTACCGCCACTTCCCGACCCGCGACGCGATCGTCGAGGCGGTCTATCGCCGGGAGGTGCAGCAGCTGGCCGGCGCGGCGCAGCGTCTGCTCGGGGCGATGCCGCCCGGCGAGGCTCTGCACCAGTGGATGCGGCTGTTCGTCGACTATATCGCCACCAAGAAGGTCATCGCTTCGGCGCTGGCCTCGATCGTCGGCGGCGTCACCGACCTCTACGCGGCCTCGGGCGCCCAGATCTCGGAGGCGATGGCGTTGCTGGTGGCGCGCGCGGCGGCCGCTGGCGACATCCGCGCGGACGTCGACCCGAACGATCTACTGCGCGCCCTGGTGGGGTTCACCTATGGCGCCACCGGTCCCGGCTGGCAGGCCAGCGCGCTGCGCCTGATCGAGATCCTGATGGGCGGATTGAAGCCGGCGCACGCGAGCAATATTTGACTCCAACGTCAAATTGCCCGCTCCGTACCTGACGCCTACGTCAGTGCCGCGCTTCGATCCAGGCCGACACCAGGTCGGCCATGGCCTCCCGGTTCGCTTCGGAATCTTCGAAGTAATGCGCGCCGGGGACCAGCTGCAGCGTCTTGTCCTGCGAGGCGATCACCGCGTAGACACCCTGCGCGTCGCTTGGAAAGACGCCCATGTCGCCGGTGCTTTGCACCACCAGGGCCGGCAGGTCGATCTTGGCCAGCTGGGCGCCGCCCTGGCATTTCGAGGTCTCCAGGCTCCACATCGACAGCCAGGTTCGCAAGGAGTTGGCCCGGCCGATGCCGGGGAACTTGTTCGCTTCGGGTGGAGAGCCGCGATAGCAGCCGGGGCAGGGCCGGTCCGACGGGTCGATCGCCGGGTCCATGAACCGCAGGTCGGCCCAGGTGCGATAGAGCGGGAACAGGATGTCGGGTACGCCTGCCGCGTTCAACCGCGCCAGCTCGGCCTTGGCCCAGTCGGTGATGCGCTGGTTGCGGGCGCGCTGAGCGGCCCGGTAGCGGGTGATGAACTCGGCCGGGTAGGGCGGTCCGTTGGCGGGATCGAACGGATCGAGCGCTGGGTCCGTCCGGGTAGGGTCGAACTCGTCCACCACAGAAGCGTCCATCCAGTCGGTCAGCACCTCCGGCCGGCCCTTGTGCGCGTTCAGCGAGACGTAGAGGTCGGCGGCAGGCAGGCTCGCCAGGGCCTCGGCGCCTCGGCCTTTCACGCCGCCGGCGAGGGTGGGGGCGGTCGCCTCGGCCTGATAGGCGCCCATCAGCGAGCCGCCGCCGGAGTTGCCGAGGATCACCACCCGCTCGACGCCGGCCTCCTCGCGCAGCCAGCGCACGCCGACGCCGATGTCGATCAGCGCGTGCTCGAGGATGAACTGGTCCTCGGCGCCGCGGTAGCGGGTGTTCCAGCCCAGGAAGCCGAACCCGCGCCGAGCGAAATAGGGCGCGCTGTAATGCTCGGTGAAGTCGACGTTGTAATGTGTGGCGATCAGCGCCGTGCGCGGGCGCCGGCCCTTCGCCGTCCAGTAGATTCCCTGGCACGGATGGCCGCCGGCCTGGATTCGCGGCGCCGTGGGCGAAACCCGCCCGACGAACTGGGCGTCGACGCCCGATGCGAGGTCCGCAGTGCTCACGGTCCGATCTCCTCCTTGGAGCGCCCTTTTGAGGCGCCATAGCGCTCAATCGCCCGGCCGTCGAACAGGTCGATCCGGAGGGGAGGCCGATGGCCCTTCTTAGAAATTGGCGCAGGCGTCAAAAGTGGCAGACTCAGCCTGGCAAGCGACGCTCGCGGTCCGGTTATTATTGGCGTTAAGGCGACGATTGCGACCGCGCTGAAAGAGAAGTTGACGATCATGTAAGATATGCTCACAACTGACATACCAGCGGGGCCGAGAATCTCGCGCAGCACAAAAAAAGACAGTGACGTAGAGGAAACGTAAGACAAAACCTAAGGGGGGTGACATGTTAAGGCGTGCTTTGCTGCTTTCGTGCGCGTCAAGCGCGGTCGGCATCTGGGGGAGCGTGGCCCACGCGGCGACTGCTGCGGCGACAGCGGCCCCAGCGGGGGCGACCAGCGTCACGGAAATCGTCGTAACCGCTGAAAAACGCGAACAGAACTTGCAGACCGTAGCGATCGCGATCACCGCGTTCACCGGAGCAAAGCGCGACGCCGTCGGGATCAACACGATCCAGGACATGACTAATTTCACCCCGGGCCTGACCTACTCCACATCGACCGATCGGATCACGCTGCGCGGCGTGGGCCGGACCACCAACGTGCTGTCGGCCGATGCGCCGGTGGCCAACTATGACGACGGCCTGTACGAGACCTTCGCGGTGGCCGCCGGCCGCTCGTCCTTGGAACTGGCGGACGTGGTGATCGAGCGGGGGCCTCAGGGCACCCTCGGCGGCCGCAACGCCCTGGCCGGGTCGCTCGACGAAGTCACCAACAAGCCGACCGACACGCCGTTCGCCGAAGCGCGGTTCACCGCAGGCAACTATGGGCACTACACGGCGGAGGCGGATGTCTCCGGTCCGATCGACGACATCTGGAAGTATCGCCTGTACGGCCAGTGGGAGGTCCAGGACCAAGGGTGGATCAAGAACATCGTTCCTGGCCATGCGTCCGAGGGCAACAACATCAACGAATGGTACGTCGACGCCCAGGTGTCGGCCCACTTCAACGACCACCTCGACATGTGGACCAAGTTCCAGTCGGCGCAGTGGGACAACGCCAGCGGCGGCCCGGGCGACCTGTCGGCGGGCTGGACCAAGGCCGGATATCCCAGCTATGAGTGGGAGGTCGCAGGGCTGGAGCCGCTCGCGGGCTATGCCTGCTACCCGGGCTCCGGGGCCGGACTGGCGGCCCAGAACGTCGTCAACAAGTCGCCAACCGGCTGCAACAACCCGCAGCTGAACAGTCCATGGACCGAGGCCATGACCGTCGACCACTCGGTCGAGCTGCCGGCCTACTACTCGCTCAACACGCAGTGGACCTGGCACGAGTCCGGCTACGATATCAAGTGGATCGGCGGCGGCACCTATTATCACTATATACTCAACGGTCCGACTGAAGGTGACAACGCGCCGATTACTTCGTTCAACCAGCCCTGCAGCTTCGCGCCGGGATGTGGCGCGGCTGGTCTGCAGATCAGCCCGAGAGACTCGTTCGAGTATCAGGAGCTGAATGGCTTCTGGAGCGACGAGGTCAACTTCATCTCCACCGGCGACGGCCCGCTGCAGTGGGTCGCCGGCGTCTACCAGTTCTATCAGTCCTACCAACAGCCCGTCAGTGCGGAGGATTTCAACCAACCTGAGCTCAATGGGCCGTTCGGTGCGCCAGCTGCGCTGTGCTTCCAGACCGGCGGCGTCTGCGCGCCGGAGACGCTGTCCCGCTGGTTCGACAACCGTCCCGCGGTGAAAGACCAGTCCTACGCCGGCTACGGCCAGCTTGACTGGAAGGTGACGCCCACCGTGAAGCTGACGGCCGGCATTCGCTATTCCTATGACCGCAAGTACGGCACCGAGAGCATTCGTCTGACCTGCTTCACCGTGCCTGCATGCTATACGGTGCCGGAACTCGGTCCGCTGATTGGCGGTATCCCCGCGGTCGACCTGACCCAGTTGCCGACGGTGGTGGACTCAGGGCCACCTGCCAACGTTCTGCCGAAAGGCGTGACCGCCCCAACCACCTATAATGCGACCACCGGCTTCGCCACGAGGCCTTACGACGCCGCGTGGCAAGATCCGAGCGGCACTGCGGGCGTCGAATGGACCCCGGACAGCGACAGCCTCTATTACGCCAAGTACGGGCGCGGCTATAAGTCGGGCGGCTACAATATCGGTATCTTCACCGTCCTGAGCTTCCAGCCCTATACAGCCGCAGAACATGTAAACTCGTTCGAAATCGGCGCGAAGCATACGTTCGGCAATTTCCTGACGGCGAACGCCGCTCTGTTCTATTATGATTACTCGGACCTGCAGATCCCCATCGCGACCGTCCAGACCGCCGGCGGCCTGTCGCAGTCGGAAACCAACTTCTACAACGTGCCGAAGTCGGTCTCTGAAGGGTTCGAGCTCGAGACCACCTGGACGCCGATCGAACACCTGGCGATCCTGTTCAACTACTCGTACCTCGACTCCCGCGTCACCGGCGGTTCGGCCCCCGACCCGGCAGACCCGAATGCGTTCGGCCCCGGCGCCAAGCCGATGTTCACCGCCGCGCAGTGCATGGCCACAGTCGCGGCCAAACATCCAGACTGCACGCCCGACGTCTTCACCGAGACGGCGGCGCAAGCCGCGGCGATCGCTGCGGCAGGCGGCCCAGCCGTAACGGCCAACACGGTCTACGGTGGGGTCATTCCCAACGACCCGGGCCAGGGCTGGAACATTCCGCAGAACCTGAACGGCAATCCGTTGCCAAACGCGCCAAAGAACAAGATCGCGGTGAACGTCCTCTACACCATCAAGACGGGAGACGGCGCCAAGTGGGAGCCCTCGATCAGCTATGTGTGGCGCGACAAGGAATACGGTCTGTTCTTCAATGAGGCCAACTACGCAGCGCCGGCCTGGGACGAGTGGGACGCGCGTCTGAGCTACACCTCCGCGAACGGCAAGTTCACCGCGATCGCCTTCATCAAGAACATCGCCAACAACATCGGCTATGATCAGGGCGCAATAGCCACGCGGGCGGCTGGTACGGTGGACGTTCCTGGCGGCGCGTCCGGCTACCAGATCTACAACTACGTGCAAGGTCTGAACGGGCCGACAGGCTTCAACAGCCCACTGCCAGGCGCGGACAACCACGGCATCTACAGCACCTACTATGTGACCCCGCCCCGTACCTACGGCATCGAGTTGCACTACAAGTTCTTCTAGCGGACCGGGCCCCCGTCCGGGGCGGGCGCTTTCAGATCAGTGGCCGCAAAGGCTGCTCACAGTTGCCTCCTAGGGCGGCCCCAACGGGTCGCCCGCTTTTTTTGCCGCGTTCAGTCCGCGTCGAGCCCGATGTCCAGCACCGGCGCCGAGTGGGTGAGGGCGCCGACGCTGATCACGTCGACGCCAGTCTCCGCGATCGCCCGCACGGTCTCGAGCGTGACGCCGCCGGAGGCTTCCAGCACGACCTTGCCCTTGGCGCGGGCGACGGCGGCGCGCAGGTCGCCCAGGCTGAAGTTGTCGAGCATGATCACGTCCGGCAGCTCAGCCAGGGCCTCGTCCAGCTGATCCAGGCCGTCCACCTCGGCCTCGACCTTGACCAGGTGGCCCAACGCCGCCTTCGCGCGCCGGATCGCCGCGCCGACGCCGCCGGCGGCCGCGACGTGGTTGTCCTTGATCAGCATCGCGTCATCCAGGCCGAAGCGATGGTTGACGCCGCCGCCGCAGCGCACCGCGTACTTCTCCAGCGCGCGCAGGCCGGGCGTGGTCTTGCGGGTGTCGGTGATCACGGCGCCGGTGCCGGCCACGGCCTCGACGTAGGCCTGGGTCAGGGTGGCGATGCCGGAGAGGCGACCCATAAGGTTCAGCGCGGTGCGTTCGGCCGAGAGCAGGGCGCGGGCGTTGGCGTCGACGTGGGCGATCACGGTCCCGGCCTGCAGCACTTCGCCATCGCTGACGACGGTCTCGAACCTGGCGCTGGGATCGAGCGCGAGCAGGCTCAGCCGCGCGCAGGCGACGCCGGCCACCACGCCGAAGCGACGGCTGGCGAAACGCGCCGAGAGCCGCGCGTCGGCGTCGATGCAGGCGGCCGAGGTGATGTCGCCGGCGCGGCCGAGATCCTCGGCCAGCGCCGCGCGCACGATCGGCTCGATCAGCACGTCGGGCAGGGGCGCGATCATCGGTCCGCTTAGGCCGCCGCTGACGCCAGCGCGGGTGAAAGCGTGACCCGGCTGCGGATCGGGGCGCCCAGCTGCGGATAGTCGGCGCGGAAGTGGGCGCCGCGGCTCTCGCGGCGGGCCAGGGCCCCTTCGGCCACCAGGCGGGCGGCGATAAGCGGCAGGGCGCGGCCGTGGGCAGCTTCCAGCGCGGCGATCTCAGCCAGCAGCCGGCGCAGGCCCGCGCCGTTGCGGACCACGCCGGCGCCCTGGCTCATCGCCCGGCGCAGCGACTGCAGCGCAGCGTCCGGCAGGTCCGGCGCGGGCGCGGCGGGCAGCGGGTGCGTGGCCGGACCAGCCGCCGCCGCCGCCGCGCGCCCGGTCCTTGCGCCGAACACCGCCGCCTCGAGCAGGGAGTTGGACGCCAGCCGGTTGGCGCCATGCGCGCCGGTGGAGGCGCACTCGCCGGCGGCCCAGAGCCCGGCCAGGGTGGTCGCCCCGTCCGCGTCGGTCTCGACGCCGCCCATGTGGTAGTGCACCGCCGGCGCGACCGGAATCGGCTGGCGGCGCGGATCGAGGCCGGCGGCCATCGCCGCGGCAAACACCGCCGGGAACTCGTGCGGGAACGCCTCGCCGATCGCCGCGCGGGCGTCGAGGAAGGCGCCGCGACCAGCCTGATGCTCGGACTCGATGGCGCGGGCGACGATATCGCGCGGCGCCAGCTCGGCGGCGGGGTGATAGCCGGCCATGAAGGCGCGGCCGTCGCGGTCGACCAGCTTCGCGCCCTCGCCGCGCAGGGCCTCGGTGGCCAGCGGCGCGGGATCGCCGCCCCCGCCACTGCCAAGCTCCATCGCGGTGGGGTGGAACTGCACGAACTCGGCGTCGGCGATCGCCGCGCCGGCCAGGGCCGCCAGCGCCAGGCCCTCGCCCCGCACTTCGCGCGGCGTGGTGGTCACGGCGTAGAGGCCGCCCAGGCCACCGGTGGCGAGGATGGTCGCTGGCGCGACGATCTCGGTGAGGGACCCGTCCGCCGCCTCGACCAACGCGCCCAGCACCTGCCCAAACCGGTCGGTGAGCAGCCGGCGGGCGCGGACGCGTTCGCGGATCTCGATGGTGGCTGCGCGGCGCGCGGCGGCGATCACCGCCTGCATGATCGCCCGGCCGGCGCCATCGCCGCCGACGCGGGCGACCCTTGGGCGGCCGTGGGCGGCTTCCAGGCTCTGCACGAAATCGCCGCCGTTGGTGCGGTCGAACGGCGCGCCGAGCGCGGCTAGGCGCCGCACCGCGTCCGGTCCTTCGCCGGTCAGGATCGCGACCGCCGCCGGATCGCACAGGCCCGCGCCGGCGGCGATGGTGTCGGACGCATGCAGCTCCGGCGCGTCGCCGTCGCTCAACGCCGCGGCCATGCCCCCTTGCGCCCAGGCCGAGGCGCAGCCGGACCCCAGCGGGGCGGCCGACAGCACCAACGCGCGGCGCGGGGCGGCGGCGAGCGCGGCGGAGAGGCCAGCCAGGCCCGCGCCGATGATCAGGACGCCGTCGAACTGAAGCCGATCGGTCATCGCGCGCCTCCGAAACTGCCAAACGAGAAGAAATGCGAACCGATCCCCGCCCCGGACGCCGCGAGCCAGAGCAGCCCGCCGCAGAGGGAGACGGCGAGGACGTAGAGCGCCAGGGCCAGCGCCCACTCGCGCCAGTTCAGCGGCCGCGCCGTCGGGCGCAGTTGCGCGGTGCGCAGCGAAGCGAAGATGCTGAGGCCGATGAACAGCGGGATCAGCCAGGAGCCGCGGCTGGCGCTCCAGACGATCGCCACCAGGCCGACCGCCAGTAGCGCGCCGCGCTCCAGCAGCGGGTGGATCCGCGCCAGCACCGGGCCGAACGCCTTGGAGCCGTCGAGCGGCGGCGCCGGCGCCAGGTTCAGCAAGTTGAAGCCGGCGATCACGAAGGCCCCGGTCAGCCACGCCGGCTGGCCAGTCCCGGCTGCCAGGGCGAAGAAGGGCAGGGCGGCCAGCAGGCCGAACACCGGGCCTGACAACGCGATCAGCACGCCCTTCAGCTCAGTGTCTGGCGGGCGCGCCATCGTCGCCGCGCCGCCGAAGAAGGGGATGATGCGAATGCGGCTGGGGCCGCTGCCGGCCCAGTTGATCACCAGCACATGGCCGAACTCGTGCACGAACACGCCGATGACGGCGGCCACGCCCCAGAGCAGACCCAGCTGCCAGCTGAGCCAGGCGGCCAACAACAAGGTGCCGGTG
>Ga0302326_10024347_pt1 | contig 12308 bp, 9 predicted proteins | sample Palsa_T0_3_FD_202264 | JGI IMG/M metagenome (GOLD analysis project Ga0302326, IMG submission 202264) | Peat permafrost microbial communities from Stordalen Mire near Abisko, Sweden - Palsa_T0_3 | ecosystem: Environmental > Terrestrial > Soil > Palsa > Peat permafrost | place: Sweden: Abisko...
CCGTTACCCTCACCTCGCCTCCGGCGTTCGAGTACTTCACCGCGTTGTCGAGCAACACCAGAAACAGGCGATGCAATGCTACGGCGTTACCGGAGATCCACAACGGCACAGCCCCCAGGGCCTCTTCGATCCGAACCTGCCGCGCTTCCCCCAGGCTCCTCATCTCGTCGCACGCTTTCCCAACGATCTCTCTGAGGTCCAGCGCCTCCAGCGGCATCTCGACCGTGGACGTCTCGCTTCGCGCCAGAGTCAACAGATCTTCAATCAGCAGCGTCATCCGCTCCGCGTCACCGGCTATCGCACTCAGAGCGGTTCGATACTCCTCCGCCGGGCGCTCTCGCCGTGCCGCGGCTTCCGCTGTCGCCCGGATTATGGCCAGCGGCGTTCGAAGCTCGTGCGAAGCGTCTGCCGCAAACTGGGAAAGCGTTCGCACCGCGGATTCGAGCCGCTCGAGCATCAAGTTCAGAACCTCGGTCAACCGGGCCACTTCATCTTCGGTGGGGGGCACCGGCAATCGCCCACCCAGGTTTTCGATGCTGATCATCAGCGCGGCCGCCGTGGCATCTTCCACCGGCTTCAGCGCCCGCCCGCTCAGCCAGGCCCCTCCCACACACGCCGCCCCAATCACCACCGGCATGAGAACCAACAGAAGGATTCCCAACAATCTGAGCGTGTTTTCAACGTCGCTGATCGGCGCTCCCACCTCCAGATCGAACCTGTGCCCGTCCGCGGCGAATTGCCGTCTGACAATCTGATAATGCCGATCGGAAGCAGTGTCCGCCGCCGGATATTGAAAAGAGAAATGTTCCCCGCGGAGCCGTATATACTCGCCTGGCGGCAGCGCCTGGCTGAACTCCTCGAGTTCACCGCGCAGGTGGCGTCCGGAAAGCTCCTCCGATTGCGCTAGAAAGTATTTCTCGAACCGCTCTGACCATCCCTGCTGGTCCCGCTCAATATCGGCCAGCAGTTTATAGCGAAGCCCGGCCCACGACAATCCGCCGAACACGCACATTCCCGCAGCCAGTACCAGTGCGTACCAGACCGTCAATCGCACACGGATGGATCGCTTCAGGAACCCGCTCAAAGCGGACCCCCTCCGCGCGGTTGGCTCGCGCCGCCTGTGCTTCGGCCGGACATCTTATGGCTCCTTCAGCATGTAGCCGTACCCGCGCACCGTATGGATGAGCTTCGTCCGCTGCGTATCCACCTTCAGGCGCAATTGCCGCATGAATACTTCAACCGTGTTTCCAGTTACGTCGCTGTCGAATCCCCACACCGATTCCACAATCGCATCCCGGCTCAGCGCGCGGCCGGCGTTCCGCATCAGCAATTCCAGCAGCATGTATTCGCGCGGCGTCAGATTCAGGGCCCGCCCTCTTCTCGTCACCTCGCGGCTCGCCACGTTCAGCTTCACATCCGCCACTTCGAGGCAGGTGGGCCTTGGAATAGCCCCGCGCCGGCTCACGGAGCGGATGCGCGCCAGCAGGACCTCCATCGAAAACGGCTTGGTCAAGTAATCGTCTGCCCCCGCATCGAGCCCTTTCACAATCTCGGCCGGTGCGTCCCGCGCCGTCAACATCAGAATCGGCGTCTGAATCGATTCTTCGCGCAGCTTGCGCGCCACTGTCCATCCATCCATGCCCGGCAGCAGGCCATCCAGCACGATGACGTCGAAATCGGAACAGCAGGCGAACTCGTATCCCGCCTGCCCGTCTTTTGCCACGGTCACCCGATGCCCTTCCTCGTGGAGCGTGCGCTCCAAAAGGGCGGCCATACGCGCTTCGTCCTCAACCAGTAAAACCCGCACGTGTCCCGATCCCAAGCATGTGTACAGATCCTGGCTATGTGCCCCGATACTAACAGGGAAACCTGAGCATTCGGATGCCGCCCGGCCGGCATCGCCACCCCTAAAGCCAATGCCCGCCCGGCATCCCAGTCTTCAGCGATTCTTCAGAATCCGGTGGTCCACTAAAGTAAGGTCTGGATGAACCGATTACCGCCGACGCACCCGTCCCGATTTCTCCGAACTATTCAGCTTCTGATCGCCTTCCTGTTTGTGGCTGCTTCGGCCTTTGCCCAAGGCGGCCCGCCTTACTACACCAATGATCCTGGCACCCCCGGCAATCTCAATTGGGAAATCAATATTGGTTACATGCCTTTTTTCTACAGCGATCAGAACGTCTCCCACACCCCTGACCTCGACATCAATTTCGGCATCGGCGATCGCATCCAGCTTACTTACGAAAATGCCTGGCTGCGCGTCCATGATCCCACCTTCTCTTACGCAGCTAAATTCGGTCTGGGCCAATCCAATCCCGGCGTCAAGTGGCGATTCTACGATGCAGGCGAGGAAGGCCTCTCCATCTCGGTCTTCCCGCAGTTCTACCTGAACAACCCTGGCGACGCGGTCCGCCGTGGGATCACCCTCCCGAGCGACACCTTCGAAATGCCCGTGGAATTCTCCAAGAAGCTTGGGCCCGTCGATGTGAATTACGAAATCGGATATGAGGCGGTCCACAAAGGACCGAACGGCTGGATTAGCGGCCTCGTCCTGGGCCACGATTTCACTTCAAAACTCGAAGGGGACATGGAGTTCTATTACCAAGGCACCTTCCACCCTTCCAGCAGCCAGCCCACGATCGATTTTGGCGCCCGGTATAAAATCCACAGCCCGGTGATCCTTCTCTTAATGGCCGGACGCAGCCTCGAACCGGTCAGCAGGAATCAATCCTATTTCATCGGTTATTTTGGAATTCAGCTTTTGCTGCCGCCCAAGTCGTACAAATAGGATTCAGCAGTGTGTTGGCATCCGCGGCGCGATGCGGCGAAGCTTTCTGGCGAGCGAGCCAAGAGTGCCGGCGCGGGCACGCAGGGGTGTAGAGCCACAGCCTGAAGGCTGTGCCACAGGCAGGAAGGCGGTAAGCCGGTCGCGGAAAATCTATTTCTTTGCTTCAGCCTTGATGGTATCGATCACGATTGCGCGGCTGCCGTTTTGAAGAAACAGCTTGCCGGTGACCGTGACGCGCTGTCCGGCAAACGGGAGCAGCCGTTCGTTCTGGCTCACGGCCGGCATCGCGTCAGAAACCGGGAGGTAGAGGTTCCCTTTGTCGTCGAGTAGACCCAGCGGCGAGCCGGCCTTCGCGCAGGCGATGGCGCAATCGGCGCTGATGGGCTTCTTCAAGCCCTTGGTGAAAGCGCAGGCTGAATCAAGCACCCATGCATTCACGGTAACGGGCTTCGGCGCCGCGCCGAGGCTCAATCCGGCGAGGCATGCCGCCGCGGCAATAAAGACAATCAATCTCTTCATGGATGCAGACTCCCCTCTATTATCTTAACGGCAATCAGAATAGCTGTCTTTGGGGGCGCAAACAATAGTGGAAATCCGCTACCTGGGGATAAGAAAACGCTCCCTGACGGTCGCGTCTCGGCTCGCGGTTTTGGCGGGCTCCAGGGAAACGTCAGGGCGCCTCGCGTAACTCCCCTTACCGGCGAGCCTGTAACAAGCGGAGCCGGACTCTTCGGCACTGTCAGAATATATGGGAGCTCTCATGATCTGGAAAAGGCTCGCCTGAATGACGGTGCTCGAAGCCCGAGACGTATCGAAGTCGTTTGCCGGAGAAAAAGCCCTAAGCGGCGTGTCGCTCGACATTCACCGCAGCGAGGTTCACGCGCTGGTGGGGGAAAACGGGGCCGGGAAATCGACTCTGATGAAGATCCTGGCCGGGCAGCTCGAAGCCGATTCGGGAAGCGTGGCATTCCACGGCGAGCGCGGTGTCGCCATGATCCACCAGGAGCCGATGACTTTCCCCGACCTTACGGTGGCCGAGAACATCTGCATGGGGCGCGAGCCGGCTGGCCGCTTTCCCGGAACGGTGGATCGCCGGGCTATGCGGCGGGAGGGAGCGGCGCTGCTGGAGAGGCTCGGCTCGAGGCTCGACCCGGACCGCAACATGCGCGGGTTGAGCGTCGGCTTGATGCAGATGGTCGAGATTGCCAAGGCCCTGGCGCGGGAAGCCGAAGTGATCCTGATGGATGAGCCGACTTCCGCGCTGTCCGCTCATGAAACAAACTTGCTGTTCGATGTGGTCCACGATCTGACGGGCGATGGCGTGGCCGTGGTCTATACATCGCACAAAATGGCCGAGATCTTTCGCATCGCCGATCGCGTTAGCGTGCTTCGTGACGGCCGCCATATTGCTACCCATCCCGCCTCCGAACTCAACGAGCGCCGTTTGGTCGCCCTGATGGTGGGCCGCGAACTCGAGGCGGCGCCCGCAAGAGAGCCGGCAGCAGTCGAGGCTGGCGCCGGCGTTGGAGGCGGCTCTGAGGAGGAGCAAGGGGTCGCTCTCGAAGTCCGCGGACTCTCCAAGCCGGGCAAGCTCCATGGCATCCAGTTGAAAGTACGAAAAGGCGAGATCCTCGGGATCACCGGACTGATGGGCTCCGGGCGCACCGCGCTCGCGTGCGCTCTTTTCGGGCTAGCGCCCGCCAAAGGCGGTGAAATCCGCGTGAACGGCCGCGTTGTCCGGATTGCGAACCCTTCGGACGCCCTCTCGAACGGCATCGCCATGGTCACCGAAGATCGCCAAGCTTCGGGGATTGTTCCGCGCATGTCCGTCGAGCAGAACCTTACGCTGCCGAGTCTGGGCGCGGTATCTCACGGGCCTTGGATCGACGGCCGGGCCGAGAGGAAGATGGCCACAGCCCAAATGCGGGCTCTCTCGATTAAGGCGAGCAGCCCGCGGCAGGAGATCGCCGGCTTAAGCGGCGGGAATCAACAGAAGGTGATGATCGGGAGGGCGCTGCTGACCAACCCCGGGATTCTGATTCTCGACGAGCCGACCCGCGGCATCGATATCGGCGCTAAGGCGGAGGTCCACGAGTTGATTCGGAAGCTCGCTCGCGAGGGGAAAGCGATCCTGATGATCTCATCCGAAATGCCCGAGATACTCGCACTCAGTGACCGCATCGTGGTGATGCGCGGCGGCGCCATCAGCGCCGAGCTCGATCCGCGGACGGCCACGCAGGAACAGATTCTCGAGCACGCCATGCCGGAGGGCGCGTGACAGAGGCGCCGGTGTTAGGGATGGGCCTAGGGATGCCATCGCGCTTGCGGCGCCTGGGGCCAAGAGTGGGATTGGCGGCGGCGCTCGTCCTCCTCTTCGCCGCGCTCTCCCTCGCGCGGCCGAATTTCTTGACGGTCGCGAACCTGATCAACCTGGTGCGCCAGATTTCGATCAACGGCATCCTCGCCGTAGGCGTCACGTTTGTCCTGTTGACCGGCGGCGTGGATCTGTCGCTCGGTTCGCTGGTGGCGCTCACGGGCGTGGCGGCGGCTTCCTTCGCGCACCCCGGACAGTTTCCGGTGATCGTACCTGTCGCGATCGGCATACTCGCCGGAGCGGCGTGCGGCGTATTGAACGGCGTGGTGGTCACTCGCGGCCGAGTCGCCCCATTCATCGCCACACTCGGCATGATGACCGCGGCGCGAGGGCTTGCCCTGTTGATCAGCGAAGGCAAACCTGTGTCGAACCTGAGGGGCAGCTTCACGGTGATCGGCAGTGGGCAGGTCTGGGGTGTACCAGTCCCGGTACTGGTTCTGTGCCTGGTGGCGCTCGCCGCATCCGTCGTGCTCCGAAAATTCCGCATGGGCCGGTACTTGTACGCCGTGGGCGGGAACCAGAGCGCGGCGCGAGCGTCGGGAGTTCGCGTGAATCGCGTCAAGATGTTTGCCTACACGCTTTGTGGAGCGCTGGCCGGGCTGGCGGGCGTGGTTCTTGCGGCGCGCATTACCACCGGGCAACCGAACGCCGGGGCGGGCTACGAGCTTGATGCGATTGCAGCCGCTGTCATCGGGGGCACCAGCCTTTCGGGCGGAACGGGCGGCGCCGGCGGGACGGTGCTGGGCGCGCTGCTGATGGGCGTGATTAACAATGGACTCGACCTGCTGAATGTGCCGTCGTATTATCAGCAGATTGTGAAAGGCGTGATCATCGTAGGAGCGGTTTGGATGGATAGGAGCCGTCAGAATAAATGATGCGTTCGAATGCAAGGCTTCCTGGGCATGGGGGCTCGGGGTATAGAGGAGATCAGGATGTTGAGGGTCCTGGAGCGCCGAGACGAGTCTCGGGGCGGCAGGCACGAGTGCCCGCGCCACATTGTGCTGCGCTGACGGTGCTGGTTCTGGCTTTGCTCGGATGCGGCCGTACCGCAGAGAATACGAAGAACGTCGCGAAGCAACCCGTAATCGGCGTATCGATGATGAATCTATCGAACGAATTCATCGTAATGCTGAATCGCGAAATGGAAGCCAGGGCTAAGCAACTCGGGGTCCGGCTGATCGTCAACGATGCCGAGCGCAGCGCCGAAAAGCAGATCCAGCAAGTGGAGAGCTTCGCCGCGCAAAGAGTGGATGCGATCATTCTGAACCCGTGCGAGGTGGAGGCCAGCTCGCCGGCCGTGGACCGCGCCCTGGCCGACGGAATCCCCATCGTGAACGTGAATTCGGAGACGCGGTCCGCGCCCTCGGCCTTCGTCGGCTCGCACGATGAAGAGGCCGCGAGGATCGCGATCGAATACATTGCCAAGCGGCTCGGCGGCAAGGGCAACCTCGTGATGATGCACGGCTTCATGGGGCAGGCCGCGCAGATCAAGCGCGATCGAGGCGCGCGCGAGGCGCTCAGGAAATATCCCGGCCTAATACTGATCGCGGACCAAACCGCGGAATGGGACCGCGCCAAGGCGATGACGCTGATGGAAAACTGGATCCAATCCTACGGAGAAAAAATCAACGCTGTCTTCGCGCAAAACGACGAGATGGCCATGGGCGCCCTGATGGCCATCGAGCAAGCGAAGCTGCGGGACAAGATCGTGACCGTAGGCGTGGATTCCATAGCGGATGCGCTCGAAGCCGTCAAAGCCGGACGTCTGGACGCCACCGTGTTCCAGGACGCTCGCGGCCAAGCCGCAGCCGCGGTGGAAACTGCCGTCAAGTTGATCCACAAACAGCCAGTCGACAGGGAAGTGTATATTCCGTTTCAACTGGTGACGAAAGAAAACGTCGCCCGCTATTTGAAATAGAGGTGGCGCCAACAGCAGTTATTTCGTTTTCGACGGAGGCCGGGAGCAGGCAGCGGCGCCCTCGGAGATGAACTTCAGCGAATCCACACGCAACGCATTGGTCTTTGCATCCACGAATCCCACCACCTCGACGTAGTCGCCGATGTGATTGCGGGCCGCATCCTGATTGGCAATGTCGAGCACGCGCTTGCCATCAGGGTCTATGAATACGATTTTCTTGCCCTCGCTAACGCAGCGTTTCGCGCAGTCCGGGTTTGTTCCCGTAAAGACACCCGAGGTGGCTCGCCCACGGGCACATGCTTCGTCGGAAAGCCACCCGCGCAGCGTGGTCCCGGCGGCAATAGCTTGCGCCAAGGCAATGCAAAGGATGCAAACAGTAATCCTCATACTGACCTCCAAGGCGGCAGGGCTGACTTACGACATCATACACCCACGAAAGCCCATTTGACGGGCTGAAGCCTGTGCCGTCTTACTCGTCTTCGTCGTTGAAGAATTCGTAGCCGGAGACGGCGTGGCCGCCGGCGTTTTGTTTTTCCTGATCGGCCATCTGCAGCCAGGTGTCTCGAGTCAGGGTCTGTGTCAGAGTGTGCCGCGCGCAGCCAGCGTGGATTTCGCATTCCTCGTCCCACCAGTACTCTTCCGGAATGCCGTGTTCGAAGAGGTACGCGCGGCAGACGGATTCGATCGGGAATCGATATTCGGTGTTGGCCAGGTCGGCGCGGATGACTTTGTTCGAGGGATCGAATTCGGTGACTGTGCCGTGGGGCGATTTTTGAACGTGGATGTTTTGGGTGACGGTGGGGACGTCGAAATTCCCGCAGGCTTCATCGTAATCGGCTTGCTCTTTCTCGGCGGCTTTCTGGGCGGCGGCTTCTACCTGGCGCGTTTCGCGGGCTACGGATAGCTCGTGACGCTCCTTTTGGAGAGCGATGCGTTCGCGATCGAGCGAGAGGCGGGTTTCGAAGTTCTGCTGGCGGAGCTCGCGATTGGATTGAGAGAGCTGCGCGTATTGGAGGTGTTCGAGATTGCGGAGGGCGCGTTGGAACCCGTGTTCGGCGGTGGTGCGGTAGCGCTCCATGTTGGTGAGGGTGTGGAACGAGGCGTTGGTCCAGAGAGCGGGGTCGGGTTGCGCTTCGTAGAGGGCGTGTTCGGCGGAATTCTGAGCGCGGATGCGGCGCCAGAGGAACCACTGGGCGTGAGCGAAATCTTCGACCAGGGAACGGGCGGAGGGAGTTTCGGGGGAATATTCAGCGAGGAGGCCGGAGAAGAGGGCTGTGAAGTCTTCTTGCCGTTCGCCGGCGACGATGAGTTTTTGAGAAGTGCCGCCGTGGGTGGTGGCGTTGTCGGAAGAATGGGATTTTCCTGCCGGGGAGGTAGGTCCGGTTTGGAGATGCATATAAAAGCCTCGATTCGGTTGAGTATGTGATCGGAGGGTGTGCGGCGGGGCGCGGTTTTTGTGGGTAAGTGCTGGAGGGATATGGGGGAAATAAAAAGACAGTGGCCGGTGATCAGGGGTCAGGGGTCAGGGGTCGGGGGTCAGGGGCCAGGGGTCAGGGGCCAGGGGCCAGGGGCCAGGGGTCAGGGGCCAGGGGCCAGGGGCCAGGGGCCAGGGGTCAGGGGTCAGGGGTCAGACGGGCGGGGCACGAAGGAGCGGATTTGGTGGATGGGGCGAACGGGGCAAACTGGCAGGCGACAAGATCGCCTGCCCCACAACACACGAAAACTCAAAAAGGCGAAGAGAAGGCGTTTTTTGCGAAACGAAATGGGCTTGAGCGTAAGAGAGCTTACTTATAGGCCTGAGGGTCACCCGTAAGGTCAGGGCGCAACGGTAAATACAGTAGAACGCCGAAGGGCGCGTCCGCCGAATTGCACGGTTACCCGCGCTTCGTAGTCGCCGGGCGGCAGTTTCGTGGAGACGATAAAGGGTGTCGCGTTGGTGGCATCGGGCTGGCTCGCGGTGGGCCGGACTTCCGCCACTACGGCGCCATCGCGCAGGAACTGAACGTGGGGCGCCACTGCCGCTGAGCCATCGGGGTAAACGACGAAATAAAGCTCAGCATTCTGAGCGGATGGCGTGGTCGAGCTGAGCTCGGGAGTAATCCTCCCGCCGTCGAACTCGAAGCCATCGCGGGGGTCTCGTGAGGTACTCAGAGTCTGCAGATCGTGCACAAGGGCGAGGTCGCTCAAGCCGGCGGCGTTGGGCTGGGGCACCATGATCGCGATCCGGCGCACGCTGGATCGATTGCCTTCGGCGTCAATGGAGGCGCCTTCGACGGTGTAATGGCCGGGAGCAAGGGAAACCGCGGAGGTGAAAATGATCTCGCCGCGGCGGAACAGTTCCAGCTTGTCGGCCGGCTCCATGCGGTCGATGTCGTCACTCAGCTTGCCCACCACTTCGCCCTTCGAATCTTTGATCAGCGCCACCAACGTCGCATGAATGCGAGCCAGCTTCCCGGCCGGATCGAGTTTTGTCGAAAGCTCGTCGATCGGCACGTCGAATGCGATCTCGTAGCGAAAGCCATCCGGCTCAGGGCGGAAGCGCAAGGCAGCCAAGCGGAAAGGAAACGCCGCGGGGCGCTCGCTCGCATTGAGCGCCTTCAAACCAGCCAGCTCGTAAGTCTCGATCGGTTTGCCATTCAGCTCCGGCAAGGCGAAATAGCCATCGCGGCTCTGCACGGTCAATTTCGGGTTTGAGACTCGCACTTCGATTTTGCGGAAATGCCCATCGTAAACCTGAGAGGTAGGGACGTAAGTAATTTCGTAATGCGACCTCACATCTTCGACGACCCGCAGCATGTTCTTGCCGATCTCATTGGTGTTCATTACGGCAAACCCGCCCGTACGCTCGCTAAGCTCCTGCATGTTCTCCTGCCGGTTGGCCACGCCCATGAGGAATTGGGTGTCATCCTGCTTCGCCATCGACTCGTCCGCGCCCGTACTCGACCAATTCGTCTGGCGCTTGCTGGTGACCGCGAGCCCCTTATTCGTAATCTGCGCGAATGAATCGGGATCGGCGGAAGTCAGTCCGGTGACGTCGATGCCATAGAAACTCACCCTTGCGCGGTTGGCATTGCTGATGACGCCGTCGATGCGCTCCCGCATGCCCGGCGGCAGCGTGAGCCCTTCGCATAAGTAGATGACTGCCTTCCGCCCCGGAAGATGAGATTCATACTCCACGAGCCTGAGGAGCGCATCCACGGTTCTCATGCCCAGGTGATACATCAGCAGCGGGACCTGCTGCGATTCGGCGAGCGCGGTCAGTTGGCCGTCCGGCCCAGGCGAAGCGGCGCCCGCCGTGCTCATCGCGGTGGTGGTGAATTGATCGACGCTGGGTGTAACCGTGACGCCGCCCGTTGAGCCGACCACGGAATAGGTGAACTGATTCAGCGGGTTCGCGAGCGTCTGAGCGAGAATCGATGTCTCGCCGGTGCTCGCCGCTTGCGCCGCGGCGACGATGGATGCCCGATCTGTCGTGAAATCCCGAAGGCGGATCAAGCGGCTCCCGCTGTGAAACACGGCGATGTAGGTGTTGGGGCCTAAGTTGCGGTTTACGAATTCCACCACTGCGCTAAGCGCGTATTTCCGCGAGTTGGGACTGAGGTCCTCAAACACCACGGAGACGTAGGTAGGATCTTCGACTCTCCTGGCGCCGGCGGTTCTTGGCGGAGGCGGAGGCATGGCCGCAGGGGTTCGAGTGTGAGACGCGGCCTGCAGGTCCTGGTGGTCGGCGGGGGGAATGGCATCTTCGCCGCCGACAAAACGGAACGCTCTCAGGGTTTGTGGGACGCCGTCTTCGAGAACCGTGATGTCCGAGGCTTTGAGCTTTCTGGACATCTGCGCGTTCTTGTTGCGCACCACAAAATCGACCAGCACTTCGCGGACGTCGCTCCGCAGCACGGTGCCCGTCTGCTCGGGAGCGTGGGGCTGCTGGGCCCAGGCGAGCGGCGCGGAGTAGGCGGAGATGGCAAGGAGAACGGCGGTAAATCTCATGATGACTGACTCTGGAACCATTATCGCGCTATGTACAAATGCGGTCTTGACTGGGCCAATCAGGTGTGATGTGATTGCCTGCGGCAATTTAGCGTTTGTACTGGAGGTTTTTCATGGCGACCAATCGAGGAGTTGCTTACATGGGTCCCGGCAAGGTCGAGATCCATTCCATTGATTTCCCTAAGCTCGCGCTGGGCTCGCGCAAGTGCGAGCATGGGGTGATTCTCAAGATCGTTTCGACGAACATCTGCGGGAGCGACCAGCACATGGTCCGCGGCCGCACCACCGCTCCGACGGGCCTGATTCTGGGCCATGAGATCACCGGCGAGATCATCGAAGCCGGACGCGATGTCGAGTTCCTGAAAGTCGGCGACCTGGTGTCGGTGCCCTTTAACATCGCCTGTGGCCGCTGCCGCAATTGCAAAGAGCGCCAGACTGGTGTCTGCCTCAACGTAAACCCGGCGCGCCCTGGAGCCGCGTACGGATACGTGGACATGGGCGGCTGGGTGGGCGGTCAAGCCGAGTATGTCATGTGCCCGTACGCCGATTTCAACCTGCTGAAGTTCCCCGACAAGGCGCAGGCTATGTCGAAGATTCGCGACCTCACCCTGCTTTCCGACATTTTCCCCACCGGCTACCACGGGGCCGTCACGGCGGGCGTTGGGCCCGGCTCGGTGGTGTATGTTGCCGGCGCAGGTCCGGTCGGCTTGGCTTGCGCCGCATCCTGCCAGTTGCTGGGCGCCGCGGTAGTGATCGTGGGCGACATGATTGCGGAGCGCCTGGAGCAGGCCAAGAGCTTTGGCTGCGAAGTCGTCGATCTGACGAAGAGCGCGTCGCTAGCCGAGATGATTGCGCAGATCGTGGGCGTCCCTGAAGTGGATTGCGCCGTGGATTGTGTGGGATTCGAGGCTCGCGGGACTGGCAAGCAAAGCAGCGAGGAGCACCCCGCAACGGTTTTGAATTCCCTGATGACGGTCACTCGCGCCGGCGGCGGCATAGGGATTCCGGGCTTGTATGTGACGGACGATCCGGGCGCGAAAGAGGAGAACGCCAAGATCGGCGTGCTCGGCCTGCGGATTGGTTTGGGCTGGGCAAAGTCGCATACATTTGCCACCGGCCAGTGTCCGGTGATGAAGTACCATCGCCAATTGATGCAGGCGATCCTCTACGGCAAGATCCAGATCGCCAAAGCCGTGAATGCCCAAGTAATTACGCTCGACAAGGCGCCGGAAGGCTAC
>Ga0302326_10024350_pt1 | contig 12306 bp, 8 predicted proteins | sample Palsa_T0_3_FD_202264 | JGI IMG/M metagenome (GOLD analysis project Ga0302326, IMG submission 202264) | Peat permafrost microbial communities from Stordalen Mire near Abisko, Sweden - Palsa_T0_3 | ecosystem: Environmental > Terrestrial > Soil > Palsa > Peat permafrost | place: Sweden: Abisko...
AAGATCATCGCCCGGTTCCAATTGGTTGACGAAGACGATCTCCGACGCATTTACGTGATAATCGCGAGCGACGGTGGTCAGCGTTTCTCCCGCAACCACCTTGTGAAACCGCCATTGATTTCGCTTATCCGCGGGGATTTCGGCAATCCGTTTCTGGTATAGGTCTTTGCTGCCCACAGGCAGATGCAGCTCGAATGGACCATCTGTGGGTGTGCTCATGCGCAATAGACTGGGGTTCAGGTCGGCGATTTCCTGCACCGGCGCTTCGACCAGGTCGGAGACCAGGCGCAGGTCGACACTGTAGTCGGTGGTGACAGTGTCGGTGACCAGCGGCGGGTCGGGAGCGAGCGATTGCAATCCGTATTGCTGCGGGTTCTTGGCCATGATGGCCGCGGCGATGATGATGGGAACGTAATTTTTCGTCTCCTGGGGCAGCGCATTGCGGCGGTAAAGCTCCCAGAAGTCGGCGTAACCGGTGCGCTCCACCGCCTTTTGTACATTGCCTGGGCCCCAATCGTAGGCTGCCATGGCCAGGTACCAGTCGCCCAGCTGAGCGTAAAGTTCCTTCATGTATCGAGCGTAGGCGTGGGTCGATTTTTCCGGATCGAAGCGCTCGTCATACCAGCCATTGCGGGTAAGACCGTAGACGCCGTAGGGCATGAACTGCCACATTCCCCCGGCGCCGGAGCGGCCGTTCACGATCTGCGGTTGAAAGCCGGACTCGGCGACGGCCTGGTAGATAAGATCCTGAGGAACCTTTTCTTCCGCCAGCACGGTCGTGATCATGGCGTGATAACGGCCGGCCCGCTCCAGCGACCGCATCAGTGTTCCCCGCCCCTTGGACGAGAAGTAGCTGATGAATCCGGCAACGGGATCGTTGATCAACAGCGGCAGATCGGACTGGGTGGTCTTGAGTTCTTGAATGGCCTGCGCCTTGACGTTTGGGTCCACCGGGAAAGTGACGTCGTTGGCGATATCGACCGGAGCCGGTTCTATTTTGGGAGCAAATCCATTGCCTTGCTTAAGCGCCTCCATCTCCAGAGTATTGACGGCGTCCACCACGCGATCAAATTCGTCCTGCAACTGGGGTTGGGTACGCAGATCGAAATTGCCGGTGAGCATCAGGTCCACGGCGCGGTCAAAGTCCGCCTTGGCAATCTGCAGTTTGCCGGCATGGTAATTGGCGACACCGCTCTGATATGCCGCTTCGACCGAATCGATGAGGGCCTGTACCTGGGGGCTGGCAGGGGTCGCCGCTGGATTAGGAGACGATGCGGTGGCAGAAACGGCTGGCTGAGACGGCTTAAGCGCGGGAGCGGTCGCCTGCGGTGATTTGACCGAGGTTTTGCTCACCGCATCTTCCGGCACACACCCGTCAAGCAGCAGCGGGGCCGCGGCCAGCACCAGCAGCAATGCTCTGGGACCGATCTTCAATCCTCTGAATAAGCCCATGCAATAACGCGTTCGGGCACCCCTGTTTCATTGCTGCATAACATGTGTTGACCTTGATTGTATTGCCCGGAAGCCGGCAATGTGAATGATAAGATCGGGTGAGAGACCTTCCTCTCGTTGCACAACTGAGTCATCACCCGCCGATCGGCTTCCCTTCATGGACACCAAGCACATCCGAAATTTCGCCATCATCGCCCATATTGACCATGGGAAGTCCACGCTCTCGGACCGTCTGCTGGAGCTCACGGGCTCGTTGACGGCCCGTGAGATGCAAGCCCAGGTGCTGGATGCGATGGACCTGGAACGGGAACGCGGTATCACCATCAAAGCCCACGCGGTGCGCATGAACTACCTCGCCCAGGATGGCGAGATGTACCAGTTGAATCTTTTAGATACGCCTGGGCACGTTGATTTCTCTTACGAGGTTTCCCGCTCCCTGGCATGCTGTGAGGGCGCTCTACTGGTGGTGGATGCCTCCCAGGGAGTGGAGGCCCAGACCCTGGCCAATGCCCACCTGGCTATCAACAACGGGCTGGACATGATTCCGGTCATCAACAAAATCGACTTGCCCAGTGCGGACGTTTTGCGCACTCAGGAAATGATCGAGTCCACGGTAGGGTTGGACGCTACCGACGCCCTTCCGGTGAGTGCCAAAACCGGGCTTGGTGTTCCCGATGTGCTGGAAGCAATTGTGCGCCGTCTGCCTCCGCCCGCCGGAGATGCAGAGGCGCCGCTCCAGGCCCTCATCTTCGATTGCCATTTCGATCCTTATCGCGGAGTGATCGTATTGTGCCGGGTGATGAGCGGCATTTTGCGCAAGGGCATGAAGATCCGGTTGATGTCGAATGGGCGCGTATTTGATGTGGAAGCGGTGGGTGTCCTCACCCCCAAGCCTTTGGAAATTGAGCAGCTGTCAGCCGGCGAAGTGGGCTTCTTTTCGGCCACGATCAAGAACGTGGCCGATACCAAGATCGGCGACACGGTCACCGACGATACCCGTCCAGCCGCGGCTCCATTGCCCGGCTTCAAAGACATTCAGTCCATGGTGTTCGCCGGGCTCTACACCGTGGATTCGCATGAGCACACATTGTTGCGGGACGCCCTCGAGAAGCTGCGGTTAAACGACTCCTCTTTTTTCTTTGAGCCGGAAAGCTCGGTCGCACTGGGATTTGGTTTTCGCTGTGGCTTTCTCGGGCTGCTGCACATGGAGATCATTCAGGAGCGTCTGGAGCGTGAATTCAACCTGGATCTGATCACCACCGCTCCAGGGGTACGATACAAAATTACACTGACGAACGGATCGGTGATCGAAGTGGAGAACCCATCTCGTTGGCCAGATCCGAGCGACATCGAAAAGATCGAAGAGCCGGTGATCAACGCCACCATCCTGACCAGTGAAGAGTATGTCGGCGGCATCCTGAAACTGGTTGAGGAGAAGCGGGGCAGGCAGAAGAACTTCGAATACGTTACCCCGACACGGGTGATGCTGACCTACGAATTGCCGCTCAATGAAATCGTGCTCGACTTCTACGACCGGTTGAAATCGGTCTCGCGCGGTTATGCATCGCTCGATTACCAGCTGGCGGGCATGTGGGAGTCTCCCATGGTCAAGCTGGATATCCTGGTCTCGGGCGAACCGGTCGATGCGCTGTCGATCATCGTGCATCGCGACTTTGCCTACGATCGGGGACGAGCGCTGGTCTCCAAGATGCGCGAGCTGATTCCCAGACAGATGTTCGAGGTTGCCATCCAGGCAGCCATCGGGGCCAAAATCGTTTCCCGGGAAACGGTCGCCCCGTTACGCAAGAATGTGATCGCCAAGTGCTACGGAGGAGACATCAGCCGTAAGCGCAAGCTCCTGGAAAAGCAAAAAGAAGGCAAAAAGAGGATGAAGCGCATCGGTAAGGTCGACATTCCCCAGGAAGCCTTTTTGGCGGTACTTAAGGTCGGCGAGGATAGCAGCAAATGACTGCGGTTTCAGGTTACGTTGGTCCAGTGCACTGGAGGGCTCTTGTGGAAACCTCCAATTTGGAGCCGGGAGCCGGCGAGCGTGGCGCAAAATGGAGCTACCTCAGGCAAGACGTATCCAAGTAGCTCAATTTATGGGGCTTAGGGTTTAGTACGCGAGGTCTTCCAGGGCTTTCGCGAAGGCTGCGATGCAGGCGGCGAAAAACGGGGCCAAGCTTTCCACAAAATTTTCCACAGCCCACCGAGCGCTGTGGCTGATACATTTTTGCTCTCACCGAGAGGCTTACTGAGAGTTTTTTACATCCCGGGCCAGCGAGGCTTGCCCGGGATGTAAAGCCGCTCGCAAAGAGCTACTGCTGCGGCTGCGACCTGGGAGTAGTGGACCTGGGGGTGGTGGTGCCGGTGTGACCCGGAGTGGACGAGCTCGGGCGCGGAGCCGACGGAGTACCGGCACCTGCTGCAGGCTGCGGAGGAACGCCGGACTTGGTATTGTAGGCGTCTACCACCGCCTTGGTAATGTCGGTTGACCCGCTGGCCCATAGTACGGGGGTCTGTTGGGCGCTGGTATCGAGTACCAGGGTAAATTTGTTCTGATTCGAGTAGGCATCCAGAACGGCGTATACCTTCTGTGCCAGCTGCTGATACATATCGTTCATCGCACTGCTGGCCTCGTTCTGCGCGTCTTCCGCAGAACGTTGCAGGGACTTTGTCTTTTCGTCGATGGTTCTCAGCTGGCTATCGCGCTCCGGCTCGCTGAGATTGGATCCGGCGTCCTGCAACTTCTTTTTGAGCGAATCGATTTCGTCGCTCTGCGCCTTCAGCGTTGTTTGCTTAGGCTCGAACTTGACCCGCAGCTGAGCGAAGTTCCGTTGCCCTTCATTGGTTGCTGCGACCGCCTGCTGGAAGGCGATGATGGCGATTTTTGCATTGGCGGGGACCACCGGAGCGGCAGTAAGCGCCGACGTTGCATCGGCCGGACTGGGCGCAGAGGGAGCAGTAGCCTGGGCTAACGCGCCTACGCCGGTAGCGGAGGCGAGCAGGCAAACGAGTGAGAACGAACGCTTCATCGGAATACGAAACTCCTTTTGATCTTTGAATCCAGACCGCCCGCGTCTTTCAGCGGAAAGCGGGCCTTCGCTTGCGGGTCTCCCGCAGGCGCATTTGCATTGCAGTCACCTGGCCAGCGCATCTGGCAGCAAATGCGAAGAAGAGACACGGACCGAGATAATCACAGGGCCAGCAGCAATTATAGGTGCGGGCGTAAAGAGCGTCAACGCAGGGGGAAACAAAGCTTAGGTGCTTCTTGCCCTGCCACAAAGGCTCGGGTGCCCCATCCTTCGCGCTGTTGGCGAAGGGTGGGATGCCACTGCTCTTCACCCGAGGCTCTTCCCCGCAACTTCTGCTTATCCCACCCTTCGCAGAAAGCGCGAAGGATGGGGCACCCGAGCCTTTGTGGCAGGGCAAGAAATGGGCCCGAGGCGTTCTTAGAACGTGGTGCTCACACTTAGGCGGAAGGTTTTTCTCGGCTCGCGGAAATGCAACAACGAGTCATATGCGCTAATCGCTTCCTGGTAAGTGAAGTCGCCCGCCCCGCCGGCAGGGAACATGCTGCGGGTGATCAGGCTTTCTCCCTGCCTATCCTCGTACAGACGAAGGAGGTTGTAAGCGTAGTAGAGGCGCATGGGCGCATTGACGATGGGCAGCATGGCTGATATTTCACCGCCCACAGACGTTCGCGGCCGGAAGTCGGTGCCGCTGATGGGCCGGATTTCGTTGATGAACTGAATGGCCTGGCCGCCCTGGCAAGCCCCGTTGAAGTAAGAAGTGCAGCCATACAGCGGCGAGTTGAGCTGATCAGCACCCTCTACGCTTTGCCGCAACTGGGATTGGCGAACGACAGAAGTAATGTCGAAGTCGTCGAAGATCGCAAAGCCAACTGGTCCTGCGATGGGAATGCGGTATTCGACATTTGTGGTGAGCTTGGCGTCGCCCCCCACTGAGACTGGCCGGTAAATGGGGATGGGGATGGTGATGTTCCCCAGGGTGTAGTTGCCGGGCTGAATGGGAACGGGCGTACCGTCCGGGTTCGTGAGGGTGATATTCGTTCGCACCGGAATGAAGGCGTAGGGTGTTGCTGAACGCACATCAAAGCCACGCAGTTCGTTGTCGCCGCCGGAATAGAAGCGGGCGAAAGGCGGTGCGACGTCTCCGCTAAAACCCTGAATGTAAGAAGCCTGCACGCGATAGCCAAGCGTGTTGCGCCCATCCCTTCTCGGACGCAGACCCTTCATGCCCATGTAGTGCTTGTATTGAATGACCGGGGTGAAATAGCGGACATTGCCAAACAGGCCAGCCAGCTGGAAAGCAGCGGAGATGTCCGTTCCGTAGTGCGGATGGAAGAGCGTGGGGCCAACCGTGTTGTAGATATAGCTCAAAGAAACCGAGCTGGTGTAAATGCCTTCCAATGCATTCGGGCCCTGGATTTGACCACTGCGGAAAGCGAGTGTCTGAAAGAGGTTGGCGGAAGCCTGGCTGAAGGTGGTAATGCTCGACTTATCCCAGCTGTAGGTTAAGCCGATGCGTTTGAACGAGCGGCGAATGGGATATTGCAGTGAAAAGTTCAGCCCGGTTGAGGACTGGTTGTAGTTCTGGGTGAGCGATTGCTGGGCGGCCGTCAAGTTAGCGGCCTGGCCGGTCACGGTGGCGTAGTTGCGAGCCGAATTGAAATCGGACTTTCTGGAGAAGAGCTGGAAGCCCACGCTGACCGGTCGGTTGCGCAAATAAGGCTCGTTGAAGGCAAACACGGCGCTGCGTGCCAGGTTGCCGATATTGCCCTGCAGGCTCAACGTTTCGCCCAAGCCAAGAAAGTTGTTGGTGGAGTAGTTAAGCCCGAGGAAAGTTCCGGACAAGCCGCTGACGCCGCCGTTCAAACCGATCGAGTTTTTGCCCTTCTCGTGGACTTTCAACAGCAGGGAAACCGTGCCGTTCTCGGCATCGATGTGCTGTTCGGAGTCGGTATCGATCTTGAGTGGATCGAAATAATCCAGCTGGTTCAGGCGAAGCAAACTCTGTTCCCACAGGTTGCTGTTGTAGAGCGAACCTTCTTCGAGCAGCAGTTCGCGGCGGATGACGCGATCACGGGTGATGGTGTTGCCCTGAAACTCGATGCGTGACACGGTAAAGGGCTTGCCTTCATCGATGTCTATGTCCAGGAAGACCTGGCGCTTGGCGTCGTCCACGCGCGGGGTAGGCACCGCGGTGAAGTTGATGTACCCCAGCGAGTTATAGGCCTTACGCAGATTCTCGAGGCCCTTGCCGATGGCGGTGGCGTTGAACCATTCACCGTCCTTGGTGGGGAACTGAGCGCGCAGCGCCTTGACGTTCTGTACGTGGGCGTTGCCGGTGAAGGTGACGCCGCCAAGCCGATAGCGCTGCTCTTCTTCGACCGGGATCTTAATGTCGATGCGCTTGCCTTTGCGGGGGCGGAAGGTCAGGAACGAGAGGCCGCCTTCGTTGCGGATATGGGTAATGGGGTCGGCCACCGCAGCTTTGAAATAGCCCCGATCCTGCATCGCGCGGCGAACCCGCTCTGTATCTTCCTCCAGCTTGCTGGCATCGTAGGTTCGGGCAAAGAGGTTCTCGAAGAAAATAGAGTGCGGAATGCCAACCGGGCGCAGATTCTTCATGGACGCGCGCAGTTCGCGGGAAGGCACCGCGTGGTTCCCGGTGAAGGTGATATTCCCCACTTTCACCGTTGGCCCTTCCTTGATGTTGAAATTGACCGCAACCGAGGAGGGCGGGATGTTCTTGATCTCGGGCTTCACGGTGGCAAACTGATGCCCGTGTTCCGCCAGCAGGGCGCGGATAATATCGACCGCCCGGGCCAGCTTGGTCGGATCGTAAGGGCTTTCCTGCGAAAAGCCGGTGAGATGCTCTTTCTTGAAGCGATCGAGAACATCAGAGGTCGAGACGGAGTTCAGGCCCTTGTAGTTGATCTCTCGGATCGTGGGTTTTTCCTTCACAATCACGTCGAGAGTGATGCCCTTGGGGCTATCTTCACGGGCGATTTGCAGGTTCTCGAAGTATCCCGTGTTCCAGAGTGAGTTGAAGTCGCGCTCGATGGTCGCCGGGTCGTAGGCATCTCCAGGATGCGTGAACAGCCGCGCCAGCACGGTTTCCTTGGGAATGCGCCGATTGCCGAGCACCCGAATCGCCACGATCGTGTTGGACTGAGCGCTGTCCTGCTGAGCCCAGGCAATCAGACTGGAACCGCAAAAGAGAAGCAGCACGACGATCCTGCACAGACTCAAAAAGAACCACGCAGGCTGGAAAAAGAACCGCGCAGGTTGGTTCTGAGGAAACCGGGAGCGAAGGCTCCCTGACACGACGCGAAGAATAGGCACACCCTCACTGCTGAAAATCGGATCCTGCTCGGGGAAAAGGCGATTATATGTGACGGAAGGGGTACTCCCCAACTCCGGGGTCTGTTTCCTCACGCTACCTGCCATCCCGGAGATCCGCTCAGCTGAGACACCACAACGCTATTAACTCTCCAGTTCGCTCGATGCGAAATACTCGCCCAGTGAGGAATCCCACGACACTGAGAGAAGATTGGGCTTGCAACAGATCTGGCAGTCTTCAACATAATGCTGTCGGCCACCGGCCGACTCATCCACCACGATCTCATTCCACTCTCCACAGCCCGCGCACTGGAAACCCGCCGGAAACGGCATCGTCTTCTCTCGTTTGAGCAGGTGTACTTAGTCTATCGGAGGGAAGAGCTTTTGCGCTTCTTCGGCTGAGAGCTTTCGTACTTCTACCAGGGTTGAGTAGAACGTGGCTCCCCTTCCCAGGTCGGTGAGCCGCTCGGAGGTGAGCGCGTTGACGTTGTTGCCGCCGGCCGAAAGCTTGTTCCAATTCAGGCTGGCAGCGACGACCCCGGCCGGCACGCTGCCATCGAGGCGCGCTCGCAGTCGGATCTTTCCCCGGGCGTTGAAGATCTCCACCCAATCTGCATCGCTGATCTGCCTGGCGGCGGCGTCGCTTGCATGCATCATGGCCAGCCCCGGCGATTCCATCTTCTGGTGGCTGGGAAGATTGGCAAAGGTTGAGTTCATATAGTTGTCGGCCTTGCGGGGCAGGAATTCCAGGGGAAAGGTATGAGCATCTGCGCCCCGGCGCGATTCATCGGGTGGCCGATACGAAGGCAACGGATCCAGCCCCTGCGCGGCCAGGGCGCTTGAATAGAATTCGATCTTGCCGCTGGGGGTGGCAAAAATGCCATTACCCAGGGATTCCGCTTCGGCCTGCTGGTGTATGCGTTTTTTGGCCACCAGTTCGTCCGAATTTCCTCCCATGGCCTGGGCGATGAGATCGTCGACGCTGTCGTGGAAGCAGGCCTCAGGGAATTCCATTCGCTGTGCCAGTTGGCTGAACAGGGCCACGTTCGATCGTGCTTCCCCCAGGGGGGCGATGGCCTGCTCAGAGAGCTGGAGATGGTAGTGACCATAACTTCCCTGGAAGTCTTTGTGTTCGAGGAACGTGGTGGCGGGCAGCACGATATCCGCGTAGTCGGTGGTGTCGGTAAAGAATTGCTCATGCACTACGGTGTAGAGGTCGTCGCGCAGCAGTCCGCGCACCACGGCGTTTTGATTGGGAGCAATCGCTGCGGGATTGGAGTTGTAGACGAAGAGCGCTTTCACCGGCGGCGCGTCGAGTTCGGTGAGCGCGTGGCCGAGTCGCGACATGTTCACGATGCGGGCAGGACGCTCGAGCGGGCTGGCCAGCATCAAATCGGGCCTCTCCAGAGCCGACGTGTCGAAGGGAAAGGCTCCGCTGAGAGAGAGCTGCACACCCCCTCCCAAATGCTTCCAGGCGCCGATAAGAGCAGGAAGCATGCAAACTGCGCGAGCGGCCGCACCACCGTACTGCGAGCGCTGGATGCCGTAGTTCAAGCGAATGACAGCGGGAGAATTGGTCGCGTATTCGCGCGCCAGTAGCTCAATGTCGGCGGCCGCAATGCCTGTTAGGCCGGCCACGTGCTCCGGCGTGTAAGGCTGAACATGTTCGCGCAGAGCTTCGAATCCGTGGGTGTGCCGGGCGACGTAGTCGCGGTCATAAAGCCCTTCTTCGATGATGAGGCGCATCATGCCAAGCGCCAAAGCTGTATCGGTACCGGGCTGAATAGGAATGTGCCAGTCAGCGGCGCGGGCGGTGCGGGTTCGATACGGGTCGATCACTACCAGTCGTGCGCCGTTACGGCGTGCTTCTTCGACGAAGGGCCAGAGGTGAACGTTATTACCGTGAATGTTTGCCGCCCAGGCAATGATGTACTTTGCGTGGCGGAAATGTTCCGGGTCAGTACCCAGTTTTTTCCCGTAGACCGAAATAAGGGCGTCGCCGCCGGCGGTGGCGCAGATGGTGCGATCGAGCTGGGAGGCGCCGAGGCGATGAAAGAAGCGGCGATCCATGGAGCCGTAGCCGAGCACACCGATGGTTCCTGCATAGGAATAAGGGAGGATGGACTCCGGACCATGCTCTTCTGCTATTGTTCGCAGCCGTTTCGCGATCAGGTCCAGTGCTTCATCCCAGCTGATGCGTTCGAAGGCGTCTGCTTCGCGGCCGGAGGCCCTTCTGCCTTTGGGTACTCCGGGTTTACGCCGCATGGGATAGAGCAGGCGTAAAGGGGAATAAACGCGATCCAGATATTTGGCGACCTTGGCGCAGAGGAAGCCGCGGGTCATGGGATGCGTTGGGTCGCCTTGCACCCGGGTCGCTTTCCCAGACTCGTCGACGGTAACGAGAACGGCGCAGGAGTCCGGGCAGTCATGGGAGCAGACAGTCTGGACAGTTGTCAAAGGGCGCATTTCTCATTGTAGTAGGTGGGAGGGAAAAGAAACCGCAATCTCTCCACTGCGCTCCCCCGGATTTGCCCAGCCACAAAGGATCGGGTGCCCCATCCTTCGCGCTGTTGGCGAAGGGTGGGATGCCACTGCTCTTCACCCGGGGCTCTTCCCCGCAACTTCTGCCTATCCCACCCTTCGCAGAAAACGCGAAGGATGGGGCACCCGATCCTTTGTGGCTGGGCAAATCCGGGGGAGCGCAGTGGAGGGACCTGCGGTTCGGCGGTCTTCCCGTGGAAATGTTTTCGGCGAAAAGTGGAGAGATCCGAGCTTTCTTTTATTGTGAGGTATGTACCGATTGTCTTATTTGCTCGTTCTGGCGCTCACAGTTGCTTCATCGTGGGCACAAATGGCTCCTGAGGCTGCCATTCGCCATCTGCTGGATCAACAGACGGTGGATTGGAACCGGGGCGATGTGGATGCCTTCATGAAGGGCTATGAAGACTCACCCGATACGACGTTTGTCGGCCAGACGGTGCAGTATGGCTATGCCACGATTCGCGATCGCTACCAGAAGCTCTATGCCTCGCAGGCGGCCATGGGCAAGCTGACCTTCACCCATCTGGCGATTCGGGTCCTGGACTCCGGCTACGCAATCGCTACCGGGAATTTCCATTTGGAGCGGACTGCGGCGGGCGGCGGCAATGCTGACGGCATCTTCTCCCTACTGTTGAAACAGGAATCGCAGGGCTGGAAGATTATTCTGGACCACAGCAACCGCACCAACTGACAGACCTCAGATCTGCAGCACTTCTCTTTCCTTGTTGCGGCACATCTCTTCCATCCGCCTGATTTCGTCGTCCGTCAGTTTTTGTATCTCCTCGAGCGACCGCTTCTCTTCATCCTCGGAGATCTTCTTCTCTTTGGCGGATTTTTTGATCATGTCGTTGCCGTCACGACGGATATTGCGCACAGCGGTTTTATGGTCTTCCAGCGTCTTGTTAAGGTGCTTGACCACTTCGCGGCGACGCTCCTCGGTCATGGGGGGGACGGGGATGCGAACAATCTTGCCGTCATTCTGAGGATTGAACCCCAGGTCAGAAGCGCGCAGAACCCTCTCAATATCGCCCAGGATGCTGGGATCCCAGGGCTGAATCAGGATCATGTTGGCATCGGGAGCAGTGACCTGGGCCACCTGGTTCAAGGGCATATCGCTGCCGTAGTACGGGACTTTGACCTGGTCCAGCATGTGCACGGAGGCACGGCCGGTGCGGGTGGAGGCGAGATTGGCGCGGAAATCATCAACTGCTTTTTCCATCCGCGTCTTGAGCTGTTGCTGAATATCTTTAAGGGCGGGATTATTGCCCATTACGGAGACTGCCATTTTCTTCTTCCCCCGAAATTAAATCGACATTGCCTGCTCACGCGCATGGTACGACGAGCGCACGAGCGGTCCCGACTCCACGTGGCGGAATCCCATGCTCAGCGCTTCTTCCCGCATGTAGGCGAATTCCTCCGGCGTGTAATAGCGTGCCATCGGCAGGTGATCTCTGGATGGACGCAGGTACTGGCCAATGGTCAACACGTCGGTCCCCACCGCAGCCAGGTCGCGGTACACCTGCAGCAGCTCGTGCATTTCTTCTCCCAGGCCAACCATAACCCCGGACTTGGTGATCATGCGCGGGTCAATGACCTTGGCATACTCCAACAAGCCTAGTGTGCGCTCGTAGCGCGCGCCTGAACGTACCGCGCGGTAGAGCCGGGGAACGGATTCGGTGTTATGGTTCACCATCTCCGGCTTGGCCTCGACCACGATGCGGATCGCTTCTTCCTGGCCTTGAAAGTCGGGGATAAGGACTTCCACCTGGCAACCGGGGGCCTGGCGGCGAATCTCCTCGATCACCATGGCAAAAGCACGCGCCCCACCTAGAATGTCGTCGTCACGATTCACGCTGGTGATGACGGCATGCTTGAGGTCGAGAACAGCGACCGCTTCGGCCACGCGGCGCGGTTCGTCGAAGTCGATCGGATCAGGGCGTCCCTT
>Ga0302326_10024351_pt1 | contig 12306 bp, 12 predicted proteins | sample Palsa_T0_3_FD_202264 | JGI IMG/M metagenome (GOLD analysis project Ga0302326, IMG submission 202264) | Peat permafrost microbial communities from Stordalen Mire near Abisko, Sweden - Palsa_T0_3 | ecosystem: Environmental > Terrestrial > Soil > Palsa > Peat permafrost | place: Sweden: Abisko...
CGCTGTCCTCACACTTCGGAGATGCGCGAATGGCTGGAGTGGCGGCGTTTCAGCTTTGTTGAGTATGACGTCGAGGCCGATCCCGCAGCTCGTCGGCGCATGCGCGAGTTGTGCGGCGGTCAACGCTGCGTCCCGATCCTGATTGAGGATGGCAAGGTACGCCAGATCGGCTGGCAGGGCCGCAGTTGTATGGTGGACGGGGAATAGGAATGCCCAGTGCGTGCTCCATTCGGGTCCGCGGCGTGGTGCAGGGGGTTGGCTTCCGTCCGTTCGTTTATCGTTTGGCTCGCGCCAACACTCTGGCGGGGTGGGTGCTGAATGCCGAAGAGGGAGTCGAGATTCATTTGGAGGGCGCGGCACTGAGTTTGGAAGCCTTTGTTCGCGGCCTCAGGAGTCATCCTCCACCCGCCGCCACGATCGCGGAGATCGAGGTCCAGCCTGCCCAGGCATTCGGTCTAAACGAATTCACGATTCGGGAAAGCCAGCGGCAACAGCACCCGACCGTTCGAATTTCGCCGGACTTGCCGGTTTGTGGTGAATGTCTGAATGAGCTATTCGACCCCGCCGATTCGCGCTACCTTTATCCCTACATCAACTGCACGAATTGCGGTCCGCGCTATAGTGTCCTGCTGGCTTTGCCTTACGACCGCCCGAACACCACCATGAAGGACTGGCTGCTGGACGATTTTTGCAACGCGGAGTACCGCGATCCATCGGACCGGCGTTTTCACGCGCAGCCCGTTGCCTGTCCGGCTTGCGGTCCCAGCTATTCCCTTCACCCTCCCGATGAAGCGGCAGGCGGGAGTGAAGGCAGTATTCGCCGGGCAGCCGAGATTCTCCGTACCGGTGGGATCCTCGCAGTGAAAGGACTCGGCGGGTACCACTTGGCATGCGATGCCCGGAATCCAACTTCTGTCACGGCTTTGCGCACGCGCAAGTACCGGAAAGAAAAACCATTCGCATTGATGGTGAAAGACATTTCGGTTTCTCGCACTCTGATCGATTTGCCGGCGGAGGCTGAGTTGCTGCTGACCTCTCCTGCTCGGCCCATTGTTCTGGCCCCGAAGAAGGTGGAACTCGCCGGGGTAGCGCCGGAAAACAACGAACTCGGCGTCATGCTGCCCTATACTCCTCTGCACCACTTGCTCTTCGCGGCGGGCGCTCCGGACGTCCTGGTCATGACCAGTGGGAATCGGTCGAGTGAACCAATCGCTTACGAGGACGAAGACGCCTTGCTCCGTCTGGCTGGAATCGCCGACTCGTTTCTGATCGGGCAACGGTCCATTGCGCGCCGCGTGGATGACTCAGTGGCGCGTTCGGGTGCGCTCGGCCCTGTGGTCCTACGCCGCGCCCGGGGGTACGCTCCGGGCGCAGTCGCAGCGCTTCCTGCCGAACGTCCCATTCTCGCACTGGGCGCCGACCTGAAAAATACGGTCACGCTGGTGGTGGACGGCCAGGCCTTTGTCAGCCAGCATATGGGCGACCTTGATCACTACGAAACCTTCCGCGCATTTAAGGAGACGGTTCGCGATCTGGTATCCATGTACGAAGTTCGCTGGGACGATCTGCTTCTGGTTCACGACTGCCACCCGCAGTATCTCTCAACGACACACGCCATCGCGCTTGGGGTATCGAGGAGTCATGCAGTACAACATCACCGCGCCCATGTGGCATCGGTGCTGGCGGAGCGGGGCGAGTGGACGAAGCGCGTCGCCGGGGTAAGTTTTGACGGCACCGGATATGGAGACGATGGATCGATCTGGGGCGGCGAGATCTTCGTCGGGAGTGTCAAAGAAGGGTTCAAACGCGTGGCTCATCTGCGTCCGGTGGCGCTGGCCGGCGGCGATGCCGCCGCGGCCCTACCGATTCAGGCCGCTGCCGGATTCCTCTCCCAACTTGACGATCTCCCCGACTTCACCCTACCACCCTTTGGTTTTTCCGCACGCTACCGGAGTGCATCGGAATTGGTCCGCAAGGGCGTGCGCACTTTCGCCACCACCTCGATGGGCCGACTCTTCGATACGGCCGCCGCGCTGCTGGGCTTCACTCGAGAGATCACTTTCGAAGGCCAGGCCGCTATCTGGCTGGAACAACTCGCCCGCAGCGCGCCGTCGGGCGAGCCCTATCCTTTCTCCTTCACCGGCGAAGAGTTGGATTTCCGCCCCCTGCTTCGAGCCGTCATCGAAGACCACCTCCACGCCCGCGATGTGCGCGAAATTGCGCGATCCTTCCAGTGGGGAATTGCTCAGGGTCTCGCCGACGCTCTAAGACTAATTTCTCGCAATCACGGGGTTGACGGTGTAGTTCTCTCGGGCGGGGTTTTCCAGAACGAGCTGTTGCTGGAAGACCTGAAGCGTTTGCTGAAAGACGAATCGCTCGAGGTGTGGACAAACCACGCCGTCCCGCCTAACGACGGCGGAATCAGCCTGGGGCAGGCGGCACTGGCGGCCTTTGGTCAGTTCGACACCATCCAACAGCCCGGCGACTATGCCACCGAGTTGACCCATGCATGAGCTTTCCATTGCGATAAGTATCGTAGAACTCGCCGAGGAAGAGGCCGAACAGCGGGGAGTTCAGTTTGAGGCCGTGCACCTCAAGCTGGGAGCCTTGTCTGGCGTGGTAAGAGAGGCGCTCCTCTCGTGTTATCAGATGGCCTGCGAGAACACTCCGCTCGAAGGTTCCCGCCTGGTGATTGAAGACGTTCCCGTCGTGATCTTCTGTCCCACTTGCCAGGCCGAACGCTCTCCCAGTTCGGTACAGTTGTTTTGTTGCTCGGAATGCCATACTCCTGCCTCCGAGGTCGTGCATGGTAAGGAACTCGAAGTAGTTGCGTTGGAGATAAAGGAATGTGCCCCGAACCTCGTTTGATCGAAGTCCGAAAGAACGTTCTGAAGCAGAACGACGTGGTGGCCCGCGCTCTTCGTGACCGCTTCCGCGCCGCCGGAGTCTTCGTAGTGAGCCTGGTCTCCAGCCCCGGCTCGGGGAAGACTGCATTCCTCGAGAAGACCCTCACACAGCTTCGTCCCAACTATCACGTGGCCGCTCTGGTAGGCGATCTGGCCACCGAGAATGATGCTCTGCGGCTGGCACGCAGCCAGGCTCCAGTCAAGCAAATCATCACCGGCACTCTCTGTCACCTCGAAGCCGCCATGGTCCAAAACGCTCTGGAAGAATGGGACCTCAACCAGTTGGATTTCCTCTTTATCGAAAACGTGGGCAACCTTGTGTGTCCTTCCTCCTATGACTTGGGAGAAGACCTCCGCCTCGTTCTCATTTCAGTCACCGAAGGAGAAGACAAACCGCTCAAATACCCGACCATTTTCAACAGCGCCGACGTAGCAATCGTCACGAAGGTCGACTTGGCGGCGGCGGTCGAATTTAGCTGGGAAACCGCATACAACAATATTCAAGCTGTGCGCCCCGGCATGTCGGTGTTCCGGCTTTCTGCCAAAACTGGGGAGGGGATAGAAGAGTATTTGGGATTTCTTGCGACGCGCCTGAGAGAATCGCGGCAGCTGGCAGCGGTCTAAGAAATCTCCATGTAACCTCACGTAACCAGCCAACCTCGTTTATGGGTCTCCAGAAAGGGTCGAGGGCGCGCCGCACAACACCGCCAATTCCCGCAATCACCACTATGATGATAGACAAACAGTACTATATTTGATATAGTTAGAGGCACTGTTGTTGCCGAGCAACGATAACCTCTCCCGCTCGTCCCGCTGATCCATTTTTTGGAGGGTAAGAAATGTCAGTCGTCGAGTTCGGTCACTTCGTGCTCACCATTGCCGTACTACTGGTTGCCGTGCACGGCTTAGGCTATCTTGCCGAACGGCTAAAGCAGCCACGCATCGTCGGAGAAATCCTGGCCGGTGCTCTGCTCGGACCATTTGTACTGAAGCTTTTCGCACCCACAGCGTTCGCCAAGCTTTTCTCGTTTTCGCCCGCTGCGACCACGGTCATGGGCTTTCTCTATCAGCTTGGCTTGATCCTGCTCATGTTCTGCTCGGGAGCCGAGACCCGCCGACTGTTGGCGAAGGAGAATCGGCGCAATACCTTCTTGTTGCTCACCGTCTCCGATCTTGCCAGCTTTGCCTTGGTCCTCGGCTTGGGTTTCGCGGGCCTGATACCGCTGCACCTGCTGACGGGAACATCAGGTCAGCCGATTTCGACTCTGCTGATCGTGGCGATCGCTACGGCAGTTTGCTCCATTCCCGTGATCTCGCGCATCTTCTGGGACCTTGGGATCATGAGGACACGCTTCGTAAGCCTGATCCTCGGCTACGCGCTGCTAGAAGATCTCGCTTTATGGGTCGTGCTGGCGCTTGCGACCGCCTTAGCTACGTCGGCGACACTGGCACAACAGCATGTCACCAGTACCGTTTCCTCCCATGTGATCGGTACTCTGATCTATACGTTGATCGGATTGTTCCTTGCGCCGGGGTTGCTGAAGCGGCTCAGCAACGCGAGTTGGAATGTGCTCTATAAAGCTTCTCCAGTCGGTTACGCAATGGCGGTGTTGATGACGTACTGCGCCATGGCAGCGATCTTTGAAGTAAACCTGCAATTCGCCGCATTGCTGGCCGGGTATGGCATCGTTGGAGGACTGTATGGAACCCAGCGCGAGCGCTTCTCCACACCGATCGACGCCATCTCCAAAGTCTCCTTTGGTGTTTTCGTGCCCATTTACTTCGGAATCATCGGCTATCGGCTGGTGTTCGGACGGCAATTCTCTTTCGCGATTCTGCTGGTGTTTCTCGTGGGTTCGTCGCTAATTTCGGTGTTTTCAGCAGGGCTGGCAGCGTGGCTCGGCGGGTTTCGCGGGCTCGATGTCTTCAACATCGCGATAACCACAAACGCACGTGGAGGCCCGGGCATCGTACTGGCGAGCGTGGCCTACGACGCAGGCATCATCAACGCGGCCTTTTATACCACGCTGGTCATCACCGCCGTGGTCACTTCGCAGATGGCAGGAGCGTGGTTGCGCTTCGTGCTTTCGAAGGGCTGGCCGCTGCTCTCCACCAATCCCGACGAAACGTGGAAACTTGGCGAGGCTGAGTCTGGGCCCGTGCTACCTCGTGGTACTGATGGCGTCACAGTGTAGGCTTTTGTTGCCAGAGCTTGCTCTATTGCCTCCTGCTGGAGAACGACGCATACGGTCGCCACGTGAAAGACCGTTCGCTTCGGTTGTGCCTAAGTCTTCGACTGGAAGAAAAGAGTATGACCGATGGCAGCGGAAATCGAGGGCTAGGTCTTGGGAGTCCGGTGACTCCGGGCCGCTGTCGAGTCGTCGGCTCGCAGCAGTGGGTGCAAAGCAATTACTAGGTCCCGCTTGAAGGGTTGCACCGGCCTCGATGCTCTCCTAGAATAAAAGTTAGTCGACGGAATGAGGTGGCTAGGGTTCCGATCCCCGGATTGGTCCGAGCGCCACAGAGGACCGTGCGGTCCGCACCCAAGGGCAAAAATCCCAGAGGGCAAAGTCGAAACAGACTTTGTGTATCTTGGGAGCCTTTGATGATTAACGTAGGGAACCTTCTCATCAAGCGAACCGCCAGCAGCAAGAGCCGTAACCTTCTTGGCGCTTGTCTTACCCACATCCTGCACGATGGCTACACCGATCAACTCTATGCGCTCCTGCCAGCATGGCAGGCACAGTTCGGCCTGTCCTACATGGGGCTCGCCATGGTGCGGGCTCTCTACTACGGTACGATGGGAGGATTCCAGATACCGGCCGATCGCTTTGCCAGTCGTTTGAAGCCGCGCTCGGCCCTCGCGCTGTCAACTTTCCTTGCTGCCCTCGGGTTTGTGGCGATGGCGCTGCCCGCCGGGTTCGCGGGTCTGTGCGTCGGACTGGTTCTCGCCGGGATCGGATCAAGCGTCCAACATCCACGCGCCTCGGATCTGGTGGCGCGTAGTTATGGCGCAGAGCCGCGCAGCGCCCTAGGAATCTACAATTTTGCTGGCGACCTGGGAAAAGCTACCCTTCCTGCAATCGTTGCCCTTCTGCTGCCAGTTTTGCCCTGGCGAACTGTGGTCGGGCTGATGGGGCTTCTCGGGATTCTCGTCGCATCCGCTCTGCTTGCGATTCTACCGAATCAGCCTGGCCTCGCTTCCATCCCCCGGCATCTCGACCTCAAGCGCGACAGTCGCGGCGGTTTCGGCGTGCTACTCTCGATCGGCGTTCTTGATACCGCAACGCGCATGGGTTACCTTCTGTTTCTCCCATTTCTCATTCATGCGCGTGGAGGATCATCGGCGACGGTCGGTTTCGGATTGGCCTTAGTGTTCGTTGGTGGAGCGCTCGGTAAGGCGAGTTGTGGATGGCTCGGTCAGCGCGTTGGCGTGGTCTGGAGCGTAGTTGCAACCGAAATCGCGACAGCCGCGCTGATCGTAGTTACATGTTTCACTCCGATCACCGCGATGCTGGCATTCCTCCCGCTTCTCGGCATGGTGCTGAACGGCACCTCGTCAGTTTTGTATGGCACTGTGCCTGAACTCGCCCCAAAAGGAAATACCGGCCGAGCGTTCGCTTTGTTCTATACAGGAGTTATCGGCTCGGGCGGTCTCGCGCCAATTGCTTACGGGGCAATCGCCGACCATTCCAGCCGGATGATAGGCATTCTTTCGTCGGCGGCCACGGCGGTGCTCATCGTGCCGCTGGCCTTGAGCCTCCGCACGGTGTTCTCAAGTTCGGAAGGCAGCGAGTGAACACATCCCCAGGGCGATTGCCGAATCGAGTTGAACCGTGCAAACACAATATCAACCTGGAAGGAGCACTTGTCATTCAACCGAACCCAATTCCCGAAGAATCCGCCACTGTAGAAGCGAGGCCGGACGCCCGTCTATTCCTTCATAATCGGGTAAAAAAGTCGTTCAAAAAACGATAATGGATGGGCAACAAAGAGAATTTCCCCTGGGACCGGGATGAAAAGATCGGCCGATTTCTTCGAGTGGGTTGTTGCCACGGGCCACCCGGCTCCCTTCCGTAGCAGATCGTCCGTGGAGCCAAGTATTCCGCAAGCGCACTTCCAACGCGACTCATCCAACCGTGCCTGAGCTGAAAAGTGCACGGGTACAGGTTCCGGCAGCTTAAAGCGCGCTTCGCCATTCGAGTCGGTTTCGAGATTCAAAGCCGCAGGGCGGTTTTGAGGAATTTCTTTGTCGTATTCCTTGTCATAGAGGAAAGACACTGATACTGCTTGCTTCGGCAGTGGCCGTCCATCGCCAGCATTGATGACACGAATTGTTATTGCTTGAGCAACGCAGAAAGGTCCAACCCACAGCAGAAGAAACGCAGCTAAATGACGAAAACAGGACGTTTTCATCTTAGGGCTTTCAGGTCACGAAGATCCTGCATTCTTGGCGTAAACCCCGACATTTCTAAATATCCATATTCAACGACAGGATTGGGACTTTGGGAAGTAGCTGTTGTTGACCGTTCGATGTCACTGCAGCTTGCTGGCGACAGATTTGTCGTTGGCATCTGGCCGCTGCCAACTTCCGGTCCCGTTCGCTGTGAATTTCCTGCTGGCGGCCAGCGAGCATGTCCCCACAAATGATCGTGGCCCCCAGCAGCTAGCAAATCGCGATCAAGCACAAATAGTATTGTCGAATTTAGTTGGAGGTCTCCTGCGACCTTAAGAGCCGACGGCGTACGGCCTGGCTCCGCAGCTGGTATGTTGCGATCGATAACTAGCTGAATATGAATGGCTTAACCTGCTCTACAAGAATGTCTTCCGTCCTGCATCTTTCTAATCTCCCCGCCCGTATATACCGGTAGCATGAACGCCAGAGCTTATTGCTACCTAAATGCGATGGAATCCGAAGCCAGCGCAATTGCTCGCGGTCTCCGCCGGCGCGATCCGGAATTGCTTGACCGTCTCATCGAGCAATACCAGCACCGGCTGCTCCGGTATCTGGTTTATCTAGCGGGTAATCGTGACCTGGCGGAGGACCTCTTTCAGGAAACCTGGATCCGCGTCATGGAACGCGGCCATCAGTTCGACGGCCGGCGCGAATTCAGCACGTGGCTCTACGCGGTAGCGAGGAATCTGACCATCGATTATTTGCGGAAGAAAAGCCCGGTCAGCCTGGATGGATTGATGGAGGACGAAGATCATGCGCCGCTCGAACCGGCCGATACGCGTCCCGCGGCATGGGAACTGGTGCAGCAGCACGAGCAAGCCGAACGAATCAGTGCGGCATTGGTCGGTATTCCTGCGGAGTACCGTGAGGCAATCGTGTTGAGATTCCAGGATGGATTGGCTTTGGAGGACATTGCCGCGGTGACCAGGGCGCCGCTGAGCACAGTGAAATCGCGATTGTATCGCGGGCTAAACCTGCTGATGGGGCGGATGGAGGAAAAAAAGGCATGACGCGGAGTGTACATGAACGGGCACGGGAACTAATCGCGCTGGCTGGGGCTAACGACAAAGATCTCTCCGACGGGCAGCAGGCTTGGCTGCGAGCTCATCTCCAAGAGTGCTTGGCCTGCCGTGATTATGGAGAAGCGGCTGGCCGGGTGGTTCGCGGGTTGCGATCCCAGCCCTTGGCCGCTGACTCCGCCCTAGTGCGAGCGACGCAGATGCGGGTGCGCTCGCGGGCTCTTGAACTGCAGCGCCAGCAAGAGCGGCTGTGGGTGATTTGCGTTTGCTGTGGCACCGTAACGCTGGGTACTGCCTTCACGACCGCAGTGCTGTGGCGCGGGTTTGCGTGGCTAGGCCAGCAGGTGAGCCTTCCCGCCCCAGTTTGGCAGATCGGCCTGGTGGTCCTCGGTTTGACGCCGGCGCTTGTGGTGGGAATCCTCTTGCTGGCTCGGGGAACCTATCTGGCTGATCACAACGGGCCCCTCCAAGATTGAATTGAGCGGGGTGGTCGAGCGGGCTGCGTACGCAATACGAAAGTGGGAATCAGGGGAGTTGATATGCCGGTCAAGCACGAAACTTCGACGCGCTTTATGGATGAAATCCGAATTATCTCGCCATGGGCGTACTTCTTTGTAGTCCTCGGCTTCTTAGCGGCCATTGCGGCTGTGGTGCACGCCAATCTTTCTGAAAACCCTCCCTTTCCGTTGGTGGCAATGGTGCCGATGGCAATCTTCGGAGGGACTGTCGTGGGGTGTTACTTCCTGCTGATCGGGTATGTGAACGGTGACGCCGGCCGCCGCGGAATGAGCCGCCTGGGTTGGACGCTGCTCGCGATCTGCGTCCCTAACGCGCTTGGCATCGTGTTGTATTTCGTACTGAGGAAGCCACGCATTGCGACCTGTCCACAATGTGAGAACGCTGTGCAAACGGGATTCAACTTCTGTCCTCGCTGCAACTACAAACTGAGCCCGAGCTGTCCGCAGTGCCAGCGCCTGGTTGAAGTGAATGATGTCTATTGTCCTTACTGCGGGACGTCGTTGCGCAATCGGGCGGGCGCGGCCAACGGGCTTCCAACGGAGCTTCCCGGTTAACGATCAAAAAAATCGCAGGTCCCTGGTCTCCCGATCAGAATCGTCCATTCGCTGCAGAGCCGCGCAAGGTGTGGCCTATGTTCCGGTTTTCTCGCTGGGAGGTTTCACTGCATTACAGTCGTCGGGACTTGACGCAGCCGCAGCGTCGCTCGAGGCCACACCGATGTAGGTATCGCCGCCTGGCTTCTCCGGGCGCTCGCCCAATATCCTGCTGATTCCTGGCACATCTTCCCTCGAACATCTTCGCGAGAGTCTTCAGTCTTCGATGCTTCAAATTCTTCCTGAAGTGATTGCCGATCTCGACGCAATTGGAATGCCCGGAATTGCCAATGGGATGCGATCCTAGTGATTCTGCTCTGCCTGCGTCGGTCTCAGCGCCGCGGCTCCGAAATTCACGCTGAATCGTTTGCACCATATGGATACTGCGCGGTATTTAGCCAAATCCAAGTCGTCACCAAGTGTGTAGTTTTGGTCGCCGATGTTGCCCTTGATGACTCCCAGATCGATGAAACCAGCTTGTTTCACCGTCGCTATGTCCTTTGCATCGTCAGAGGCGACGATATAGACGTGTACATCAGGACCGTTTGACGTGCTGAAGCCGGTAAAGCGAAGAACACGGGTGCCATCTCCCATCCGGTAGATGGTTGCGGTGCCTGCTGTCGGGTGCAGGATGCTGTAGAACTGTCCGGAGACAAGAGGCTGTTGCGACAAGCCGCCTTGTACGGTTGGCATTGCTTCGTCAACACGCCGATTGACCACCAGTCGCTCGGGCCGAAATGCATACCACGCGACGAAAGCCGCGACAGTGACTATAGGAATCGCGAGTTTTGTCCACTTTTTCATGTCCGCATCTCCTTGACTTCGGTTATGTGGGGCCAGTTCCTTTCGAAATGGGCGGCGTTAAGAAAATCTGCGATCGATGGCTTATGCGGAGAGGAACTGCTTGACCAGGAGTGCGGTATCGGCAGGGTTCTCTTCCGGGAAGAAATGGCCGCCCTTCATCGCCAGTCCCTGTGCATGCGGCGCCCATTGCCGCCAAATGCCGAGTGGACCGCCGTCTCTTTTGCGTAGAATGTGTCGAGCGGACCACCTTCGGCCCACAGATGCAGCATGGGACATTCGATTCGCCTTGACGCTTCCTTATCCGCACGATCGTGTTCGAAATCAATCGTCGCTGCAGCTCGATACTCCTCGCAGATTCCATGAACCCGGGCCGGCTCGCGATAGGTTGAAACATATTGTTCGAGAATCTCTGGCCCGAAGGAACCTTGGCCGAAGGGATTATGGAAGACGGCATCGGGCGCACCGAGAAGATAGTTCTCCGGAAGTGGCTCCTTCTGCGACAGCAAAATCCACGGCCAGTAAGTCTGGGCGAAGCGCGCATCGGACCGGCTCCATGCTTCGAGGATGGGAATCACGTCGAACACGGCGAGTCTCTCCACGTTCTTCGCGTGATCCAAGGCCATGCGGTAGCTGACGCGTCCTCCGCGATCGTGGCCAATCAGCGCGAAGGTCGGAAACCCGAGCTTGTCCATCACATCCACCAGTTCCTTTGCCATGGCACGCTTCGAATAAGGAAAGTAGTCATCGCTAGAGGCGGGTATCCCGCTTTGCCCGTAAGCGCGCAGGTCCACGCAGATTACGGTGTGAGTTTCTGCAAGTTTCGGCGCAAGGAATCGCCACATTAGGCTGGTGCGCGGGAAGCCGTGCACCAGCAGAATGGCTGGTCCTTTTCCATAGCGGCGCACGAAAATCGTGTTTCCTGAAACTTCGACTTGAGACGCTTCGAAAGGATTTTGACCAGCGCCGGTTTGAGCCCTGTTTTGCGCTCCAGCAACTTCGGTGAAAGGGCCCCCTAACAGGACGCCAAGAGATAGGCCTGTGAGAGCACTAAGAAAGCTACGACGTTCCATTGTTTCCTCCTCGTTCGAATGGCTCTCTGCCAGGGAAAGAGCACAGAAACCGGCGCGCTCCTGACTGACCACCACACCGCTTGAAGTTGCGACATCCATTGACTCCTCCTTACCCTTCGGGGCATGAAGCAATTCCCGACACCAAGCCGAGGACCTAGATGCCCTTGATCTCGCCGCCGTCCATGCGAATAGAAGCTCCGGTCATCCACTTCGCCGCCGGGGATACGAGATAACTCATCAGGTCGGCAATCTCCTCCGGCTTTCCAAAACGGGTGATGCCAGCCTGCTCCGGAAATATCTTGATTGCCTCTTCCACTGTAAGGTTGTGGGCAGGCGCCCACTTTTCAAAGAAGGACTGGCGGCGTCCCGTCATAACCGCTCCAGGTGAGACGCTGTTGACCTGTACACCGTCTTTGATTCCTTGCTCTGCGAATGCCTTGGCGAGCGCGTTAATGGCGGCATTGATTGTCGCGACTGCCGCATATTCGGGCTTGGGATCGAAGGCTGCGCTTCCGGAGATCAGCACGACAGATCCCTGCGAGGCCTTCAAAGCGTTCCAAGCCTCGATCGTCAAGCGACGTGCACCGTTTAGCTTGAGTGCCATGCCGTCGTCCCACTGCGCATCGGTCAGCTGGAATAAATCAATCTGCGGCACTGCGCCTGCAATGTTGAGCAGTGCATCGATTCTCCCGAAGCGCTTGAGAGTCCCCTCGATGATGGTTCTTGCCGATTGCGGTTGACGGAGGTCGAGAACGTAGACCACCGCTTCAGCCCCGAGGGAGATTACGTCGGAGGCAGTTTTGTCCAGCTTTTCCTTATCCCTCGCAACCAGAACAATGACCGAGAAATCGCGCGCCAGGCGGAGGGCTGTGGCTCGTCCTATCCCCTGACTTGCACCGGTGACGATGGCGACAGATTTGGTAGCCATTCCATTTCCTC
>Ga0302326_10024352_pt1 | contig 12305 bp, 10 predicted proteins | sample Palsa_T0_3_FD_202264 | JGI IMG/M metagenome (GOLD analysis project Ga0302326, IMG submission 202264) | Peat permafrost microbial communities from Stordalen Mire near Abisko, Sweden - Palsa_T0_3 | ecosystem: Environmental > Terrestrial > Soil > Palsa > Peat permafrost | place: Sweden: Abisko...
CCGCCGAGACGCTCTGATCAAGCGTCGCGTCGATTCCGTATGCCTTATAAACCTGCTGAATCAGCTGCCGCCGGTCGATCTTCAGGTGAAAGCTTTTGAGATCCTTCGATGGTTCAAGGGCCGGAACACCGCCCACAGTATCCGCCGCCGCTTCATACAGTGGCTTGGTCTGATCCAGCAGGGTTGTGTCAGCCAATTCGTTGACGTGCTCCAGAACCTGCGGATTTGAGGGATCGAGCTCGCGAGCCCGCTGCAACGCCGCACGGCCCGCTCCCAGATCGCCACGCACACGCGCCTTGGCCGCTGTCTGAATCAGCGCTGTGACGGCGTGACTGCGCGCCACCTGCGCTGCCAAGGCGTAGTCCGGGTTTTCCGGATCGAATGCTGCGGCGGACTCATAATCCCGCATTGCCTGCTCAAACTGGCTCTGCTCGAAAAGCTTGCTTCCCTTCAGGTAGAGCTTTGCGGAGCGCCGCCGATCCTTTCCACGCGGCGGCTTCCCCTGTCCGTTTTTCTTGTCAGCCGGACCCGACGATTCCGCATTCTGGCTTGTGCTCGGGGCGTTTGCCTGGTCCGCTGCAGCCTGCTGCGCGCCTGCCCGTCCAACCGGAAAGGCCAGCAGGACTGCCGCAATCCACGCGCCGTAGATGATGCGACGCGTTCTCACTGCGAGTTCACCGTTGCCGCCATCAGGTCAGCCAGTGAGGTCGCACAGGCATCCGGTCGCAGCGCGTGCAGTGCATCGAAATCGAAGTTGCCCGTGGCCACTGCAATCACTGAAAGGTTGTTGGCTCGTGCAGCCTCGATGTCTCGAGGCGTGTCGCCCACGACGCACACAGTCGCTGCTTCTCCCGCGAGAGCGCGGGCCTTGCGCGCCGCGTGACCAACCATTTCCGACCGCTCAGGGAAGTGATCGCTGAAACCACCGAACCGAAACCACTCGCGCAACCCTGCCGCTTCGATCTTGATCCAGCCGATCATCTCCAGGTTGCCGGTCGCAACTCCTAACAGGGCACCGCGTTCCGAAAGATGGCGCAATGCCTCCTTGACGCCCGGCATGAGGATTGGGTCCAGTTCATGCCGCCGCTCCTCGACACTCGCGCACATTGCATCGAGGATGGCCGCAATCTGCGGCTCGAGCACATCGGCGGGAATGCCTGCGCGGCTGCATGCTTCCCGCAGTATCGCCGTATCGGTGTTGCCGTGCAGCGCGATGCCGGCAAGCGTCACTTCAAAGCCGGTCACGCGCCGAACGCCATCTGCGACAGATTCAAAATGCACGCGGTCGCGGCTGCGCAGGAGCGTGCCGTCGATGTCGAAGAGATAGGCGTTTTGCCTGTCCCAGACAAACCCCGGTTCGATCGAAACGCGTGCTTCGGTTTTCGGTTGAATTGTCTGCATGCCTCGGAGAGGGTCAGCCCTGACGATAGCCCTGCCGAGCCGCTCCAAACAGTAGACGTTCGCTGCGCGGCGGACGCTTGAGGCCCGCGCGGACTTCGGCAAGGCTCAGGCCGAGCTCTGCCATGGTGCGGCTCAGCGTGTTGCGGTGGATGCCGAGTTCCTCGGCCGCCTTGCACTGGTTTCCCCGGTTTGCTACCAGCACTTCGCGCAGATATTGTCTTTTGAACTCGCGAACGGCATCGTCATAGCGGATGCCGCTGGAATGCATTTGTATCACCAGGCTGTCCAGTTCTCTTCTCACGTCGACCTCTTGCTCTACTAGCTTGCCACAGCGGACCGTATTACTGCCCAGGAAAAAATTTCATTTCTCGATCGGCCTCGGGTGCATCCAGGCAGGAGACTCCCGTTCCAGCCGATTCAGATCTTCCCGAACCAGCTCTGCCAGGCTCGAAGGACTGACATGCGTGCTCAGATGGCACGCGCTAAAAAAGTACTTAGGCAGCCTTGACTGAGTCAGCCACTCGGTCTCCGGGAAAAAGGCCACCGTGACCAGGATGCATACCGTCACCAGCAATGCGCCTTGAAAAAGACCGAATACTCCACCCGCCAAGCCGTCCAGACAGCCAAGGCCCAGTTTCTGGAACGCCTTCGAGAGAAACGCTCCGATCAACGCCGCGATTGCCGCTACCAGCAGAGCGATCAAAAGAAATCCGATCGCATTCGCCACATGGTCATTGCGCACTATGGGCTGGACAAATCGCGCGACGCGTTCGTAGTTCCACGCGGCGACCACCAACCCAAGCAGCAGTCCACCCAACGAGAAAATTGAGCGAAGAAAGCCCTGCGCGATGCCTGCCAACACCGATGCTGCCAGTATTGCCACGATGATCCAATCCACCACGCTCATGGTTGCCCCGCTGCTCTCCGCTAAAGTCTATTAGCAGTCCTTAAACCGCAGTTCCCGCCCGGCCAGGCGGCGGAACGCCTCAAGATACTTGGCAAGTGTACGCTCCGCCACGTCGTCCGGGAGGCCAGGCGCCGGTGCTTGCTTGTTCCATTGAATGCTTTCCAGATAGTCTCGCACGAATTGCTTGTCGAACGACGGCTGCGCACCGCCGGGCTTCCACCCCGAAGCTTCCCAGAAGCGTGAGGAGTCCGGAGTCAGCACTTCATCCGCAAGGATAATGCCTTCCGCCGTCGTGCCAAACTCGAACTTTGTGTCCGCGAGAATCAGTCCGCGATCTTCTGCGTGCTTCGCGGCTTGAGCGTAAATCGCCAGCGTCAGTTGTCGAAGTTCCAATGCGACTTCCTTGCCGAGCATCTTCTCCATCGTGGCGAACGGAATATTCTCGTCGTGCGCTCCGCCCTCGCTTTTCGTTGCTGGGGTGAAGATGGTCTCAGGCAGTTTCGAAGCATCCCGCAAATTCACTGGCAGTGGAATTCCGCAGACGGTGCCGCTCTGCTGGTATTCTTTCCAGCCCGATCCGGCCAGGTAGCCCCGAGCGACGCATTCCACCGGGAACATCTTCGCGCGGCGCACCAGCATGGACCGTCCCTCGAGCTGATCGGAATACGGACGAAGCGCAGCAGGGAACTCGTCCACATTTGCTGTGATCAGATGATTGGGCACGAGGCTCGACAAAAAGTCGAACCAGAAAAGCGAGATCTGGGTCAGGATCTTTCCTTTGCCGGGAATACCTGTCGCCAGCACGTGATCGAATGCCGAAATGCGATCTGTCGCAACCAGCAGCAACGCATCGTCCACCGCGTAAAGATCGCGCACTTTGCCCCTGCCGAGCAGCGGCGTTGTACCCAGATTTGTTGTAAGGAGAGCCTTCATCGGAGGGGCCTTGCTGGAGTTGTAACTGAACCTCCGATTCTCAGGCGCGGCCCCTCATTTGTCAATGCACATCGCGTGCAACTGACATTCCCGCAAATCTCTGTCAATCTTGATCAGTATTGGAGGGCAATTCGCGAAGCGGAAAGAAAACTAACCCCTGTGACAGCGATCACGGACCGCTTCTCGAACATAGGCGAAACTCCAGTTGTCAACATGGTTCGGAGGGCACGTAAGAAGGTCCTCTTTGAGCCGGGAGACACGAGGCGGCAGTGGAAAGGGGAAGCCGCGGCTTGCTTCGTTCTAAGGGACCGCCAGTAGCTGCGCACTACCGACCTCCAGTGCCAGCTACTGGTCCCCGCTTCTAACTTGTGTAAAGCAAGCGCCTCCGAAGAGAAGTGATCCTTCGGAGGTGATTTTTTGTGCGAATCTGCCTCTGATCATAGCTTCTGGACTTCGCGCCTCACCTGCTCGAGAACACAAACTCGTTGCCATCGGGGTCTCTGAATTTCGCCATGGTTCCCCAAACTTCCTTCTTCGGTTCCTCCGCAAGCTCCACGCCTTTGGATTTGAGAAGCTTCGCGGTAACAAAGACATCGTCGCACCAAAAGGTCAGCGGTTGAAAGCCACCGATTCGGCTCTCGTCGCCCGGAGGCGTGAAGAGCGCAAGGTTCACATCGGAGCCGGGAATTAACAGCTCAATCCATCGCTGGCCGGCTCCGAAGGATTGATCGGTAGCGACCTTGAATCCCATTTTCTCCGTGTAGAATTTCAGCGCTCGATCCTGGTCGCTGACTGGAATGCTGACAATCTTGATGCCGCGTATCATCACGTCTCCTTTGGTTCAAGATTCTCGGAATATATCCGCGCAGAATCGGCGATGCAATCTGGTAGACATTGCTATAGTAACCATTGGTATAGACATGACTTCGATCGATGACTATGTGACCGATGTTCTGATGCGCGATCTTGTCGGACACGACAAGCGGCCCGTGAGTTTTCTCGTGTACTTGTGGCTTGCGGCCGAGCAGCAGCGCCGGAGTTCCGCTGTCCAGATCAGCTATCAGGAACTGGCGGAATCAATTGGTGTATCGAAGAGCGCGGCGCAGGCCGCCGTGGCCTGGCTCGCGCAGCGGAAGTTGATCCTCGTCAGCAAGGCGACGGTGACAGCGACACCGAGGTACAAAGTCCTGAGCCCCTGGAAGCGATAAGGGGAAGATCACGGCCGACAGCTGTGATCGTCTACGCGGTGGCCCGCTGTTGCTCGTGGTGGCCGCCCAACTTCACGCTCACCACCTTCGAGACGCCCGGTTCCTGCATGGTCACTCCGTAAATCATGTCCGCCGCATGCATCATCCGCTTAGAGTGGGTTACCAGCAGGAACTGCGTTTCCTTGCTGAGCGAGTGCAGCAGGTCCGCGAGCCTGCCTACGTTTGTCTCATCAAGGGCAGCATCGACTTCGTCGAGCACGCAGAAGGGGCTCGGCTGGAACTCGAAGATGCCGACGAGCAGCGCGAGCGCCGTCAACGCCTTTTCGCCGCCCGAAAGCAGCAGCACATTCTGCAGCTTCTTTCCCGGCGGCGAGGCGACAATGTCGAGGCCGCTCTCCGCCTGATTCTCCACATCGGTGAGCCGTAGAAATGCCTGCCCGCCATGAAAGAGCCGGGTAAATACCACGCCAAAGTTTTCATTAATTCGCGCGAACGCCTCATCGAACTTTGTCCGCGAAATCTGGTCGATTTCCTTGATGGTCGCCTGCGTGTTGTCGATCGACTCCATCAGATCCCTGCGCTGCGTTTCGAGGAATCCGTGCCGCTCCGCCGTCTCCTTGTACTCATCGAGAGCCATCATGTTCACGGGGCCCATCTGCTCGAGGCGCCGCCGCAATTCCTGACAGGCCACGTCCTCAGCCGCCAATTCTTCGCCGGCCAGACGCACGATCTCAACATCGGCGCGGAGCACGGCGGCTTCAACGTTCACTTCCGTGAGGCAGCTTGCCTCGAGATGTTCGAGATCGGAATGAAGTTTGGCGACCATATTAGACCGGTTGCTGCGGTTGTCTCTCAGTTGATCGAGCGCCGCGCGTCCGGCCTTCAGTTGCGACTCGATCTCTGCCAGCTTCTGCCGCAGTTCTGATGCTTCACTTGCCAGCTTCTGCGCCTGTGCCAAAGCTTCTTCGCGTAGTGCGGTCAGTTCCTGCTCTCGAATCGCCAGTTCGGCCGATTCCCGTGTCCGCTGTTCGCGCTCCGCCTCTGCCGCGGCCTGCTGTTGTTCAATGGCCAGCACACGGCGCTCCAGATCGTTGTGGAGCCGGTCAATCCGCTGGAATGCAGCCTCCGCGCCACGCCGCCGCTCTTCGAGCTTGGCCAGCTCGGCTGTCACCTGCGCCGCTTCCTGCTGCAAACCTTCGCGTTTCTGCCGGAGGGCGCCCAACTGCGCCTGTTGCTCGTTGAGCGTAGCCTCTGCTGCTTCGCGCTCCGCCTCCAGCCGAACAGCTTCCTCGCGTTTTTGCGTGATCGCCTCGTGCTTGGCTTCGCGGGCATCCTTGTTGCGCGCCGCTTGCAGTGTCCACTCTTGCAGGCGCCGCTCGATCCGCTGCGTCTCGGCTTCCATCTGTTTCAGGGCCGCGCCCTGGTCAGCCGTGTCGCGCTCTGCCAGTCGGCGCTCTTCGCTGCGCGCTTCTAGTTGCGTCGTCAATTCCTCAATCTTGCGGGTCAGCGCGGCTGCTTCTGTTTCGGCCTGTCCCAGGCTCTGTTCCAGACTGGCCAGCTTTCCATCGATCTCCCGTAGTTCGCGCTTCAAAGCCAGCGGGCCTTCGGTCGAGGGCTTTCCGCCCGTCACTGTCGAGTTGTGGAAGCACTCGCCATCCGGCGTCAGAAAGAAGGCATAGCTGTGCTCATGGGCCAGTCGCTGCGCATCCGCGGCACTGCCCACAAGGTAACCGTGTTTCAGCTTGGGCAATATCGTTTCGAGCGATCTCCCAAACCCGTTGAGAACCCGGATCGCATCCTTCAGCGGCGTCACACCGTCGCCGCCAATGGTTCCGTCGCTCTCTTCAAAAAGGCCGCGCTGGTCGGCATCGTGGATCAGGAAAGTTGCGCGTCCATCGACGCCTGACTTGAGCAGGCGCACACCTTCTTCGGCCGCTCCCCAGCTCTCAACGACTACATAATTCAATTCGTCGCGAAGGAATTCGTCCACCACGCCTTCGTGCTCACCGCGCACCTCAAGAAAATCCGCCAGCGTGCCGGTCGGTTTCATCCCTTCAGCAAGCGCGCCTGGCTTCAGCAGCCGCCGCACCGAATCGGTAGCGTAACTGTGGTCGCGAATCAGCGCTTCGAGCGAGCTCCGCCTTCCTGCCGCCGCAGCCTGCACGCTGCGCAACTCATTCGCGCGGGTACGCGACGCATCTTCTTCTGCGCGGCTCGCCTGCAATCCTTCGCGGAGCGTCGCAATTTCTGCTTCAAGCCTTTGGAGCGTCTCTGCGGCCGACTCGAATTTCAGCTTTGCCTGTCCGCTCTGCACGCCCAGGCTCTCGAGCTCGTTCCGTGCCTGTGTTGTTTCGGCCTGTAGCCGTTCGGCTTCGCGCTCCAACGCCGCCAGACTCTCTTCTGCCTGTGCCGTGCTGTTGCGCGCGTTGCCGGCCAGCGTCAGCAGGTGCATCGCGTGTCTGCGATTGGCCTCGAGTTCGCGTTCTGAATTGAAGACCGCATCAGCGGCAGCGCGCGCTTCGTGCTGTTTCGTCTCCACCTGCTGGTGGAAGGCGTGCGCCTCATTCGCAGCCGTTTCAAGAAAAGCTTTCTGCTGCGTCCGTTCTTCCGCAATGCCGGTCAGCTGGTTGCGCGTCTGTTCCAACTCGCCGGCAGCCGCGGCAAGCCGCGCACCCAGTTCGCTCACACGCTCTGCATTGGCACGCTCGCGCGCCGCAGCCCGCTCCAGTTCCACCGCAGCGGTATTGGCGCGATTCTGCGCTTCCTGGGCTTCGCGATCAAGCTCGTAACCGCGCTCGGTCAGGGTATGCTGGCTTGCCTCGGTGCTTTCTATCTCCGCAGCGGAGGCGTGAATTCGTTCGGTGAGTCCGGCAATCTCCTGCTCCAGCCGCGCCTGTTCTGCGTCCATTCCTGCCATGCGGCTGGCCAGTACAGCTCGCAGACGTCGACGCAGCTCTTCGCGGACTGCAACAAATCGCTCGGCCTTCGAGGCCTGGCGCTTCAGGCTGTTCATCTGCCGCGTCACTTCTTCAAAAATGTCATCGACGCGCGCCAGGTTCTGCTTCGAGCTTTCGAGACGCAATTCCGCCAATCTCTTCTTCGTCTTGAAGCGCGTAATGCCTGCTGCTTCCTCGATAATCGCGCGGCGGTCATGCGGCTTCGAGCTCAGCAGTTGCCCAATCCGCTCCTGGCCGATGATCGCGTAGCTCTCCGGCCCGAGGCCCGTGCCCATGAAGATGTCTTGAATATCGCGCAACCGGCAAAGCTTGCCATTCAGGAGATATTCGCTCTCCCCGGTCCGAAACAGCCGCCGCGTGATGACGATTTCACCTTTCCGTGGAGTGTTCTGAAACTTGCGCCGCCTGATCTTTAGCACCACCGCTTGTGGACCACCCTCCGCACTCGTGGCCGCCGAGCTTTCGACTACGTCTTCTTCCTCTTCCATCGCCTGGCCCGGCTGCTCGTTCGCAATAATTTCTTCGGCCTCCGCGGCGCGCTCGCGGCGCACACTGTCCTCATCCCAATCGACCGGGCCCTCATGTTCGACCTCGACCTCCGGCTCGACGGGCACCGGCCCCTCGTACGCCGCCGGATCCACCATGGTGAGCGTTACTTCAGCCATCCCCAGCGGCTTGCGCTCCCGCGTTCCCGCAAAAATCACGTCCTGCATGTGGGTGCCGCGCAGGGATTTTGCGCTCTGCTCGCCCAGCACCCAGCTCACTCCGTCCAGAATGTTCGATTTTCCGCACCCGTTCGGTCCCACCACCACGGCAATGCCTGTGCCCGGCACAGTCAACTCCATGCGGTCACAGAAGCTTTTAAAGCCGAGGATGTGAATTTTCTTCAATTTCAGCATGTCAACTCCGGATCGAAGGGTTAGTAAATGTACACTTCAGCGGCCGCCCCGCACTGACTCACTTGCCTGCTTTTATTGTCCTTCGATTTCAGACTCTACGGAGCCCGGGATGTGGGGTCAACGACACGAAGGGGTCTTCTTGTGGATAATGGGGGGCCGAACTCATCTTTTCGGTATTTTCAGGAAGTTGAGCCGGAATCTCTGTTTTTGAGGGAGTTTTGGACACGTTTTCCACAAGCGATAAAGGACGAAAATCAATGCCGGACCTGTGACGATCCAACGGCCCTGCGGATCACTTTTTCGAGTGCCCGAAGCGCCTGAGGGCGGGGGAAACTCGGCCGGCTCGCGAGGCGAATGGTCCGAGCAGAGTGCCCGGCCAACTTCCGCACCACGATATCCCTCCGGCGAAACGATTCCACGGCCAGGGAAGGGATCAAAGTAGCCCCATAACCGGCTGCGACCAGATTCACAAGCGTGTCCAGCGTGGCAGCCTGCATCGAGCCCCGCAGACCCGATCGGCGACCATGTTTGGTCCCGCACGCCGTCAGGGCCTGGTTGGAAAGGCAATGCCCCTCAGCCAGCACCAGCAGATCGTCGGCCAGCTCTTCCTCTTTCACCAGAGATTTGCCGGCCAGCCGATGCTTGCTCGGCAGCGCAGCCATCAGCGGTTCCACAAAGAGAGAAATCTCGGTGATCTCCGGCGCATCGGTCTTCGTCGCCAAAAGCGCCGCATCCAGTTTGTGATTGCGCAGGGAATCGATCAGCGCCTGCGTCTGGTCCTCCCACAGATCGATCGTCAGTCCGGGGTAGGCTTCATGGAGCGGCTTCAAAATCATCGGCATCAGATAGGGCGCGAGGGTCGGAATCACTCCTAGCCTGATTGGTCCCACCAGAGGATCGCGCGCCGCCCGGGCCACATCCCTGATCTGAGCCTCCGCGTTCAGGGCCTGCTGGGCGTGCTCCAGAATGCGAAGGCCGACAGGCGTCATGTCGACACGCTTGTTTGTTCGCTCCATCAACTTCACGCCCAGCTCCTCTTCGAGCTTGCGAATCTGGCTGCTCAATGTCGGCTGGGTCACATTGCAGGCTTCGGCAGCGTGGCCAAAGTGCCGGTGTTCAGCGATAGAATTAAGGTAGAAAAGGTCGCGAAGATTCATTTTGGTTAAACCGCCGTAAATAGATTCTATCAATCGTCACTGTAGAAGCGATTGACTTGATCTATCGGCCCGGCAGGGCTACTTTTAGTAAGTGGATCGGCTCTCGAAGAGCTATCGGCCGCGACTGAGCCGCAATCCAGACCTTCACTCACTGACGCAGGGTATTTGAACCGGCCCGGCGCGAAACTAATCACAATCAAGCCAATCATAGAGACCTCAAGGAGACGCGCCATGTCTGATAGCTCGGTAACGCACCCAGGACCTCCCATAGTCGACGATCAAAACGCCATGTCAGGCGATGCAAAATGCCCATTCCCGCACGGCGCCCCCAAGCACGCAGTGGCCGGAGCAACGCCAACCAACGCGAGCTGGTGGCCCAATCAACTCAACCTGAAAATCCTCCACCAGCACTCCGAACTATCCAATCCCGCGGGCGAAAAGTTCAACTACGCTGAGGAGTTCAAGACCCTCGACCTCGATGCTGTGATCAAGGATCTCCGTGAGCTGATGACGAGCTCGCAGCCCTGGTGGCCCGCGGACTACGGGCACTACGGGCCGTTCTTCATTCGCATGGCATGGCACAGCGCGGGCACGTACCGCATTGCCGATGGCCGCGGCGGCGCTGGCTCCGGATCGCAACGTTTTGCTCCCCTCAACAGCTGGCCCGACAATGTGAGCCTCGATAAAGCGCGCCGATTGATCTGGCCGATCAAGCAGAAGTACGGCCGCAAAATCTCCTGGGCCGATCTGATCATCCTCACCGGAAACGTCGCGCTCGAAACCATGGGATTCAAGACCTTCGGTTTCGCCGGTGGCCGCGAGGACGTTTGGGAGCCGGAAGAGAACATCTACTGGGGGTCCGAGGGCAAATGGCTCGGCGATGAACGCTACAGCGGCGACCGTCAGCTCGAGAATCCTCTTGGCGCCGTGCAGATGGGCCTGATCTATGTGAACCCGGAAGGACCCAACGGCAAGCCCGATCCAGTAGCCGCGGCACGCGATATCCGCGAGACCTTCGCGCGCATGGCAATGAATGACGAGGAGACCGTCGCTCTCATCGCCGGCGGACACACCTTCGGCAAAGCGCACGGCGCCGCCGATCCGGTGAAGTATGTCGGTCACGAACCCGAGGGTGCTTCGATTGAGGAGCAGGGCTTCGGCTGGCAGAACAGCTTTGGCAACGGCGTTGGCGTGCACACCATCAGCAGCGGTTTGGAAGGCGCATGGACCGCGAACCCGATCAAATGGGACAGCGACTACCTGAAGAATCTGTTCGCCTATGAATGGGAGCTCACAAAGAGCCCCGCCGGCGCCAACCAATGGACGCCCAAGAACGGAGCTGCAGCTGGCACCGTGCCGGATGCGCACGATCCCAAGCAGAAGCATGCCCCCATCATGTTCACCACCGACCTCTCGCTGCGCGTCGACCCGAGCTACGAAAAGATTTCCCGCCGCTTCCTCGACCAACCGCAGGAATTCGCAGACGCGTTTGCCCGCGCCTGGTTCAAGCTCACGCATCGTGACATGGGTCCGATCGCGCGCTATCTCGGTCCGCTCGTTCCCAAGGAAGAATTGCTGTGGCAGGACCCCGTTCCCGCAGTCGATCATGAACTGGTCAACCAACAGGATATTGAAACCCTCAAGGCGAAGATCCTCGCCTCCGGGCTCACCACCGCGCAACTCGTCAACACCGCCTGGGCCTCGGCCTCAACCTTCCGTGGCGGCGACAAGCGCGGCGGCGCCAACGGAGCGCGCGTTCGCCTTGCCCCGCAGAAAGATTGGGAAGTCAACCAGCCGGCCGAACTAGTCAAGGTGCTCCAAAAGCTGGAGGCGATCCAGAGGGAATTCAACGCCGCGCAATCCGGCGGCAAAAAGATTTCACTCGCTGATCTCATCGTTCTCGGCGGAGATCTGGCCATTCAGCAGGCAGCGAAGAAGGCCGGTCACGACGTCAAGATTCCCTTCGCGCCGGGGCGCAACGATGCGTCGCAGGAGAAAACCGATGTGTCCTCCTTCGCTCCGCTCGAGCCCATCGCCGACGGCTTCCGCAACTATGTTCGCCAGGGACAAGAGGAAGCGGTAGCCGAGTTGCTCGTCGACAAGGCCAACCTGCTCACGCTCACCGCTCCTGAAATGACGGTCCTCGTCGGCGGCCTGCGCGTGCTCGATGCCAACTTCGGGCAAACCAAACATGGCGTCTTCACCAAGCGGCCGGGAACCTTGACGAATGACTTCTTCGTCAATCTCCTCGACATGAACACCAAATGGCAAAAGTCCACTTCACCGGAAGGCGTCTCGCAGGGAGTTCTCGAAGGCCGCGATCGTTCCACCGGCGAGCTCAAGTGGACAGGCACAGTCGTCGATCTGGTCTTCGGTTCCAACTCGCAGCTCCGTGCGCTCGCGGAGTTCTATGCGACCAGCGACTCGCAGAAGGCTTTTGTGGACGACTTCGTGGCGGCCTGGAGCAAGGTGATGAACCTCGATCGCTTCGACATCGCGCGAGCCTAGCGAAAGAAGTCTTCTAAGCTGTAACTAACCACCGGCCAGAGAGCGCAAGTTCTCTGGCCGATGCTTTTGGAGGCTTGGATCAACTGGATTCTGGGTGCCCCGTCCTAGCTCTGCTAGGGCGGGAAGGATGTCTCAGTCCAGATCGAGCTTCGAGTCAGAGCCGCATCAGGCCCATGGCGGAATCTCCCGTTCCGAGCGCACAGGCTTCTTGCCGAGTCGATACGACAAACGTCCACGGAAGATGTCCGGAGGCAGGTAGCGACGTCTCGCCCCACAGAGCGGACAATCGGCGACGATCCAGGTGTCCGGCATCGTCTCGACCGGCGCAGGAATGT
>Ga0302326_10024353_pt1 | contig 12305 bp, 11 predicted proteins | sample Palsa_T0_3_FD_202264 | JGI IMG/M metagenome (GOLD analysis project Ga0302326, IMG submission 202264) | Peat permafrost microbial communities from Stordalen Mire near Abisko, Sweden - Palsa_T0_3 | ecosystem: Environmental > Terrestrial > Soil > Palsa > Peat permafrost | place: Sweden: Abisko...
ACGCTGGACCAGGTCAACGCCGATAAGCCGGCGAGTTTCTCCTGGCACGTGCTGGTGCAAGGCCAGGAGCCCAAACCAAGCGACCTGTTGCGATTCCTGCGCGTCCAGCCCGTTCTCGATTACTCGGAGCTTGAGCCGGGGCTCAAGGCGAGCAACGCCATCCGCCAGGCCGCTGCCGAACTCAAGCTCGGTTCCGCTTATCAGGCGCATGTGCGCCTGACCGGCCCGGTGCCGATGAACGACGAGGAATTCGCCACGATCAAGGAGAACGCGGCACTCAACGCCGTGCTCACCATCGCCGTCGTGCTCTTCATCCTGTGGATGGCGCTGCGCTGGTGGCGGATCATCTTTGCCGTGTTCGTCAGTCTTGCGGTCGGACTTTCCATCACGGCGGCACTGGGCCTGCTGATGGTCGGCTCGCTCAACCTGATCTCCGTCTATTTTGCCGTGCTGTTCGTCGGCCTCGGAGTCGACTTCGGACTCCAGTTCAGCGTCCGCTATCGCGCCGAGCGGCACGAAGTCGACGGTCTGTACGAGGCTTTGTTGCATGCCGGCCGGCGCGCGGGCGCGCCGTTGACGCTTGCCGCGCTCGCCACCGCCGCGGGCTTTCTTTCGTTCCTGCCGACGGCCTACAAGGGGCTATCCGAGCTCGGCCTGGTCGCCGGCGTCGGCATGCTGATCGCTTTTGCCACCAGCATTACCTTGTTGCCGGCGATGATGAGCCGGCTTAAGCCGCGCAGCGAGCCCCATCCACTCGGCTACGCATTCCTCGCTCCGGTCGATGATTTTCTCGAGCGCAATCGGGTGCCGATCCTCGTGGTGACGGCGATCGTGATTCTCGGAGCGTCGCCGCTGCTGTACTGGCTGCGGTTCGATTTCAATCCGATGAACCTGCGCAATCCCAACGTCGAGTCGGTCGCCACCTACCTTGCGCTCGAGAAAGACGGCGAAGGCGGCGCCAACGATATCGAGGTGCTGGAGCCGGCGCTGACGGCCGCCGACCAGGTCGCCGCAAAGGTCCGCGACCTCCCGCAAGTCGCGCGCGCCGTGACGCTTTCGACCTTCATCCCCGAACAGCAGGCGCAAAAGCTGTCGCTGATCCAGGGCGCGGCGACGACACTCGATCCCGCGCTCTCGCCGCCCACGATCAGCGCGCCGCCGACGGATGCGGAAAACATCGCCATCATCAATACCACCGTCGATGCGCTCAACAAGCTTGCCGGCAGCGCTCCCGGCCGCGGCGCCGACGCGGCAAAGCGCCTTGCCGCGGCCTTGGCCACGCTTGCCAAGGGCGATCAGGCGGCGCGCCAACGGGCCGAGGTGGCGTTCATTCAGCCGTTGAAAACGGCGCTCGGCGATTTGCGTAACCTGCTCAAGGCCAAGGAAATCACCCGCGAAAACCTGCCGCAGAACCTCGTGGACCAATGGGTCACGCCGGACGGGCAGGCGCGGTTGCAGATCGCGCCAAGCGGCAACGCGAACGACAACGCCACATTGCGGACGTTCGCCCATGACGTGCAGAGAATCGAGCCTAACGCCACCGAGGGTCCCATTTCGATTCTCGAAGCGCGCCGCACCATCATCACCGCTTTCCTGCAGGCCGCCGCCTGGGCGCTGTTGTCGATTGCCGTGCTGTTGTGGATCACATTGCGGCGGCTCGGCGACGTGCTGTTGACGCTCATTCCGCTGCTGGTCGCCGGTGTCGTTACCCTCGAGATCTGCGTGGCGATCGATTTGCCGCTGAATTTCGCCAATATCATCGCGCTGCCGCTGCTGCTCGGCGTCGGCGTAGCGTTCAAGATCTATTACATCATGGCGTGGCGCGAGGGGCAGACCAAGCTGTTGCAGTCGGTGCTGACGCGGGCGGTAACGTTCAGCGCCTGTACCACAGCGACCGCGTTCGGCAGTCTGTATTTTTCCAGCGACCCCGGAACATCGAGCATGGGCAAGCTCCTCACCATCGCGCTCATGACGACGATGACCGCGGCGGCGCTGTTCCAGCCGGTGCTGATGGGCAAGCCGCGCGAGGAGGAAGCGCAGCAACACGCCCGGCGCAAGCATGCGGGCGCCGCAAATTAATGCGGCACATAGAGCGCGATCGCCGCTCTAGCGCCGCACTGAATTATCCGGTTTCTGCGCGCCCTTGGGTTTGTGCGCGATCGCGTGATTGGGATTAAAGCGCGGATCGATCTCGCTGTAGGCCGAATCCGGCAAACGCGTCCAGTATTGATTTTGCCCAAGCAGTGAAATGCCGAGGTAGCCGCGTACGACCAGCGTCTGGCCGTCGGGCGCGAGCGTCATCATGGCGTTGTAGATGTGCCCGTAGCGCGGATCGAGAATGGTCCCATCGGTGTAATCCAGCCCCTCCCGCTTCATGCCGCGGATGATGTCGAGCCCCAGCCACGGCTTGTCGTGGCGGTCGTCCGTGCACTGATCGCAAACGACCTCGGGACTTTCGCCCGGCTTCATATACATCCGCACGATCAGGCCCTCGTAAATACCGTCGTGATCGCGGATGAGAAACCAGCCGGTGGGCTGCCCGCTGTCCTTATCGAGCGCTTGCCAAAGCCCGGCCGCCGTAGGCTCCGCGCCGGCGGCGTAACCCGGTGCGATAAGCGACAGGCTCAGCGCTGCCAGGATCGTCAGCAGGCTTGCGCGCATCGCTTGATTCTCCGCGGCCGACCGCCCCAATTCGCGGTCATTGGCGCGCGGCTTTCCGCGTAGTGCAGCCCTGCGAAATCCCGTCATCAAAGTCATCCACGGTCAAACCATGCTGGCAAAGTTGACGTAGGTCAATTCTACAGCTTAAACGAATGATCTAAATATGCTGTCGGGCCGGCAAAAGCTTGGCGGCTCGGGTGGTGATGGAACGGACCAAGGGGGCGAGGTCATGATCCGTCAATGGGTGGACTGCGACCGAAGTTTCGTCAGCCGACGTTACGATCGGATCGCCGGATTTATTCCATTGTTCGATCGATTGCTGTTTCTGCCGCCGAGCCTTCGGGCCCAGGCGGTCGCGCGTATGGGTTTGCGCAGGGGCGACAGCGTGCTCGACCTCGGATGCGGCACCGGCACCAATCTTTCGCGCCTGCGCCAGGCCGTAGGGCCTAGCGGGCACGTCTTTGGCATCGATATTTCGCCCGGGATGCTGCGCAGGGCGCAGGCGCTGCGCAGCGCCAATCATTGGCGCAATGTCGAATTGAGCGAATGCGATGCCGCCGATTATACGGCGTCGCGGCCGCTCGATGGTGTGCTGATGAGCCTGTCGTACAACACCATGCCGAACCACCGCGCCGTCCTGCGTCGCGCGTGGCAGCAGCTTCGACCGGGCGGCCGCATCGTCATCATGGACGCCAAGCTTCCTCCCGGTTTCGGCGAACGAATAATGCTCCCGCTGAGCCTCTGGCTGATGAAGCACACCATGCTGGGAAATCCGCTGATCGAGCCATGGAAAGAGCTCGCCGCGCTGACCAAGCAACTCGGCATGAGCGAATGCCTGTTCGGGTCCTATTACATCTGTCGCGGAATAAAGCAGCTGGCGGAAGAGCGCAGTGACAGGGCGGCGGACGACGAGACTGTCGTCGCGCCTGCATACCAAGCCGCCGCCGAGTGAGCTGCCGCGTTGCGGTCATTGACAAAAGCGGGTCGGCTGCCTCCATAAAGCGTCCGTCGGATCAAGGCCGAGGCGAGCCCCGACGACCGGCCGCCTAACGCGCATAAGCTCTGCACGCAAAAGTCTTTTCCACATGGGTGCTGGCGTACGCCCGGCGGGCAAAGCGCGAATAGCCGGCGAACGGGAGAAGCGACCAATGGCCAACAAGATCATCATCACCTGCGCGATCACCGGCTCGATCCATACCCCGACGATGTCGGACGCGCTGCCGGTCACGCCCGATCAGATCGCCACGCAAGCGATCGATGCCGCCAAGGCCGGCGCCGCGATCCTGCATCTGCACGCGCGCGATCCGAAGGACGGGCGGCCGTCGCCGGACCCGAACGTGTTCATGCAGTTCCTGCCGCGCATCAAGCAGGCCTGCGACGCGGTGGTCAACATCACCACCGGCGGCGCCGTGACCATGACGGTGGAGCAGCGCATCTCGGCTGCGCAGACATTGTCGCCGGAAATGTGTTCGCTCAACATGGGTTCGATGAATTTCGCGCTCTATCCCATGGCGCGCCGCTACAAGAATTGGAAATACGATTGGGAAGAAGCCTATCTGACCAACTCCGACGCTTACATCTTCCCCAATACGTTCCGCGATATCGAAAAGATTTCCAAGCTTCTCGGCGCAGGCCACGGTATCAAATTCGAGCACGAGTGTTACGACACCGGCCACTTGTACAATCTCGCCCATTGCATCGAGCGCGGCATGTTCGAGCCGCCGGTTTTCGTGCAGCTCATCTTCGGCATTCTCGGCGGCATCGGCGCCGATCTCGACAATCTATTGTTCATGAAACGCACCGCCGACCGGCTGTTCGGCGATCAATATTACTGGTCGGTACTCGCCGGCGGCCGCCATCAGATGAATTTCGCCACCAACGCCGCGATGATGGGCGGCAATGTCCGCGTCGGGCTCGAGGACTCGCTCTATATCGGTCCGGGCAAGCTCGCCAAAAGCAACGCCGAGCAGGTGGCGAAAATCCGCCGCATCGTCGAGGATCTTGGATTCGAGATCGCGACGCCGACCGAAGCGCGCGCGCTGCTGGGCCTCAAAGGCGCCGATCGCGTGAAATTCTGATCGGGGGTGTGCGCGAAAGCTGGTGGGCGGTGCAGGGATCGAACCTGCGACCCCATCCATGTCAAGGATGTGCTCTCCCGCTGAGCTAACCGCCCTCTCCAGAAAGGCCGATGTAGAGTCGCACCGCCCGTGGGGTCAAGCCCGCGGGCGCCGCCGGCCGTCACATCCCTTCCGCCTTCTTGCGCTTGTCACACGCGCTCCAGTATTGCGGCCACTTCATTCCGGGGGGCCTCGTTCCGGCCGCCTTTGCCGCCTTCCAGTCGGCGCCGCAGGCGCGCTCGCGCGCGACCATGGCCGCACGGCCGGCTGATACCGGTTTCGCGCCGGGCTCGGCGGCGGCTGTGGGCGCAGGCTTTGGCGCCGGCTTTTCAGCAGCAGGCGGTGGAGCAGCCGGAGGCGGTGCCGTTGCTTCAGCGCCGCATTGCGCCTTACGGAAGTCATTCCATTTCATGCCGTTGAGCGTACCGGCAGTCTTGGCCGCTTGGTATTTGGCGCTGCACTCTTTCGACGTGAGAGCGTGCGCCGGCGCCGGTATCGATGCGGTGGCCAGAACGGCGACGAACATTCCCGACGCGATCAACAGAACGGTTTTCATGGCGGTCATTCTCCTGTGCCGAGAGCTTTTCAAGGGCGAGGCGCTCGCAATGGAGTGCCTCAATGGAGCGCGGTTACATGCCGGTGGCGTCGGTCACGCACTTCTTGGTGAAGCTTGTCTTCGCCGCGCCGGCGAGTTTCTTGTCGGCGGCTTGCGAGTCACAGCTTGCCTGCGCGTCCTTCGTGCATTTGGTCATGAAGCTTGTCTTCGCGGCGCCGGCGAGCTTCTTCGTGGCCGACTGGTCGGCGCAAGAATCCGCCATTGCCGCGGTCGTCAGCCAAAACGAGGCAAGAATGATTGCGACAGTCTTCATAGTCTCCTCCTACTACGGGTTATTGATATCAACAAGCCGACTGCCGACGTGAACTCACGCCGCCGGCTTGAGCGTTCCGTTCGGCGATGCCTTATCGACGATGTCGGGTAGATATTGTGCCATCAGCTTCAGCGTCTGGTCGACCGGCAGTCCGAGATGGCGGGCGAATTCCTGCACCTGGGCGTTCCCGAGAACCGCCTTCAACTGATCTTCGGTGATCGGCAGATTGGCGCCGGGGCCGAGCCACGATTGGACCTGCGTATTGAGGCCGCCCTTTTGCAGCGCCGCAACGAGCCCATTGAGATCGTGGTATTGCGTTTGCGCCAGCACGCCGTTGATCAACGCCGGTAATGCCGCCGCTTCGACCTGCCCCAACGCGCCCTTGAGCGCGTCGCCAAGGCCTAAATTGTCGAACAAGCCCATGCCTTTATCTCCCACTGCAAAGTTCGCGTTTTATGCGGAAGTCACCTCAAGTCCGGCACGCTAAGCTTACGCGAACGCCATTGTCAGCACCAGAGGCCCGCTTGCGTCAGGCGCCCGGCCGGCGCGCGAGCAAACCGAACGCTGCAATCGCCGCCAGCAGGGGGGAGACCAGAACATTGTAGCCGGCGAGCGAGATGCCGATAAAACGCCACGCCGCCTCGTCGCAACGCACCACGCGGATCGACTGCAACTGATTGAGCAGCGGTCCCTTCGCGGTGAAATCGGTCACCGGACCCGAGCAATCTGTCGGGCCCGGCCACCAGCGCCATTCGACCCCGGCGTGATAGGCCCCAAGCGCGGCGCTACACAGCATGGCGGCGACGATCGCGAGGAAGCCGACGGTGATCAGTGCACGCGGCGCGCGCGCCAGCGCGGCAATCGCCATCAGGAGCGAGAGCGGAATGACGATATGGTAGGGCAGGCGCTCTTCGAGGCAGAGCGGGCAGGGCGGCAGCTTCACCACGTATTCGAAATACCAGGCGCCGAGCAAAGTCGCGGCGCTGAGCGCGAAGATCGCCAGCGCCGCGGCGGCGGCCGGGTCGGTGCGAATTCGGTCGGTCCAACTCTGCTTCATTGCATCCTCGGGCGATCGTCGGCTCGCGCCAATGTGCCGATCCGGGAGGCGGAAGCAAGGCCGTCGGCGCGTTTGCCGCCAGCAAAGCTCGAAGATATAGATGGCGATCTAGCCCGTGTGGCGGAACTGGTAGACGCGCACGACTCAAAATCGTGTTCCGCAAGGAGTGGGGGTTCGATTCCCTCCACGGGCACCATCGGCATTTGACGGATGCAGAGTGAGCGTCGGCCCGATCCAATGAAATTTGCGCACTTCTCCCACATCTGGGCCAAGCCCGGCATGACGCCGCATCAGCGTTACGAACAGCTGTGGCGCGAGCTGCAAGCGTGCGACGCGCTGAACTTCGACTTCTCGTTCTGCGTTGAGCATCATTTTCGTCCCGACGAGAGCTGGATGTCGTCGCCGAGCCTCTATGCCGTCGGCGCCGGCGCGCGCACCCGGCGTCTGCGCATCGGGCCGATGGGCTACATCGTGCCGCTCTATCATCCGCTGCGGCTTGCAGAGGAAATCGCCATCGTCGATCAGATGCTAGGCGGCCGCATGGAGCTTGGCCTCGTGCCCGGCATCAACGCGGATTATTTCCGCCCGTTCGGTCTCGATTACGGTCAGCGCAAGTCGCCGACGCTGGAGTTCGTCGACTATATGCGCGCGGCTTTCGGCGAGACCCAGCCGTTCTCGTTCCACGGCCAGGAATTTCACACCGATCGGGCCGAGATTTCGGTGCAGCCGGCGCAGCGCCCGCATCCGCCGCTATGGATGATGAGCCGCGATCCGCAGACGCTCGAATTCTGCGCGAAGAACGCCATCAATCCCGGCTACTTCCTGGTCTATCCGCGCGCCGACGCCGCGCCGCGCTACCGCACATTCCTGGAGAACTGGAAGCGCGCCGGCTGGCCGAAAAAGCCCAACATCGCCTACAGCACGGTGATTTACGTCGACGAGACCGATGAGAAGGCGCTCGACACGGCGTTGTTTCGCGCCAGCCGCGCCTATGAAGGATTCCTGGCGCCGGCGAAACCGGGCGAGAGCTTCGAGGAGCGCGTCGCCAACTTCGCCAAGATGTTCGTCGGCCGCGGCGAGCCCGGCGCCGCGGAGATCATGGCCAACGTCTTCAATCCCGATTACCTGTTCAAGCACGATCTCGTCTTCATCGGCTCGCCGGCGACGGTCAGCGCGAAAATTCGCGCCGCCGCGGAAGCGGGCCTGTTCAACACGTTCATGGGCGAGTTCAACTTCGCCGATTTGCCGGAGCCCGAGCTGATGCGTTCGATCCGCCTGTTCGGGGAGCAAGTGATTCCGGCACTACGCGCCTACGAGCCGTTTTGATGATTTTCATTTCGGGGCCGAGCCAACGGTCCGGCGCGTAATCGCCGGGCCGATGACAAGCTCCGCGACTTGTCGCTTCGCGGTAATCCTGAATGACAGCAGAGGGCGCTACTGCCCCTGCGCCAACTCCGGATGCGCCTTGAGCCGCGCGTTGTTGAGTACATAGATCGCGAAGCAGACGATGGCCCCCGCGGCAAAAGGCAGCGACGACCATGCGTACACCGTACCCAACGGAAGCCCGACCAGCAGGCCGCCTACGACCGGGCCGATGATCGAGCCGAACCGGCCGATGCCCAACTCCCAGCCCGAGCCGTTGGCGCGCAGCGAGGTCGGGTAGATCATGGCGCCGACCACGTTGATGCCGGTCTGGATGCCGAGCACGAGGAAACCGGCGCAGAACGTCGAAGTAAGCAGGGCGGCCGCCGAGGTCGTTCCCCAATAGCCGATCGAGCCGACCACGGGGACCGCGACGACGAACAGGATCGCAATGGCGAAGAAGCGGCTCCGTTGCAGCCACCAGCAGAGCATGAGCGCGCCGACCGTGCCGCCGACCTGTAACAGCGCGCCGGCGAGCGCCGCGGTCGCCTGCGGCACCTTCGCGGCCGCCATCAGCGTCGGCGTCCAACTGATCAGGAAGAAGTAGCCCATCAGATTGAGCGCGAACAGAAGCCATGCCAGCGGCGTGATCAGCCAGAGTCCATTGCGGAACAGATAAATGGGATTAGACGACGGCGATTGCTGCTCGTCTTCGATGACGAAGCGCGCGTTTGCCGGCACTTTATAGCCGGGACGGATGCTGGCGATCAGTTGCTCCATCCGGCGGCGGTGACCTTCGTGCAGCGCCATGTATTTGATCGACTCGGGAAGCCCGAAGATAGCGGCAAGCGCGATGATGACGGGAACCACGCCGCCGACGGAGAACAGGACCGGCCAGCCGTAATGCGCAACGAACGCCGCGCTGACGAAGCCCGCAAACGCGCCGCCAAGCGGCACGCAACCGGCGGCGATGATGGCCAAAGTCGCGCGCAAGTTTCGCGGCGCTGATTCGGCATTGATCGCCACCAAGTTGGGGATGACGCCGCCGATGCCAAGCCCGGCAATCGTTCGCAGCCAGAACAGCTCGGTCAGGTTGGTCGAATAGGCGGCGGCGAAGGTGAAAACGCCAAAAAACAGGTTCGAGCTGATCAGCGCCGTCTTGCGGCCATAGCTGTCGCCGATCCAGCCAAAAATCTGCGAGCCGAACAAGACGCCGATGTTGCTCGCCGTAAGCACCCATTTGAGGTCGCTTGGCGGCACATGCCAGTCGGCAACCAGATGCGGCGCGGCAAACGCGATGGCGCCGATGTCATAGCCGTCGATAAGCGCGATCAGCACGGACCATATCAGCACCTTGATCTGGAACGAGCTCAGCCCGCATTCGTCCAACAGACGCGAAATCTGTACGACTTCGCCGGCCATTGCTTCCCCCCGGAGCCATTTTAATTTCGGCGTGAACGCCGCGCATTTGCCGGGAAAGGGTAGGCGACCCACCGCGTGAAGAAAAGTGACATTCCGGCGCGGACCCGCCGATTATTCGGCCGCTGCCGATCGACGGCCAACGCCATTGCGCCGCGGCAGCGCACGGGACGCAGCCATCGCGGCCGACCGGTTTTTCATATTGACGTAGACCCGCCGCAGGCAACGTTTGAGCACCGCCAGTTCCTCCGATCGCAGATCGGCGATGGCCGCCGCTTCATATTCACGTGCCATCGGGATGATGCGAACGACCTGCGCTTTTCCCTTGGCGGTTAGCTTCACCACGACTTCCCGTGTGCTGCTTTCGGAACGCGTGCGCGACACCACCCCTAAACCGACCAGGCGCGTCACCAGCCGCGACAACGTCGACGCGTCGATGCTGGTCAAGCCGGCGAGATCGATCTGCCGTTGGCCGCCCTTACTGGCCAGCACCGCCATGACGCGCCACATGGCGATGCTCAGGTGATAAGCCGCCAGCGCTTCCCCACCGAACTGCTCGGCAATGATGGTGCCGACCCTATTCACCAGGTACGGCAGGTAGTTATCGAGATCGAGCTTGGCGGGGTCGCTCATCAGGGGTGCCGAGGCTTGGTGGCGCGCATCGTCTAATGGGATTCTATTTCCCAGTCTAAATTCTTCATACGCGCAAATTATTGCATTTACAACAGATGCACAATCATCTATCTTGCGTTTTGGAATTGCGCATTCGTTGACTAGTTTCCTGGGAGGGAACCATGGACTTTGGCTACTTCACGCTGAGCGACAATCACTACGAAAACAACACGCGCTCTTCGAACCGGTTCGTCGCCGACATCACCGCCGAGGCGCTGCTTGCCGACAAGCTCGGCATGCACTCGGCCTGGATCGGCGAGCACCATTTCAATTCGCTCGGCGTATTGTCGTGCCCGGACATCGTGCTCGGCTATGTCGCCGCCAACACGACGCGCATCCGGCTGGCGCCTGCGGTGACCGTGTTGCCGCTCCATCACCCCATTCGCGTCGCCGAGCAATGGGCGACGCTCGATCTTTTGTCCAACGGTCGCGTCGATTTCGCCTGCGGCCGCGGCTACGACAAGCGCGAATACCTGCCGTTCCATGTCTCGTTCGAGGACAACCAGGGAATCTTCGAGGAGGGCTTGGAGCTCGTGCGCCGGCTCTGGCAGGCGGATGGCCGCATCTCGCATCACGGCAAATACTATTCTTTCGACGACGTGCGCATCACGCCGAAGCCGGTGCAGCAGCCGATACCGACCTATGTTGGCTCGTTCTCAAAACCGTCCATCGAGCTTGCCGCGCGATTGGGCTGCGGGCTGATCGTGGCGCCATTTGCCGCCGCCATCAGCTACGGCGGATTAAAGCAAGTCGCCGACCTCTATCACGAGACCTGCGCGCGCTACGGCAACAAGCCGGGGCGGCTGATGTGCAGCTACTTCGCCCATTTCGCCGACAACAAGGCGCAGGAAGACGCCCAGCGCGCACGCCAGATCCGCTACTACAAGGAATGCGTCATCCCGGCGTTCCCGGGCGATCCCAAGACCGCGCCGCCGAGTTATCGCTATTTCGTCGACATGGTCGCCCGGTTGAGCAAGATCAGGGCGGAAGATTTGACGGAGAATTCGGTGCTGCTCGGCTCATCGGCGCGCATCACCGAAATCCTCAAGAAGGTCGAGGCCGCCGGTTACGACGAAGTCATTCTTTATTTCAATGTTGGCCAGAAGCCGCATCCGCAGGTCAAGGACGAGATGGCGCGCTTCATGGCCGAGGTGGCGCCGGCTTTCGCCGCTGCGCGCAAGGAAGACGCGGCTTAAGGCAGCAAGCTGGGCTCAGCGGCGTTGCCGCAGCCGCCCAACTATTCCCTGGGGAAGAAACGTGACAATCAGGATGAACAAGATTCCCAGCCACAACAGCCAGCGGTCCGGGTGAAACAGGGCCGCGAGGAACGGCATCCCGATCAACGCACCGCTGATCATGCCGAGGAGGTTTTGCAGATAGTACTGGGTGACGACGACCACGATCGATCCAATGACCGCGCCATAGAGTGAGCCCATGCCACCGATCACAACCATCAGCAGGATGTCGATCATCAGCGAGAACGACAAAGTCGCGTCGGGCCCGTTATAGCCGAGCACGAGAGCCATCAGTGCGCCGGCGAGCGACGCCATGATCGCGGACAGGACGCAAACCAGAGTGCGGTAGGCGACCACCTGGTAGCCCATCGCCTCGACGCGGAACTCGTTGTCGCGGATGGCCTGCAGCACCTTACCGAGCGGCGAGTTGACGATCCGCAGCATGATGAGGAACAGCGCCAGCGCCACGACAAGGGTTATGTAGTAGGTGATGACCGAGCCGTTGACGGTGACCCCGAGCACCGGATGGGCGAACAGCCGGAAACCGGGCTTGAGGATCGCCGGCAGCGAGAAAGTCAGCCCGTCCTCGCCGCCAGTGAGGCTGCGCCATTGCTCGGCAACGATCTGGGAAAAGCTCGCGATGGCGAGCGTGATCATCGAGAAGAAAATGGCGCGCAGGCGCAGGCTCAAGAGGCCGATCACCGTGGCCACGACCAGCGATACGGCGGCTCCGGCAGCGGCGCCGAGGATCACCGCGCCCCAGCCGACCCAGCCTTTGGCGAGCATGATGGCCACGCCATAGGCGCCGATGCCAAAAAACATCGTATGCGCAAACGAGACGATGCCGGTGTAGCCGAGCATCAGGTCGTAGCTCGCCACCAGGATCACGAAAATGCAGATGCGCGAGGTGACG
>Ga0302326_10024356_pt1 | contig 12304 bp, 7 predicted proteins | sample Palsa_T0_3_FD_202264 | JGI IMG/M metagenome (GOLD analysis project Ga0302326, IMG submission 202264) | Peat permafrost microbial communities from Stordalen Mire near Abisko, Sweden - Palsa_T0_3 | ecosystem: Environmental > Terrestrial > Soil > Palsa > Peat permafrost | place: Sweden: Abisko...
TCCGTCCACCGTCATGCCGTCGACCAGATCGAGCGCGACTTCGGCGACACCGTCCTGGAGGAATCTAAGCTCGGCGGTAGCTTCCCCCGTGATCTCATCGGTATCGTCACTGAGGGTGAGGTTGAAAATGTAGTGCTGCGCATGGATGGCCGGCTGGCGGGGAAAGGTGTCGGCCGGAAGCAGTGTGGCGGAGAGGAGTCCTGCGAGCAGGAAGCGTCTCATAGAGAGGAAGTCTAGCATTGAAAGGGGAGATGCGTAACGTTCCCTTGCTCGCGGTTCGGTAACAACTTGGGTAGACTAGAGTTTTATGCAAAGCCCCAGCCAGCCAGGTCCGCAGGTTGATCTCAAGATTGTTTACGACGCTATCGTGGTGGGATCGGGAGCGGCGGGCGGGATGGCCGCCCATGTCCTGACCTCGCAAGGCATGAAGGTGTTGCTGCTGGAAGCGGGCAAGCAGTTGGACATCACCAAAGAGCTGAAGTCGATGGAGTGGCCCTACGACCATCCGCGCCGCGGTGAGATGCCGCCCGGCTATCATCCGCTGGGGATGAACGAGTACAACGTCCGCCAACCGCCGTACGCGAAGGATTCCAAATATCCTCACGTTGAATCATACGTGCAGGGTTGGAACGGTCCGGATTACAGCAAGAACATCGTGGTGGATGAGAAAGATCATCCCTACACGGGCACCCGGTACGCCTGGGTGCGCGCGCGCTGCGTGGGCGGGAAAACCAACATCTGGGGACGGCTGGCACTGCGGCTTTCCGACTACGATTTCAAAGCGAAATCGCGCGATGGATATGGAGAAGACTGGCCCATTTCTTACGCGGATGTCGCACCGTACTACGACAAGGTGGATTTGTATCTGGGCATATCCGGTTACAAAGAGAATCTTCCGTACCTGCCGGACAGCCTTTTCCAGCGTCCCGTAAAACTGACTTCTTCCGAATTGAAACTGCGCGGCGATCTGGCCAAGATGGGGCGCGTGCTGACCCCTTACCGCGCCGGTGTGACCACGGACGGTTTGAAGCATAACAAGTACCGGAGCAAATGTTTTGGACGTGGCGCCTGCGACCGGCGCGTGGGCGGATGCGATATCCACGCAGCGTTCGATTCGCCCACCGGGCTGATCCGGCCGGCCATGGACACCGGAAATCTCACATTGCGTCCGAACTCCACGGTTTTCGAGGTCACCGTGGACAAGAATACCGGCAAGGCACGCGGCGTGAACTTCATCGATACGGAGTCTGGAAAGACATACGAAGCTCGCGCGAAAGTGGTGATATTGGGCGCGTCGACGCTTGAATCCGCGCGCCTGCTGATGCTGTCCAAATCCAGCCAGCATCCGAACGGCATCGGCAATTCGAGCAATCACGTAGGGCACAATTTCTGCGAGCACATCATGGGACCGGGCATCAACGGTTTGGTGAAGGATCTGGTGGGCAAGCCCCGCACTTTGGACGATGGCCGCCCGGGCAGTTTCTATCTGGCGCGTTTTCGGAATCTGACAGACAAGCAGCCGAACTTCATCCGAGGCTACGGATTTGAAGGCAGCAGCGGGACCACCATGATCCCAGGGAACGCGTTCGAGACCCTGGGATTCGGCAGCAGCTACAAGAAAGCGGTGCGGGACTATGCCGGCGCCTACATCAGCATGGGAGCGTTCGGCGAAGTTCTTCCGCGCTATGAAAACGGGGTGAGCATCGATCCGGATGTGAAGGACAAGTGGGGAGTGCCGGTTCTCAAATTCAACTACACGTTCGGCGACAACGAAAAGAAAATGGCGGCGGATATGGCCGTGAGCGCGCGCGAAATGTTTGAAGCAGCCGGTATCGAGGTTGTTTCGGTGAATCGGGAGATTTTGACGGAAGGCTGGTCGATTCACGAGCTGGGAACGTCGCGCATGGGGAGCGATCCGAAAACATCGGTGCTGAACCAATTCCAGCAATCGCACGATGTTCCGAATCTGATGGTGGTGGATGGATCGAGCCATGTAAGCGCGTCCTGCCAGAATCCAACGTGGACCATCATGGCGTTGTGCTGGCGCTCTTGCGAGCATATTGCCGATGAGCTCAGAAAGGGGAACGTGTGATGGAAGGACATTCGCGGCGGGATCTAATACGAATCGCAGCCGGAGCGGTGGCGGCGGTGCCTGCCATTGCGCAAGAGGCCGCTCAACAATCAGCTGCCGCCGCGCCGCGTTTCTTCACCCCGGCGGAGTTTCGAATGGTGGATGAACTGGCCGAGATCATTATTCCCGCCGACGCTCATTCTCCGGGCGCGAGAGCGGCGAAAGTGGCCGGATATATCGACAAGTCGCTGGCGGAGGCGTTCGAGAGTGAACCACGGAAGAGATTCCGGGAAGGGCTGAAACTGGTGGACGGTGTGAGCCGGGAGCTAAATCATAAGACTTTTCTCGAGTCGACGCCGAAGGAACGGGTGGCGGTGGTGGCTCACATGGCAGAAAACGAGAAGCATCCGAAACAGCCGGCGGAGCAGTTTTTCGTACAACTCAAAGCGTCCACAGCGTTTGCCTATTACACGTCCAGCATCGGGATCCACCAGGAGATGGGTTATCTGGGAAACACGCTGCAGATCGAATACGCGGGATTCGATGCGAGCCTGGTGCCGATTCAACTGCCGGACAGTGCGAAATGATGCGGGTGCGAATGACGCGACGTTCGCTGGTAGAGTGCCTGGCGTTCGGGGCGGCGCTTCCAAGCGCGCTCGCCGGGGATGCGGAGCCGGAAGTAAGCATCGTGGAGTTCAACGACGCGGGCGAACGGACCGGAGTGGTGCGCGTAAAGAAGGTCGTCCATACGGAAGCCGAATGGCGCAAGCTGCTTACCCTCCAGCAATTTTATGTTACCCGCAAAGCGAGCAGCGACCTAGCCTATTACGGCTCTTACTTCAAGCTGCACGATGCCGGTATTTATCGCTGCATCTGCTGCGGCACCGCGGTGTTCAGCTCGGAGACGAAATTCGAGAGCAAGAGCGGCTTCCCATGTTTCTCGGCACCCATCGCGGAGGAGAACATTCGTACGCATCTTGACCTGGCCGAAGAACCCAAGCGGATAGAGGTGTTGTGCAAGCGCTGCGACGCCCATCTTGGTTACGAGTACAACGACGGTCCCGAGCCAACCCAATTGCGCTACGCGGTGAACCAGTCGGCGTTGAAGTTTGTAGCGATTAAGAAATCAACCGGCGGCGCCTGACATCTTTTTTGGCTTGCCATTTCGCAGCAGGCTGCTGATGAGCCGGGCTACTTCCGGCGCCTGGGCTTCGCCCAGCAACGTTCCGTGCGAGCCGCTTACCCAATGCAGGTGGAACTCACCGTTGCATAATTCGCGCCAAGCCAGCCGGGGGTCTTCCAGAATGCGCGTGCTGATGGCCTGGTCCTGGGCAACGAACTGCGCCACGGGAACGTCAATCGGCTTGGCTACATACATACAGGCAGAGCGGAGCTGCCATTTCTCGACAGTTTCCACGGGTGGGGCCAGAACCGCCAGTTGATAACGCGCTATTTGCCGCTCGGTTTTACCCAGAACTTTTCTCTTGATCATCTGGCTGGTGGTGTCCAAATGAGAAATAATTTCGCGAACACCGATGCGGTTGTTGGAACTTCCGCCGCCTACCAAGACGTCGCGCAACTGCCGCCAATTGCGCCGATGCTCCCGGACTACTTTCGGATACCCGGGCGCCGGCGTGTCAAAAAGCACGATCATCTGAACTTCTTCGCCCATGGACTGGAGCTGGCGCGCGGCCTCGAAGGCGATGGATCCGCCAAAACAATAACCGGCCAGGACGTAGGGACCCTGCGGTTTTGTAGCGCGGATTGACTGGACGGCGCGGCCAGCCAGTTCCTCGATGGTAGGGACACGTTCTCCCTCCTTAGGCAGGATACGCACGACGAAGAACGGCTGGCTGATGCCCAGATGCCTAGACAAATGCCGGTAACAATATGGACCTTGGAGCGTGGGTGAGAGGCAGAAAACCGGGGGCAGCGAACCTTGGATCTGTAAAGGGAAAACGGCGTCCCATCCCGAAGTTGTGTCATCTGTTGTGTCATCGCTTTCGGACTCGCCGGAATCCAGAATCGCCGCCACGCGCTGGATGGTGGGCGCGCGCAAAAGAGCCGTGAAGGGAAACTCTTTGCCGAACTGTTGCTGGATGAGCAGGATGAGTTGAGCGGCTCTGAGGCTGTCGCCGCCCAGCTCAAAGAAATTCGCCGTGGCATCGGTCACCAGGACGCCGAGAACCTGCTGCCATAATGCAACCAGAAGTTTCTCGGTAGGAGTGGAAGCCTCCTTGAATTCCTGATCGGCGGCCAGTAGTTCCGCGTCAAACGGGGGCAAAGATTGACGATCGATCTTACCGCTTAACGTGAGCGGCATCTTGGGGAGAATTACGAATCCGGCCGGAAGCATGTGAGTAGGCAGATGCGCGGAAGCATACCGGCGCAGTAGCTGGACTTCAGGAACTGCATGGTTGGCTGGCGACACGTAGGCGATCAGGCGTTCACGATTCGGTTCGCCTTGAACGATCACGGCGCACTCGCGAACGGACGGATGCCTGGTCAAGACGGCTTCGATCTCGTCGAGTTCCACACGAAAACCGCGGATCTTGATTTGCCGATCCAAGCGCCCCAGGAAAACAAGATTGCCGTCGGGCAGAAAAAATACCTGATCGCCGGTGCGGTACATGCGGCCGGCGGGATGGGAGCTGAACGGATCGGGGAGGAAGCGTTGAGCGGTGAGTTCCGGCGAATTCAAATACCCCCGCGCCACGCCCGCACCGGCGATATAAAGTTCGCCCGGAACGCCGACGGGAACGGGGTTTCGCTGGCGATCCAGAACATATACTTGCGTATTCGAGACGGGCTTGCCGATGGGAACGTACCGCTCGCTCTCCCAATCGGACGCGCCCGCCTCATAGATGGTAGATGTGCATGTGGTCTCGGTGGGACCATAGGCATTGAACCATCGGATGGTTTTGCCAACCTCGCGCTTCCAAGTCTGGAGCGCTGCCGGATTCACTTGTTCCATTCCGGTTACCACTACGCGCAAGGAATGCGGCGCGGCAAAGCCGGCCTGGGAGAAGGACCGCACCCACTCGTGCCACCAGGAACTAGGCATGCCGGTGATGGTGATGCGCTGCTGGTCCAGAAGCCGGAGGAATTCAGTCACGGAATTCCCTTGCTGGTCCAGGCAAAACACCAGGGTTGCGCCGGCGCTCAAATTGTTGAAGATTTCGGCGACGAAGAAGTCCGCGCCCATCCAGGCGAATTGAAGGCGGCGGTCGGAATCGGAAATTTCATACACGCGCCCGGCGGCCAGAACATAATTCACTAAACTTCCGTGCGTCACCACTACGGCTTTGGGCGCGCCGGTTGAACCGGAAGTGTAGATGGCATAAGCGGCGTTGTCCGGCGTGGCGATGTCGGGCAGGTTTTCATCCGGCTGGAGCGCAATATCGGACACTAGCTGGTTGAGGTTGAGCACGACGGAGCCGTACGCGCTGAGCTTAGAAAAACTTGCATCGCCGGTAAGCACAAGCTTGGGACGGGCATCGTGCAGCATAGGCAATAGCCTTGCTTCCGGAAGGCGTGGATCCAGGGGGAGGAAAGCCGCGCCCGTTTTTACTACTCCCAAAACCGCTACGACGGCCTCCGGTGAGCGATCCATGCAAATCGCAACGAAGTCTTCGGCCCCGGCGCCTTTTTCACGCAAGAAAGCAGCCAGGCGATTCGCGCGCTGATTCACCTCGCGATAGGTGGCGGCTGAGTCTGGCGCGTCAAACGCCAGATGGTCCGGAATTCGTGCAGCCTGGGCTTCGAAGAGCCGGTGGACGCAGATATCGCGCGGATACGTGGTCTGGGTCTGGTTGACTCCTTGAAGCAGCCCGCGTTCCTCGGGCTCGGTCAGCATCTTCAATTCCGCCAAGGGGCTCTCTGGGTGCGCAACGAAGTTCTGGAGCAGCGTATATAAATGTCCGGTCATGCCCGCGATGCACTCGCAGCCGAACAGGCTTTGGTCGTATAGAATTTCCAGACTCAGCAGCGGCCTGCCATGAGCCGTTAGCGTGAGCGGAGAATCGCTACCTTGGATGCGGGTGATGGAACGATGTTGCCAATTACCGCCGAGCTTTTGCATGCTCTGAGGTAGAGTTCGGTTCTCGTAACTGAGTAAATTGTCGAAGGGCGGCGTGCCGGGCGGCAGGCCGGTCCAGTCCCAAACCTTGTCGACGGGAGTGTGTTCATACTCGCGCAAGGCGATCCACTGCTCTCGAATTTGTTTCAGCCACGTGAGCAGGGTAGCGCCGGGAGGCACCGCGATCCGAATCGGGACGGTGTTGATGAGAACGCCCACCATCTGGGCGGCGCCTGCGACCGAAGATTGGCGTCCGGCCCGGACGGCGCCGAACACAATGTCGTCACGTTGGCTGTAGCGCGCCAGCAACAACGCAAAGGCGCCTTGCACCAGGGTATTGACGGTGAGGCTGTGCTGCTTCGCAAACAGCTCGATCTCCGTAGTGAAGTCTTCAGAGAACACCACTCTCTCTCTGGCGGTGCTGTGGGCCGGGATATTATGCGCGCGCCGGATGCGGTCGGTAATGTAGCCGGTAGTCTGGGATATTTCGGCGAAATACCGCCGCCAGAATTGTTCGGCAGCGGCCCAATCCTGCTGTTGCAGCCAGTCAAGGTGATCGCGGAAATCTTTTGGAGGGGCGAGCTCGGCGTTTTCTCCAGCGCGGAGCGCGTCGTAGATGGCGAACCACTCCTGCCATGCGATCACCAGCGAACGGCCGTCCACCAGAACGTGGTGAAAGGTCCAAATCAGCGTATAGGCGCGTTCGGCGTTCCGAATGAACGTGAACCGCATGGGAACGCCCTGGTCAAAATTGAAACCGCTTTCGAAATCCTGGCGCAGGAAGTCCGCGAGTTTCTCGTTCCTGGGAGCCTCGGGCAATTCGCTCCAATCGAGCTTCAGCCAGGGGATCTCGGAATGTTCATGCGCCTGCTGCCAGAGTTGGCCGTCCGCATCGGCCGTTACGCTGGTGCGAAAAGCGGGGTAGCGCTGCGCGACCATCCGCCAGGCGCTCTCAAGCAGCGCGGCATCCACTTCTTCCGCCATCCGGCAAACGTACTGCAGGATATAAGCGCCGGACCTGGGAGCGCGCAACGCAGCCAGCACCATGCTTCTTTGCAGCGATGTAAGAGGGTAGAGTGTGTTTCGCGCGGTCAATGCATCTCTCCGGCGCGAGTCATGAACACGAAACTGGGGCAGCGTTCCCCCAAAAGATAGGCGGGAGTTGAGACGGAAAGTTCGTCGAAGAAATCGCCGAGGACAGCCCGCAATTCGGTGAGGGTGGGGAAAGTGTGGACCACGCCCTGATCCCGGTAGAGCTCAAGCGACTGGAGTGCGCGCTTTTCCCAGCCGGTTCGAGCCAGCAGCGATTCTTCTTCGATGTTGGCGTCTACCCACTTCCGGTAAACATCTTCCACGGCGATGCCTTGTTCGGTGCTGGATTGCATGGCCATCAACAGGCGGAACTTGAAATGGTTGACGGTGGGAATTGAGCCTTGCAGCAAGTCCGAAAAAATCTGTTCCGGAAGTTCCCGGCTAGCGGGCTGCTGCGTGAAGCATCTCAACAGCAGGACGCCTTCCGGGCGAAGCACGCCGCGAATGCTCTGAGCGAGCGCGCGAAAGCCATCGGGATATCTCAGGCAGTTCATGGAGCCGTCGCCGATCACGACGTCGCAGGAGGCTTGCGGGCGAGGCAGGGCTAACCAGTTCGCGCAGACCACACGCCGCCGGGAGGGAATGTTTCCCGGCCAAATAGTCCGCGCCATCAGCATAGAGTTATCCACTGCAATCAGCGACGATGCTTCCGGCCAGCGCATGTTTGCGATTTCGGATGTCACTCCCAACAGCAGCGCGCGAAGGGGTGCGCCAGGGTGGCTGGAACTCCAAGTTGCGACCGCTTTCTCAACCAACTGCACGTCTTCGGGCGAGGGCTTTAGCGGCGGGCCGAGAACAGAGAAGGAGGGAGCGGCATGGTCCCAATAGGACTTGGTGCAGACTGAAGTCACGTTTCGCCGATTATAGCATCCAGCGGCGAGCTCACTTGCCGGTGGTGGAAAAGCGGAAAATCGTGGTGCTGTGAAAAGTCGCTCCAGGTTTCAGAACCACGGATGGAAACTTCGGCTGGTTGGGTGAATCGGGAAAATGCTGGGTCTCCAGGCAGAGACCGTAGCGGCGCTGGTACACTTTGCCGCCTTTGCCGTGGATGGAGCCATCCAGAAAATTCCCGGTGTAAAACTGGAGGCCGGGCTGAGTGGTAAGCACTTCCAGGACGCGGCCTGTGGAGGGTTCTTCCACGCGCGCGGCGAGGCTCAGCTCATTTCCCTTTTTGTTCAGCACCCAGTTGTGGTCATAGCCGTGGCCGAGCTTTATCTGCTCATCGTTATCGCCGATGTGTGCGCCGATGGCCGTCAATTTCCGAAGATCGAACGGTGTTCCGCTCACGGGCTGTAGCTCGCCGGTGGGAATCAGGCCCGAATCCACGGGCGTGAATCGATCCGCATTGATATGAATCTCGTGGCCGAGAATATCGCCTTCGCCGGCCCCCTTCAAATTGAAGTAGGAATGATTCGTGAAATTGATCACGGTGTCCTGGTCGGTAACGGCGGAATAATCGATTTTCAGATCGTTGGTGTCAGTGAGGTGGTAGACCACGGTGACCTTTAGATTGCCGGGGAAACCTTCATCGCCATCTTTGCTGGACACGGTCAACTCCAGGCCGCCGCCGGGCAGCACGCGCGGGGTCCAAACGTATTTGTCCAATCCATGCGTGCCACCGTGCAAGGTGTTGTCGCCGTCATTCTTTTCCAATTTGTACTCGTGCCCATCCAGGGAGAATTTGGCGTGCGCGATACGATTCGCGTAGCGGCCCACGAGAGTACCGAAGAAGGGGCTGGGGTTTTCGATATACCCTGCCAGTGAATCGAACCCCAGCGCGATGTCGGCCGGCGTGCCGTTACGGTCGGGGGTTTTCAGGGATACGATCCGGCCGCCATAGTTGGTAATCCGGGCTTCGACGCCCTTGGAATTGGTGAGCGTATAAATGTTGACAGCGGCTCCGTCCGGCATTTTGCCGAAGTCCGCTTGAACGATCTTAGGTGCCGCATTCATGTGCATAACGCCGGCGATCAGGATGGCCGCGGCGCATTGTTTCCTTAGCATGTATCCCCTTACTATTTGAACTTGGATTGTATAACGAAACGGTTGCAGACGTTACGCTCCCTTGCGGTCGCGGTTCGGAACGATAGAATGGAAAAGACCATGAATGAGTTGAGACGCCGTGATTTGGTTGCGGCACTGGCGGCTGCCACTTTTACTGGGCCTCGGCTGGCCGCGCAGGAAGATGCGCGTCGCGGGACAGTGCCCGATCAGGCTCCTTTTGGGGGGCCGATTGTGTTCACGCGAGGTGATGTTCCGGCTAGAGTACAGCCTTTCCCAATGCAGCAGGTTCGACTGCTGGCTGGGCCGTTTGCGGATGCGGCGGAATGGAATAGCGGGTATCTGGAGCGGTTGAACGAGGATCGACTGCTGCTCAATTTTCGCGTGAACGCCGGTCTTGCTTCCTCGGCAGCACCGCTGGGCGGGTGGGAGCGGAATGTCGCTGGAAATGACGGCGAACTGCGGGGCCACTTCACCGGACATTATCTTTCTGCGTGCGCGCTCAATTATGCATCCACGGGAAACCAGAAGATCAAGGCCAAAGGCGATTCGATGGTCGCGGAGCTGGCGAACTGCCAGCAGAGACTCGGCGCCGGCGGATATCTGAGTGCGTTTCCAACCGAGTGGTTCGACCGGCTGGACGCGCGCAAAAGGGTGTGGGCGCCCTATTACACGATCCACAAAATCATGGCCGGAATGTTCGACATGCACCAGTACGCCGGCAACCAGCAAGCGCTGCAGGTGCTGGAAGGCATGGCGGGTTGGGCGGATAGCTGGACGGCGTCGAAATCGGAAGAGCACATGCAGGACATTCTGAACACCGAGTACGGCGGCATGAATGATGTGCTCTACAACCTTGCCGGCGCCACCGGGGACGACCGTTGGGCGAAGGCGGGCGATCGATTCACGAAGAAGAAATTCTTCAATCCACTAGCGTCGCGGCGCGACGAGTTGCGCGGATTGCATGTAAATACGCACATCCCGCAGGTGATGGGCGCGGCACGGCGCTATGAAATCTCGGGCGACGTACGATTCCACGACGTAGCCGATTTCTTCTGGTGGGAGGTGACCGGCGCGCGCGCCTACGTTACCGGCGGGACCAGCAACAACGAAGGCTGGCTCACCCCGCCGCGGCGGCTTGCGGCTGAGCTCAAACTGAGCGTGGATACGGCGGAATGCTGCTGCGCGTATAACATGCTGAAGTTGACGCGCAAGCTGTACGGTTGGACCGGTGATCCGCGCTACTTCGATTACTACGAGCGCGTGATGCTGAACCATCGGTTGGGCACCATTCGTCCGCAATCGGGCGCCACTCAGTATTATCTTTCTCTGACGCCGGGAGCCTGGAAAACTTTCGGTACTGAGGATCAATCGTTTTGGTGCTGCACCGGCACCGGTATTGAAGAATACTCCAAGTTGAACGACAGCATTTACTGGCGTGACGAGGACGGTGTTTACGTCAATCTTTTTATTCCGTCGGAGTTGAATTGGAGCGAGAAGGGATTTCGCTTGCGGCAGGAAACGAAATTTCCCGAGCAGGCGAACACTGCGTTGGTGGTAAGTGTGGATCAGCCGGTCCGTTTGTCGCTGCGACTAAGGATTCCCGGCTGGGTGGAATCCGGGGCGACCGTGAAGCTCAACGGGAGGGCACTCGAAGCATCCGCGGCGCCCGGCGGATATGTGACTCTGCTGAGGACGTGGAAAACCGGCGACCGCGTGGAGTTGGAACTGCCCATGCGGTTGCGCATGGAAGCTATGCCGGATGACCCGAAGCTGCAAGCAATGTTGTATGGCCCATTGGTTCTGGCCGGGGATTTGGGATCGTCCGGGTTAACCGAAGAGATGATCGTGGGGCCGCTGGGTCCTCGTTTGGATCGCGCGGCGGTGGAGTTTCCGGTATTGCATTCGGGCGGCGCGGATCTGAGTTCGTGGATCAAGCCAACTGGAAAGGGGCTGACGTTTCGCGCGACTGGCCGGCGCGAAGACGCTACTCTTCGACCGTTGAATAGCATCTTCGATAGGCGTTATTCGGTGTATTGGAATTTGGCGTGAATGCTCACCAGTCCGACGCTCCCTTGCGGCCGCGGTTCGGTTTGTCAGTCCAGGTGCAGGCGCAGGATGGTCAGAGAATGGGCCGGGAACGTATATTGGAAACTGTTCTTTTCCACGTGCACCGGCAGCGTGTGTGAAACGGGGACAACTTTATTATCCTCGCCGAAAGTGTGGGTGGCTTTCAGATCCGGATAATTCATTTGCCATAGTTCTACTTGCTGGGCCAGCGCGCCTTCCTGATTCTCGATGCTGGCCGCGATGTCGCGGGATTTGCTGCGATTCAACACATTGACAAATACCACGCGATCCTTGCGGTTGAATGTCGCCGAGGTGTCCAGGTAAGGGAGTTGCTGCCGGTTCAAGGTATAGGTGGGCGACGATACCCAGGTGGTCAATGCCATATTTCCGCGCTGCTTCCCGTATTCCAAGATAGGAAAATAGATGGGCTGCAGGAACAGCCCTTGTTTATTGGTCATGATGGGAGCAATCACATTGACCAATTGCGCCAGGTTGGCCATCTTCACCACGCCGGCGTGGCGGAAAAAAGAATTGAAGAACATTCCCATGGCGAGCGAATCTTCGAAATTGTAAATCTCTTCCAAGTGCTCCTTGTTGCCCGCCCGATACCAAACGTTCCATTCGTCGTAGGCGATGTAAATGGGGCGCGGATTGTTCTGCCCGGCTTCGGCCGCCTGGATGGCCGCGGCAGTGGTCTCAATATATTGGTCGATGCGTTGCGACGCGCCCAGGAATTTCTCGAGATCGTTGTCGCGGTTGCCGATGTAAGTATGCAGCGCGATGTAATCGATTTGATCGCGCAACGCGGCCAGAACGGTGCGATTCCAACCAAGCCAGTCCGCGCCGTAATTGCTGGATCCGCTGGCGATCAGCTTGATGGAAGGATCTACCAGGCGCATGGCCTTGGCGGCCTCCACAGCGAACTTCGCGTAATCCTCAGCATTTTTATGGCCCAGTTGCCAGGGTCCATCGATCTCGTTGCCGAGGCCCCA
>Ga0302326_10024357_pt1 | contig 12304 bp, 13 predicted proteins | sample Palsa_T0_3_FD_202264 | JGI IMG/M metagenome (GOLD analysis project Ga0302326, IMG submission 202264) | Peat permafrost microbial communities from Stordalen Mire near Abisko, Sweden - Palsa_T0_3 | ecosystem: Environmental > Terrestrial > Soil > Palsa > Peat permafrost | place: Sweden: Abisko...
GCTATAGAATATCCCTATCATCACACCAGCCATCGTAAAGGCCGGCAGACCGCCGCTGTCCATAAACCACATCCACTCATGACTCGGCAATACCCTCCCCAGCCAGCCGTGATAGTTGGCCGCAATCGACAACCCCAGAAAAAACAGGAAGGTGATCCCCAGTATCCCCAGCCGGTCCCGGATATACAGGTACAGCACGGCACAGCACAGATAGGCCCAGCCAATCAGTCCCAGGATACCGTACCAAAACGTCTCCATCCAGTGAGGGTGCTGCGGCTTGCCACCCTTATAAATGAAGGCTAAGATCAGCAACAACAGAATACCCACAGACCGCAAGGCCCACTTCCGCACCCCTGACCATTCGGGAGGATAATTCAGCCAGATAAAGAAAAAGCCTATCGTTGCCAGCAGCAGCCACGCATATTGACCGATCACCGCCGGCCCCGTCGTATACTCTTCATAGTTGACAGCATAAATACCCATCACCAGCAACGCAAACGACCGGTTCAGTATCCGTCCCAGCATAGCCGTTCTTGACGCTCCCTTCGACTCCCACTGCCTTATCGCAAAAGGAATGGATAAGCCCACGATAAAAAGAAAGGCCGGGAAGACAGTGTCCGCCAACCCCAGGCGGTCCTCGCCGTCCCCGGCATGCTCCAGCCATGCCGGTACCTTTTCCACGATGGCAAGGTCATTCACGAAGATCATCAACAGCATGGTGATGGCGCGGAAGGCATCAATAGAAGCCAGGCGACGGGAAGTGCGGATCATACGGTATGTTTTAGATAGTACTAACCGATCCGCCGTCAACCCGCAGATTGGTCCCGGTGATGAATGAGGCGGCATCGGAGGCGAGAAAGGCAATAGCTGCCCCCACTTCCTCGATGGTACCCGCCCGCTTTAATTCGATAGTCGGTCTTTTCTGTGAAAGGAATTGCTGCGTTGCCTCCTGGGGTGAAGTACCCTGCCGCGCAGCTATCCCCTCCAGCATTTCTTTCACCAGCGGCGTCATGATAAAAGCGGGCGATACCGTATTGACGAGAATGTTATAGCTGCCCACCGATTTGGACAGGCTCTTGCTGAAATTGATAATGGCAGCCTTGGTCAGGTTATAAGGCGTCATGTCAGGATCAGGCTGCAAGCCGTTCTCCGAAGAAATATTGATGATCCGCCCCCATTTCTTAGCCTTCATCACCGGCAGTACCGCCTTCACCAACCGGACCATCGACACCACATTCGCCTCATACAACGACGTGTATAGATCCGTAGGGATCTCTTCAAAGGGGCCTATCTGCCCGACGCCCCCGGCATTATTCACAAGGATATCGATCCCACCCAGCGCCGCCTCGGTCTCCGCTATGAGCCGGTCGACATCGGCCTGGATGCTGACATCGGCAGGGATTGCAATCACCCGGTGACCGGTCCTGGCCTCGATATCGGCTGCCGTCTGACGCAATTCCTCTGCATTGCGACTGCAGATCGCCACCCTGGCGCGGGCTTCCGACAGGGATAACGCAGCAGCAGCGCCGATCCCCTTGCTCCCGCCCGTAACAAGGGCCGTTTTTCCTGAAAGTGAGAGTGTCATATCTTTTTATTTGTTATTCCGGTAATACAACCAGTCGATCATCCGGCTCGTATACCCATATTCGTTATCAAACCAGGCGATCACTTTTACCAGCTTGCCGGCCACCGAGGTCAGCGTGCCGTCAATGACACACGAATGCGTATTCCCCTTGATATCCAGCGATACAAGGGCTTCCTCATTATAATCGACGATTCCTTTATACTGCTGTTGCGCTGCATTCCGGAACAAGGCATTAATGTCCGCTGCCGAAACCGCAGTCTTCATCTGCACCGTAAAATCAGCCATGGCCCCATTGGCCACCGGTACCCGCGTAGAAACCGTGGCGATCCTTCCTTTCATCGCCGGCAGCAGCCTTTCCAACGAAGAAGCCAGGTCTATTTCCACCGGAATAATCGACTCCGCCGCCGCACGCCCCCGCCGGAACTGCCGGTGCGGGGCATCTACCAACTCCTGCCGGGAGGTATAGGAATGCAGGATATTCACCTGCGCTGACTCAATACCGATACCATCCAGCAGGCTCAGCAGCGGGACGGAACAATTGGTCATACAGCCACCGGGAGAAATCACCGTGCTGTCCGCTGGTAGCGATTGCTGGTTGAACCCATAGATCAACAGCGGGATTTCCGGCGAGCCTGTAGTAGACAACAATACCTTCCCGGCCCCAGCAGCCAAATGAACAGATGCGGCTTCCCTGCTGGTAAACCGCCCCGAGCATTCCAGCACTACGTCTATCCCCAAAGACGCCCAGGGCAACCCCGCCGGGTCTTCCTGACGAAAAACAGCCAAAGAATGGTTACCTACCGACAATCGGCCTTTACTATGTATGACCGCATCCGGCCAGGTGCCATATACGGAGTCATATCGCAACAGGTAAGCCAGGTTATCGGAGTCCATTATGTCATTTACCGCTACCAGTTCGATACCGTCCAAATCCAACAGCCGTCTGGCCAGCAGCCTGCCTATACGACCCATTCCATTTATTGCTATCCGCATAACGCAAATATCGGGAGAAAGAAATAGCAAAAATAGAGTTGATTTTTATATATTTGTAAGTCATGGCCCTTACTATCTGTTATTACCGTATCAAGTAATACCGCTTAACCCATGCCCTCTGTATCAAATCGAAAGGCCATGCCGCCTGACCGCATCCTCGTCATTGACGATTTGCCATTGATCCCTTTAGCTTTCCAGGAAGTGTTTCGCTTCCTGAACCCGGCCGCTACTGTAGACTATTCAGAGAATATCTTCACTGCCCTTTCCTCAAAGGCTTATGCCAATACGAACTTTGACCTCGTCATCACCGATTCACTACAGGATAATTTTTCGAAAAATATGCAGCAGGCCGTCTCCGAATTAAAAAAGAGGTTCGGCCAGCCGCTCATCATGATCTACTCCAGCTCCTACGATCCGCTGATCATCGAACAAATGGAGACTGTCGGCATCGACGCCTATGTCCACAAATATGAATCCATCGACGAAATCCGCAAGGCCTATGCTGAGTTGTCCAAAGGCGAGACATATATCTCCGGCATCTTCCATACTATGTACTATCAGTACGGCCTCGGTGTAAGAAGATAAAATGTTTTATCTTTGCGCCTTTCGTTATGTCACTATCAACGACTTCTCCAACTGCCACTGCTTCTGTCACTGCGGATACGGCCGTAAAAACGACTGTGTTCTCCATCCTGATCGCAATCAGCTTTTCCCATATGCTGAACGACACGATGCAGTCCCTGATCCCCAGTACCTATCCCCTGCTGAAGAAATCCCTGCACCTGGACTTCAGCCAGCTGGGCATGGTCACCTTCTGTTTTCAGCTGACAGCCTCCCTGTTGCAACCTTTTGTAGGGCTCTATACCGATCGTAAGCCTAAGCCTTATTCCCTTGCGGCAGGCATGTGCTTTAGCGGAACCGGGCTGGCGCTGTTATCACGGGCAGACAGCTTCCCTCTCGTACTGATTTCAGTCGCACTGGTGGGTATAGGATCGTCCATCTTTCATCCCGAAGCTTCCCGCCTGGCCTATCTGGCGTCAGGCGGACGGCGGGGCATGGCTCAATCCATTTTTCAACTGGGTGGTAATGCCGGCTCCGCACTGGGCCCGCTGCTGGCCGCTCAAATCATTGCCCCTTTCGGACAATCCCGCATTATTTGGTTCTGCCTGGCCGCCCTCCTGGCCATCATAGTCCTCATCCGTACCGGCGCATGGTATCAACGCAACCTCGCCCTGCGGACCACTCCATCCCGCAGCCCCGCCGCCCCTGCGCATACCCTCCCCGTCTCCCGCTCCCGGGTCATCGCCGCCCTCCTTATCCTGCTGGTCCTCATCTTTTCCAAATACTTCTACATGGCCAGCATGAGCAGCTATTATACCTTTTTCCTCATCGATAAATTCCATGTATCCGTCCAGACCTCTCAGATGCTCCTGTTCCTCTTTCTCTTCGCCGTAGCCTCCGGGACATTGATCGGCGGCCCCGTCGGCGACCGTATCGGCAGAAAATATGTCATCTGGGTATCGATTCTCGGCGTGGCCCCCTTTACCCTGTTGCTGCCTTACGCTAACCTTTTCTGGACAGGCGTATTATCGGTCGTCATTGGCCTCGTACTGTCCTCAGCCTTCAGCGCCATCCTCGTCTATGCTCAGGAACTGGTGCCGGGTAAAGTGGGACTGATCGCCGGCCTCTTCTTCGGCCTGGCCTTCGGAATGGGCGGCATCGGAGCCGCAGTCTTAGGCAGGCTGGCCGATCATACCAGTATCCGGCATGTCTTCAACCTGTGCGCTTTTTTACCCCTGCTGGGGTTGATAACCGGATTCCTGCCCAACGTCGAGTCGCCCGGCCCGCGACGGCCCGGACGATAAAAAAAGACCGGAAACACCTGGCCAAAGCCACGCGAATCCGGTCTACGCAAAAGCCATCCTGCAAGCAGGACGGCCTCTAACGATTGTTTGCCATATAAAAAACTATTTCTTCTTAGTAGTATCGGCAGCCATCTTGCTGGAATCAGCAGCCATCTTAGAAGAATCAGCAGACATCTTAGAAGAATCAGCAGACATCTTAGAAGAATCGACCTTGGTTGAATCAGCTTTAACTTCAGTGCTGGCGCTGTTGTTACAAGCGGCGAAAGCGGCGATAGCGGCTACGAACAAGAATTTTTTCATTTGTGATTGTTTTTTACGTTTATTGAATGGTTCCGTGGTTAATACCACGGCGTAAAAAAAGTAACCCGGCAAAATCAATGTTTTTTATATTTTTTTTATTTTAATGCGTATTTCATAGTTTTTGAGTAAACCATAGGGTTTTTTGAATTTTTTACCTTTCATTTGGGTTACGAATCTTTAATTTGGGTATTAAACAGCGTATCAGCGTGAGGACCGAGACAACCGAACAAAAATTACTCGAAGGGTTGGCATGTAACGACAGAAAGGCCATCGAAACCATTTATAAACGACATTATAACATGGTCCAGGCATTGATTCTCAGTAACAGCGGCTACCCGGATGATGCACGGGATATTTTTCAGGAGGCCATGATCGTCCTCTATCAAAAGGTTAAATCCGGTTCCTTTGAACTCAACTGTCAACTGAAGACCTACCTCTATTCCGTATCCCGCCGCCTCTGGCTCAAACGCCTGAGCCAGACGCAGAAAATTTCGACTTCCTCCGAAGTGGAAGACCTGCAAGAGACGGTACCCGTAGAAGACGAACTCGAACGACATGCGCAGCATGACCTGGATTTTCAGGTGATGGAACAATCCCTGAACAACCTGGGCGAACCCTGCCGGAGCCTTTTGAAGGCTTATTATCTCGAGACAAAAAGCATGGTCGAAATAGCAGGTGATTTCGGCTATACCAATGCAGATAACGCGAAGAACCAGAAGTATAAGTGCCTGATGCGGTTGAAAAAAATATTCAGTCAGTACAAAAAATAGTGCGAGTTATGCAAGACACCACCCTTTTAGATGCCGTCGAACGATATATCAACGGGGACATGCTCCCCGAAGAACGGTTATTCTTCGAGCATGTCCGGAAGACCAACCCGGACGTCGACCAGTTGGTGGTCGAACATACCTTATTCCTTAACCAGTTCGCCCGGTACGGCGAGATCCACCGGTTGAAGACCCAGTTGGACGACGTCCATGAGGCCCTCTCCCAATCCGGCCAGATCGAGCAACCGCGCCCGGCCAAAGTCACTGTGCTTTGGAAAAAATACAAACGCGTGATCGGCGTGGCCGCTTCCATCGCCGGCATCACCGCCCTCGGGATCAGCGGCCTGGTCTCCCTGCTGTCCCCAAAAGTCAATAAAGGCCAGCTCGACAATCTTAGCGGCCAGATCGCCGCCCAAGGCAAAAAGATCAATAACATCTACAATAAAGTCAATTCGGCAGAGCCTGCAACAACCTTCGAACGTGGCGGCACCGGCTTCCTGATCGACGGAAAAGGCTACCTCATCACCAGCGCCCACGTGGTCAGAGGCGCTACCCGGATCGAAGTGCAGAATTCACTGGGGGAATATGATGCCCGGATCATCCAGCTGGACCCGACAGCCGATCTGGCGGTCCTCAAAATTGACGACACTTCTTATCATGCCTTCAACGGCCTGCCCTATGGCATCAGCAGGACGGATTGCGAACTGGGCGAAAACCTCTTTACCCTTGGTTACCCCAGGCCGGAAATCGTTTACGGCCAAGGCTATCTCAGCGCCGCAACCGGCTTCGAAGGCGATACCACGGAATTTCAGCTCACTATCGCCGCAAACCCCGGCAACAGCGGCACACCGGTGCTCAACAACGATGGCCAGGTCATCGGCATTCTCACCTCCAGCCAGCACAATGCACAAGGCATGGTCTTCGCCGTCCGCTCGCGCAACATCTTCCGCGCTATCGATTCAATCAGGGCTGACAGTAGCCTTCAAAAAATCGACAGCAATCTTGTTCATCTCAGAATACCGCTCAATTCCTCCCTCAAAGGAATGGATCGCAAAACCCAGATCAAACGCATCGAAGATTATATCTTCATCGTAAAAAGAAATTAACGAAAAAGGCCCGTCTTTGCAGACGGGCCCTCTTTTTTATTTAGAGTCACTTTACTTCCAGAGATTGTTAGGATATTCTCCCTTCGCAATCAACGCATTCAGGCTGGCCTGCACCCCGGGAGCATCCTCCTTATACGTTACCCCAAACCACTGAGACGATGTCGGTATCACTTTGATGTTCCCCTTCCCATCACGGATCAACTTATCCCCGATGATCGGAATGAAGAACTCCGCCTTGGGGTTGGTGCCTTGTTCCTGCAGGAATTCGCTAAATATTTTTTCCGTATAGGTAAAAACAGAAGGATCGAAACCCCAGAAATTCATAGATACCTTCGAATCGAAAGGCACTTCAAACTTTTTGTCGCCCTCCTCATAAGTTATCTTATTGCCATCCTGGTAGATCTTTGTCCTTTCGGCGATGGACACCAGGTTGTCAGCAGCATCCACCTGGCAGACGCCACGACTGACCGTACCATTGTCCGATAGCGTTTTGGCCAGCTCATAGCCAATGATACAATATAGTTTCGGGCTCACCTCCGTCGTCAGAAAGGCATACGCCTTCTCAAAAGCATCCCGGCCATAAAAATCGTCCGCATTGATGACGGCAAACGGTTCCTTAACAGCATCTTTCGCGCAAAGGACCGCATGCGCCGTCCCCCATGGTTTGGTCCGCTCGGCAGGGACAGTATAACTGCCCGTAAAAGCATGCAGGTCCTGGAAGACATAATCGGTCTCTACTTTACCCTTTAATTTAGGCTCGAAAATGTTCTTGAAGTCATCGGCGAAGTCCTTGCGGATGATGAAAACAACCTTTTTAAACCCGGCACGAATAGCATCATAGATCGAGTAGTCCATAATGGTTTCTCCGCTGGGTCCGAAGCCTTGAATCTGTTTCATACTCCCATATCGGGAAGCCATACCGGCCGCCAGGATCAAAAGGGTTGGTTGCATTATCGTAATTTTAATTTAGGACACGAAAATAAAGCAATACGATGAATATTCCATCTCTTCCCGACTCGCAGGAACCGTCTCCCCCTGAACCACTGGAATGGCCGGGGCTGGCCAAAAAAAATATCAGCGCCGATATCCTTCGCCTTGACAGGTTGCATCCTGTCATCTCAGGCAACAAATGGTTCAAATTGAAGGGACACCTCCAACAGGCACTGCAATCGCCGGGCCATCCCGTGGTCACCTTCGGTGGAGCATATTCCAACCATCTCATCGCTACTGCCTACGCAGCCCGTCAGCACGGCTTGCCTGCCATCGGCATCGTCCGCGGGGAAAGACCACCCGTACTGTCCGCGACATTGACGGCCGCCGATGCCTACGGCATGCAACTGGAATTTATCTCCCGCCGGGAATATGCGGAAAAAAAAGAGCCTGGCTTTCTCCGACAGCTGACCGATCGCTTTCCCGGTGCATATATCATTCCGGAAGGTGGCGCAGGCCCCATCGGCATCAAAGGCAGTGAGGACATCTTGAGGATAACCGACACCAGTCAATATACCCACATCCTTTGCGCCGTCGGCACCGGCACCACATTGATGGGCCTTATCCGCGCAGCCGGTCCCCGCCAGGCGGTGATCGGTATTCCCGTATTGAAAGGTTTCGACGAATGGACCGCGGTCGACCCTCATGGCTTTCTAACGATGGAACAAAAGACCGGCGCCCGTCTGCTGACCGGCTATCATTTCGGCGGATATGCCCGCCACCCCCCGGAACTGCTGGATTTCATGAATCGCTGGTATCGGGAGACAGGAGTTCCTTCCGACATCGTTTATACAGGAAAATTATTTTTTGCGGTATGGGATAGCGTCCGCCAGGATCTTTTTCCCGCCCATTCGCGCCTATTGCTTATCCATAGTGGTGGATTACAAGGCAATTTATCCCTCCCGCCCGGAATATTGGATTTTTAGGCCCGGAATTTGGATAACTCTAAAACATCTTTTTATTAGCTTCGTTATCCAGATGATGCAAAGAACCGCTAGCCTCCTGTTTATTCTCCTTGTTTTTTCAGTTATCCTCCGCGCGCAGGACACCCTGCCACATTTCACTGCAACTGCCCGCGGCCCGGGAAAGATCCTCATCAGCTGGCGCAACAACTATCCCATCATCAACCAGATCAGCATTCAGCGTTCTACAGACAGCCTGAAGAACTTTACGACACTGCTGACGGTACCGGATCCCACCCTCCCTGCCAATGGAGTGGTCGACAACAAAGCTCCCCATCCTAATTTTTACTACCGGCTCTTCATCGTGCTCGATGGCGGCAAATATCTTTTCACCCCATCCCAGCGCCCCAGATCGAATACGGTCGAGAGCGATGTCGCCGACAAAGAAAAAGAAGCCGGCAAGGAAAAAGAAGCCGACAAAGACAAAGAGGACGAACCCGACTTCATCCCTTCGAGGGTGGCCAATCCGCGAATCGTCTTCGTCGATCCTGCCAGAGACCGCCGGCCTGCGACTATCAAGAGCCCTTCATCGATTCACGGCACACCGGAAATGCAGGACATCCCGATTTCCGCCACCATCTTCATCCGCAGAGGAGACAACCTCCTCGGCAGCGTGTCAGGCCGACAGATCATTACCTATCGGGATTCCCTGCTGAAGTATACGAAGGATACCATCGTTTTTATAGACGGAGATACCCTCCTCATCAAACCTTTTGTCCCTATTGAAGTATATAAAGTGTCGGCTTACGTGTTCACCGGGAAATACGGCAATATCCATGTGTCCCTGCCCGAAGCGGTCAAAAGACATTATGCCATCAGGTTCTTCGATGAAACCAACAAATTGCTGTTCGAGCTGACCGACATCAAAGACCCCCTCCTCATCCTGGACAAAACCAATTTCCAGCATGCCGGATGGTTCCGGTTCGAACTCTTTGACGGAGATGTGTTGAAGGAAAAAAATAAATTCTTTATTCCGAAGGAGTTTTAATATCCGCCCCGCCCATCAGATCCACGCCGAATACCTCCCCGAACCGCCGCAACCATTTGGCTTTCACTTCCCCCATATCGACGCTCCTGCCCAACTCTTTCTCCAGCGAAGTGACCTGCTTGTGCTGAATGCCACAGGGAATGATGTCTCCGAACCAGGAAAGATCGGTATTGACATTCAGCGCAAAGCCATGCATGGTTATCCAACGGCTGCAACGTACACCGATGGCGCAGATCTTCCGTTCACGTCCCCTGACACCCGGCTCGATCCATACTCCGGTTTCGCCGGGTGATCGATCCCCACGGATACTATATTCATCCAGCACTTGAATGGTCACCTCTTCCAGGTTGCGCAGATACAGCCCGATGTCAGTATAAAATTTTTCCAAGTCCAGGATGGGATAACCCACCAGCTGACCCGGCCCGTGATACGTAATATCGCCGCCCCTGTTCGTATGGAAGAACTGTACCCCCTTTTCCCGCATCCGCTCGTTCCCAATCAAGACGTTCTCCATATGCCCGCTCTTGCCCAGCGTATAGACCGGAGGATGCTCCACCAGCAGCAAATGATGGGTCGTGCCGGTGGCTACCGCGGCCTCAGCCATTTGTCTTGCCTCGGTCTTGACCCGGACATTCTCCCGCAACAGCGCCTCCTGGTAGTCCCAGGCAGCTGCGTAGTCCATCAGCCCCAGATCTTCATAAAAAACTTTTTGCATATTCGTCTCCGCGCCCGCCAGGCCGTTTTGTCACAAAGGTACAGTAACTTTGCACAAACATCGATTATGCAGAGAGGACAGCACCAGGACAACTCACCGGATGAAAGCTTGCCCGACGATGGATCGGAAGAGTTCTATGAACGGCTGAACCTGACAGTCGACAAGGGACAGGCGCCGTTACGCATCGATAAATTCCTGGTCCAGCGCATCGAGAACGCATCCCGTAACAAGATCCAGCAGGCACTCGAGGCCGGCATGGTCCTCGTCAATAACAAACAGGTACAGCCTAATTATAAGATCCGGCCCCTGGACGAGATCATCGTCTACTCCGACAAGGAAGCACCCGGCGAAGAGATCGTTCCGGAACAGATGCCTCTGAATATTTATTATGAGGATGAAGAGGTTATGATCATCAACAAACCCCCCGGATTGGTCGTCCATCCGGCCAGCGGTAACTATTCGGGTACCCTCATCAATGGCGTCGCGTGGTATCTGCAGCAAAAGAATGGCGAGATCAACGAGCAAAACCTTCCCCGCTTCGGGCTCGTGCATAGGATCGACAAAAATACCAGCGGGCTGATGGTGCTGGCTAAGACCGAAAGAGCTGTCCGTAGTCTGTCCAAACAATTCTTTGACCACACGGTCCGTCGTCAGTATATGGCATTGGTATGGGGTGATCTCGTGGAAGACAGCGGCACCATCGTGGCACATGTGGGCCGCCACCAGCGCTTTCGCAAACTATTCGCCGCCTATCCCGAGGGTGACCACGGTAAAGAGGCCATTACTCACTACAATGTTTTGGAACGGTTCGGCTATGTCACGCTCGTTCAATGTGTGCTGGAGACCGGCCGCACTCACCAGATCCGTGTGCATATGCAACATATCGGCCATCCGCTGTTCAATGACGACACCTATGGCGGTGACAAAATCGTCAAAGGCACGGTCTTCAGTAAATACAGGCAATTCGTGGACAATTGCTTTGCCTTGTGCCCCCGCCATGCCCTGCATGCGAAAACCATCGGCTTCATCCATCCCGGCACGGGACAGGAAGTGATCTTCGAGAGTGAACTACCGGAAGACATGAGATCGGTGATCGAAAAATGGCGGGATTATACGCGGGGTGCTATCGCGGGAAGCTCATCTTATAATCCACGCTGATCTTTCCTTTGGTGATATCGTCCAGTTTACTTTTCAGCAGCTTGCGTTTCAGCGGCTTCAGGTAATCGATAAACAATTTGCCTTCGATGTGATCGTATTCGTGCAAGATAATCCGGGCTGAAATACCGTTGAAGGTCGCCGTATGCGTTTCGAAATTCTCATCTTCGAATTCCAGTGTCACTTCCTCACTCCGAATGACGTCCTCTCTGATCTTAGGGATACTGAGGCAACCTTCATTATAAGCCCACTCTTCGCCATCGACAGCCGTGACATGCGCGTTGATAAAAACCTGTTTGATGCCGGGACCGTCGGGGTATTTGTCTTTCTCACCCTCTTCCAGGTTGTCGAATATCTGCCGGGAATCGACCAGAAAAAGCCGGATATCCCGGTTGATCTGAGGGGCCGCCAATCCTACTCCATTGCTGGAGTACATAGTCTCCCACATATCGGCTATCAGGGTGGACAGATCCGGATAGTCCGGAGTAATTTCCTTGCTCACCTGGCGAAGGATAGGAGTTCCATAAGCAACGATTGGTAGTATCATAGATTTTCCATTAATTAATTATTGTACCGACCTTCCCAGGTATTCCTGCAGCAGGATCGTCGCGGCGATCTCATCCACCAGGGCCTTATTGCGTCGCTGCTTTTTCTTCATACCCATATCGATCATCGCCCGGCTGGCCATTTTGGAAGTATACCGCTCATCCACCGGCAGCAGAGGGATCGAAGGAAATTCTTTTTTCAGCCGCACCATGACCTGCCTCACCAGCGGAGTAGCATGCGTATCGGTGTCGTCCCAGTTCTTCGGTTCGCCGATGATGATCAGTTCCACCGGCTCCCTTTTGAAGTAGTCCTTCAGAAAAGCGATCAATTTC
>Ga0302326_10024358_pt1 | contig 12304 bp, 9 predicted proteins | sample Palsa_T0_3_FD_202264 | JGI IMG/M metagenome (GOLD analysis project Ga0302326, IMG submission 202264) | Peat permafrost microbial communities from Stordalen Mire near Abisko, Sweden - Palsa_T0_3 | ecosystem: Environmental > Terrestrial > Soil > Palsa > Peat permafrost | place: Sweden: Abisko...
TTGGGTATCGCCGGACGCGTTGGCAAAGGCCATGACTGTCGCCGTCTGTGGCAGGGTGAACGGCGCGCTGTAGACGATGCTGGGCGTGGTGCCGTCGGTGGAGTAGTCGATAGTCGGGTTGGTCGCGGAGTCAGTAATTTCGACTGCAACTGGTGCATTGTAGGTTCCAGCGACTGGCAAAATTGCCGGCGCGGGCGCCGGCTCTGGCGCCTGCCCGCTGCCTGTGATCGTCTCGGAAATCGTATATGGAATTCCTTTGCCTTCCCAGGTCAAGCTCAGCGTGGCACTCAGCGGTCCGCTGGCTTGCGGAGTGAAAACGACTCCGAGATTGCAGGATCCGCTTCCCGCCGCGATTGCGAGGCCCGGTGCGCAGGGGATGGTTGGCGCGGCCGATAGTTTGAAGCTCGACGCATCTGTACCCGAGATGGTCGCGGATTCGAGAGTAATAGCCGGGTTGAGGAAGATACCGAACTGCGCTGATGAGACCGCGGTAGGCGATCCGACCGGTTGCGAACCGAAGGCGAGAGGGGACAGCGTGGCAGTTTGACCGTTGAACGCACTGCCTGTGAGGTTGATTACGCTGCTCGTCCCGGCCACACCCAGCGAATCGTCTTCAACGGTATCCGTTGCGGTGGCGGTTTCCTGGTGGGGAAAGTTGGGATAGAACTCAACCAGAATGCTGCACTGTGCTCCCGCAGCCAACGAGCCGGATGAGCAATCCGGCGGGTCAGTGCCCGTAGGCGGGGCGTTGCTGTAGGGCGAAGGCGAAAACGAAGAGACTATGGGGAAAGGAAAGTTTAAAAAGTCGAGAGTCGTTCCTATGCCAACATTGCTTGCGGTCACGAGCTGATAGGAGGCGACCTGCTCCGATTGCTCGGGGAAGATCAGGGATGTTTGCGAAGGGATAATCTTGACGACGCCTTCGAGTTGATACTGACCGACATAGATGTTGCCGCCGCCGTCCACCTGGAGTTCATAGGGTTGCAGAGATGTTTGGTTGGCCCCCACATTATTCAGGAACCCGGTGTTGGTGGCTCCTGCAACCGTGTGGATGATGCCGGTGGCCGCATCCACGCGGCGTACCGGGCAGCCTCCGTCGTCCACGTCGCCTGGTTCGCCAATGTACACGTTGTTCGCGGCATCCACGGCGACAGCAGCCGGGAAGCCCACGAAGGCAGAGGTGGCGGGGCCCCAATCCCCTGAATCGAACTCGCATAAAGAGTTGTACTGCGCGCTGGTGGCCTGGGTTCCCGCGAAAATGGAGATGTTGCCGCCGGTGTCCACTTTATAGATGAGCGCATTGCCGCCGTCGGCAATATACAGGTTGCCGTTGGAATCCATGGCCAACCCTTGCAGTTGACCTAGCTCGGCGTTCACCGCGAGTCCGGGAACTCCTGTGGCCGGGAACGCATCGGTGCCGTTGCCCGCTACGTAAGAAATCAGGTTGGTGACCGCGTCAATGCGGTATACCGTTCCGGTGCCGTAGGTGGAGAGATAGATGTTTCCGGCGGGATCGACGAGCATGCCGCCCATATAAGGCGATAAGTCAGTCTGTAATGCTGTTTTGCCCTGGGCAATGGCTTGTGCCAAGGAATAACTGCCGCCTCCTCCAATGATGGTGGCGATTCCCGTGGCGGGATTGATCTTCCAAAGGATGTAAGTATCCTTTAAATAGACGTTGCCGGCCTGATCGAGGGCAATTGCGCCCGGGACATAAAACGCTACTTTGGTAGCCAGGGTGCCGCTGGGGCTACTGCCTCCCTGGACTCCGGGCTCCCCGGCAAAGACAGAGATCATGCCGGTCTTTGCGTCTACCCTCTGGATGATATAGGCCGGGCTATCGGAGATGTACAGGTTCCCTGCGGAGTCAAGCGCCATCGAGTGGGCCAAGGCGTAGGCTAAGGTGGCCATGCATCCGTCACCATAGGTATCGGTCTCGCCTGGGCATCCCCGGTTGCCGCCGGGGTATGTGTAATCGCCCGCAAAATCGGTAGCGTAACCGGGGGCCATGGCGAATACAGAGCCGGTGGCGGAGCCAACGAGCGCGAAAGAATAGCCGTTGGGGTTCCCGCCTTCGATATCGTTGACCAGCAGCGGCGCGGAGCGGCTGATCGGCGGCGGGGAGCTGGCGCTGCCGGGAAATACTGGCGTATAGGTTACAGAGATGGTGCAAACAGTGGTGGCGGGAACAATCGTATTCCCAGTGGGATCGACGGTGCAGCCGGTGATGGCGCCGATGGTGTACTCAGTAAAGTTGGGAGCTATGGCAATGGAAGTGATGGGCACGGCGGTATTCACCGTGAGCGTGACACTCTGCGTTGTGGATTTGCCCACGGCCGTGGTTGGAAAAGTAGTGTTGGCCACGGTAAAAGTGGGTGTACCGCACCAGGCCTGCGGGAGCAACGCCAGAAAGGCCAGGGCTGCCGTAACAACGCCGAATGTGCTGACGGTGCGCTGGATGCAACGCGGAACGTTCAGGGAAGAAAATCCAAGGCCGGCCATAAAAGCTCTCCTCAACTTTGGTGAAGCGATTGCCTGCAAACCCACCAGTCGCCGAATGGCGAACGGTGGAGGGGTATGGTGGAGTCTGTCATGCAGCGCGGTAGTGTAGCCTGGTCCTCGCCGGACGCGGGGACGGCTTCGGCCAGGGAAAGTATCTGGGAGGACCTGCGGGTTGGGCAGGATTCCAGAGCGGATCGAGCGCCACTTTGACGGGAAGGAGGCGGTTCGCCTTCCGGGGTGAAAAAGCTGGAGCCGGCAAAAACGGAAATCTGGCTGTGTTCAACTTGGGACTCAATTCTTCGTTTTTTTTCACAACTTCCCGGCACACTATGCACCGCTAGTACCTGAAGCCCAGAACACGCTCTGTTACTTTCATGCCAATCGGCCATGGGGGAAGCGCCTCGATCGGCATTCTGAAGATTGTGCCACAGCGCAACAGGATTGTCTTCAAAGAAACTCTCAATCCTTCTTAATTCTTCGCAAGGGTACTGGGAAGTTAGCCAGCAGCGGCCTTAATGGTTTGAGGGATACAAGGCCGATGCCGCCGGATATTTTCTTAAACGTCAATGGCGGCGGATTTCATTTCCCTCGCAGATCATCGATTTTCCGGGTTACCGGTCTGACTCGGGAGCAATAGGCGACCCCGGAAAGGCCGTTTGCCGCAGCATAGGCTGATTCCATTTTCGAGGAAGGCACTCATTCCTTGCGTGCTTCTTCCGCGCATGACGCCTGCCGTGAGCAGCCAGCCGGGGCTAACTGGAGTTACTTTTTCGCGCATGGGCTACGAGTTCACCGCTGACTTCGAGGAGTTGCCGCTGAACATTCGCAGTTTCTCAGTATGTGGATTACTGCCGGGCCCCGAACTGGCGCCGTTGAAGCAAGCGCGTGCTGAGATGCAGAGGCCGGCCGCGAAAGAGTAACTCGTACTTGATCGAGTTACCTGGGAATCAATGGCGGGGAAATCGAGATTCGAGGAACGATACCGGCGGGACTGCCAGGCGCCGAACCCTTGATTCAGGTTGGGCGCCTGTGCGGGTGGCAGGAGTTAGCTGACTCGCTCGATAGTTACGGATTCGAGGACGACGGGTTTGTGGGGCTTGTCCTGGCCGTTGCGGGGAACTAGCGAGACTTTCGTGACGATGTCCTGGCCCTCAACGACCTCGCCGAAGATGGTGTGCTTGCCGGTGAGCCAGGTAGTGGGTGCGAGGGTGATGAAGAACTGGCTGCCATTGGTGCCGGGGCCGGAGTTGGCCATGGCCAGCTTTCCGGGCTTGTCGAACTTGTGCGCCGAGCCTTTGGTTTCGTCCTCGAAACGATAGCCGGGGCCTCCCATGCCGTTGCCGGCCGGGTCGCCGCCCTGGATCATGAAGTCGGGAATGACGCGGTGGAAGATGGTTCCGTCGTAGAGCTTGTCGTTGGATTTGGCGCGAGTGGTGGGGTGGGTCCACTCTTTTGCGCCTTCGGCGAGGGCAATGAAGTTGGCGACGGTGATGGGCGCCTCGGTTTCGAAGAGGCGAACGGTGATCTTGCCTTCGGTGGTCGAGAAGACGGCGTAGGTGCCTGCTGCGAGGGACATGGGAACTCCTTTGAGAAGCGAATCGTAAACTGCGACCTCTGTTACCTGCCCAGAGTAAAGATGACGTTGACGGTCGTGCGGACTTCAACCGGTTGTCCGTTCAGCAGATAGGGATGGTAGTGCCAGCTCTTGACTGCGTCGAGAGCGGCTTGCTGCAAGAGCTGTGGGCCGTCTATGACTTTGAGGTTTTTGATTGTGCCGTCGGTGCCGATGAGGGCTTCGATCTGCACGCGGCCTGAGACGCCTGCCTGCTTGGCATCGATGGGGTATTTCGGTGCCGAGTGATATTGGAGCATCCCCTGTTCGACGGCTCCCGAGATTTCGACAATCTTAGTTTGGTCTGCCTGCGGAACGGTTGTACCTGGCGCCGACTGGCCTTCACGGATAATGGTAACTTTTTTGAGCACCACGGGGGTGAGCGGTTTGTCGTTGCTGTCGCGCTCCACGCGGGCGATGGTCTTGACGACCAGGATGCTGGGCTCATCGCACTGGCCGAAGAGGGTGTAGTGCTGGCTGAGGGAATCGTACGCCTGCTCGGTGATGAAGAATTGGCTGGCGTTGGTGTTGGGGCCGGAGTTGGCCATAGCCAGACGGCCGGGCTGGTCGAAGTTGAGATTGGGATCGAACTCATCCTCGAAGCTGTAGCCGGGGTCGCCCGTGCCAGTGCCGGTAGGGTCGCCTCCCTGAATCATGAACTCGGGAATGACGCGATGAAAGATGGTGCCGTCGTAGTAGGGCTTGTTGCGCTGCTTCTTCTTGGTGGTTGGGTCGGTCCAGTCTTTTGTGCCCTCGGCCAGCCCGATGAAGTTGGCCACCGCTTTGGGGGCCTGCCGCTCAAAGAACTGGCAGGTGATGCGGCCCATGGAGGTGTCCATGACCACGGTGGGGCCGTTGGGATGAATCAGGGCCGCCGCGGTAGCCTGGGGCGCGTCGGGCAGGGCGCTTGCCGGTTGGGTGGATGTTTGCGCGGGCGCTGGGGCGAAAAGGGCTGCGGCCAGAGCGGGAGCGAAGAGCGCGTGGATTCGTCTCATACCGTGATTGAGGGTAAATCATGGGACGGGTGAGGTGCCAGACCCTCGCGCCGAGGATGTATTGTATCGAAATGAGAATTCCCCGGATTCAATTTGCTCTCAGGCGCCTGGCCCCTGCTGTGTGCGCAATTCTTTACCTTGGAATATTTGCCGTGCCCGACTGGGCGCAGACAGACAAAGAGCCGGCCGCAGCGGACAAGGCCGCTGCCGCAGACAAAGCATCCGGCGCCGACAAATCCGCCACGGCGGACAAGTCCGGCGCGGGGGACAAGGCCGCGCTGCCTCCGCTGCCCGAGCCGGCTCATACGCAGCAATCGATAGAGCTGAACGGCAAGACGCTGAAGTATACCGTCACCGTGGGCGCGCTGCCGGTGCGGGACAAGGAAGGAAAGACCGCGGGCGAGGTGGTTTTGACCGCGTACACGGTGGACGGCGACAACCGTCCGGTGACCTTCGCCATGAACGGCGGGCCGGGCGCTTCGTCAGTCTACTTGAATTTTGGCGCGATCGGGCCGAAGCATCTGCTGGCGGGCAATGAGGGCGACAGCCCATCGGACCCGACGGTGCTCATGGACAATCCAGGGACGTGGCTGGACTTCACCGACCTAGTGTTTATTGACCCGATAGGGACAGGTTTCAGCCGGTCGAGCGTGCCCGAGGCAGAAACGAAAAAGCTGTTCTACTCGACGACGCCCGATATCGAGTATCTATCGCGCATTATTTACGACTGGCTGGTGAAGAACGACCGGCTGGGGTCGAGGAAGTACCTGGTGGGCGAGAGTTACGGGGGATTTCGCGGGCCGAGGGTCACATATTTCTTGCAGTCGGAACTTGGGGTGGCGTTGAACGGGGTGGTGCTGGTATCGCCCTATCTGAATCCAACCATAGAGGACGACGGCGATCTGTCGCCTGTGGCGTGGATGATGACGCTGCCTTCCATTACGGCTGCCCACTTCGAACGCGAGAACAAGCTTACACCGGAGACAATGGCGGATGTGATTGCGTATACGCGCGGGGAGTATGCGACCACGCTGCTGAAAGGGCGATCCGATCCCGAGGCCACGCAGAAGATGATTCAGCATGTGACGGAGCTGACGGGGTTGGATCCTGCTTTTGTGAAGTATTCAGGAGGGCGGCTGGAGACGGGAGCATATTTGCGCGAGGTGTTCCGGGAGCAGGGCAAACTGAGCTCGGTGTACGACTCAAACGTGACTTCATTCGATCCATTTCCGTTTGCGCCGGAACAGCGGGCAAACGATCCGCTTCTGGGCAGCATTATTGCGCCGATGACGACGGCGATGGTGGACTTTGTGACGCGCACTGTGGGTTGGAAGGTGGATGCGCGGTATAACGCTCTGTCATTTGACGTGAACCGGCTTTGGGATCGCGGCGACGATCTGCGGAAGGGTTCGGTTCCGGAGTTGCGGGAGGCTGTAGCGGCGGACCCGAAGCTAAGGGTGCTGATCGTGCATGGGTGGAACGATCTCTCATGCCCGTTCATGGGGTCGGTGCTGACGGTGGATCAGATTCCGGTGATGGGCGATCCGACGCGGGTTGCGGTGCGGGAGTATCCGGGGGGACATATGTTCTACACGCGGCCGTCGAGCCGGGCGGAGTTGCGCAAGGATGTGATGGAAATGTACGGGAAGCACTGATGAGAGCAGGGAATAGGGAATAGGGAACAGGGAGTAGGGCACTGCGCGTGGAGGCTGTCTTCAGGATGGCTTTGGCTTGATTTGGCTTAGAGCCAGGGCCATTTGTGCCGGAGCGGCTTTGCGGGCGCGGTGAATTCTTCTAGGGGGATCAAGGGGATCTCCGCTGTGACCGGTGGATACTCCAACGGGATCGCATAGTAAGTGCCTCCGATGAACACGCCGTCGACGATAGTAGGGGCTCCTTCCAATGCGGCCCAGATTGTTTGGTCGGAGCCATTCTTAGGATCAATCTTTATATTTCGTCCCGCGAATCCTTTTGCGATTATCGAAATGATTCGGTTTCCAGGTGGAAGATCAATAGCAGCTTCTCCGCGGTTGCTGGTCGTCGCAAGAATTCTGGTTTCGCCGGCAAGGGGAATATTCTGAATCCGGGCGCCCGGAATGACGGCTCCAACAGCATCCGTGACTTTGATGGATAGATGAACGACCTGCGCCTGCTGAGCAGAGAGGGTTGCGGCAATGAAGGCAAGAGCCATGGCGGCGATGCGTACGGGGGCCATGCTGAAAGACTGGCACATCTTACCGGCGGCTTACAAGGGGAGGGAAGGCTAGAGCAGTTCTCTTGATGGTATAGATGAGGAAGCATTCCCTCGGTGGCTAGAGATGTTGCGGAAAAAGGCTTGAATTCCGTCGGATTTTCGAAAGAGCATCCCGCAGGGGCTAAAGCCCAGCTCATTCTATTGGCTTTGTTGGTGCGACTGAAGTCGCGCCCTGATACAAAGCCTCCCCAATTACCGGCTGAGGTGAGCTTTTCCGCAGCCTGTAAAGCCACATTCATTTCAGCCTGTTTACGGCGCGTCTAAAGCCGCGCCCTTTCAAAGCCACTCTACGCCAACGAGAGGTTTGCCCTAACAGCCTTTTTTGCAGCGGGCCATGATGGCGGCGTGGAGGCGCTCGCGAAGGCCGGGGGGCAGGTCGTAGATTTCGTGGGAGCGGTAGATTTCGATTGTTTTCCGGGTGGTGTTGAGGATGACTTCGCAATGCCCGCAGCGGCCCAGGTGCTGTTCGAGGTCGGTGCGCACCTCGGCAGTAATGGAGTCGTCGATGACGTCGTCGAGCAGGGCGAGGAACTCAGAGCATTTCACTTTTCATTCCTCGTTTCTCCGGGCCCCTTTTTCCTGCGAAAATAGCGGCTCAGACGCTCGCGAAGTTGCAGCCGGGCGCGCAAAAGGCGCGACTTGACGGCGGGGATGCTGAGACCCAGGGTTTCTGCCGTCTCCTCGGTGGAGAGGCCCTCTACATCGCGCAAGACAAACACGATGCGAAATCCCTGGGGCAAGCCCTGGATGGTTTTGCGGAGAATTTCGGCGAGCTCGGACTGGCCGTAGTTCTGCTCCGGGTCGGGCGCCCAGTCGGCAAGATCGCGCGGAACGCTGCCTTCCTCGGTCTCGACGTCCTCGTCGATCGAAACCATTTTGCCGGTGCGCCGCTTTCGCAGGCGCATCAGGCTTTCGTTGACTGCAATGCGAACCAACCATGTGTAAAACTTCGAATTCCCCTGAAATTGATCGAGCTTTTCGTACGCTTTCAGGAACGCATCCTGCATCACATCCTCGGCATCTTCGCGGTTTTGCGTGATGTGCTGCGCAATCCGGAAGATCTGCCGGTCGTACTTGCGGACCAGCGTGTCGTAGGCCGAGACATCACCCCCGCGCACCCTGTCAACCAGGGCAACGTCGGGATGCGGTTCGAGTTCACCTGCAATAGCTTGGATGGCCGACATGGGGGTTGGTTGCGGAAATTCCTTCGGAGCGATGGGCGTTGAACGCCGCGAGCCCCAAAGGATGAGTGTAATGGACAGCGGCGGGGGGGGACCAAAAAGACTTGACAGCGGGACTATACGAAGCCGGTGTTCCGGACAGGAATTGCGCGCTGCGCGGTAACGCGGCTGGTTCCCGCGCGTCTCAGGAAGGCGAGAGCAGCATAAAGTGAAGAGATGAGGGCTGTGCATTCCCCAACTTCCGCTCCAAAGCTGAATCGGTGGCTGAATCGATGGCTGGCTTGTGTGTTGGCCGGGCTGCTGGCGGCGGCGCCTGTCTACGGTCAAAGCGCCGGGAACTCCGCGACGAAGCCGGCCGGTTCCGCATCACCCAAGACGAAGAAGGTAACCAAGAAGGCAAAGCCGGGCGCAAAGAGCAAGAAGCCGGCGGGACGGGCCGGAACGTCCGCGCGGGCCGCACGGACGGCCAGGATCAGGCTGGCATTTGTGGCATCGACGGAGCTGCGTCCGATGGCCCAGCAACTGGCCACGCTGCGAACGCCTGCCGCATATGCGGGTGTGAGCAAGTATGCACAGCAGCACAGCGGCGAGGCGGCGGCAGCGGCGTACCTGGCGCTGGGCCACGCTTATTTGCTGGACAAGCGCTTCTCTGAGTCCGAAACCAGCCTGCGCCAGGCCCGGCAGTACGGCGAGGAGCTGGCCGACTACGCGGACTTTCTGGGCGCGGAGGCCAACCACGACGCGGGCAACGAGGCCGCCGCCGAAGCTCTCTTGCACGGCTTTGCGGGCCGCTATCCGGACAGCATCTTCAATGCCCAGGCGCCGGAGTTGGAGGCTAACGTGCTGCTGGCGTTGGGAAATGCCGCGGGCGCGCAGCAGGTGTTGACGCAAGCCGCCGGCCTAGCGGCCGCTAACCGGCCTGGTTTTCAGCTTGCGCAGGGTGAGGTGGCATACACAATGGGACAGCGGGAGGCGGCGGAGCTCATTTTCAAGAGGCTGCTGCTGAGCCACCCGTTGAGTTCGGAGGCCATGAGCGCGCGCGCCCGCCTAACGTCAATGGGCGCGGAGGGAAGCCTGACCGCGGCTGAGTTGCGCAGCCTGGGCGATGCCTACTACAACGCCGGACGCTACGAGGAAGCGGCGGAGCAATATCGCGCGCTGGCTCGGGCGGCTGGCCTGGATGCGCAGGCCCGGAACGGCTTTGCGGTAGCTGAGGCCGCGTGCGACCTGAAGCTGAAGCGGCTGACCACGGCCCAGGCGGAGGCGCTGGCCAACACGCAGGACGAGAACGGGGCCCGGCGTCTTTATCTATTGGCGGAATTGGCCCGGAACCGCAGCGACATGGACGAGCAGCAGCGTATTGTGGCGGAGATGGAGGCCAGCTTTCCGCGCAGTCCCTGGCTGGCGGAGGCGCTTTTTTCCGGTGGAAACATGTACATGCTGAAGCGCGACTACCCCCACGCGGTGAATGACTACAGCTATCTGGCCACACATTTTCCTGAGAATACGAATGCCGCCGCAGCGCATTGGCGGGCCGGCTGGCTCAGCTACCGTCAGCGACAGTACGAGGACGCTTCGCGCCTGTTCGACGAGCAGATTCGGCTTTATCCAAGCGCCAAGGAGACGGTGAGCGCCCTTTACTGGCGGGGACGCCTTTACGAGCTGCAGGATCACAAGCCGGCCAATGCGGCGGCTAATTACCGGACCCTGATTCGCGCTTATCAACGCTTCTTTTATGCGCAACTGGCGCGGCAGCGGCTGGCTGCGCTGGGAGATGCGCCACCGGTTGCGCAGCCTCAGCTTGATCGGTTCCAGGCTGTTCCGGTGCCCGTTCTGGCGGAGAGCTTTCCCACCGACAGTCCGCATTTGGCGAAGGCGCGGTTGCTGGCCAACGCAGGGTTGAACGAATATATCGCGCAGGAAATTGCCGCCGATCCCGACTCGTCTTCATGGAGCGCACTTGCGGAGGCGCAAATCTATGCGTCCTACGGCGAGAACTTTCGCGCCATGCGCGCGCTCAAGAAGGCTCTTCCCTACGCCGCAACGTCTTCGATCAAGTCCATCCCGCTGGTCTACTGGCGGATACTGTTTCCCGAAGCCTGGTGGGAGACAATTACGGCTGAGTCGGCGAAGAACAATCTGGATCCTTTCCTGGTGGCTTCGCTGATCCGTCAGGAGTCGGAGTTCAACCCTTCGGCCATTTCCAAGGCGAATGCTTATGGCCTGATGCAGTTGCTGCCTTCGGTGGGCAAGGCGATGGCGCGCGAGGAGGGAATGAAGCATTTTGAGACCTTCCAACTGCTTGACCCGGCCACCAACATCCGCCTGGGAACCCGCTATCTTCGCCAGACCATGGATAAGTTCGGAGGCGTGCCGGAATATGCATTGGCGGCTTACAACGCGGGGGACGAACGGGTGACGGATTGGCAAGCTGCAGGGCCCTACCAGGGAATCGACGAGTTTGTGGAATCCATCCCCTTTACCGAGACCCGTGAGTATGTGGAGGCGATCCGGCGCAACGAGGAAACCTACAAGGTCATCGACGCGTTTGCTGGCTCGCATGGCAAGGCAGGCGCGGTGGCGCAGCGGTAGAGGCCAATGCGGGTTAGGGAATCCCCCTCGATACTCCCCGGCTTCGATTCCAGTTGACTTCGACCCCCTTCCCCGGCAAGACTAAGTTCGATCGGGGGATTCCAAACCTCCGAAATGCCATTCGCAGCCTGCTCATGTTGCTCAACGGAGCCGGCCGGCAAGCGCCGGACGCGCCTCGGTACCATCAACCCCACCAAGATTTGGAGGGCACGATGTCACCCGACTTGCAGTTTCTGGAAGAATGGATTCCCGAAAGAATGGACCCTGGAACGGTATTTGTCCTGGAAAACCAGGCCAAGCTGGGTCATGCGCAGAACCCATTTGTAGCCGTAATGTCGTGTCCGCGTTGCGGAACGCTGGGGCTGATAACGCGCCGGCAACTTTGCGGTGGGGAGACGATGATCTGCGGCGGCGATGCCTGCTCGGCCGAATACCGGCTGGAAGGCGAAAACATCTGCTTCCGTAAGGTGCAGTAATCGTGATTCATCCGAGGTCGTTGGACCGGCAGTTGCGCACGGTGGTTTGGGTGTCCGAAGTTGGGGCCTCGTCGCCAATCGAAGCGGGCCTGGGTTGTTGGGAAGGCAAGGAATAACTCCAGTCCCTCAGGTACGATAATGCTTGAAGGGTGTGCCTTCGGAGCCCGGATGGCGAAATTGGCAGACGCAGCGGACTTAAAATCCGCAGGCCGCAAGGCCGTGGGGGTTCAAGTCCCCCTCTGGGCACCACGCGGAAATTTGATCGGAATATGCTTATTTGAGTGTGATCGCAGGATGGGCAGGGTTTTCAAATCCTGCAACCTCGCTGGTCTCGTGATCGAGCAGGGTTGTTGGCTCTGCTGAACCCAATGCCTGCCTTAGTTGCGCAGAGGTGGCGCGTCGAAAGCTGATTGCGCGGTTGTTTGCGGTGAAGGGCTGGCCCACGAAGAGAACCATTTGCGAAGTACCGGAGCACTTTTTATCCCCGACCGATCATTGGGCAGCGAAGCGGGCGGACATGATGGATTCGCAGGTTGCGCAGGGTTCAGATAAACCAGCTCTTTGGAGGGCAGATTTTCCTCGGTGTGATCCCAACACGGCAAGGTGAGATGCTTGAGGTCGGCGCATAGGCCATCCTCACGTATTTCAACGATCTCAAATACGCCCAGGAATCCGGCGACTTGAATCCGATC
>Ga0302326_10024361_pt1 | contig 12303 bp, 7 predicted proteins | sample Palsa_T0_3_FD_202264 | JGI IMG/M metagenome (GOLD analysis project Ga0302326, IMG submission 202264) | Peat permafrost microbial communities from Stordalen Mire near Abisko, Sweden - Palsa_T0_3 | ecosystem: Environmental > Terrestrial > Soil > Palsa > Peat permafrost | place: Sweden: Abisko...
ATCATGTCGATGTCAAATGAAGGTTGAGACGCCCTGCCGTCTCGTCAGGTTCATTCGGCCCGGATCGGCTCCAAAATCTGCCGCTCTACAGCAATAAGGTTGGCAATAAGTTCTGGCAATGAGTTCTAAAGATAGTGACGGGAATCTGGTCCTAATCGAAAAACATCCGATCTCTGTTGCTCCTCCGGGTGAACTGAGGCGCGACTGCCTGTCCTATTCCGAGGTCCTGGCTCAATCGATTTCGGTCATCGCTCCGTCAACGGTTCCGGCGGCGATTTTGGGATTGATTTTCGCGATGGCGGGGAACGGGACCTGGTTGAGCTTTCTTCTAGGAACGATCGGACTGGTTTTCGTCAGCTTCAATATCAATCAGTTCGCCCGGCGCTCGGCTTCACCTGGTTCGCTCTACACCTATATCGTGCGCGGCCTGGGTCCGACGGCGGGCGTGCTCGGTGGGTGGGCTCTATTGTTCGGCTATATGCTCACGGGGATGTCGACGCTTTGTGGCTTCGGCATTATAGCTGCGGTATTGCTCGGGGAAGTTGGAATTCATCTTCATATCGAAACATTGTTTGCGATCGGCACAATCGGCGCTTTTGCGATTGCGTACAGGGACGTTCAACTCTCCGCCAGGATGATGCTCATCCTCGAGGGAGCCTCGCTTATCGCGATTCTGATATTGGGCCTGTTGATCTGGCGCTATAAGGGCTTCGCGATCGACACGAAGCAGCTGACCTTCGCTGGTTCGACCCCTGGCGGAGTGTTGAGAGGTATCGTCCTCGTCGTGTTCGGCTTTTCCGGCTTCGAAAGCTCGACCTCCCTCGGGGATGAAGCGAAAGAACCGCTGCGGACGATTCCGCGATCGATGCTTCAGAGCGTAGTCATTACGGGGCTGGTGTTCCTTTTCCTGGCCTACGTTTCCATCCTGGGTTTTGAAGGCACTTCGGCCAATCTTGGGAAGTCGGAAGCGCCGCTAAACTTTCTTGCGAACGTCATCGGATGGGGTTTTCTCGGCATCCTAATCAATATTGGCGTCCTGATGAGTTTTTTCTCTTGTACACTCGCCTGCATCAATTCGACGGCCCGGATCATTTTCTCGATGTCGCGGCATGGTCTTTTTTTCGATGCGCTCGGCAAAGCCCATGAGAAAAATGAGACGCCTTATGTGGCGGTCGGCCTTTCCAGTTTGATCACATTTCTCGTTCCGACGGGGTTCTACCTGCTGTCTGGTGTCAGCGCTTTCGATAGCCAGGGATACTTCGGCGTGCTTTCCACTTTCGGCTTTCTGCTGGTTTATATACTGATTTCGATCGCCGCCCCGATATATCTTCAAAGCATCGGCAAGCTGAATGGAAATGCCCTGGCCTATTCCATATTGGGAACCGTCTTTATGATCCTCCCCTTTGTGGGCATGGTCGGCCTGCCAAGGAGCACTCTGTTCCCTGCTCCTTCGTTTCCGAACAATTTACTCATTTGGCTGTTCCTCTTTTACATGGCGATTGGGCTTGGCTGGCTTCTCTTTCAGAAAGTCCGGCATCCGAAGATGATGCCCGGCGTGAGAGGCGCGATCGATGATGTCGAGCTTCAGTTCGTCAATGCCGGGAGAGTGCCCGAGCGGTCTATCAGCTGACTAAATTGCATCTGACGATATGCATCTGACTATGTGGAAGTTCACTGAAAATTCCCGAACCGAATTAGAGGACTGAGGCAGGCGGCGATACCGGATCGCCGCTAATTAACCGTAACGATGAGGTTGAGAAAATGAGTTCAAAGGTAAAAGAGGCCGTCGGCACAAATCCGTTTTCCGTTTTGGGCGAAGCGCTGGAATCCGCCGCGGAAACATTTGGCGATGCCACCATCAACGCCCGGGCATCCGCCAAAGTGGCGGCTGGTACCGTGAAAGCCACGTTGAGTACGGGAGCATATAAATCCGCCTATGGGGTTTCGTATGGACTGGTATTCGGCGCGGTGTTTTTGAAGGAATTGCTGCCGGAGAGCAACGTTATCCGCCGCGGCTTTGAGGAGGGCGCCGAAGCTGGACTGGGCGCCGTCGCCAGCAGAAAGGCGAAAGCCCATACACCTCCCCGGCTTTCGATTGCGGGAAAGAAAAAGCCTGCTACAGCGCGATCGAAGCCAAAAAAGAGTGCTTCATGAAGAACGGGGCGCGTTCGATCTGAGAACGACCGGTTTGAATTGCTTCTAACGCCCGACGGCAAAAAGCCGAGTGCCACACCGCCTGTAGCCTGAAGATGGCTGCGCGGATTACGGAGAGGGTTTCGTCAGTAGTATGTCCCTCCAACTCACATGGTCGGATGGTAAGCCGAAAGGTCCAATAGACGACAAAACAAATTTAGAGAGGCTGTTTTGATCGCGAATGAACAAGTTGGGCCGGTCCATCGCGATTTAAAACATCAATGCCTCTCCTATGCCGAGGTTTTAGCCCAGTCAGTTTCCGTCATTGCCCCTTCCACGGTTCCGGCGGCAATTCTAGGACTAATTTTCGCCGTCGCCGGCAATGGTACTTGGCTTAGCTTCGTACTGGGCATGGTCGGCTTGGTCTTCGTTGGTTTCAACATCAACCAGTTCGCCCGGCGCTCGGCGTCGCCGGGCTCGCTCTATACCTACATAGTCAGCGGACTGGGACCAACGGCGGGCGTGCTCAGTGGATGGTCGCTCGCTTTTGGCTATTTAGTTACGGGCATGTCCACGCTATGCGGCTTCGGAATCATTGCCAGCGTGTTGCTCGGACAAATCGGAATTCACGCACCGATGCTGGTCCTGTTCGCCATCTGCACGATCGTCGCGTTCGGAATCGCTTATAAGGATATTCAATTATCCGCCAAGCTGATGCTGGCATTCGAAGGCGCGTCCCTGCTGGCGATGCTGGTCCTGGGCGTGCTGATCTGGAAGCATAAAGGCTTCGCGTTCGACACCAAGCAGTTAACCTTCGCTGGTACCACGCCGGGTGGCGTGTTGATGGGTATCGTTCTCGTAGTCTTCGGGTTTTCCGGCTTCGAGAGCTCCACCGCCCTCGGGACGGAGGCCAAAGACCCGCTGCGGACTATCCCGCGATCGGTAATCCAAAGCGTGATTCTCGCGGGTATCGTGTTCATCTTCATGGCCTACGTAATGATCCTGGGCTTTGAAGGCGCATCCTCCCCGTTGGAAAAGACAGCGGCGCCACTCAATTTTCTGGCTGATGCGATTGGATGGGGTTTTCTCGGCATACTGATCAATATCGGAGTTCTGCTGAGCTTCTTTTCGTGCACCCTGGCTTGTATCAATTCCACCGCGCGGATCATCTTTTCAATGTCGCGGTACGGCCTCTTCTTTGACGCGTTGGGTGAAGCTCATGAGAAAAATGAGACGCCCCACATCGCGGTTGGCCTTTCGGCTTTGATCACTTTCATCGTGCCGGCGGGACTTTATATAGCTGGTGTCAGTGCCTTTGACGGCCAAGGATACTTCGGCACGCTGTGCACCTTTGGCTTTCTGGTCGTCTATATACTCATTTCGATTGCGGCTCCGATCTATCTTCGGAGCCTTGGCAAGTTGAACAAGTTGGCCCTGCTCTATTCCGTTTTGGGGACGGGCTTCATGATACTTCCGATCCTCGGCATGATTGGCATTCGCGGAAGCGCGCTGTTTCCTCCCCCGGCATACCCCAACAATCTACTCGTCTGGTTGTTTTTCGCTTACATGATGATCGGACTTGGCTGGCTATTGGTCCAGCGGGTGCGCGATCCAAAGATGATCCCCGCCATGACAGACGCGATTGAAGGCGTGGAGCTTGAATTCGCTAACGCGGAGAGAGTGTCCAAGCGGCCTGTTTTAGGAGAGTGAGCAGAGTTACGGTCAAGAAGTTTATCGTCGCGGTGCTCTTGGCCCTGAACCTGCTGACCGATGGTGCCGGGCGTGCGTGGTCTCAAGCTGCGAGCACCACGACGCCTGCGTTTCAACTTCCGGAGATGCTGGGCCCCCTCACCGCCAATCCAAATCCGCTTTCATCCGAGATCGAGGATTTCGGCAAGATCTACCTGACGGGCGCGGTCAGCGGCCTGGCCCAGTGGCAAACCAATCCTGAATCTGACGACAGCACGACACAGGTAGATCTTTCGAACGCGCAGATCTTCGTCCAAAAGCCCGAAGGATTTCTGCAGTTTTTCGTCGAGACTGGCTTCTACTCGCAGCCGATTCTCGGTACCGCCTATGTGAATGCAATCAACACGATAAGCGACCTTTGGGGGCCGGTTCCTCTTGCTTTTATTGCATTAGCCCCGACCCCGGATTGGTCGATCGAGGTTGGAAAACTCTCGGCACTTCCCGGGCTCGAACAGACCTTCACGTTCCAGAACATGAACATCGAACGCGGTCTGCTGTGGAATCAGTCGAACTCAGTCAACCGCGGTGTTCAGGTAAACCATTCGATCGGCCCGTGTGCACTTGCGCTCTCCTGGAACGATGGCTTCTATTCAGATCGATTCAGCTGGCTGTCCGGCTCCCTGGACTGGAATGTCGACAGCAGCGATACGCTTACTTTAAGCGGGGCCGGCAACGCAGGGACAACGATCATTTCTCATCCAGCGACACCCCTGTTTCAGAACAACTCTGAGATGTTTAATCTTGACTACAGTCATACATCCGGCCCATGGGCCGTGATGCCGTATCTGCAATATACCTACGTCCCCCGCACACCCCGGATTGGCCTGATGCATTACGGCTCGACCTATGGTGCCGCGATGTTAGCAAGCTATACCTTCGATTCCGGATCAAAGTTCCTCGGTCTTGGTATGGCGGGGGTAAGTTTGCCCTTGCGTTTGGAATATATATCTTCGACCGGGAGCGTCTCGGACGGCGCACCCAACCTCTTATACGGCGCGGGCAGCGCGGCATGGTCGGTTACTTTCACCCCGACTTATCAATACAAGCGATTTTTCAGCCGGGCTGAGTTTTCTTTCGTCGGCGCAAACCACACCGCGGCGGGTGCAGCCTTCGGGCCCCACGGTAACGACACGACTCAGACGCGAGTGCTGCTCGAATGGGGCTTTCTGTTTTGAATCCGACCCAACCCGAACCGGAAGTCCGCTCGAAGGCTGGAGACGGAAGATTCCGTTTTGAAACAGGAATTATTGCCCGAAGTTCTCAGACTCCGTGAGAGTCGCTGCCGACCTCGGCGAACGCGTCGAGTCGTTCCCGGTAATCGCTTACTTGTTCCGGATCATGGGAATAGGCATGCGAGATGGCAGCGATTGGAATACTTTCTTCGTGGGTTGAAGACCTGATCACAGCCCTTCTCGCCTCCACCCGGGAGACCAAATCACGAAGCCGCTTCCAATGGGTCGTGTAGACGTAGCCTGTACCGGCATTGGAGGTAAGTCCCGACTCAAGGCTACCGAAGCCGGCCATTAGTCCGCCCGCAACGCCCAAAAGATTCGCAGTATAAACCGCACGATAATCAGCTTCGATACGAGCGCGGTGCCCGCGGCCGAGGCTCCTTAGCGACACTAGGCTATCCAGGCCCGGCTGCAACAGGACGATATCGGCCGCATCCGCAGAGGCTGTCGAGAAGCCGGCGACGGAGATGCTCACCGTGGCGGCTTCGATGCATGGAATCGCCTCGATGGTAGTGCCGTCACCAATCCACATGGTGCGGCGACCCAGCCTTCTGATCTCACGCGCCTTCGCGTCCTCGTCCAGGTTACCCAGCACGGTGGAAATCCCGATCCCATCCGCAATCGCCTCGGCGACGGCCGGAGCGTGACTCGAGACATATACGAAGCGCGCTCTCTTGTTGCGTGCCTTAAGCGCGGCGATGACTTGCGTCCCTTGGGATTCGCCTTGCCGGGAAAAAGTGATGACGCCGAGGACCCGACCGTCTCGTAGTACCCACAGCGGACGAAGGAACGGCTCCCGATGCGGGATCGCTTCCTTGGCGCCATCACCTCGAGGTTCCCACGCGTAGGGAGAGGTAGCGATCGCCTTGGCAATCGGGGCGGCAACGTTGATTCCCATAGCCGCGATGTAAGCCGGAGATGCGATCTCGATGAAGCGGTTGTCGTGATCCAGATAGCGGACGGCTCCGGCGTGACGCGATCGTTGGGAGATTGCCAGAATTGGAACGCCTTGCCTGCCGCACCGATCCACCAGGGCGCGGACTCGTTCGTTCTGATGGCTCGGAAAGGCGGCAGCCGCATAGCCGAGAACCGCGTCCGCGGAAACATTGGCGGCGGGAAATACTTCCGCGACTTGAATTTGCCTGCGTTCCAACGCGGCGCTGTCGTCGAAAACATAGACGTCGGTGGAAGGCAGCCGATCCAGGGCGGTGGAATCGCGAAAAAAGATCCCTTGTTGCAGACCGTCTCCGAGGCTGTGGAGCGCGCTCAATTGGGCACTCAGCCGGGGCGCGGTCGCATAGTCAGGACGGATAACAGCTTGCGAAGGACGCAGTCGCCGTGTCGCGAGTAAATTGATGCCCGCCAAGGCCAGCGCCGGCTTCGCATTGCGACTCGCGATCCGTTCGGCTTCCGCAGAGGACAGCAGGTTATCGATCCGCGCGTGGGGAAGTCGCGCTCCGATATACCCGGCAACCGTGTCAATTCCGAGTTGCTCGACGCGTATCGTCAGACTGCCATCGCGAACGAAACTGGCTGCGTAGACGGCGTCGCCCGGCGTCTTATCCACCGCGCCGGCTGCTCCATGCAGCGCCTCCTCATCCACCGCCGCCAAGCCGCCAGTCACCACTCCGTCAATCGGGACGATCTCGCCTTTGCGGACCGCGATAAGATCGCCGGCCTTCAACGCATCGATGTCGGCTTCAACCTCCTGGCCGTCATCCCGTACGATACGTGCCCAGGTCGCGCGTTGCCGATGGATTGCAAACAGCCGTCGTTGGCTCTTCGTCATCGTGCGATGCGCCACGCGCGGCCAGAACTGCATCAGCACGGCCATAACCGCCGAGGAGAACGGCATTCCGGACACGAGCGTAAAGATCAATCCGGCAGAATATAGAACCGGAAGACCAACCTGCCGGCGGGCTAATTGTTTGATGCCATTTTTCAGATTGGGAAGGCCATAGATGGTTACTCCCGCCAGCGCCAGAGGTTTGACCGATGGGACGATGTACTGCCCTGTGTAGGCGAGACCGGATAGTCCGCCGGCGACGACAAGCCGCGTGCCTGAGGGCGGTCCATCCAACCCTTTCAGCAACTTCGGCCAGGATCTTTCGAGTTGCCGGACCAATCGCTCGGCGTCTAGCAGATCAGGATCAAACTGGATTGCGACGCTGCAACTGAGCGTGTTGGTCCTGAAATCCTCGACGCCGAAAATTGCCGATAGCTCTTCTTCCAGTCGATAAGCCACGTCTTTGCGGTTGAACAGAATCGGATGGGTGAGGCGAATCCTGTGATGGTTTCGAAAACGCAATCGCCAGGTCGACAAGGTGGCTCCGACACGATTCACCCGGATGGGCAAAGCGGGCGGCCCTTCGAGATAAAGACTTTCTACGCCCAGCGGCTTCGAGTCGGCGGCATCGGAATCGGGAGAAGCGGCGTGAGGTCGATCGGATCGCGCGATGGCGCGGCTGAGCTCGAGCCATAGCTCCCTGGCGTTCGTCGATGGGTCATACTGTATCAGTCCCAGGGATTCGTCACGGCGAATTTCAACCGCGGCAACTTCCTTCACGCTGAAAGCACGGGAGAGGAATTCCCGGAGATACGGACTAGCAGGATCCCCGAACAAGGCCAGGCTCCAGATCGACAGCTCTCCGCGTCCGCGAGCGATCCGGACGTCGGGTCGCGATTCTGGAGCCAATGCGGCTTCTGTCGAGCCGCCCGCCTTTTCTCTTGCAGCACGTATTGGGGTTACAGAAGGTGTTTCAGGCACAGGTAGCGTCACGCCTCGAAGTCTTTACTCAATAAAATCAATCGATTTATAGAGTAGTCTTTCGTACCATCGACTGCTTCTGCCGGTCAAGCTGACGATCGCGTCTCCAGTCTGGCTCTATTGGGGTGCTCTTGCAGCCGCAGTTGACCATCATCCCGGCGAATTATGCCCTAATCAACAGGGTCGTTGCCAAATTTGTCAATATCTATCGATTTACTTGACTTATTTGTGAAGTTTTCATTATTTTGGTTGGCCTAGCTTGAGGAATGAACGCAGTCATTCTGACAAGTGGCGATATTTGACCGATTTTCATCTGTGCAAAGATTTAACTGATCCAAAACATTCACACCCAGACTTATCCCAAGCATCATCAATGACGAGCCGTCCTTTATCCGTGCGAAACGGAAAACCAGAAGCGCCGTCTCGCGTTTGGACTTTCGAGATACTCGACGAAAATTCCGACTCGAGGGCGAATTCCTGGCCTAATCTCGGCCGACTTTATACGAGTCTTGTCGAGACGGCCCGCGACGCGCTTGGCGATATCTATGCCTCGGGCGCGCGGATCGTGCTGCAACGGAAGGAAGCGCTTGAAGATCGCCGGGCTGAGCATAAAGCCCGCAATCGAATTGCGGCTCTATCGGTCACGCCGACGCGTAATACGACGCCACAAGGCAATAAAATTAGCTCACTATCTACCTCGAAATCCCGTGCCTGATCGCCGATGTCACCGCCCATAGCGTCATCTGGTGCGGCGCGCGCCAAGCCTGCTCCGATCTCCCGAACGAAGCCGCGCGCTCGCCCGCTGAAGCTGACTGCGACGCGTGCGGAAAATCGAAATCCGACGAACCTCGGCGGATTGGATTCGGACCTCCAGATTCTGTTTCCCGGAAGCGGACGGATTCAGTTCGTCAGCCGAAGTCTGTTTTCCGATCCGCGCAACGCGTTTGCTCGAGAGTTTTTCGAGCGGGCCTTCCTTGCGCCGGAAGTCGACCAGGTGGAGATTGACGCCGGCAAACATCGGGCGGAAATCTCCTTCCGAAACGATAGCGCGTCGGGTCCCGCGCTGTTAAAAACGATCTCGCGTTTTCTTTCCGAGGGTAAACCGCCTTCCGATACATCGGACCCGCTCGGCTTCCCGTCAGACTTCATCGAATCGAAAGAGAATGTGGTCCGGCTGTGTCGTCATGGGCGGATGCTTTCGGGCTGGGCGATCAGACACGAGATCGATGGGCGCATCCGCTTGCATAATCCAGTGTTGTACCGCAAACGGGAACTGTGCCAGGCGATCGAGCGCGAATTCATGAACACCGCGGGGGTCGAACGTTACTTCACCAATGACCTCACTTCCACCGTCCTTATCTATTACGATCCCAGGAAGATTCAGAAACATCAGCTCATAAAGATCCTCGATGATGTTTTGCGTGATTCGGGAGACGTCGCCCGGACGCCGGTCGATCTGGACTTGCCCATTTGCACCGCGTCTGTCGGTCTTGCAGCCGCCAGTCGATTCATGTTTCCCGCGCTGACGCCTCTGGGCTCTGCCGTGTTTCTCTATTCGGCCATACCGAGCTTCAAAAACGCCTATAACGTCGTAGTCAATGAGAAACGCCTTGGAGTAGACGTCCTCGACGCTATCGTCGTCGTTGCGTGCCTGGCCACCGGCCAGATTTTTGCCGGGACTGTGCTGGCCTGGAGTCTGAGCGTCGCGCGCAAACTCGTTCAAAAGACCGAAGACCATTCCAAGAAGATGCTTCTGAACGTCTTTGGCAAGCAGCCTCGATTCGTCTGGTTGCATCTCGACGGGAACGAGGTCGAGACACCGCTTGAGAAACTCAAGGTCAACGACATCATCGTGGTTCATACCGGAGAGACGGTCCCCGTCGATGGCGAAGTGACCGAAGGGATGGCGATGATCGATCAGCATACGCTGACCGGAGAATCCGCCCCTGCCGAAAAGATCAAAGGCGACAAGGTTTTTGCGTCCACCGTTTTGATCGCCGGCAAAATTTACGTGGCCGTCACCAGCGCGGGTGACGATACGACTTCCGCCAAGCTCGCCCAGATCCTCAACGATACGGCGGGTTACAGACTGCGCTCCCAATCGCGCGGAGAGGAACTGGCCGACAAAGCCGTCATACCGACGCTGGCGTTCGGGGCCTTGGGCCTCGCCACCGGCGGCCCCAACGGCGCTATCGCTATCGTCAATTGCGACCTTGGAACGGGCATTCGGATGGCGGCGCCGATCGGAATGCTCACGTCGCTGACGCTATGCGCGCAGAAAGGGATTCTGGTCAAGGACGGACGGGCGCTTGAACTGATGCGCGATGTCGATACGTTTCTCTTTGACAAAACCGGCACCCTGACGCGCGAGCGCCCCGAAGTAGGCCGCGTACTGACATTCGGACCGTATTCCGACGTGCAAATTCTGCAATGGGCGGCGGCGGCGGAAAATAAATTCAGTCATCCTATCGCCAAAGCGATCCTGGACAAGTTCAAAGCGCTTGGACTGCCTATGGCTGAAACGGACGATTCGAAATACAGCGTGGGCTATGGAATCACCGTCGAGGTCGGCGGTCATACGGTTCGGGTTGGCAGCGCCCGCTTCATGGAGCACGAGGGTATCCGCCTGCCGTCGGAATTGCGCGAGCTGATGGAAGATGTCCATGGCGACGGCCACTCGCTTATCATGGTGGGCGTCGACAGCGCGCTCGGCGGTGCGATCGAAATGATCGCCGCCGATCGCCCCGAGGCCGAAGAAGTCATTGCCGGTCTGCGTGCGCGGGGAGCGAAACATCTCGCCATCATCTCCGGCGATCACGACCTGCCTACACGCAAGCTCGCTGGAAAGCTCGGGATGGACCGCTATTTCGCCGAAGTCCTGCCGCAAGACAAGGCTAAGTATGTTGAGCTTCTCCAAAATGAGGGAAGAACAGTCTGTTTCGTCGGCGACGGCATCAACGACTCGATCGCTCTGAAAAAAGCCAATGTCTCGATTTCGCTGCGCGGCGCATCCAGCGTCGCTACCGATACCGCGCAGGTCGTATTCATGGAAGATAGCCTGAATAAACTTCTTCAGTTACAGGATATCTCCCGCGATCTTCATCGTAATATCAACTGGAGCTGGGGACTGATCCTGATTCCGAATCTAATCTGCGTCGGCGGCGCGTTTTTTGCCGGCTTCGGCGTCATGCACTCGATGGTCTTCAATCAATTGGGCGGACTATTGGCGGTCGGCAACGGCTTGCTACCGCTTCGCAAGGTGGCCCAGGCTCAAGCGGAACAGGAAAGCCGGTTAGCCGGCTCTATAGCAGATTCGGCACGAAATGAGATTGTCGCGTAGATTCGCGCTTCAGCTATTCTCAACCGCCGCGTGCGCTGCCGCGTTCATCGGGCAGCGCGAAATTCCATTACCTATAACTCAATATGGATTCGCGTGCTGACAACGAGCACCGGACCGCGGGCGCGGTTGTAACCAGGATTGTCGATATACTGAATGTCGAGGGCCGCAAAGAGTCCATTGTGGATCGGGATCGGGAAGTTATAATAAGTTTCCATGATTTTCTCGGCGCCGTAATCAAGTGCGCCGTCGCCCAGATTCAGTCCTAAACCACCCAACGACAGATACTTACGATGATCATTGGCGATACCGTTGCCGACGAAGGCCACGCCGAACTTATCGCGAGGACGGTGCCACAGAGTACCCTGAAGATCACCGCCGAAAGCGATCGATTGATCCACCTCGGCATACTCCCACGTTTGCTGCTGGCCATCGCTCCATCCGGCACGAACGAATCCCCGCAGATACTCGGTTAAATCCTGCTCGGCGTTGAAAGCGAATCCATACTTCAGCGCGACCTGCTGAGGATGTGCGTTTATGTCCGGTGTCGAAGTCTTCCCTTCAAGAAAAAGTTCGTTGGCCTGATGAAAGTCGCCGAAATTCCCGAAGTTAGTAAATCCCAGAAAATGTATATCGGTATCTCTGCCGGCCAGAAGGGCCGGCTGGAATTCCAGCTCATAATTCTCCGAATGCGCATCCTGCAGATTCTTTTGCAGGGTGATTCCATTGGGTCTTTTCGAATTGAGTACCTCACCGAAGCGGAAGGTCCACCAGCGGTCGACGAAATCGATCACCCCGCCCCAAGTGTAGCCGCGGGTATCCCCAGCGTAGTCATAAGAGCCAGTATCGTCGACAGCCCAATTCATAAACTGCATATGGTCATTGCCGGCGACGGCATTACTGTCGAAATAATCGGAGAGGGTAAACTCACCTGCATATAAATCGATCCGGCGCGACGGCAACGTCGTGAGTAACGACAAGGGAGTCCGCTCGACCGAATCCGTCTCACTACCCAAGGATATCACCTGATGAATCTCGGCTCGGGCAAAATAGGGCGTCCAGGCCAGCGACGGGTCGCGTTGAGC
>Ga0302326_10024362_pt1 | contig 12303 bp, 9 predicted proteins | sample Palsa_T0_3_FD_202264 | JGI IMG/M metagenome (GOLD analysis project Ga0302326, IMG submission 202264) | Peat permafrost microbial communities from Stordalen Mire near Abisko, Sweden - Palsa_T0_3 | ecosystem: Environmental > Terrestrial > Soil > Palsa > Peat permafrost | place: Sweden: Abisko...
CTTCCTGCTTCGTCGCCGCCTCCTCCTGTTCCGTAGCCAGCGTGTCCCCGCTGGTGCAACCAACCGCGTCGACGCCAACCACGTACTGATCACCCAACTTGGAAATCGACCCCAACATAATTGCCTTGCTGCCTGTTCGTACGCAGAGTTCTCTGGCTATGTCACGCGTCACGCGCTCACTCGAGGGACGCCCCATCAGGCGCAGGGTCTCCTCGACCTTGCGGTCGGACAGAATATTGAGAAAGGGGGATTGTCCGAGCTGCACGACCAGCGCCTGCTTCAAGGCATCATCAAAGACGGGTTCCCCGGTCTTGTTGTCGAAATCGGCCAGCACTACGGTGTCCTTCTCGGTCAACGGCGCTGCGGGACGGTTACGGAAGTAGAGACCACCCGCAACCAGCGCGATCACCACAACTACGGCAGCGGGAACCAGAATCTTCCAGAGTCTTTTCGCCGTGGTGGCCGGAACTTCCGCGACTTTCACGGCAGCCGATGACGCAGCAGTAGGAACAGAAACCGATGAGGGCATGGGCTGCTGGGCGACACGTTGAGAGCCTGTATCCTGTGCTGCCGCCACCGTCCCCGAACTCGAACTCGCGGCTAAGGCTCGGCCTGTGTCGGTGTCTCGCTTCAGGCGCATCAACTCGGAACGCATTTCCGCAGCGCCTTGATAACGGAGTTCCCGGTCTTTCTCCAGCGCACGGTTGATGACATCTTCCAGCTTCGGCGGAATGTCCGGATTCAATCGCACCGCCGGTACCGGCGCGCGATTGAGAATTCCGTCGGTGATGACTCCCGAGCTTTCTCCGCGAAAGGGCAACGTGCCGGTGGTCATCTCGTACAGCACCGCTCCGAAGGAGAACAGGTCGGTTCGGGGGTCCAATTCCCTGGCTCGCACCTGCTCGGGCGACATGTAAGAGACCGTGCCGACCGCAGTGCCCGGACTGGTGAGATGTTCCGGGTTCACTCCCACCGTCTCATTCGCGGCAAGCGTGACATCCGAGGCTGCGCCGTCCCGTTTTGGCGTGAGCTTGGCCAAACCGAAATCCAGTATTTTCGCGTGGCCTCGTTTGGTGACGAAGATGTTGGCGGGTTTGATGTCGCGGTGGACGATGCCTTCGCCGTGGGCGGCATCGAGCGCGTCTGCAATTTCGATGGCCAGGTTGAGAAGTATCTCGGTTTCGATAGGGCGGCCGCCGATGAGGTGCTTCAGCGTCTGGCCGTCCAAGAATTCCATTACGATATAGGCGCGGCCGTTCTCTTCACCGATATCGTGAATGGTGCAAATGTTGGGATGGCTGAGTGCGGAAGCCGCTTCGGCTTCGCGGCGGAAGCGTTCGAGTGCCTGAGGGTCGCGCCCCAATTCTTCAGGAAGGAATTTCAGGCCGACGGAGCGGTGTAGCCGGGTGTCCTCGGCGCGGTAAACCACACCCATACCGCCGCCGCCTAGCTTCTCGACGATGCGGTAGTGTGAGATGGTTTGGCCGATCATGGCTGGCAGGCAGCTCCTGGCGGGCATCTTAGGCTGAGCTTTTGAGCAAGTCAACGCGGACGCGTTCGACGCAGCGTTGACCGACCGGAGGTAATCCGTTTCATCCGTCACTCGACCCGCTGGCCCGATTCTTCCGCTGTTCCCTCGCCGCCTCCGATTTTCGATCCCGCTCGGCATTCGTCTCTTCGAACCCTTTCAAAGTGCTCTTGTGGCAGACGGCCGCTGCGCGGGTGACCTCATTAGTAACTGTTTGACAATCGTTCTATTGTAATATACGTTTCAACCCGCAAACCTCTAGAAGTGCCCCCAGCGTGGGTTAATTCTTCAATTATGCAAGGAGCAAGATCGATGAGAGAATCTCTCGCCATTGTATTGGTTTCTTTATTTGCAGTTCCGATTCAGGCACAGCAACCGGTACAGCAACAACAAGTCATGCAAGTCGAATGCAGAGATTTGGCGACAAGCGGCAACTACATTGCGGCGAACGAATCCCTCATTAACGGCAAAGCCTGCCGGCCGGCAGGTTCGCCACTCCAAGTCGTGGACCCCAACTCCAAACCGGTTACTGGCAATTCAGCAGTTTCGGATAGTGTCTCGACGACCGCTCCCGCGCCATCGACGACCGCCGACATCAAGCCGGACGCCTCACCCGTGACACCACCTACACCGCCCAGCAGCGCGCCGAGTGCATTTTTACTAGAAGACGGAACGCCGGTGCATCTTGTTCTAAGCGAAAACGTCTCATCAGCGGACGCCGTAACCGGACAGACTGTCGAATTCGAGACTGTGGACGATGTGATTGTGAACGGATTCGTTGTCATACCCAGGGGCTCGGTTGCTTGGGCCACAATTACCGACGCTCAGCACAAACGACGTATGGGCCGCGCGGGCCACGTGGATATGAACATTGATAAGGTTCGCCTGGCTGATGGCGAAAAAGCTCTGCTTCGAGCGGTAAAGGATGCTCAAGGCGGCAGTCATACCGGAGCGATGGTCGGAGCAATGGCCGCAACCGCAATATTTACTCTCGGCGGATCAGCGCTGTTCCTTCTGATGCACGGCAAGGACACCACGATTCCCAAAGGAACGGACATTACCGCATTCGTTCATGGAAGCGTGGTCTTGGACCAGTCAAAATTCCAAAGACAGCCCGTGGTCGCGAACTAGAGCAAAAAGAGTATGTCTACTTTCGAGGCCTACTAAGGTCGAGAAAACAAGAAAGGCAATAGAGGAGACAAAATGCGAACGTCCAAGCTGTTGCTACTGGTAGGAAAAGTCAGTTTGCTCATTCTGATGTTCAACATGTACACGCCTTCGGATGCCTTCGCGGCAACGTGTACCGGCTCCGATCCCTGCAACGCCTGCAAGAACTGCAAGTATTGTCAGCACTGCGCCAAAGAAGGCGGTACATGTGGCGTTTGTAAGCGTGCCTCAATTCGTTAGCGAGCCACGGCTTGGGCGATTAACCGAAAGTCAACAAAGGCCTATTGGTTTGCGAAAACAAGTTGGCGCAGATGGCTAGGTGCGCAACGATCAATCGAAAGAATAGCCGTCCGGAGGAGAAGAGCAGGCGCTCGCGTCCTCGTGAACCAAATTCAGGCGTTCGTCACGCTTAGGACATTGCCATCGGGGTCCTTAAACCAAGCCACGTGTACATTTCCCCCAGGCGCGGTCCAGATGCCGTGTTCGTCTTGATTGAAGCCTTTATAGATGTTAAACGTAACGCCCTTTCCGAGCAGGGCTCTCACCGTTGCCTCTACATCCGGCACGTTGAACCCAAGTATGGTGTGCTCATGCGGCGTGAAATCAGCCAGACTAGAGACGCGTAATGTGACTCCACCGGTGTTGAAGACGGCGGCGAAGTTGTCCTCGTAGGTCATCGCCAACCCCAACGTGTCGCGATAGAACGTGGTGGCGTGTACGCGATCTCTCGTGCAAATGATAATAGCCGGCTTTGCAGACTCCAGAATCCCCATCTCGTCCCTCCCGTCGCTCGGGCGCCTTCTTCAAGATGCATCACAACTATACAGATCGCGCTTTCAAGTCTTCCCCGGAACGCGGTTAGCCGCCCACCCGGCGTCAATGCGCCTGAACAATTCCTCGGCCAGTTCAAGCGATTCCTGGAACGCTGTTTGTCGTGCCGGCGAAGGCCTTCCGTCCAGAGAGCTTGCGGCAGAGGAAGATCGACGCAACCACCGCCAACCTTCTTTTGCGGCCCTCGTCCATCGGGGCAGTCTAGCATGTTCGCCTTTTGTTTGCCTGTGAAAATTGCCTTACTTTAGTGCCTGAATAGCTCACTCCATTGATAAAATCTCCGCGCCTTCTTTCGTCTTTCGCTGTTCGATTACCTTCTAAGTAATCCAATGAGGGCTACGAGCCAACCGAGGACAAAAATAAGATACGAGATCAGCCGAACGTCCTCGTAAGCTCAGAACGGCCAAGACTGGAACCGAGGTCCGCGTACCATTGCCGCCCGTCCTAATTACCGCCCTCGATCGAATCGAAACTTCGGACTACTATTTTTGGTCTGGTCTGGGCAAAAAGAAATCTTGTGTCGGAGACTATCAGCGGGCCTTCAAGAAGCCATATGAGCTAGCGGAGGTCAAGAACGGCCATGCCCATCGTTGGAGGGATACTTTCGCAGTGGAACAACTTCTAGCAGGCACCACAACTGAACAAGTGGCGGCCTTGCTCGGCCACCAAAGCACAAGAGTCACTGAAGCCCACTATTCGCCGTGGGTTAAATCTCGCCAGAATCAACTAGAGGCTGCAGTGCGAAGCACTTTTTAACCGCACAGTTTTGCTACAGTTAATATTCAATCTACGTAACAACTGAAAACAAAAGCTAAAGAATGGTGGAGGCGGGGGGAGTCGAACCCCCGTCCGAATAGCTTTGCGACCGGAAGACTACGTGCGTAGTCCGCTCGATTTTTTTCGCGGATCGCGCTCAGAACGGACCAGAAACGCGATCAGCTAGTCCGATGAGTCTCGCCGGGGCAATCCGGACCGAAATGCCCAGGCCAGCCTGCTGTATGACGCTTGATCTCCGGCGCGCAGGCAACGCCTGAGGAAGCGCGCTACTTAGTTTTTAATTAAGCAGCGAGTGCAAACTGCGTGTTGGCAGTTTTAGTTTTCCACTCGATAGCGGGCAAGTGGAGCCCGGCACGCCTTCCGGCAGCGACAGCTTCCGTCGAAACCGTGTCGCCCCCAGACCTCACATTTTACCACGTGGCGAGTATTTCCGGGCGCAACGAGAGAGCGTCGCCTGCCGATCTGTTCCTGCTGCAATCGGGGCGCGCGGTCCGTACTACTTCGGGGCGTCTTACTGCGGATATGGTTATGGAGACGACTACGGAACGCTGGGGCTCTCTTGGATGTGGTGCCAGTAGAAGTAACCGAGCAGTGCGGCGACGGTAAAAATGATTAAGTAAAACACCACCGGACGGCGCCGGCGAACGCGAATGTCTCCCGCGTTTTTCTTCATTCCCTTGGAGCTACCGCCGACGGAATCATCCGTAGTTTGGGCCGAAGGATCATCGTCCACCACCACGCGGTACGCTTGCCCGTCGCTGACCGTGCGAATTTCGCCGTCGACGTCAATATCCAGCACCCCGTGAAAACTGGTAACGATCAACTCGTGCGGCCCGGCAATCATCACTTGCCCGTAACTCATCTGTGGCCCTCGGGAGCGAATGATTCCGTTGGCGGTGCGAATCTCGATGGACTCCGAGCCGGAGGTCGAAAAGCCCGCGGTACCGTAAGTGAGGTTGGCGGCCACCCCGCCCGGAATGTCGCTGAGCGTGGCGGTGCTATCGGCCAGCAGGTAGACCTGAGCCGTGCCCAGGCGCAAACGCAAACGGCCCGCAGCGTTCTGCGTGGTGCCGATCGCATCACCGGAAAAAACACTCGCCCCGACTGAGGCGCCAACATTATCGATGCTTCCACCCTGCGACAGGATCACGCTGCCAAGAGGTTTCGACGCCGCACCCAACCCAGCACCGAGGCACAAGTAACCCAACAGCGCCGCAGCCAAAATCCCCTGGGTGATGGAACGCATCTTCAGCCTCCGAGCCAGTCGAACGAAAAGAAAAGTCTGAGCCGTAAGTCTAGGAGCGCGGCGAGCCGGTGTCAACGAGGAATGCCCTGTAGAAGGCTCAGAAATAAGGGTTTAGTACGTAATGAGCGTACTGAGAATAGTTCGTAATGGCACAGTTTCGCTGAATGGAGCGTTTCAGAATCGTCGGCCGAGCCGATTTCACCCCATCCGGGTTCAACGGGAAGCCGAATCCCCGCTTTGAGGAGGTGCCCGCTCCCGCACATCTCGCGAGGCGTCGGCGGACCGCTAGGGCACCAAATGGAGGGCGCGGGCAAAACGATGACTCAATTCGGGCGCTGTGGTACTCTTCCCGAAGAAAGTCGTCACAGTCGCAACCGATGAATTGCGACCCCGATCGTAATCACCCGCAGCAGAGTGCACCGGTCGTTCTTCTGCTACCGGTGACGTCAGAGTTAGCCGGCGAAGCCTTACGAAGCACTGAGGGCCATGGGAGAGAGTATGTCCAGCGAGACCGCAGCAACGCAGACCGCTGAAATTCGTTTGGCGCATTCGCCGGACTCCGACGACGCGTTTATGTTCTACGCGCTAGCGACCGGGAAGGTGAAGCTGCCGGGGGTGAAGTTCACCCACATCCTCGAGGACATCCAGACGCTGAATCACGCGGCAAAAACCGAGACTTACGACGTCACCGCCGTGAGCTTCTATGCCTACGCGTTCCTGGCCGACAAATACATGCTGCTGGACTGCGGGGCGAGCTTTGGCGAAGGCTACGGCCCGATCGTGGTTTCCTCGCATCCGCTGAACAAGAATAATCTGGCGGGCAAGACCATCGCCATCCCCGGCAAGCTCACCACCTCCTATCTGGCGCTGAAGCTTTTCGAACCCAACGTCGAAGTCGTGACCATGCCGTTCGACAAAATTCTGGACGCGGTACGCGCCAAAGAAGTGGAAGCGGGGCTGCTGATTCACGAAGGCCAGCTGATGTACTCGCAGCAAGGTCTGCATCGTGTGGTGGATTTGGGAGTGTGGTGGCAGGAAATGACCAAGCTCCCGTTGCCGCTGGGCGCCAACTGCATCCGCCGCAGCTTGGGGACGGAGATGGCCAAAAAAGTGGCCCGGGTGATTCGCGATAGCGTCGCCTACGCGCTGGACCATCGCGAGGCCGCGCTGGATTACGCCCTACAGTTCGCGCGCGATATGGATCCCACGCTGGCGGACAAGTTCGTCGGAATGTATGTGAACAACTGGACTCTGGATTACGGTGACGCAGGCCGGCAAGCGGTACGGGAACTCTATAGCCGCGGCGCGGCGGTGGGGTTGGTTCCCAAGGAATTTCAGGTGGAGTTTTTGTCCGACGCGGCCTAGTCCGGGGTGCGGATTTTGGCTTCTCGTTCTGCGGTTTTGCGCTTTTAGCTTTTCCGGGTGCCCCACTCTGCCCTGGTTTTGGGAAGGGTGGCGTTTCGACCTTCCGGCACATAGCCGCCACCACTTCTCCTCGGTGAATCAGGATTGCTTGTTCGAGAAGGTGTGGATACCACACTCCAGCTTTTTCCCGCCCCAGCGTCCGGACCTCGGATTATTCGGATCCTCGGGCAGTGCCGTGCAAGGTTCGCAGCCGATACTGAGGTAGCCTTCGTCGTATAGGGGAAGATACCCAATGCCTTTGGACGTCCCGTAATTCCACACTTGCTGCCAGTTCCAATCCGCCAGCGGGCTCACTTTCCACAATACCTTGCCGCTCGGCAAACGATGTTCTTCCACCTTTTTCAGGTTTGCGCGTGTCGGCGATTGTTCCCGCCGCAGTCCGGTAAACCAAAGCTCAAAAGGCTCCAGGCCGCTCATCAACGGCTCCACCTTCCGTAATTGGCAGCACCGCGTGGGATCGCTGCGATTCAAAATTCCAAACTGCGCTTCCTGGCTGGCGACGCTCTGCCTCGCCTGCAGGTTTACCAGGTTCAGCGACCATTCCTTCACCATGCGGTCGCGAAATTCGTAGGTTTTCGCGAAATGATAGCCGGTGTCCAGGAACAGCACCGGGATGGCGGGGATTTTTCGGCGCAGCAGGTCGAGCACGATCATGTCCTCGACCTGAAAGCTGCACGTCAGGCAGGCGCCCGTGGGCTCAGAGCCTTCCAGCACAGCGTCGATCACCTGCGCGGGAGAAAGCGATTCGAGAGATTCGGGTAAAGCGGCGACGGAGTCGATAGTCATTTCAGTTCACTGGCAGCGGGCCGTTCTCGCTTCGCGTGATTCGCAGCGAGCGCGCCAACCCAAGGATTTTACGCAACGCATCCGAATCGTCCTCAGATAAGTTCATCGCGGTAAGATCGAACACCTGGCCGGCGAAGCCGCGCGGAGCAGTCTCGTGCCCGCCCACGGCATCGCCGGAAAAGACCACCACATAACCGAGCGATTGGGTGAGTCTCAGTAATTCCGGCAAAGCCGGCGCGGGCCCGCCAGTGAGGCCAACCACTTGAAACCCTTCCGTGAATAGCGCCCGCTCCAACCGGGCAGCAAGTTGCGGACGCCCGCTCAGCAGAAATATCGCCGGTTGATGGCCCTGCCGCACGAAACGCTCTTCCGGGGTTATCGCAGCGGAAGTGAACGCGGCAAGAGCCGCCGAGTCCGCGACCTCTTGCGAATCACCCGCGGCCCCGCTGCCGTCAGAGCAGATCATCGCAGCGCCCACGGTCGCATTCGAAATGGGGTCGATCAAAATGAAACTGCCGGTGGTGCGATTCCGCGAATAAGGATCGAAGAACAGCGGCGTGGTCGTTTCGAAATCGACGCGGGCAATATCGTTCATTTCGAGCTGCTGCGCGGCTTGGTGGCCCAGCGTATTCACGTCCACGCGATATCGCACGCCGAGCGCTTTCCCACGGGTCTGCCGTACGCCGTGTTTCACGATGTACGTCTGCCCCAGCTCCATCGGTTTTGGATGCAACCACACCACCATCGCCGGAACGTTGCGCGACGTCTGCGGGAGCCCAACCGGACCCACCAGCATGTCCCCGCGGCTCAAATCGATTTCATCCTCGAGCTGTACCGTCACCGACATTGGATGGAAAGCCGCCGGCAACTCTCCATCATACGTAACGATCGAACGAATTCGCGTTTTCTGCCCGGAGGGCAGCGCCACCACAGCATCTCCGGGGTGAATCACACCGCTCGCCACCTGCCCCGCAAAGCCGCGAAACGTGGCGTCGGGACGAATCACGTACTGCACCGGAAAGCGCATTTCGTGCCGCGTCGCGGCCGCCTCCACCAGCACCGGCACTGTTTCCAGATGATCGATCAGCGTCGGCCCACCGTACCACGGTGTGCGTTCGCTGCGAGTGACCACGTTATCGCCGTCCAGCGCACTGATTGGAATGCACTGCACGTTGGTAATTCCTAGCCGCGCAGCCAGCGCCAGAAAATCATCCCGCCAGCGCAGAAAAACCTCTTCGCGAAAATCCACCAGGTCCATCTTATTTACCGCCGGCACCACACTGCAAATGCCCAGCAGCGAAGAGATGTACGCGTGCCGGCGCGTCTGCGGCAGCAGACCCTTGGTCGCGTCGATCAAAATCACGGCCAGATCGGAAGTGGAAGCGCCGGTGGCCATATTCCGGGTGTACTGTTCGTGGCCCGGTGTGTCCGCGATGATAAATTTTCGCCGCGGGGTGGAAAAATAGCGATAGGCCACATCGATAGTGATGCCTTGCTCACGTTCGGCGCGGAGGCCGTCGGTAAGCAGCGAAAAATCGAGCGGGCCGGTTGAGCGATTGATTCGGCTGGCGCGGGCGGAAGCGAGCTGGTCTTCGTACACCCCTTTGGAATCGTGCAGCAACCGCCCGATCAAAGTGGATTTTCCGTCGTCGACGCTGCCGGCGGTGGTAAATCGCAGCAGATCGCGGCCCAGATTCTGATCCAGGGAGGCGTCCAGCTCGGCATCCACGGCCCGATTGGCGACCGAGCTCATCAGAAATACCCTTCGCGCTTTTTCATTTCCATCGAACCTTCCTCATCGTGATCGATGGCGCGGTTTTCGCGCTCCGACTTACGAAACGAAATCATCTCTTCGATAATCTTGGCGATGGAATCGGCGTCCGAGCGAATCGCGCCGGTGCAGGGAACACAGCCCAGCGAACGCATGCGGATTTTCAGCCTTTGGGTTTTCTCGCCGGGCAAAAGTTCGCGTTCGTTGTGAATCACTACGATAGACTCGCCCCGCCGCACCACGTCCCGCTCCTGCGCGAAGTACAGTGGCACCACCGGAATATTTTCCTTGTGGATGTACAACCACACGTCGAGTTCGGTCCAGTTGGAAAGTGGAAACACGCGAATGCTTTCGCCCTTATCGATGCGCGCGTTAAAAATGTTCCAGAGTTCTGGGCGCTGATTTTTGGGATCCCACTGCCCCAGCGAATCGCGGAACGAATAGATGCGTTCCTTGGCGCGGGATTTCTCTTCTTCCCGCCGCGCGCCGCCAAACGCCGCGTCGAACCCGCCCTCCGCCAGCGCATCCAGCAGCGATTTAGTTTTGAGCAGCCCGCAGCATTTTTGCGTGCCCAGCGCAAACGGATTGGCCCCGGCGTCGAGCGCCTCTTGATTCTTGTGGACGATCAGCTCGGCGCCGATTTCCGCGGCGTAGCGGTCGCGAAACTCGATCATCTCCGGAAATTTATAGCTGGTATCCACGTGCAGCAGCGGAAAGGGAATTTTCCCCGGGAAAAATGCCTTCTGCGCCAGCCGCAGCATCACCGAAGAATCCTTGCCGATCGAGTAGAGCATCACCGGACGAGCAAATTCCGCCACCGCTTCGCGCAGGATGTAGATGCTCTCAGCTTCCAGCACCCGCAAATGATTCAGCCGGCACGCAACCAAAGCGTCCGCTTCGCCTGGCGGCGACGCCGGCCGTTGCGTTGATTCCAGCGAAACTTCGGTCCGGTAGCTCATGATTTCAAAATTTCTGCGTGTCCGGCGCTAAAAACAAAAACCCCACCGGCTCGGCAACTTCCGGGCGGTGGGGAGGATGAATCGTCGAACTCGGATTGCGCTAAATCATCGACCCCCCGCCTGCACTAACGGCAGGCTGCATGACCGCGGGCCGACAACAACAGGACATCGTGATGTGGGATGCCTTCATGTCTGCACTCAATTTAAGCATAACCGCGCCCAGATACCAATCCCGAACTTGCCGCTGGGTATTGTTCGCGAGCCTGAGCCGCCTGTATTCCCATGAGCCCCAAGCTCTTGCGCCACGGTACCGCTTGCTCGCACCCCTCCTTTTGCGTCCAGCCGCACCGTTCCAGCCTAAAACGTATTCCGCTGAGAAACTCCACGGGTAATGCCAATTGACACCCCCCGCCACCATTTCCATAATTGTCAGATGAGGATTAGCGGATGAACACGACCACGAAACCGGCCGAAACTTCGCGGGAGAATGCGCTCGAAAACGCCGTCGCGCGCGCCTTGCGCGACAATCTGATTCCCCTGCAGCGCACCGTCGAAGACCTGCAGGCGGCCTATTCCGATTTGATTTCCGCTTGTTCCTCCAGTCGCCCCACCAATGCGTTACCATCTATGGTGCGGGCGCAAACGGCTGCGGCATCGCTTTCGGCGGCGCTCGCGGTTCTCTCGAATTTCGTCACCATTACGCTGCACTCGCGCCAGCGCGGCGCCAAAAATGGAGAGGCCGGCGCTCCCGAGGCTTACCCGGGAACTGCGCAGCCGCTGCCAGCTGTCTCCAGCAAGCCGGCGGCGGAGTGGACCAGCGAAGAAGCGGATACAATTGTTTCGCCGAGCACCAATGCGGCGGAGTCGTTCGAAGCGCCGGCGCAGGGGATCGCGGAGACGGATGAGGTTCAGGCGGGCGAGCTCGTCGCGTTTGACGTCGCGAACCTGACCCGCGAGCAGCAAGAACTTCACCGGCGCGCCAACCGGGTCGCCAAAGTGGCGATGCAAGACATTAAGCTGCTGCGGCCCAAGGACGTTCGGCTGGGTTGTGAGAACAAAGACATTTGTGTGCGGTTGCGAGGAGAACTCGATAAAGCTCGTAAGGAATACGACCGCCGCTTTCGCACCATCCTCGATCATCCCGTGGATTATTTTCACGCCTGGATGGTGGCGATCCTGGCGGAAGGTGATGCCGAAGCGCTCGGACGATACCCGTATCCCTCGCCCGTCCTCCAACACTGATCGTTCTGCGATGAAAGAAAAATTCAGGAACCTCGGCGCGGTTCTGGCGATAGTCATTGTGTCGCTATTTGTATGCGCGCCGGTTCGCGCCCAGCAAGACGACCACGCGTCCAAGCCGGCTGACGCCGAAAAGGCTCCTGCGCCGCAAAGCGAACCCGCCCCCGCCCCGACGCCTGCGGAACAACAAACGTCGCCGCCTCCAACATCGCAAGACCCCGCAGCGGCTCCGCCCCCGCCTGACGCAAAACCTTCTCCCGCACCGGCCGACCAGTCGCCTGCCGTTCCAGCACCGGATACTGCCGCACCGGCCGTTCCTGCATCTGCTCCCGTGAAGCGATCTGCCGCGCCGCGGACCGCGAAAAAGAAACCGGCGGCCGCAGCGCCAGTCCAATCCGCGTCCAAGGCGCCGGCAAAATCCTCATCAGCGTCTGCAAATAAATCCGCCGAAGCGCAACTCGAGCAGTGGTGCCGCGCACTGAAAGAGAAAGATCCTGGCGCCTACGAGCATCTCGCCGCCCTCGCGCAGAAAAAGAGTGCGGGCGAGTTGGGGCAGCGCGCCGCTCTGGCCCTG
>Ga0302326_10024363_pt1 | contig 12301 bp, 9 predicted proteins | sample Palsa_T0_3_FD_202264 | JGI IMG/M metagenome (GOLD analysis project Ga0302326, IMG submission 202264) | Peat permafrost microbial communities from Stordalen Mire near Abisko, Sweden - Palsa_T0_3 | ecosystem: Environmental > Terrestrial > Soil > Palsa > Peat permafrost | place: Sweden: Abisko...
CCGTGATCGACCCGCCGAACGCGAGCGTGGTAACCGGCACCTGCAGGATCCTGAGCGTGGCGATCACGGTGATCATGACCGTCGCGAGGCGGATCAGGAACCCGACCGTCCCGGCTGTGCTTGGGTCCATACGGCGGAAGAAGGTCGGGGCCGCCGCTCGCCCGATGTCGCGTGCGAACGCCCAGCCGAGGACGAGTACGGCGAGCGCCGCCGCGATGTGGACCGGCGTGCCGTCGTAGCCTCTTTTGTGGTGGCTGACCACCACCGGGCCCTTGTAGTAGTGATTGGCCGCCAGCACGCCGCCGAGGAGCAACACCAGGACCACCGCCTGCCGGCGCGCCTTTCGGATCGCCTGCTGGTTCACCTGTTGCGCAAGTCCGACGCTTGCCCAGGCGTGGCTGTGCGTCTCGAACATCCGCTCGCGCGTGCCCTCATCGTCGTTATTTCGGAATGGAATTCGCATGATGATCTCGGAGGGCCCGGAAAGGCGCGCCTCGATGTACGTACCGCAATGGAGCCGTCCGGTTGCGCCGGTCCGCCGTGATGTCGGTCACAGGCACGCCGCCGCCTACTCGCCCTTCAGAATAGCCGCTGCTGCGGGTTCGCCCGCGCCGGCGCCGGGACAGGTCGCTGCGCGGGTGCGAGCGGTGGCCCCGGCTCCCGCGACCCCCGCATCCGGTCCGCCGGCTCCCGATCCGGACCCGCGACCAGACGCGCGAGCCGCCGCCGCTCGCCCACGGGCGCGTACGCCCCGGGCCCGTAGAGATCCATGTAGCGATCGATCAAGTCGGGTCGATGCCGGCGAAGCCAGTCGAAGAACAGTTCCTTCACTTCCCCGCGCAGGTGCAGCGCAATCCCTGACACAAATGACGCGCCGGCGTCTGTCGCCACCTCGACGATCCGTCCGACCTGTTCGGGAGAGTCGTTGATGCCCGGCATCAGCGGCGCGATCAGGACGCCTGTTTCGATCCCGGCGCGCGTGAGCTCGGCGACCGCCTCCAGTCGTGCGCGCGGGTTCGGCGTGTGCGGCTCGGTCGCCCGCCAAGCGCGTTCGTCGAGCGTCGGCACCGACAGTGCGGCGCTGAAGCTCGTCCGCTCCGCGATCTCGCGCATCAGGGCCAGATCGCGGAGCAGCAGCGGTGACTTGGTCAGCACCGAGCAAGGGTTGGACGTGTCCCGGAGCGCCTCCCAGATGCCCGGCATCAGCCGGTAGCGTCCCTCGACCCACTGGTAGGGGTCCGTGTTGGTCCCGAGCGCGACGTGCTCCCCTCCCCACGATGGCCGCGTGAGCTCCGCACGCAGCCGTTCGGGGGCGTTGACCTTGACCACGATCTCGCGCTCAAAGTCCCGGCCGGCGTCGAAGTCGAGGTAGCGGTGGGTCGGGCGAGCAAAGCAGTTGTGGCTGACGACGCCATTGGCGATGAAGTCGCCCGTGCCGGTCGTGATGTCGTACATGCGCATGACCTCGCCGAGCGGCCGAATCGAGGTCACGCGCAGTGCCGAACCGGTCTCGACCACCTTCCCCTCAATCGATCTCTTGCGAGTAATCGCCGGGTCGGTTCCGAGGAAGAACCTCATCTGTTCGGTCAGCCCGCCGCGCATGCGGACGACCATGAGGCCCGTCTGCTCTCCCCGTTCGAGCACGTGGGAGAAGCTGAGGCGCTGCAGACACGTGACGACCCACGCGATGATCTCCGGGTCGGGGCTGCAGACACGCCAGACCCCACGGCTATAGGAGCCGTCCGCGTCGAAGATTCCTGCGAGGAAGCCCTTGGCCCAAGCGAGGGTGGGCACGACCGGCCACGAGATCAGCTCACGAATCCTGGTTACGTTCGGTTTCGTGTGTGTCGGCAAGTTGCGCGCCTGCCGACGATTGGATGCTGCCTGAAGGAGGACGAATTCGTCTGTTGTGACCGCCTCGGCCAGGAGGAACTCGCGTGCACGTTGCAGCGCCTCGCCATCCGTAAGCGCTGGCAGCGCCTCGCCATCCGTGAGCGCGGACAGTGCCTCGCCATGCCTAAGCGCGGGCCGAAACCCGTGCACGTCAGCGATCTCTCGGTGCGGACGGTCATGTGAGTATGAGCCCGCGTGGCGATCCCCGCGGATCAAGCCGGTCAGATAACCGCGACGGTAGTCGTGATCGTGTGTAGGCGCCGATGCGAACCCTCCGGGGCCGAGCAACGCGCTGTTCAGGGTGAGATGGGGGCGTCGCGACCGGCCGTGCTGGCTACCGATGACGTGCTTCCAACCCCTCCCCGTCAGAAACCGATGATCTTCGCTCGCGATCAGCTCAGTACCGTCCTCGAGAGTCACCTCGTAGCCGCGCCTGAGGCTCGACCACTTTGCAAGAACCTGCGTGATCGCGAACCGGCGGTGAGCACCCTCACGAACCGTGCCGTAGATATCGTCCCCGACTCGGAGTTCGCCCAGCGGTCGATTGCGTCCATCTGCCATCAGGATCGCGGTGTCTCCGGAAGCACAGTAGACACACGAATGACTGCATCCTCGATACGGGTTGACCGTCCACCGGAACGGCATCCGCGACGCCGCCGGCACCCGGTTGAGGATCGACTTGGCGTGAACTTCGTAGAAGCGCGTGTCGAGCGCCTCGGGCGCGCGAAATCGCCGCACAACCGCGCCCTCCCGATAGCCTGGCAGGCGGGCGCGTTCATCCTCGTCGACGGTCAGGTTCTCCCAACGCACGAACGTATGTTCGCACACGGCTCGGATGGATCGCAACCAGAATCTCTTGAAATACGGAAACGGCCGCTCGATGCCACGCTTATGGAGCACGGTCTGATTGACGAATTCCATCTCTTCCTCACCCCGGTCGCCATCGGTAAGGGCAAGCACCTGTTCGAGAGCATCGACACCGCACCCCACCTCCGCCTCGTCGACGTCACGCGATTCGATAGCGGCGTGCTGATCCTCGTCTACTCGCCCAAGTAGCCGGGTCAGCCCCGCCCAAGCCGTGGACGAGATCATCCGTACCGACCCGGCTGTTGTCGGCGATGACCTGGGCGCCGCGCCGCGCTGCGCGAGTCGGTACCGCTAGCCAGGTTGGGTTCGCGATATATGCCATATGGCAGGTCGCACGATGCATCGGCGATGCGCGACCCCGCGGCGGCGCTTCCGACGAGCGCTTCGTGGATGAGGCGCTCAGCTCGCGCGACGTCGCCGCTGTCGAGTGCAAGAGGGCTACACGACCGGAGCCGCATGCCTGACAGACGTGAGCAGCGGCCAGGTCTCGGCAACGTTCCCAACCACCGGTGGTCCGGTCACCATCGTCGGTGCGCTCCATGCCCGCCGGCTGGCGCTCGCTGAGTTCATCGAGATCGCGTTCCCGCAAATCCAGTTCAGCGGTGTCGCGATCGACATCCCCACTCAGGGTGACTGTCTGACCGCTCCCCTCACCCAAGCGCTCGCCACAGTCACCGGTACCATGATCGGCTAGCCGGTTGTGCTCGCGGGCGTGATCAGTGGTTTGATTGCGCCAGGATGTTTGAGGAACGGACCAGGCTGATTGACGTTCTCGCGGCTCTCTCGCTTACGACCGATCTTGCGACCGGGTTCCCGTTTGAGCGTGGGCTGCGTGCGTGTCTTGTCGCCGACGGGCTCGGGCAGGCGCTGGAGCTGGATCCGGCGGATCACCGCGCCGTGTTCTTGGCGTCGCTGTTGCGGGCCGTGGGGTGCGGGCACGCGAGTGAGAACGCAGCGTTGTTCGGTGACGACATCGCTTTTGAGCGCTTTCTCGTGACGTTCGATCCTAGTGATCAGGCTGTCGCCGGCGCGCAGCTGGCCGCGCTCGAGGCCGTCGTGGGCGCGCAGGCGATGCAGCGGTTTCTCGCGGTGGCACCAACGGTTGGTCCGGTTGCCGTGCGCGCGTCGTGCGAGGTAGCCATCGCGCTCGGTACCGGGCTTGGTCTCCCCGCCGCAGTACTGGATTCGTTCGGTGACGTGTTTGAGCGTTGGGACGGGCGCGGGCTCCCGAGCGGGCGCGCCGGCGAGGAGTTGGACTCGATCGCCCGGATTGTCGGGGTGGCCGAACAGGCGGCGATCGCACACGCCATCGGCGGAGTCGCCGTCGCGCGCTCTGAGATCGCCCGGCGCGCCGGCGGCCAGTTGGACCCCTCTGTGTGTGAGGTGTTCCTCGCGAGCGCCGAGGAGGTCCTCGCGCCCATTGATGCGGCCGATGATCTCGTCGTCGCCGTCCACGCCGCCGAGCCCGCTCCCGTCCTGTGGCTCTCGACGGCGGACCTGGAGCGTCCCTGCGCGGCGCTCGCGACGTTCGCGGACCTCAAGGGTTTCTACCTGATCGGCCACTCGCCGCACGTCGCCGAGCTGGCGATCGCGGCGGCGCGGTTGGCCGGCCTCGATGACCTTGACGAGATCGGGATCGCGGCGCTTCTGCACGACGTCGGCCGCGCCGGCGTTGTCAGCTCGATCTGGGATCGCCCCGGGCCTCTCGGCGCCGCGGATCGTGAGCGCGTCCGGCTGCATCCGCACTGGACCGAGCGGGTGCTCTCCTCGTCGCCGTTGCTTGCCCCGCTTGCTCTGCTCGCGGCGGCGCACCATGAGCGCCTGGATGGGAGCGGCTACCACCGTGGTGCCCAAGCGGCCGACCTTCCCCGTAGCGCGCGATTGCTCGCGGCCGCCGACGCCCTCGCTGCGATGACCGAGGATCGCCCCCACCGCCGGGCACACACTCGCGACGAAGCCGCGCACATCGTCCAGGACGAGGCGGTGGCCGGCCGTCTGGATCCCGAGATGGCCGCGGTGGTGATCGAGGCGGCCGGCGGCCGGCGCCCGCGGACCGCGTGGCCGAACGACCTGACCGACCGCGAAGTCGACGTCCTGCGGCTGACCGCACGCGGACTGTCTAACAAGGAGATCGCTTCTTCGCTCGTTCTGTCCCCGCGCACCGTGCAGAACCACCTTGCCGCGGTCTACGACAAGACCGGCCGGCGCACCCGCGCGGGCGCGGCGGTGTTCGCAGTCGAGCAAGGGCTGCTCTGAAGATAAGCCAAATGGCCCATTCCCACTAGGAGTGGGCGGCTCGAATATCTCCCCATGACAAACACCACCACATCACACACGAGCAGCGTCACCGCGATGTACGAGGCCTTCGGCCGCGGCGATCTCGCCGGCATCCTGTCGCACCTCTCTGAGGACGTCACCTGGGACGTGACCGACGAGCCGTGGACCCCGCACGCCGCCGGAGTACCGTGGCTGCTGCCACGACGCGGGCACGCCGAGGTATCAGAGTTCTTCGCGATCGTCGGCGCCTGGGCCTACGAGCGCTTCGAAGTGCTCGACATACTCGCGTCCGACACGCAGGTCGCCGCCGAGATCCGCCTTATCGCCGAGCTTCCCAACGGGAACCGAATCGACGAGGTCGTGATCCACCTGTGGACCTTCGCCCAAGACGGCAAAGTCACAGCGCTACGCCGCATGCTCGACACGGCCGCCAACATCGCAGCGACAGGCGCCTAGCCACCAAATCCGACCGGTCCGGCCGTGAATACTGCATTGGCGACGAATACAGCACCCTCGCGCCGTGACCCGCCCACGCGGAATCGGGCCCCAGCGCCAGCGAGGTTCGCACCGGCTGCAGGCAGCTCCGCGGCATCGTCGACCAGACTGTCGGCCTGGTCCCACATGCGGATCCCCGCTCGCGGAGATCTGAGTGCGCACCGCCCGAAATCGAATCTGCGACAAAGAGCTCAAGCTGTCCACAAATGCCGCCGATACTTCTGCCAGCAACAGTTCCTCCCCCTCCGGTAGGTGCTCGAGCGCGGACTCCCGATGGGTCCGCGCTCGAGCCGCTTAACGGCATTCCCGACCACCGCGCTGATCGCGACCGCTGCGCGATGGTCCGTTTCCCAGCGCCGGAGGTAAAGCCGTCGATGATGCGGATCGGCGGAGGTCTACTGGTCGGCCGGTGCCTACAGCCGCCCGACCCGCCAGTGCGGCTCCGCGCGCTCACGAAGCAGGTGCTCGAAGTGCGCGAGCTGGATAGCCACCGCCTCCGTCGCCACAGCGATGTCGTGGTCGGGCGTTGCAGACGCGCGAGTTAGCAGCTCGAGCAGGCCGACCGTCTCCGTTCCGTGGCTGATCGGGACCAGCAGCGCTGTCCGCATCCCCTGGCCGCCGGCCGCGGCGAGGTGGGCGTCCGCGACCGCTTCAAGGTTGGCCAGCCAGCTCGAATGACCGGAGGCGGCGACACGGCCGACCTCAGTCCCAGCCAGCGACTGGTGATGCTGCCACGTGGCGGTCTCGAACACGCCAAGCTGATCCGGTATCGACGACCACATTGCCGCGCATCGCAACGCGGGCACCCGGGCCTCGGCGCACCAGGCGACGACCACGTCCCAGCCGCCCTCGGAGCCGAGGATCCTGATCGTGTCCTTCAGTCCAGTTCTCCACTCCGAGGCGCCGGCCAGCGACGCCGTCAGCAGGTGCTGGGCGTGGTGGCTCCACGACGGGTCCGGCGGCGTCGGGACGGACTCGGTTGGCGTCGCGACGAACCGCACGAACGGCCACTGCGCAAGCGCCTCGGGCACGACCGCAGCGGCGGAGGCCGCCGTCGCTGCGGGCGCCTCCTGATCGGTGAGACGCGCCGTCTCGGTCTCCTCCAGTGCCTTCGCGAGACCGTCCTGCAGGGTCGCTATCTCGGCGCGTGCGCGTGCAAGTGCGGCGCGACCCTCCGCCTCGGCCTCGCGGGCGTTCGCGAGCGCCGCTTCGAGGCCCTCGGCTCGCGCTCGGGCGAGTTCCGCGGCGGCTTTCGACCGCTCGGCGGCGCTATAGGCGCGTGCGCCGGCGGCCCGCACCTCATCGGCGGCGGCCTCGGCACGCTCGGCGCGGGCGACCAACTCGGCGTGGGTACGATCCGCCGCTGCTCGCTCCGCGGTGCGGATGCGCTCGACGTCCGCGGCATGGCGCAGTGCCTGCGCGAGGCGATGCTCGACCTCGGCCCGCACGGAGTGCTCGGCGTCGGCCTGGCCTGCCGCGGCGGCTGCCGCGGCGCGAGCGTCCTCGAGCTCCGTCACACGCTCGCGCTCGGCGACAAGCTCGCGCTCGGCCTGGTCCGCCCGTTCCGTGAGCTCCTCCCCCAGCCGTGCTTCGAGCTCGGCCTTGGCGGTGCGCTCAGCGGCGAGCTCCTCCTGCAGCTGGACGAGCTCGGCTGCGTCGCCCGCCGTGACGGGCGCTGGCATCGTGCCGCGATCCGGTGTGACGACCGGCTGCGGGGCGACGACCGGCTGCGGGGCGACGCCCGGCTGCGGGGCGACGACCGGCTGCGGGGCGACGACCTCGCTGAGCTGCCACTCCTCCAGCAGCTCGGCGCGGATCGCCGCTGTGCTGAGGCGGGCCCACCGCTCGGTCCTGAGCAGGCGCTCGGCCTCAGATCGGGCGATCCCCGCCTCCGTTGCGAGCGCGGCGACGCGGCAGACAGCGATCGGGGCTCCATCGAGATCACGGACTGGGAACCGCAGCACGGTAAGCGCCTTGCGCCCCGCCGACGCCTCAACTGTGTACTCGAGCTGGACCGGCTCAGCGTCTCCCCCCTCATGGCCGCTCGGGCGCCTTCCGTCGATGATGTGGGTGGCCGGAAGGTCGGCGTCGGTCTTCCCTCTGATGCTCGCCTCATCGAGACCGATGCGCTCCGTGTAACGCCGATTGACGCGCAGGTAGCGGCCGTCCAGATCTTTGATCCAGACGATCGCCGGGCTGTCGTCCAAAGAGGGATCGCCGAGCAGTGCATCCGCGCCGGGCCGGCGCTCGGGAGCCCGCCCCGCCTGGCACACGGTGAGGAGTGCGTGCGGGGTGACGGCCAGGTCCAAGACCGCCTCCGCCTCGACGGCAACGGTGCCCGCGGCCGTTGGCAGCGCGAGGTCCGCGTGTGCGAGCCTGCCTTCGAGCACCCTGCCCAGCAGTGAGCGCTGCTCTGGCTCGACCACGAGGTCCCAGATGCTGCCGTTTGCAGATCCGTCAGGTGCGACGCTGTCGGGGAACGTCTCGGTCAGGCGGACGTAGTCCCCTCGCCCGTTGATGAGGGCAACTGCCGGCGCTCTCGCCGGAGAGGAGGCGGCGGCCTCCGTCGCTCCGTTCACGGTGGGGTATCCCACAGTCGAGATGTCGGCTTCCTTCACCCCCTGCGTTCGCGCCGAGCGCTGGACCTGGACGGATGTGACAGGCCACTCAGCCGGCGGCGCGGGCGAGCAGCAATTCCTCGCCCGCCAGCGTCTGGCTCGTTGCAGCGGTGATGCGGACCTCCACGCGCTCTCCCGGCGACCCCAGCCCGGTGAAGTTCACGACCTTGTTGTGTCGCGAGCGGCCGCGCAGGCGGCTCGGATCCGTGCGCGAGGGCCCCTCGACAAGCACCTCGAGGGTCCGGCCGACGAACCGCTCGGCGCGCTCGCGTGCGCGGCGCTGGACGACTTCGACCAGCCGCTCCATCCGCTCCACCTTGACCGCATGCGGGACGTGGTCGGGCAGCGTCGCCGCCTCGGTCCCCCGGCGCGGGGAGAACACGAACGTGAAGGCGCCGTCGTAGCCGATCTCCTCGACGGCGGAGAGCGTCTGAGCGAAGTCGCCCTCGGTCTCGCCGGGAAAGCCGACGATGATGTCCGTGGTCAGCGCGCAGTCGGGCACATGCTCGCGGATCATCGCGACCCGCTCCAGGTAGCGCTCGCGTGTATAGGTTCGGCGCATCCTCTTCAGCACGGCGGTCGACCCCGACTGCAGGGGCAGATGGATGTGCTCGCAGAGGGCGGGCAGCTCGGCGTGGGCGCGGATCACATCCTCGCGCATGTCCTTCGGATGCGGGCTCGTGTAGCGGATCCGCTCGATGCCGTCGACGGCGTCGATCATCGACAGGAGCTGTGCGAAGGTCACCCGCTCAGAGGGCGGCAGGTCGCGGCCGTATGAGTTGACGTTCTGCCCGAGCAGCGTCACCTCACGCACCCCGTCGGCGGCCAGGAGCTCCACCTCCCGGGCCAGCTCGCCCGGGGGCCGGCTCACCTCGCGACCGCGCGTCGAGGGAACGATGCAGTACGAGCAGACGCAGTTGCAGCCAACGCTGATCTGCACCCAGCCCTGGAACTCTCGTGCGCGCTTGCCCGGCAGGCGGCCGGTGAAACCCTCGAACTCGAAGTACCCCTGTGCGGTGAGTGAGTCGCTGGTCAGGAACTCCGCGAGCCTGTGCACCTGTCCGGGACCGAACGCAACGTCGACGAACGGAAAGCGCTCGAACACCTCCTCCTTGACGGACTGAGCCCAGCACCCACCGACGCCAACGACCCGGTCAGGACGCTCGGACTTCAGCCGCTTCGCTTCGCCGAGGTGAGCGAGGAAGCGACTGTCTGCGGCCTCGCGGATCGAGCACGTGTTGAACAGGATCAGGTCGGCTTCGGCACGGCTCGTCGCCTCCGTGTAGCCGATCGACTCGAGCATGCCCTTCATCCGCTCGGAGTCGTGCGCGTTCATCTGACACCCGAAAGTGGTGACGTGGTAGCGCTTCATGGCTCGCGCCGAAGCGTACCCACTGGGCCCGGACTCGCTGCTCGCCGCGCCGCGCCGCGCCGCGCCGCGCTCATTTTGCGTACTCGATCGCGCGCGATTCGCGGATCACCGTGACCTTGATCTGACCTGGGTACTCGAGCTCCTTCTCGATCTCGCGGGCGATCGCGTGCGAGAGCAGCGTGGCGGCGTCGTCGTCGATCGCGGACGGGGCAACCATGACGCGAATCTCGCGGCCGGCCTGCATCGCGTACACCCGGTCGACCCCGTCGTGCCTGGTCGCGATCTGCTCGAGGTCCCGGAGCCGCTTGACGTAGTGCTCGAGCGACTCGCCGCGCGCACCCGGGCGCGCGCCCGAGAGCGCGTCGGCGGCCTGGACGATCACGGCCTCGACGGTCTGCGGCTCGACCTCGTTGTGGTGGGCCTCCATCGCGTGGGCTACGGCCTCAGGCTCGCCGTACTTGCGTGCGAGATCTCCTCCCACAAGCGCGTGGGGCCCTTCGATCTCGTGCGTGACAGCCTTGCCGATGTCATGCAGCAGCGCAGCGCGTCTGGCCGTCTTGGAGCTGGCTCCGAGCTCGTCGGCCATCATCGCGGCGATGCTGGCGACCTCGACGGAGTGGGCGAGCACGTTCTGCCCGTAGCTGGTGCGGAACCGCAGCCGACCGAGGATCCTCGTCAGCTCCGGGTCGAGTCCCTGCACGCCCGCGTCGAACACCGCCTGTTCGCCGAGCTCCACGATGTGCCCCTCGAGCTCGGATTTCGCCTGGTAGTACATCTCCTCGATCCGTGCTGGGTGGATCCGCCCGTCCTGCAGCAGCTTTTCCAGTGTGATCCGTGCGATCTCCCGGCGGACGCCGTCGAATCCGGAGAGAACGACCGCCCCGGGGGTGTCGTCGATGATGAAATCGACCCCGGTGAGGTTCTCGAGCGCGCGAATGTTGCGTCCCTCTCGGCCGATGATCCTCCCCTTCATGTCGTCGGATGAGAGTTGCACGACAGAGACTGTCGTCTCCGCCGCGTGCGCGGCGGCGAGCCGCTGCATGCAGACGGAGAGGATGTTGCGCACCCGGCGCTCCGCCTCGCGCTTGGTCTGCTCCTCGATCTCGCGGAGGCGCCGGGCCGCGTCGTGGCGCGCCTGGTCCTCGACCTGCTTGAGCAGTGCCTGCTTGGCTTGGGACGCCGTCATTCCGGACAGCCGCTCGAGCTCCTGCTGATGCTGCTCACGGCCGACGGCAAGCGCGTCACGCGTCCGTTCAAGCTCCGTCTCCTGCTCTGCCAAGCGCTGCTCACGGCGAGCGAGGTCGGCGCGCGTGACGTCGAGCGTCTCTTCGCGGGCGTGCAGCCGCGCTTCAGTTCGTGCCATGTCCTCCCGGCGCTGGATCGACTGAGAGTCTCCTCCAGCGTGCTTTGCGGGCACGTCCACGAAGTCTCCCGGCCCGTCGGCCGCACGCGTCCGGCCGAAGAGAACCGCGGCGCCCACTAATCCCGAAGCGATCAGCGCCGCAGCGAAGACTATGTACATTGCCGTTCCTCTCGTCGGGTCCGGGCGTGCCGGACTCGATTCGCTTCAGTTTTTGGGAGCGACCGATCGGCCGTGCGAGGCGCACGATCGGATACCGGAGCGAGGCGACGTCTGTCGCCCTTCAGACCGCGGTTAGATGGTTGTTCGTGTTGGAGGTACGGGTGGGCTCGCAGGCCCGGTGTGGGTTTCCATGCACGATGAAGGCTCAGGATCCAAGATTAACGTTGTTTGCTGGGTTTTCATGGCCCGAAGGCCGTCGTTCGCTACCTGCATCGTAGTACCGCGTGAAGATCGGCGCAAACGAGGAGGACGACCGTCCGTAATTCGCGCTAGCGAACCACACGGCGTCCGGCGCCTGCGTGGGCGGCAAGCGCCTCGAGCGCGAGATCGGGCTCGTAGCCCTTGCGCAGTAACACGCCGAGCGCGCGGTCGCGGCTGCGCCGGTCCTCCGGCGGCGCCGGGAACCGTTTACGCAGAAGCGCCAGCGCGCGGTCGAGCTCGGTACCGCCTTCCTCCTCGGCGAGGGCGGCTCGAATGTGGTCGCGTTCGACGCCGAGCGCGGTCAGCCGCCGTTCGATCCGTTCGGCGCCCCAGGCCTCTAGCTCGCGCTTGTCGTGCGTGAAGCGGACGGCGAAGCGGGCGTCGTCGAGGTACTCGAGCTCGGTCAGGATTCGCACTGCGCTCTGGACCGTGCCAGCCTCGATCCCGGCCCGCTCGAGATGGCTGCGCATCTCGCGCTCGGTCCGGTCACGGTGACCGAGATAACGGTACGCGCGATCGAGGGCGTCTGCCACTGCGTCAGGGAGTTCGCCGCCAGGCGAACTCCCAAGGGCGCGAAGCGCCCCTGAGCCGCCAGGCGAACTCCCAAGGGCGCGAAGCGCCCCTGAGCCGCCAGGCGAACTCCCAAGGGCGCGAAGCGCCCCTGAGCCGCCAGGCGAACTCCCAAGGGCCGCCATCACGCGGCGCGTCCCTCGACCGGCTCCACTGCGGCCAGCGGCGTCTCCTCGAGTGGCTCCTCACGCGGCTCGATCGGCTTGACGAGGTCGCGGCTGATCCCGAGTGCCGCGTAGATCTTCAGCTCGATCTCGCGCGAGGTATCCGGATGCTCGTCGAGGAATGCCTTGGCATTGCCGCGTCCCTGTCCGAGCCGCTCCTCGCCGTAGGAGAAGAACGAGCCGGACTTGGTGATGATGTCGTTCTCGATCCCGTAGTCGAGCAGGCACCCGGAGGTCGAGATGCCCTTGCCGAACTCGATGT
>Ga0302326_10024366_pt1 | contig 12301 bp, 9 predicted proteins | sample Palsa_T0_3_FD_202264 | JGI IMG/M metagenome (GOLD analysis project Ga0302326, IMG submission 202264) | Peat permafrost microbial communities from Stordalen Mire near Abisko, Sweden - Palsa_T0_3 | ecosystem: Environmental > Terrestrial > Soil > Palsa > Peat permafrost | place: Sweden: Abisko...
ACTCCGCCGCACCACCCTGCCCCTGGTGAACGGTCAGATCACCGTCTCCGGCAAAAACGGCGGCATCGAAGTCATCGGCGAAGACCGCCAGGACATTGCCCTCGAAGCCCGCGTGGTCGCGCAGGAGTCAAGCACCGAACAAGCCAAATCCTTGCTCAAGGAAATCAAGATCCTCACCGACGGTTCCATCCGCGCCGAAGGCCCCTCGTCCGGCTCTTTCTTCGGATTGTTCGGCAGCAGCTGGTATGTCAACTTCCGCCTGCACGTCCCACGACACCTCGCGGCCCAGCTCCATTCCGAAAACGGCGGCATCGACATCTCCAATATCGACGGAGAAATTTTCGCCAACACCACCAACGGCGGCCTTACCCTCCGCGACCTTGGCGGCAAAGTTCACGCCACGACCGTCAACGGCGGTCTCGAAGTCGTCCTCAAAGGCACGCAGTGGCATGGAGAAGGACTTTTCGCCAAATCCACCAACGGCGGCGTCACCGTCAATGCTCCTGACCACTATTCCGCTCACCTCATCGCATCCACCGTCAACGGTGGCATCTCCGTTGCCTTCCCCGTAACAACCCAGGGCTCCATCCGCAATCACATCGACACGCAAATCGGCCAGGGTGGCCCAACCATTCAGGTAGAAACCACCAACGGCGGCGTCTCCATCGGTCACGATTAGCAACTCCGTGTTGCTTTTTTGTCTGTCATTCCCGAAGAGAATCTGCTTCTGCCTTTCAGCTAACTCGACGTGACGCATCCGTCACTCAATACGGCAAATCAATCACCTCAATCGAGAGCGCCGGAACGCTATGCATCCACTGGCCGCCTGAGACAGAAACACTCGACTCCACCGGATGGATCGCCTCCGGATCGCCCATTGAATTCGTAGCTTCGAAAGTCGCAGCATGAAGCGAAGTTAACCGAGCCGTATGCGCCCCTTCAATCCCGGGCAACCGCAATGACAGTGGCTGATTCAAGCTCGATGCGTTCACCAGCTTGAGATGCAGCACCTTGTCCTTCGTGCTCACCGTGCAAGAGTAGAAGAATCGCGGGTTTTCCCCGGAGATCGAGCTCTCCGCGGTGCCATCGCCCAAATGCCCCGCAAACAGCGACTGAGCCCAGTAGCTCGGCGAGACGTACGTGGTTCCCGCATCGAAGCCGATCAAATCCGTTGGCCACTCCATTGCTCCAGGGCTCACATTCACCAATAGCGGAGCATAACTCGCCATCACGATCAGGTCGCTGTTCCGCTCCATTGATGTCATCCAGGCCGCATCGCCCAATGCGTCGCCAAAATTAGGCGTCGGCGATCCCGACCGAGTCGCCCACTCGCCCACAAAGATCTTCGGCCCGCTCCGCGAAGCCTTGTCGTAGTGATGCACCAGATCCATCATGTCCGCGGGCGATTTGTAGTAATGCTCATCAGAAACATCCGCCGCAACTTTGGTCGCATACTCGCTGTTGCCATCCGTCGCAATCAGCTTGTACTGCGGATAGCGCTTATGCAGAGCCTCCGCAAACTGCGCATAGCGCTCCGGGTAGCTCCCAGACTTATCGAGATAGTCCTCGTTGCCTACTTCAATGTAGTGCAGCGGAAACGGCTCCGGATGCCCATCGCGCGCTCGCTCCGCGCCCCAGCGCGTGCTCACGTCGCCAGTCACGTATTCCACCTCATCCAGTGCCGACTGCACATACGGCTCCATATCTTTGCCCACGGCCACATGCCCGCCGCCAAGCGAATAACCGGCATAAACCGCCAGCACAGGCTCGACCTTCAAATCCTCGCACCACTCCAGAAACTCCAAAAGGCCCAGCCCATCCGATGACCAGTAAAACCACGGCCCCTGATGGCCAGCTCTATCCACCACCGGACCAATCGTCTTCTTCCAGTCAAACCGGTCCTGCACCGTCATCCCTTCCAAATAGTTCCCACCAGGCAGACGAAGGAACTTAGGATGCATGGCCGCCATGCGCTCCATCAGATCGACCCGGTTGCCATTAGGCCGATCGTGAAACGTGGGCTGCATCAACGAAACCAGTTGCAGCCACACCGTACCGGGATGGGCAACAGTGAACTCCACATGGTTGGCTATCGAAGGAGAAATGTCCGCCGTCGCAAGCTTGTACTCGTACCGCTTCCAAGCCCCACCCTGAACCGGCACTTCCGCCTGCGCCTCCACCTCTCCACTCGTGTTGTTCACCATCCGCACAGTAATCGGACCGATCCCCGAATCTTCAACCCTGGCATAGAGCGATCCGGAGTAGACCGTATGAGGGCGAAGCCCAAAACCCCAGAACCCTGGGTTAGTCAGGCCAGCCTCATTTCCCTGAGAGGCACGGCTCACAGAAAGCTTCATGCTATAAGGCAAAGCCTCACTTGGCCCTGTCGAAACATCGAGAGCCCTGCTCGCAACAGCATTGCCACGCCGCACCAGATCCCAGGGCGGTTCGCCCTCCCAGTCGGCATGGAAGGCGCGATTCTGAATCATCTCCGCATACAGGCCGCCATCATAGGAATGGTTGATCTCTTCCGTCATCAAACCGTATAAAGTCGGGCTGACCGGCGAAACGATGTGCGCTACATCGACAGTCAGTTGTGCAGGCACTGCATCTCCCTGTTGAGCCATCAAGCCTGCATCGGCCACCGCCGCGAACAGCAGTAGGCAGCCCGCGCAAATTGCAATCGATCGATTTTCCATGACTCGCACCCTAGCACACCAGATCACACACTCTCAATCCACATACTGAAACCGCATTGCATGGAATTACAACGCAAAAGCGCGCAATGCAAATTGTCAGAAGACCCCTTCGGCCCTCACAGCTAGCGAGCATGCGCATTGGCCGCAGCAAGCAGGAACACAAGCGGAGCATTCCAGTTGATCGCGACCTCATTGAGCGAATAAGCCCGATAATCGTCCATCCACATTCGCATGGGCGGAAGTTCAGGCAGCGTGAGCCCAGCCGGCTCAGCCGGCTTCGCATTTGGTCCGCCGGACATCAGGCCCGGCCATGGTGCTGAAATATTGTCGGCGATGCTGGGCCGATGATGAGGATGCTGAAATGGGTTCGTTCCAACCTGAGTCACCCAGGACACGCCGAAACAGTTGCGGCCCAGCAAGTAGTGGAGGTTACCGAGCGCCGCCTCAACAGCCCGCAAATCCGGCTGAAAGTGGTTCGCCATAAGCAGCAGCAACGACTGGTTGGCAGCGATGGAATTCGAACCCCAGCGATAGTCTACCGCTGCCAGAGTGTGTCCATAGCCGCTGGCGTTTCGACGGGTAATGAGCGTCTGAGCGGCATCCATGGTCTGCTTGAGAATGCGGCTCTTGAGTGGCTCCGAAATCCTGCGTTCCGCCAGCAGATAAGTCCAATAAGCCATGGAAGCAAGACCCGGCCACGACGGAACCCAGATGGACTTCTCAGGAGCCAGCGCTTCGACTCCGTCCAGGAAAGTCCGCTCATATTGCTGATCCCCGGTAGTTCGCCAAAGCTCAGCCGAGGCCCACAGGATCTCGTCATTGCAATGCTTGTCGTCATACCCTCCCGTGCCGATGCTTGGAGGATTGCTGAACGTTACATCAGGATGAGCGACAGCCCAACTCCAACCGCTCTTCGCAGCCGCCAGGCAACGGGCTGAGAATGCTGGATCGTACGCGCCATAGCAGCGTGCTGCAATCGCCATAACGGCAGCGAGGTCGGCAGTAGCACAGGTGCTCTTGTACGGCGTAGCCCCGGTGCCAATGACATAGCTTGTGAGTTCGTCTTTCTCCGGCATAACGAACCCGCAGAACTGCTCACTCGTCTGCTTGTGCCAGACGCCGCCATCCTCATCCTGGAGTGAGAGCATCCACTCCAGGTTCCATCGAATCTCCGCAAGATAATCAGGGACTTTCCCTCCTGATTCCGGAATATCGAGTGAGAGTTTTTGCAGAACCTGCGGATAAAGCTCCCACGCCCACAACAACGTTCCCACGCTAAGCCCGCAGTTGACGACATAGCGGCCGTAGTCACCAGCATCATGCCAGCCTCCATGATTCCCGACTGCTCCCTGACGCCCAGAAGTAGCGTGATACGCGCCTGACATGTGGCAGGCCGGATGACGATAACCCCCACCAAGGTCGACTGCACACCCGCAGCGCTGACCATAGAAAGAGCGCACAGTGAGTCTCAGCGCGTTGCGATACGCATCCTTTCCGATATAGAAAGGCTCGCTGCGTTTACCCTGCGCCGCGAACCGATAGGTTCCAGGCGCAGTTACTCCAGAAAAATCCGCCAGGGCCACACGATCACCGGAAGTGGAATCAAGCACCGGTGAGGTGAGCGTGCCATGAAATACCTGCTTCTTGCCGTCCTCAGAATAGATTTGAAAAGTAGCGTCCGCTGCATCCTGCGCCTGCACGGTAGCAATCTTCTCTCCGCCAGGCAGGAAGCCAACCTGATTGAAAGCAGCAATGCCTAACGCCGCAGGTCCACTCGCGGCCCGTGATCTCTTCTCAGAAATCGCAGCGCCCAGAGCGGAAAGGCCAACATACTTCAACACTGACTTCAAGACAGATCGGCGGTTCATCGCCCCATCTTACGACATATTCCACGCAAGATGATCCGCATACAGCGACCAACTAATCTCAAGTTCTGTCGATCCCGTTACGGAACCATGACTGTTTCTTCGCCAGCGTCAGAAAAAGTAATTACACCACCCCAGATACACATCAGCTGTGAAACGTTATCGAGAGTGGGCATATTAGCGAGCATGACGGTGGAGGCTCCCGGAGTCCAGGGCGCAGGCGTAACTGGAATACAAGGCATCGGGGTAAGCACTCCCAGTGCGGCTGTTGTAGCAGCGGCAACCTCGGGGTTTGACGGCGACATGCACATGCCAAAGGGCATGATGTTAGTCAGGGGAATATTGTCCATGATATTGGCGTCCGGCATCTCACTGGTGAATACCTGATTCGTGGGCAGAACCACAAGCGAACTCGGCGCCACACCGAAAGTACATTGCATCATCGCTCCCATGCAGACTTGAAGTGGCATTATCGGACTCCTTTCCAATCAGCAACGAGTCTACGCCAGACACGAACCTTCCGAGAAGTCTGCAAAATGATCGAGAAGCGAACTGACGTTTGCCGGGAATTATGCGCCAATAGCGCATCCTTTAGACAATCAATCAGGATTCGCCAGTTCCCAACCCAGAAACGGCAACCAGAAAAATCTCTAAGTCCGCCGAACAAAGACATCACCCCAGCCGTCAACGCACCAAAATGGGCTCAAAGCGGCCCAGATCGCACCCTAAAATCCATGTAAGACCACTTAAATGAATGGCTTACAAGGAAAAACCTGCCCACCCGGGTCTGGCACCATTTGTTCGTCTCTAAGCGTCGGTGAACACCCCTGCGCGCGGATGTCCTTTAGCCAGCGGCGGAGGAGCAGTCGGATCGCTGAAGTCCGCCGTCCAATGCCAGTTCTTGATTTCGGGCATATCGTCCAGGTGCAGCCGAATGTAGTCGTAATGCTCCTGCAACTTGCGGCTGAACATGTCGATTACATCCGAAGACTGCGAGCGCAGCCGCGGCACATGCTTCAACGCCTCAATAGCCAGATGGTATCGGCTCATGTGGTTTAGCACCACCATGTCGAACGGCGTAGTAGTAGTGCCTGCGTCCATGAATCCTCGCACATGAAATCTGCTCTCGTTGGAACGGCCATGCACCATTGAGTGAATCAGCCAGCGGTTGTTGTGAAAGGCAAAGATGACATGCGTATCTTTGGTGAAGAGCGCATCGAACGACATATTGTCCATTCCATGAGGATGATCGTCAGGCATCATCAGCGCCGTAAGATCCACGACATTCACCACCCGCACCTTGATGCCGGGAACATACTTCTGCAGCAGCCACGCAGCAGCGCATGTCTCGATGGTGGGCACGTCACCCGCGCAGGCCAGCACTACATCCGGCTCATCGCCTTCATCGTTCGTAGCGAAGTTCCATATAGATGCGCCCCGTGAGCAGTGTTCAAGCGCTTCTTCCATGCTCAGCCATTGCAATTGCGGCTGCTTGCCGCAGGTAACGATATTGACGTAGTTGCGGCTCCGCAAACAATGGTCGAACACGTTCACAAGGCAGTTGCTGTCTGGCGGGTAGTACACCCGAATCGTCTCACTCCTGCGCCCCAGAGCATTGTCCACAAACCCCGTAGCCTGATGACTGAAGCCATTGTGGTCATTGCGCCATACATGACTCGTAAGCAGGATGTTCAGCGATGCCAGAGGCCTGCGCCAGGTGAACTCCCGGCATTGCTCCAGCCACTTGGCATGTTGCGTCAGCATGGAATCCACAACTTGCGCGAACGCCTCATATGAAGACCACATGCCGTGGCGTCCGGTCAGCAAGTATCCTTCCAGCCATCCCTCGCAAAGATGCTCGCTCAACACCTCCATCACCCGGCCATCGGGGCTGAGATTGTCATCGATCGAGACAATCTCTCCCATAAAGCAGCGTTTGGTCGCCTCAAAAACAGAGTTCAATCGGTTGGAGTCCGTTTCATCCGGGCAGAACATTCGGAAATTGGTCGCATTCAAATTGATAATGTCCCGGAAAAACTCTCCCAGTTTCCTCGGAGCCTCTGCCACAACCTGACCCGGCCCCGGAATCTCAAGCGAGTAGCCGGCGAAGTCGGGCAGATCCAGCGAAGTCAATACTCTTCCCCCATTCACATGAGGATTGCCCCCCAGCCGGCGATTGCCCTTCGGTGCAAGCTGCGCAAGCTCATCGATAAATCTTCCCTTCTCATCGAAGAGTTCTTCGGGCTTGTAGCTTCTCATCCATGTTTCCAAAATCTTGAGGTGCTCGGGATTCTCGCGCACTGTTGCGAGTGGAACCTGGTGCGCTCGGAACGTACCTTCAATTGGCACCCCATCCACTTCCTTCGGGCAGGTCCAACCCTTGGGCGTACGAAAGACGATCATGGGCCAGATCGGTTGCTTCTTGAATCCACTCTGACGCGCATCCTGCTGTATGGAGCGAATCTCCGCGTAGCAAGCGTCCAGCGTTCCCGCCAGAAGTTGATGTACAACTGCGGGATCATCCCCTTCAACAAAATAGGGCTTGTATCCGCGCCCTTCATACAGCGCCTTGAGATCCTGGTCGCCTGTGCGTCCTTGAGTCGTAGGCCCTGAAATCTTGTAGCCGTTAAGATGCAGTATCGGAAGCACTGCGCCGTCTCGCACGGGATTGAGAAAGTTGACCGACTTCCAGCTTCCTTCGAGAGGACAGGTCTCCGATTCTCCGTCGCCGATCACGCAGGCCACAATCAGGTCGGGATTGTCAAAAGCTGCACCAAAAGCGTGAACCAGCGAATAACCCAGCTCTCCGCCCTCATGCAATGAATTGGGAACATGCGGCCCGCAGTGACTCGGCACTCCACCCGGAGTGGAAAATTTTCGAAAGAGGAGCCGCAAGCCATTTTCATCGGGCGTAATCTCTGGATGAACCTCGGTGTAGCTTCCCTCCAGGTAAGAGCATGCGTTGAGCGACGGTCCGCCATGGCCGGGACCAGCTATATAAATGATGTCCGCGTTATGCTCTTTGATGATCCGATTCAGATGGATGTAAAGCAGATTTTGGCCCGGAGATGTACCCCAGTGCCCTAGCAGCCGCGGCTTGATCTGCTCTGCTTTCAGCGGCTCTCGCAAGAGTGGATTTTCGAAGAGGTAGATCTGGCCGATGCAGAGAAAATTCGCGGCTCTCCAATAGCGATCCATCTTGTCGAGGGCTTCATGCGTGAGAGGACCATCCGCAGGTCCCGCTTTTGCCTCAATCTTGCCCTCGGATGCAACCGCAGTAGAAAGGGCTGAGTTGAAAATGAAATTCTCTTGCGCTACAGACTTTTCGTCAGGAAGACTGCTTTTGGTATCAGAGCTGGCGTTCTTTTCTTCAGTATCCATGGTGCTTATTCCCCTCAATTTTCCATCTCAGGTAAGAAGCCGGTGACAGATAACACACTTGGCGATGCAAGCATTGATCGCAAAACCACACTTGCTTTGCTCTTCAAGCAGCCTGCGGAATGGACTGCAACTGCCGCAGACGCTCTGAAGTGGTCTTAGGATACGCCATCTTGGGTTGGCCGAGAGAGTCAAGCACGACGTGAGCAGCACGACGTGAGCAGCACGACTTGAGAATCAATCAGGCGCGAACCTCACAAGGAACATGCCCTCGATCCAGAGAATATCTTTTGTCGAAGAGAGCCGATGTGCAGTATCGCTCCAAACGAGGCCACACACTGATGTAAATGGTGATAATTCATCAGATCATTAAGATGTCATTAAGATATTCCCGACCACTCCGGAATAGTGTTCCCCTGCGCGCCAGGATCAATCGGCCGCGGCGTCCACATCAACACATTCCACCTTTGTCGCGCTGAATGTATGTCCTCGCAACGTAAGATAGAAAAGCAGTTCAACGCGGCTCGAAACACCGAGTTTCTCGAACGCCCGAAACAGATAATTCTTTACTGTATGTTCACTCAGACCCAGCTCACTGGCGATTGTCTTGTTCGTCTTGCCCTTAGCCGCATACTGCACAACCTGCAATTCTCTCGCCGTCAATGTCGGGGAATCAGACGCGGTAAACAAGTTGGGAGCAGGAATGTTCTGGAAAGCCTCCAGAAGAGAGTTCGTTTCCTCTCTTCCAGCCCAAATGAATCCTTTTCTCACATGCTCGACGCAGTCAAGAAAATCCGCCATAGGCTGCTGCCTTGAAAACACCCCGCGCGCCCCGGAACGAAATGCTTTGATGACCGAGTCACGATTGGCCTGATTAAGGAGGATCACAATATAAGTATGGGGGTGATCGCGACACACTTTGTACGCTAAATCGAAACCATCCCCAGAATTCGCACTGAGTTCAGCGCCGATTACGACCAGATCCACTTCGCTCGTCGAAAGCGCGTAAGAGAGATCCGCAGCATGAATCGCCGCGGCTTCACATCTGCAGTCCCGGACAAGCGCGTTCGCCAGAAGATCGCTGCTCATCGAATCACGATCGACGATTAGCACCTGAAATGCGGCTTCAACATCGGGAGCAATAGTCACAATTTTCTCCCCCTTGCTCGACTTCGGCAATATCGGAGAACTTCCTCCACGATTCCTGAAGGAGTCGTTCCTGGAGTCTGATGAGGACTGTTGCAAGCTGTAAATCTCCTGTTGCTGCCCAGAGCAAAGTGGCTTGGAACAGCTCGGTGACTATCTTGCGGCTTAATCGCGACCTTCGCGAACTCTACATCGCGTGAACTGCAAGGAAAGGGCATACCGCGTCCGAATCGCAAGACGTTGATCCCTACTCCAATGCGCTCCAGAGTACTGAGCCAAGAGGCCAACTTCAGAGGTATGCTTTAACTGTACCCTTCCTTCAGACTTTTGCAAGAGCTTTTTTGCTCAAACACATACTTTCTTCTCTATTGTGAACCAAGATGCTTACTCTGCAGGCTTAGGAACCATTAGGCCTCATCAGAACGTAGCATAGAGAACAATGGCACCGTGACCGCCCCCCGGTCTTCTCACGCAATTTTCAAACATTCGGCGTCTTGTGGGATGTCACCTGGCTTCATATCCTTAAATTGACTATGAGACCAGGTCCAATTCTTGAGCGCAGTCTGCAGCGCAGAGCCGCAGTTCGGTACAAACTGCAGCTGCCCGTCATTTTCCATTGGAATGACGGGAGGGAGCACACTGCCGGAGGCTTCACAAGTGATGTGGCGCTGGACGGGGCGCTGATTCTCAGTAGCAAGTGCCCACCCGTCGGATCGGAAGTTCGCATTGAGGTCCTTCTACCCTCGCCAGACCAGAGCGGTGAGGAATTGCGGATCGAGTGCACGGGGAAAGTGACACGTGTTGTGGAGCAACCCGGCTTCAATGCTTTTGGCGTCCATGGAATATTCGACGACGATCACCTTACGCGTCAGGTTTTGCAGTAAACGGAAGTACGTGCGGGATCGGAAGGTCTCGTTATGATGTCTGAAAATCAGCAAGTGTCGCGGTTTTGCGCGGCGCAGAGTCTGATGTTCGAGTTTTTTGTAGTGACCAACATCGGGATGTCCGATTCCAACGTTCAGTCCAAGACTGATCCTGCGGGGGGCAGATCGCATCGGTCATACGGTCGTTGAAAAGAAATATAGGGCGTCCTGAATATGATCGGAAGCGATCCTGGGACCCAGAGGGCGAAGCTATGTTAAGTGCCATTGACACCGACAACGGATACTCACGATCATCTGCTGCCCATGGTGCCGGCATCCGGGATCTGAAGTCGGATAACGATGGATCGGGGGCCAGCTGGTTCGCAGTTTGGACCAGATCGCGTCAAGAGAAGGTGGCGGCATCGACGCTTGAAACTCTCGGCGTCCCACACTTCCTTCCACTGAAGTCAGAGACCCGTCAATGGAGCGATCGCAAGCAGAAGGTTTCTGTGCCTCTTTTTGCCGGTTACCTCTTTGTCCGTCTAAATCTTCTCAAGGACAGCAGGCTCCAGGTTCTTAAAACTCCGGGTGTGGCTGGCCTGGTCGGCAATAGCAACGGACCACTCCCGATCCCCGACCAGCAGATCGAAGACATTCGTGCAATCCTCAGCAGCGACGTCGAGTATACGGTTCACCCATATCTGACAGAAGGCGACCGCGTGCGGGTAGTTCGGGGCGTACTGGCCGGCGTGGAAGGTCGGCTGCTCCGTACAAATTCAGCATCCCGGCTTATAATTTCAATCGAAATGATCCATAAGTCACTCGCGGTGAGTGTCTCGCGGCAAGACGTCGAGCCGGTTAACAGATACGCGGCTTGAGTAAGTGTTCAAGGCAATCCGTTGGGCCCGGTTAGGCCCTGAAGGCACATGTCTAGGTAAGGAGCATTCAATGATCAGGACTAAATCTCTCGCGTGGACACTGGCAAGCACACTCTGTGCGGCCGGGATATTGACGTTTGTAGTGCAAACATCGGCCGCAGCGCAAGCTTCCCAGAACTCCGGACCCGTACTCGAGAACCGACACCCTCGCTACATCCTGCAACGAGAGGACGTGTTGCTGTTGACATTCCCTCTGACCCCGGAGATCAATCAGACGGTGACTGTCCAGCCCGATGGCTATATCAATCTCCAAAATGCGGGGAGCGTATACGCGCAGGGTCTGACCGCTCCCGAACTGGTTCTAGCCGTCAAGAAGGCCTATACGGGTATCCTTCACGATCCGATCATCGACGTGGACATTCAGGACTTTCAAAAGCCGTCGTTTACCGTGCAGGGTCAGGTAGGGAAACCGGGTCAATATGAGTTGCGCGCTGACATCACCGTCGCGGAGGCCATAGCTATCGCCGGTGGAATGACGATGCCAACCGCCAAGACCCAGGTCTTCCTCTTCCACCGGGTTTCCAAAGATCAGATGGAAGTGCGAAAAGTAAATCTGAAGGACATTCTCAATGGTAAGCATGTGAATGAAGACGCGATGATGCAGCCCGGAGACATGATTTATGTGCCGGAGAAGTTCATCAGCAACTTCCGCAAATACGTTCCCTACACAGTTGGAGCCATTGCGGGCGATTACTTTACCCCGTAAACTCGCATTTCGTTCTTATCATGACAAGGCACTGGCTTAACTCAGGATTAGAAGGAGTTCAAGATGTACAAGACGACTGCTAGAAAATCGATCAGCGACGGAGCCGAGGACTTTTCTCTTCGAGATATAGTTGCTCCCTTATTCCGCCGCAAGAAACTGCTTATTATCACGCTTGCATGCGTCTTTGTCGGACTCACTCCGATCGGACTTCTCTTGCTCTATAAGTTCAAATCCGAGATGGCGATCCTGGTCAATCGCGAACGCGTTGATTCCCCGGTCACCACTGGGGTATCGAACCAGACCATCACGCAACCCATTCCGATGGCAGAGGAAGAGATCAATTCCGAGGCTGAACTGCTCCTAAGCCAGGACGTTCTGGAAAAAGTCGTCATTGCAAACCATCTCCAGGAACACAAGCCTGGTTTTTTGGATTTCATTCTGCCTAAACGGGACGAAGCGTACGAAGTCGCGACCGCAGTCAAGACGCTGGCTCACAGGATAAAGGTCAGGCCTTCAACCAAAGCAAATATCATTGACGTATCGTACAGCTCCACTGATCCGAAGCTGTCTTATGCCGTGTTGAATTCGCTGGGCGGCTTCTATCTCGATAAAGATGCCCAGGTGCATCGTCCCCCGGGCTCTTACGAATTCTTTGCCGATGAGACATCCCGGTACAAGAAGGCTCTTGACGACTCGGAAGCAAAAC
>Ga0302326_10024367_pt1 | contig 12301 bp, 11 predicted proteins | sample Palsa_T0_3_FD_202264 | JGI IMG/M metagenome (GOLD analysis project Ga0302326, IMG submission 202264) | Peat permafrost microbial communities from Stordalen Mire near Abisko, Sweden - Palsa_T0_3 | ecosystem: Environmental > Terrestrial > Soil > Palsa > Peat permafrost | place: Sweden: Abisko...
TCGACGCTACATACCAACGACGCCCCGAGCACGATCACGCGCCTGATCGACATGGGGCTCGAGCCCTATCTGCTGACCTCGGTGCTGCGCGGCGTGCTCGGCCAGCGGCTGGTCCGCACTCTGTGCGCCGCCTGCCGCGAGCCCTACACGCCGCTGCCCGAGCTGACCGCGCGCACGGGTCTCGACGCGCTGGCGGGCGACAGCCAGCCGCTTCTCTATCGCGCCGTCGGCTGCGCTGCCTGCGGCGACACCGGCTATCACGGCCGCACCGTGATCGCCGAGCTGCTGGTGCCCGACGAGCGGCTGCACCGCACCGCGCTCGGCGCCGCCGACGCGCCCGCGCTGCGCGCCGCCGCGGCCGCCGCCGGCATGCAGGACATGCGCACCGATGGTTTCCGGAAAGCGCTGGCCGGCATCACCTCGCTGGAGGAGGTGCTGCGCGTGACCGGTGCCGCCGCCTGATGGCGCGGTTTCGTTATCGGACCCTGCAAGCCTCGGGCGCCGTGCTCGAAGGCGAGGTCGAGGCGGCCGACCAGACCGAAGCGGTGGCACAGCTGCAGGCCGGCGGCACCTTTCCGATCGCCGTCGAGGCGGCAAAGGACGGCGTCACGAGGCCGGCCGCGCCGACGCATGGCCGTATGGGGCCGAAATTGGCGCCGGCGGAGCTCGCGCTGCTGACCCGCGAGCTCGCGACCTTGCTGGGCGCCGGTCTGCCGATCGATCGTGCGCTCGCGGTGCTGCGCGGCCTGCGCGGCTCGCCGCGCGTGGCGCTGGTCGCCGGCGAGCTCGAGCGCGCGCTGCTGGCGGGCGACAGCCTGTCCGCAGCCTGCGCGCGCCAGCGGGCGTTTCCGCGCAGCTACGCGCCGATGGTCGCCGCCGGCGAAGCCAAGGGCGATCTCGGCGAGGCGCTGGCCCGCATTGCCGCGATGCTCGAGCGCTCACATGCGGTCGCCCAGTCGCTGCTGTCGTCGCTGATCTATCCGGCCAGCGTCGTGATCGTAGCACTGCTGTCGAGCGTGCTGCTGCTCGGCTTCGTCGTGCCGCGCTTCGAGGCGCTGCTGCGCGATCTCAACCGCGAGCTGCCGCCGGCGACCCGACTCCTGATCGGCCTGTCGCAATTCATCCAGGACTGGGGGCCCTGGCTGCTGCTCGCGATGGGCGCCGGCGTGGTCCTGTTCGGCCTCCGGCTGCGCGAGCCCGGGTTTCGGCGCCGGGTCGACCAACGTCTGCTGCGCCTGCCCCTGCTCGGCCCGCTGCTGCTCAAGATCGAGGCCGAGCGCTTCGGCCGGCTGTTCGGCAGCCTGATCGACGGCGGCGTCGACGTCCCGAAGGCGCTGGCGATCGCCGGCGCGGCCGCTTCCAACCGCGCGGTCGCGGCGGCGCTTGCGAACGCCGAGTCGCGGGTGCTGCGCGGCGAAAGCATCTCGAGCGCGCTGGCAGCGCCCGGCGTGCTGCCCGAGCTGCTGGTCGAGCTGGTGCGGGTCGGCGACGAGACCAACCGGCTGTCCGACGTGCTCCTCAAGGCGAGCGACATCCTCAAGCAGGAGATCGACGCGACCACGACGCGCATAATCGCGCTGTTGACGCCGGCCAGCACGATCCTGCTCGGGCTGCTGGTCGCCGCCCTGATGCTCGGCGTCTTCAACGCGATCCTGGAGGTCTACGACCTTGGCGCGTGAGCCTCGCCGGCGCGCAGCCGGCTTCACCCTGATCGAGCTTCTGGTCGTGCTCGCGATCCTGAGCCTGCTGGTCGGCGTGGTCGCGCCGCGCGTGATCGACTATTTCAGCCGCAGCAAGACCGACATCGCCCGGCTGCAGATCGACCAGCTCGGCTCGGCGCTCGATCTGTTCCGGCTCGACGTCGGGCGCTACCCAACCAGCCAGGAAGGCCTCGGCGGGCTGGTCGCGCGGCCGGGCACCGCGGCGAGCTGGGCAGGCCCCTATCTCAAGGGCACCAGCGTTCCGGCCGATCCGTGGGGTCGGCCCTACCAGTATCGCAGCCCGGGCAGCGAAGGCCGCGCCTACGATTTGTTCTCGACCGGCGACAGCGCCAATGCGGGCGACAGCCGGCCGATCTTCGCGCGCTGATGCGGTCGCGCCGCGCGCAGCGCGCTGCCGGGTTCACCCTCGTCGAGCTGGTGGTCGTGCTCGCGATCCTCGGCCTGGCGCTCGCCGTGCTGTTGCCCGATCTCGGCGCCAGCAGCGAGACCGTCGAGCTGCGCGCCGCCGCGACCGAGATCCGCGCCATCCTGCGCGCGGCGCGCAGCAGCGCGATCGCGGACAATCGCGACCGCCTGTTCGCGATCGACGAAACCGGACGCGGCTACGTGCTCGACGGCGCCGCCCACCATTTTCGCTCGGGCGGCTTCACGGTGCGGACCTTGCGGGTCGAGCCGCCGGCGCGGATCGCCTTCTTCGCCGCTGGCGGGTCGTCGGGCGGCCGCTTCGCGATCCGGGGTAACCGGCACGAGCAGGTGATCGAAATCGACAGCGTGACCGGGCAGGTGGCGTTTGCGCATTAGGGTGCGTTTCGATCCGATGGAACCGTTCCACCCGTCATCCCCGCGAAAGCGGGGATCCAGACCGCCGGTGAAGCTGGATTCCCGCTTTCGCGGGAATGACGGCGGAGAGGTTGACGAATTCCATCTGATCGGAAAGCGCCCTAAGCGGCGGAGCAAGCGGGGCGGCGAGGCCGGCTTCTCGCTGCTCGAAATCGTCGTCGCGCTGGCGTTGCTCGGCCTGATCCTGGCGGTGCTGAGCGACAGCCTGCGCACCGGGCTCGGCAGCGCCGCGCGCGCGGCCGCGATCGAGCCGCCGCTCGCGGTCGCCGAGGCCAAGCTGGCCGCGGTCGGCGTCACCGAGCGGCTGATCGCCGGCCGGACCAGCGGACAGGATGCGCGCGGCATCGCCTGGCAATTGGCGATCGAGGAATTCCACGACGACGATTTCGACGGCCCCTCGAGCGACGCGCCGGGTGTGCCGAAACTCTATCTCGTGCGCGTCACGGTGTCGTGGCGCCAGGGCGGCGCGCCGCGCAGCCTCAGCCTCGACAGTTTGCGCCTGGCGCCGGTGACACCGCCATGACGAAACGCCGAGGCGAACGCGGCTTCACTTTGATCGAGCTCATGGTCGGGCTCGCCTTGACGGCGGCGATCCTGGTGCTGCTGTTCTCGGGGATCGGCCTCGGCTTCAAGGGCATGAGCCGGCTCGACGACCAGGTCGCGCGGATCGAGGCGCGCCGCAGCCTCGCCTACACGCTGCGCCGGCAGATCGCCGCCGCCTATCCGGCGACCGTCGGTCCCGCCGCCGGCGCGACCTTCGTCGGCCACCCCGCGATGATGAGCTTCCTGTCGCTCGAGGGCGCCGCCGGGCCGGGCTACAGCCGGGTCTGGCTGATGCTCGAGGACACGCCTTCCGGCCGCAACCTGGTGCTCATGCGGCGCCCGCAGGCACCCGACGTCTGGTTCGGTTTCGAGCGCACCGTGCTGGCGCGCGGCGTCACGAGGTTCAGCCTGGCCTATTTCGGCGGCGCCACGCCGAGCGGACCGCACGACTGGCATGACGACTGGGAGGGCTTTCGCACCCCGCCCGAGCTGATCCGCATCGCGCTCGCGCTGACCAGCGACGGTTCCTATGGCTGGCCCGACGAGGTCGTGCATATCTGGACCGCGGGGATCCAACCATGAGGGACCGGAGGGGTGAGCGCGGTGCGGCGCTCGTCATCGTGCTGTGGGGCATCGCCTTGATCGCGACCGCGATCGTGGCGATCGGCTTCACCTCGCGCAGCGAGACGCTGATCGGCCGCAACGCGATCGAGAACGCACGTGCGCGCCAGGCCGCCGAGGCCGGCGTCCAGCTCGCGCTGCATCGTCTGCTCTCCTATCCGCGCGCCACGCGGTTGTTCGACGGCCACCCGTCGAGCTGGCGCGACGGCAGCGCCACGGTCGAGCTGACGATCCAGGACGAGGAGGGCAAGATCGACCTCAACGCGGCAGCCTATCCGTTGATCGCCGGCGTGCTGATGAGCGCCGGGGCGAGCCAAGACGACGCGCGCCGGAACGCCTGCCAGATCGTCGCACGGCGCGGCCTGGTCGATCCCCAATGCCTCGAGGGCGACGCGCCGCCGCCAGCCACCGCGCCCGGCATCCTCGCGGCGATCGAGGAGCTGCGGCGGCTGACCAGCCTGAGCGACGCGCTCTATGGAAGGCTGGCGCCGCTCGTCACGGTGTACTCGGGATCGGCCGCGATCGATCCCCGGGTGGCGCCGCGCGATGTCCTGCTGGCGGTGCCGATTCTGTCGCCCGGCTTGGTCGAGTCCTATATCGCGCGGCGGGATCTGCAGCAGCCCGGAACCGGCACGGGCGGCTTGGGCGAGCTCAACGATCGGCGCTATTTCGCAATCACGACCGGCCGCACCTTCAGCATCTCGGCACGCGCCACGACCGCGGGCGGCGGCCGGCATCGCGCCGAGATGGTGGTCCGCCTGACCTATCGGCCGGAGCAGCCTTATGCGGTGCTGGCTTGGCGCGAGCCGGCCGGTTGATTAGGGTCTCGGGCCATGCCGTCCGTTGAACCCGGCGTCGCGCGCGACGCGCTCGGCTCGACCGTGATCGCCAACGCGCTGCGCTGGTGGCTCGATGCGCTGCGCGAGCTCGCCGTCGAGCTGCTCGCGGTCTCGCGCCTGGTATCGCCGGCGGCGCTCGCCGTCGAGCTGACCGACCGAGGTTGGATCGTGAGTCGCGAATCCGGCGCCAGCCGCGCCGTGCTCGGCACGATCGATGCCGAGCGGCTCGATGACGACGCGCTGCGGCGCACGCTCCGCCGGCTGCTCCGGCGCGACGGGCCCGAATTGGCTTCATTGCTGCTGCCGGCGAGCGCGGTGCTGACGCGGGCGATCCGCCTGCCGGCCGCGGCGGCTTCCGACCTGCCGTCGATCCTGGATTTCGAGATCGCCCGCCATACGCCGTTCACCGCCGACCGAGCCTATTACCGGCACCGCGTCCTCGGCCGCGCCGGCCCCGCCGGGACGATCGATGTCGAGCTGTGGGTGGCGCCCCGCGACCTGGTCGACGGCGCGCTGCGCCGACTCGCCATGGCCGGACTGAGGATCGACAGCGTGACGGCAGCCGGCACGCCGCCGCGCGAACGCCGCCAGCGCTCGCTGATGCCGATCGCGACGGGCGAGACGCGTGGCCGCAGCCGCACAAGGCGCGGCCTGACACTCGCCGCCGTCGGGGCCCTGATCGCCGCGCTGGTCTCGCCGATCGCCGCGGCGCAGCTGCGACTGGCGGCGCTCGAGCGCGCGCTCGATGCGGTGCGGCCGGCGGCTGACCGCGCCCTGGCCGACCGCGAGCGCGGCCTGCGCGCGAGCGCCGCGCTCGACCAGGTTATGGAAGCCAAACGCGCGACGCCGCCGGTCGTCGAGACCCTGCTCGCGCTCACCCGCGCGCTGCCCGACGGCAGCTTCCTGTCGTCGCTCCAGCTGGCCGGCCGCGAGCTGGTCATCGAGGGCCATTCGCCGGCCGCCGCCGCGCTCGCCCGGCCGCTCGAGACCATCGGCCCGTTCGCGCGCGTCGGCTACCGCGCGCCGATCACGCGCGACCCGCAGAGCGGGCTCGAGCAATTCCAATTCGGCATCACGCTGGCGGAGCGCGCGCCGTGACGGGCTGGCGCGAGCTCGGACGCTGGCCGTCGCGGATCGCGGCGCTCGGCGTGCTGGCGCTGCTGCTCGGTCTGCTCGATGCCGGTCTGGTCGCGCCCTATCTCGACTATCTCGGGACGCTCGACGAGCGCGTCGCGACCAAGGCGGCGCTGCTCGACCGCATGCGCGCGCTGACCGAGGCGCCGCCGCCGGCGACGGCGCCCGAGGGTGCGCTGACGCGGCTGCTGCTGCCCGATATCTCCGACGCGCAGGCGGTCGGCCAGATGCAGGACCGGCTGAAGCATCTGGCGGCGGACAGCGGCGTCGAGCTGCAAGGCATCCAGGTCCTGCCGCGCAGCGAAACGCCGGGGCTGGCGCGGCTGGCCGTCCGGCTGCGCGCGAGCGCCGACATGGCCGCGCTCGAACGCTTCCTGCATGAGGTCGAGAGCGCCGAGCCGGTGCTGCTGGTCGACAATCTGCGCATCCAAACGCGCCTGGGGCGCGGCCCTGCGCCGATCGCAACTCCAGCAGGCGCCGCCGCGCCGCTCGACATCCAGCTCGACGCGATCGGCTTCAAGGCCGACGCGTCATGATCGCCCGGGTCACGCAGGCGCCGCACGATGGGCTGCTCGGCGCCGCGATCGTGGTCCTGCTGGCGCTCGCCGTCTGGCCGTGGGCGCGCTGGGCCCTGCACGAGCCCGACCGGCGTACCGAGATCGCGGCATCGCCATCGACCATCGTGCCGGCGCTGCCGCCGCTCGATGCGTTTCGCGAAATCGCCGAACGCCCGCTGTTCTCACCGAGCCGACGACCGTCGGCGAGCGTGCCGGCAACGGCATCGCAAGGTCTGCGGCTCGAAGGCGTGCTCGTGGTCGGCGCCGAGAAGCACGCGATCATCAAGCAGGCCGACGGCCGCACTGCACGGGTCGCCGAAGGCGAAACGGTCGGCGAATGGACGGTGCGCCAGATCGAGCGCGAGCGCGTTCTGCTGGTCGCCGGCGATCGCCGTCTCGAGCTGACAGCGCGGCGCGCCGGACCGCAGCGCTAGACCATGGACGAGCCGTTAGGCGGCGCGGCGCCCCGGCGGCCCGCCCTGATCTTCATCTTCGTGACGGTGCTGCTCGACATGCTGGCGCTCGGCATGATGATCCCCGTGCTGCCCAAGCTGGTGGTCGCCTTCGAGGGCGGCGACACCGCGTCGGGGGCCGAAATGTTCGGCCTGTTCGGCACCGTCTGGGCGCTGATGCAATTCGTGTTCGCGCCGGTGCAGGGCGCGCTGTCCGACCGCTTCGGTCGGCGCCCGGTGGTGCTCTTGTCGAATCTCGGGCTCGGACTGGACTACATCCTGATGGCGGTGGCGCCCAGCCTGACCGTGCTGCTGATCGGTCGCGTGATCTCGGGCATCAGCGCGGCGAGCATCAGCACGTCGTTCGCCTATATCGCCGACGTGACGCCACCCGACAAGCGCGCCGGCAGCTTCGGCATGGTCGGCACTGCGTTCGGCGTCGGCTTCGTGCTCGGCCCGGCGGTCGGCGGCCTGCTCGGCGACATAGATCTGCGGCTGCCGTTCTGGGGCGCCGCCGCGCTCAGCCTGCTGAACTTCCTCTACGGCCTGCTGGTGCTGCCGGAGTCGCTGCCGCGAGACCGGCGAATCGCCTTCGCGTGGCGCCGCGCCAACCCGATCGGCGCCCTGCTCCTGCTGCGCGCCTATCCAAGGCTGCTCGGCCTCTCGACGGTGAATTTCCTGCACAATTTGTCGCATGTCGCGCTGTCGAGCGTATTCGTGCTCTACGCGTCCTTTCGCTACGGCTGGGACGAGCGCGCGGTCGGGCTGACCTTGGCTTGGGTCGGCGTGTGCTCGGCGATCGTGCAGGGCGGGCTGGTCCGGCCGATCGTCGCGCGTGTCGGCGAGCGCTGGGCGATGCTGATCGGGCTGGCTTGCGGCGCAGCCGGCTTCGCGATCTTCGGCACTGCGCCGACCGGGGCGCTGTTCTGCCTCGGCGTACCCGTGATGGCGCTGTGGGGTCTGACCAACCCGTCGACCCAGTCGCTGATGTCGCGCCGGGTGAGCCCGAACGAGCAGGGCCAGCTGCAAGGCGCCCAGAGCAGCCTGCAGGGCGTCGCCGGGTTGATCGGCCCGGGCATCTTCACCCTCAGCTTCGCCTATTGCATCGCGCCGCAGCGCGGCTGGGACGTGCCCGGCGCGCCGTTCCTGCTCGCCGCGCTGCTGCTGCTCGCCGGAATGGCGATCGGCGCGCGCGCGACGCGCGCCGCCGCCGATTGACCGCTGACCGTGATGCGAAGCGCTTATTGGCCGGTTGTGGCGGCCACACCGACCAGAGCGTGCTGAAAGCCCTTGCGCACGAGCTCCTGATACTGCGCGTGCTGCTGCTTGAACGCCTCGATATAGGCGACCCGCTTGGGGTCGAGCGCGATGCGGTCGCGATGCCAATCCGACAGGCGCCACGCGCTGGTTGTTGGCGCCGCAAAGCCGGACAGCTCTGGATTGACCTCGTACCGGATAACGATGAAATTCGTCAGCGTTGCGATGCGATGGAATCCTACGATCATGTTGCCCGGCACGGTCACGCCCCGATTGTCGAGAAAGGCGTACGCGTCGAGCATATGCTGCTGGGTCGAGGCCCCACGAGCCTCCTGCATGTCGGCGTGATTGACGCCCCAGCAATCCTGATTGCCGCGATCGATATTCGATACCACCGACGTGAACAGGACATCCTTGCGATCGCAGAGCCCGAACGGCGTGTAGCCGTTGGAGACCGGACGGGCGCCGGTCCACACGCGGATGATGCCCGACAGCTTGCCGTTCTCGATACGCACCAGGCTGGCGGCATATTCCGACGCCCCGGCGCCGCCCTTGCCCGCCAGCTGCCAGGTGCCGTCGAGCAGCGGCAGCTGCACCGAGCCGATCTCGAGCGTGTCGTGATATTCGGTGCCGATCGCGGCATCGAAACCGCCGATCGCCGGCCGGTCGGCGCGCGTAGCACCCGAAGCTGGAGCATTCGGCAGCATCGCGACGCCGCGCGACGACATCTTTGGCTCCGCGCGCTGGACGCCAGTGATCGCAAAGTTGTTGAGCGTATAGTTCACGAGCTCGTTCGTGGCCTGGTCGATAGCGAGGTCGGCATCGCCGCCGAAAATGCCGTGGTTGAGCCTGCCTACCGAGACCACACGGCCGATCTCCCGGCCGCTTCGATCGACAAATGCCGCCTGAACACTGATCGAGGCTTCGCCAAAGCCCGTGGAGCCGGCCAACCAGCGATGGAACCGATTTCCCTCGTCGTAGTTGACGAAATCGTAGGTCAGGGTCAAATCGTCGCCGCGCGCGATTTGGGTTTGCCCGTACAGCTTGTTTTCCAACTTGCTCGCGAACAGATTCGCGACGTCAGGCGGCACCGCGACGACCGATCGACCGGCCTGGATCGACAGCGATCGAAAACTGGTCTGCGGGTTCTGCACATTCTGCGCACTGGTCGGCTGCAGGATCGTCGTGCTGCCGGTGCCGCATCCCGTCACGGCGATCAGGATGGCGAGGCGGCAAATCCAGCTTACGCAGGGCATCGACGTCTCCAACGCTCAGGCGCGGCATGCGCCGAGTGCGGCAGGGGGTTACCCGCTCAATCGTGCAACTTTTCAGAGAAATCGGCAAGAACTCGGCACAAGGCCGTCGATGCCAGGCGGCGATTTCAGCGCAAGGGCAAGGCGCTTCCCCTCGCGTCCAGCGGCTCGGTCGTCACCGAGGCGCGCGGCGCGGCATTCATCGGCGGTAGATCGCGGGCGGACTGGCCGGGTCGGCGGGCGCTCGGCTTGGGCCCGCGATAATCCTCCATGCGGACCTTGTCGGTGACGAAGAACGGCTTGCCGTCGGGCCCCATATAGAGCCGGCGCTGCTCCGCCAGGGTGAAGGGGCGCGCGCCGATGCGGCCGAACACGGCCATCTGGTGCCCGGTCTCGTCGACGCCGCGGTCGCGGTCGAGGCCCTTCGACAGCGCGGTCGCCGGCGCGTCGGTCGGGTACCAGGCGATCAGTTCGGGCTTGGGCTCGGGCGAGAAGCCGTAATAGTTGGGCTGGTTGTCGGGCGAGGTCAGCTGGAGCACCTTGAGGCCGTTCTTGCCGTCGGCGACGTAGGCGAACAAGGATGCGTTGGTCGTGCCGACGATCACGTCGCGCGCGTCGTCCAGCGCGCCGCCGGCGGTGAACTTCATGTACAGCTTCGGCTGCTCGGGCTTCTCGACATCGACGATCGCGAGCCCCTCGTCGCGTGCCGCGACGTAGGCATAAGTGCGTGCGACATAGACGCGCCTGGCATCCTTGAGCGGCACGCGCGCGCCTTCGACGATTCGCGGATGCTCGGGGTCGGTGACGTCGACCACCGCGAGACCGTCGCGGTCGGTGACGAACAAATAACGGAACTGCAGGGCAGTGGCGCGCACGTCAGGCAGCGTGATCACGGTGACGAGCCGGGGCTTCAGCGGATCGTCCATGTCGAGCACGACCACGCCGGCGTCGGCCGCGATGTAGAAATAAGTCCCCGCAATGGTCAGGTGGCGCGCGCCGTGGAGCACGCCGCCGTCGTTCCAGGTCAGCGCGCGGGTGAAGAAATTGTTGCGCGGATCGCCGTCCTGCAAGGTGTCGACATTGGTCGCGATCAGGCCTTCCTCGGCGTCGGTGATGAAGGCGTAGTGATAAATCGCGTGGAACGGCTGCTCCTGATTGGTGTCGCGCATCAGCTCGCCCTGGTTGCGCAGCGGGTTGATCGGCTGGTTGGTCGGCAGCGCGACGCAGGTGGCGTTCTTGGACGCGATGTGGGTGTCGTGGCCGAGCGGCGAGAACGGCGCGGTGATGATGCGCTCGGAGAAGCCCTTGTTGGCGACGCTCGCGACATCGTAGGCCTGCATGCCCTTGGAGCCTTCGGCGACATAGAGATATTCGCCGCGCAGCTGCAGGCAGCCGACCGGGCCGCTGTTGTGGCCATAGGCCTCGGGCAGCTTGCGGCCGCGCGCCAGATGCTCCTTGTACCAGTCCGGATAGGCGTATTTGTGCAGGAAGCTGCCGACCACCGCCTGGGGCTCGTCCCATTCGGTGACCCGCACCGCGTCGAAGCCGCTCTCCTGGCCGACCCAGGCATTGTAGCCGACGAAGTTGATGAAGTTGGTCCCATGCAGCAGCAGCTGCGCCATGATGGCGTTGTTGTCGTTGGCCTCCGACACGTGGCAATCGGTGCAGGTCTTGGTCTCGAGTTTGCGCTCGGTGTGCGGATAGTGCGGCGCGAAGGCCTGGCTCGAATAGCCCGACGCCGAGACCGGCGGCTGCTGCACGTAGATGTGCTCGCGGTTGATGTTGGTCGACGACAGGATCAGGGCCGAGGTCGAGCGGATCGGCGCGATGATGTTGCCCTTGATCGTGCCGGCGCGGCCGAGCTGGAACATGTCGTCGCGCGCGACCTGCGGATTGTAGGTCGCGAAATTGCGCGTCTCGCCGCCCTCGTAGTGATGCCGCTCGGTCTTCCAGTTGGCCTGGATCGGCAGGTGGCAGCCGCCGCAGCTGGTGGTCCAGGACAGATGGCAGGTGAAGCACGTCATCTTGTCGCTGCCGTGGGCGAGCTTGTCTTTCGGCACGTCGGGCCCCCATGCCATCGACGGGCCTTCCTCCATCAGCTTGGCGCGCGCCGCCTTCGGGTTGAACTTCGGGCTCGTCGGATCGACCGTGTCCTTGACCAGCGTGACTTCCCACTCGAGCGTCGGATAGAGCGCCGAGCGCTGGTAGAGCTTGGTGCCGCGCCATTCGAAGCGCGCGCGGCCGTCATTGGTGCGCAGCAGCGACAAATCGTTGCCGCCCGGCCGCGCCGCCGGGCCGCTGGTATGCAGGGTCGGATAGGCGGTCGCGGTGCCGTGGCAATCGGCGCAGCTGATCTCGATCGCGGCCGCGACCTCGCCGTAGATATGGCCGTTGCCGTGGGCGTCCTGACCGAAATGGCAATCGACGCAATGCATGCCGAGATCGACATGGATCGACGACAGATGCACCGCCTTCTTGAATTTCTCGGGGTCGTCGGGCGGGATGATGTTGTTGCGCTCGTCGAGCAGGTCGCCCTTGCGGTCGCGCTTGTAGATCGCGCGGAAGTTCCAGCCATGGCCGTGATAATCGGCGAACTGGGTGTCCTTGAGGCCGGGATTGAGCTCGCTGACCTTCTCGGTGAAGCCGACGTCGCCCCACTTGCCGCGGATTGCGGCTTCCTCGGGATTGCGCCGGAGGATCTCGACCATCTCGTCGGCCGATGGATATTTCTGCTCGGCCGGAAACATCTGCGAGGCGTCCGACTCGTAGTCGCTCATCGTGTAGCCGAGCATGCTGTTCAGGAAGATGTTCGGCTGGTGCATGTGGCAGATCATGCACTGGCTGGTCGGGATCGCCCCGGTCAGCTCGTGCTTGAGCGGATGGCCGGGCTGGTTCTTCGGAATCGTCGGATCGGACGTGACGGTCGTGCCGTTGCTGCCGAAGCGCGCATAGGGCCCGGAATGCTTGACCTCGCGATCGTTGGCGTAGACGACGTGGCAGCTTGCGCAGCCGGAGCTGCGATAGTCGCCCGGCTGGTCGTTGGTGCCGAGGAACCACATGAACGGATCGTTGAGCCGGGTCTTG